>Ga0308159_1001992_pt1 | contig 25435 bp, 29 predicted proteins | sample PhyCR1_FD_201040 | JGI IMG/M metagenome (GOLD analysis project Ga0308159, IMG submission 201040) | Phyllosphere microbial communities from UC Gill Tract Community Farm, Albany, California, United States - DLSLC.R1 | ecosystem: Host-associated > Plants > Phyllosphere > Unclassified | place: USA...
ACCGGGTCTGGGACGAGATCGCCCAGGCCTTCGGCGAGATCGGGACACGACGCGGCGTCGAGGTCACCCCCACCGAGGTGCACCGGGCACCGGCGGTGTTCTGCGCCCCGCACCTGATGGACGCCGTCCGCGCCGGGATCGTCGGCACGGGTGAACCCGAACCCCTCGAGCTGTTCTCCCGCGCCGGACACGACGCCATGTCGCTCGGCCTGGTGACCGACGTCGCGATGCTGTTCCTCCGCAACCCGGACGGCATCAGCCACCACCCGGACGAGTTCGTCTCCGCGGCGGACGTCGCCCTCGGACTTGACGCGCTCGCCGGAGCGGTCGAGCACCTCGCCGCGCAGCGACTCGCCGACACCGCGACGGCCGGGGCCGGCGCATGAGCGTCCCCGACGTGCGCGGGCGGATCGACTCGGTCTGGGAGCGCCTCTCGCCGGCCGAGCGACGGGTCGCCGCGATGATCCGACACGACCCGGAGCTCCTGCTCGTCGGCACCTCGTCGCAGCTCGCGGCCGAGTCCGGCACCTCGAAGGCGACGGTCTCGCGACTCGTCCGGTCGCTCGGGTTCCAGGACGCCGCCGAGGTCCGTCAGAACCTGATGTCCGCTCGGGGGACCGGCCTGCCCTGGGCCGCCGAGGACGCCGCGCACGTCGACCAGCGTGCCGTCGAGGCCCGGAACCTCGACGCCGCCTTCGCCTCCCTCGCCCGTGCCGACCGGCCGCGCCTCGCCCGGCGCATCGTCCGCGCTCGCCGGGTCCTGGTCTTCGGCGAGCGCGGCGCGTACCCGATCGCGCTGCAGCTCCGCGCGCAGCTCGCACAGGTCCGCCCGGACGTCCGCGTCGGGCCGGCACCGGGTCAGCGCCTGGGGGAGGAGGTCGCGGACCTCGACCGTCGAGACCTCGTGGTGATCGTCACGGTCCGTCGGCACGCCGCCGGGGTCGACCGGGTCGTCCGGCACTGCGTCGGCACCGGGGCGGACGTCGTCGTCATCGGGGACCCGACCGCCGCCGTCATCGCGGCGCCCGCGACCACCGCGGTGCTCTGCCCGGTCGACTCACCCTCGGCGTTCGACTCGCTGGCAGCGCTGTTCGCGGTCGTCGCAGCGATCACGAACGACGTCTACGAGGCCTCCGGGCCGTCCGGACGGACCCGGGTGGAGGCCGTGGCGAGCGCCTACGACACGCTCGGCGAACTCGCCGGCCCCTGACCGACGCTGCTCGTGCTCGTGCTCGTGCTCGTGCTCGTGCCCGTGCCCGTGCCCGTCCCTGCGTCCCCGAGTTCGGCGGCGAGCGACCGGTTCCGCTCCCGGATCAACGCGATCAGGTACCGCCGCAACACCAGCCCCTCCGCGATCCGCCCGAGCACCCCGAACGGTGCACGGAACGTGATCTCGTCCACCATGCGCGTCCCGGTCGGGGTGGCGTCGAACCGGTGGTGGTGCCGGAACCGGGCGAACGGCCCACGGACCTGTTCGTCGACGAACGTGCGGGGAGCCTCCACTGCGGTGATCTCGTTCGTCATCCGCCAGACGATCCCGAAGTGGCGCGCACGCCAGGTCACGCTCTCGCCGATCCCGATGCGCCCGTCCGTCGTGCCGGCGACCGCCTGCTCGCCGGTCGCAGCCATCGACCGCAGGTGCGCGCCGATGTCCAGTGACAGGTCGAAGGCCCGCTCGGGCGGCACGGGCAGGTCGGTCACGATCCGGAAAGCAGCGCTCACGCCTCGATCCTGGCCCACGGACGGCAGGATGGTCACGTGACCGATGCCGCCCTGACTCCGCTCGACCGTGCCGGGAGGCTCGTCCCCGGCCTCGCGCTCGCCACCGGCATCGCCGTGGTCGCGACCGTGATCGGGCGGTTCCTGCCGGTCGTCGGAGCGCCGGTCAGCGGCGTCGTGATCGGCGCGGTCCTCGGCACCGTGCGGCGACCCGGACCGGTCGTCCGGCCGGGCATCACGACCGCGAGCAAGACGGTGCTGCAGTTCGCGGTGGTCCTGCTCGGGGCCCAGCTGTCGCTCCTGCAGGTCGCCCGGGTGGGGGTGCAGTCGCTGCCGGTGATGCTCGGCACCCTCGTCATCTGCCTGCTCGCCGCGTGGGGGATCGGTCGTGCCCTCGGTGTGGTCGGGAACCTGCGGACCCTGATCGGGGTGGGGACGGGCATCTGCGGGGCGTCGGCGATCGCGGCCGTCACCCCGGTGATCGGCGCGGTGTCGATCGAGGTGGCGTACGCGGTGTCGACGATCTTCCTGTTCAACGTGGCCGCCGTGGTCGTCTTCCCCGTGGTCGGGCACGCCCTCGGCATGAGCCAGCACGCGTTCGGGCTGTTCGCGGGGACGGCGGTGAACGACACCTCCTCGGTCGTCGCCGCCGCGAGCACGTACGGCCCGGGGGCGGCGGACTTCGCGGTCGTCGTGAAGCTCGTCCGGACGCTCATGATCATCCCGGTGGTCCTCGGGCTGGCTTGGTTGGTCGGACGCCGGGCGGAGAAGACGGTAGCGGCGCCGACCGGAGACGGGTCGGCAGCCGGCGACGTGGCACTGGACGGGGCGGCGATCGAGCTCACGGTCGTGCCGCCTCGCGGGAAGTGGTCCCCGCGCCGCGTGTTCCGTCTCGTGCCGTGGTTCCTCATCGGCTTCGTGCTGGTGGCCGCCGTCAACTCGACGGGAGTCATCCCCGGTCCGGCGCACCCGGCGATCGCTGCGGTCGCCGCGTTCCTCATCACCGTGGCCCTCAGCGCGATCGGCCTGTCGACGGACATCGCGGGGTTCCGCCGTGCCGGGTTCCGGCCGCTGGTCCTCGGCGGGTCGCTCTGGATCGTGGTGTCGCTGTCGAGCCTCGGACTGCAGGCCCTCACCGGCAGCATCTGACCGCCCGGCGGGCCGGCCCGGCAGTGCCCCGCTCGGCAGGGCCCCGCTCGGCAGGGCCCCGTCCGGCAGAGCCCCGCCCGGTACGGTCGGGGCATGGACCTCGACGCGCTCGCCTTCCCCGTCATCGACGGCCACAACGACCTGCCGTGGGAGCGTCGCGAGACGCACTCGTCCGGCGTCGAGGGCATCGACTCCGAGACAGACTCCCTGCACACCGACCTGCCGAAGCTCCGTGCCGGCGGGGTCGTCGGGCAGTTCTGGTCGGTCTTCGTGCCGGTCGACGAGCCCGACCCGGTGCGGACGACACTGCAGCAGATCGACCTCGCCCACCGTCTGGTCGAGCGCTACCCGGACGACCTGGCGCTCGCGCGGACGGCCGACGAGGTACGGGCTGCGATCGCCTCCGGCCGGATCGCCTCGCTGCTCGGCGCCGAGGGCGGCCACTCGATCGGCGACGACCTGGCCGTCCTCCGCGCCTTCGCGCGCCTGGGCGTCCGCTACATGACGCTGACGCACAACGACGACACCCCCTGGGCGGACTCGGCCACCGGTGCTCGTGCCCACGGCGGACTGACCGACCGCGGACGGCAGGTCGTCGCCGAGATGGAACGCATCGGGATGCTCGTCGACCTGTCGCACACGGCGCCCGCCACGATGCGGGACACCCTCGACGTCGCCACCCGGCCGGTCGTGTTCAGCCACTCGTCGACCGTCGCGATCGACGACCACCCGCGGAACGTGCCGGACGACGTGCTCGCGCGTCTCACCGACAACGGCGGCGTGGTGATGATCACCTTCGTGCCGAAGTTCGTCTCGCGCGCCTGGGCCGACTGGGAAGAGGCCGGCGCGACCGGGGAACCGCCCCTCGTCACGGTGTCCGACGTCGCGGACCACGTCGAGCACGCCCGCGACCTCGCGGGTGCGGCGCACCTCGGTCTCGGTGGGGACTACGACGGCACACCCGTGCTGCCGCCGGACCTGCGCGACGTCTCGCGGTACCCGGTCCTCGCCGAGGAACTCCGTCGCCGCGGCTGGGGCGACGCCGACCTGCGCGCGCTGGCGGGCGGCAACGTGCTCCGCGTGCTCGAGGCGACGGACGACCGGTTCGCCCGCACCGCGCTCGTCCGCTGACGCACACAAGCACCCAAGCACGCACGCACGCACGCAAGCACGGACGGACCCGACCCCCGAACTGGTGCCTCGTCGTCCTGGACCCAGCACGTCACACCAGGGAGGCACCCCGGGTCGGCTCGCTAGGATCGGGCCGCACACCGAGCCTCCTGGGATGGAGGCCGTGGGACCGACGTGAGGACGCAACGGATGACCGGCACCATCTACGACAACATCTCCCAGGCCTTCGGCAACACCCCGCTCGTGCGGCTGAACCGACTGCCCCAGGAGGGCGGGGCCGAGATCCTCGCCAAGCTCGAGTTCTACAACCCGGGCGCCAGCGTGAAGGACCGCCTCGGCGTCGCGATCATCGACGCGGCCGAGGAGTCCGGTGACCTGAAGCGCGGCGGCACCATCGTCGAGGGGTCGTCCGGCAACACCGGCATCGCGCTCGCCATGGTCGGCGCAGCCCGCGGCTACCGGGTCGTCGTCACGATGCCCGAGACGATGAGCGTCGAGCGCCGTGCCGTCATCCGCGCGTACGGGGCCGAGATCGTCCTGACCCCGGGCTCCGAGGGCATGAAGGGCGCCGTCGCCCGCGCCGGCCAGATCGTGGACGAGACGCCGGGCGCGATCCTGGCGCACCAGTTCGAGACCGCCGCGAACGCCGCGATCCACCGGAAGACGACCGCGCAGGAGATCCTCCGCGACACCGAGGAGCACGTCGACGTGTTCGTCGCCGGTGTCGGCACCGGCGGCACCATCACGGGCGTCGGGCAGGTCCTCAAGGAGCGGGTGCCCGGCGTGCAGATCATCGCGGTCGAACCCGCCGACTCGCCGCTGCTGACCAAGGGCACCGCGGGGCCGCACAAGATCCAGGGCATGGGGGCGAACTTCATCCCCGAGGTCCTCGACCGTTCCGTCATCGACGAGGTCATCGACGTCGAGCTCGACGACGCGCTGCGGGTCGCGCGGGCGCTGGCGACCGAGGAGGGCATCCTGTCCGGCATCTCCTCCGGTGCGATCATCCACGCGGCGCTGCAGGTCGCGGCCCGTCCGGAGAACGCCGGCAAGCGCATCGTCGCGATCGTCTGCGACACCGGCGAGCGCTACCTGTCGACCGTGCTCTACGAGGGGCTCACTGCGTGAGGACGGCTCCACGTCGCGGCGTACTGCGGACCGTCCGGGAGGACCTCGCCGCCGCACGCCGCGGAGACCCTGCTGCGCGCGGGGACCTCGAGAACGCGGTCGTCTACTCGGGGCTGCACGCGATCTGGGCGTACCGGGTCACCCACCGGCTCTGGATCGCCGAGGGTCTGCCCGGATCGCGGACCGTGGCGCGGATCCTGGCGCAGGTCGCCCGGACCCTGACCGGCATCGAGATCCACCCCGGCGCCCGCATCGGCCGCCGGTTCTTCATCGACCACGGCATCGGTGTCGTGATCGGTGAGACCGCGGTCGTCGGTGACGACGTCCTCGTGTTCCACGGCGTGACCCTGGGGGGTCGGGGCGGAGGCCCGGGGCCGGGTTCCAAGCGTCACCCGACGGTGGGTGACCGGGTCGTCCTGGGCGCCGGCTCGGCGCTGATCGGCGGCATCACGGTCGGCGACGACGCCGTCATCGGTGCGGGCACCGTCGTCACGAAGGACGTGCCGGCGAACTCGGTCGTGACCGGGATCGCCGGCACCGCACGTCCGCGCTCCGGGCGCGAGGGCGTCCCGGAACTCTGAGGCGGAGCGTGCTGCCGCAGCCTCCGGTCAGCTCTTCTCGCAGGCGATCCCGTCGGCGTCGCGGTCCATCTTCTTGTTCGCGTTGTAGAGCGCGTCGTCCTTCTTGACGGTGCCCTTCAGCGCGCGGTACGTGGTCTTCCCGGCGGAGGTCACCTTGTTCTTCGTGACGGACTTCTTCGCGATGCCGCCCGAGTACACCTTGTTGACGGCGGTGCAGTTGGCGTAGGTCTTCGGCGCCGCGGAGGCGCTGGTCGCGGTGCCGGCGACGCCGCCGATGGTCAGTGCGAGCGTGACGGCGGCGATGCCGAGGGTGCGCGCGGTCTTCACGGGTTCCTCCTGGAGGGTGGTCGCCGACGTCGGGTACGCGGCAGGACGAGGGTACTGCCAATCCGTGAGAGAACTTCACCCCCACAACGAGGCAGGGACGGGCGGCATCGGGCATCCTGGTGGCATGGACGGGACCACCCTGCAGCTGGTCGTCGCGCGCACCGCGATGGCGCTGCCGGCCGTGACCGAGACGCAGCCGTTCGGCGAGGGGACCGACGTCTACAAGGTCGTCGACAAGATGTTCGCGATGACCACGGAACTGCGCGGGGTGCCGATCGTGAACCTCAAGTGCGCCCCACCGCACGGCGCCGCGCTGGTGCGTGACCACCCCGAGGTCACACCGGGCTGGCACATGAACAAGCGGCACTGGATCACGATCGCACCGGGCGAGGGGATCGACGAGCAGATGGTGGAGGACCTCGTCGCGAACGCCTGGGACCTCGTGGTCGCCGGCCTGCCCCGAGCACGGCGGCCGTTCGACCCGGGCCGTGGCGCCGGCCCGGCCTGATGATCGGCCCGGCCTGACGACGGGCCCGGGCGACCACCTCTGGTCAGACGGCTGCGCGCCGGAGGGCGAGCTGGGCCTCCCGGACGACCTTCGGCGCGAGCCGGTCGCCCATCGCGAGCACGGCGGTCGCCTGCTCAGCGGTGAGCCCGGCGAACATCTGCCCGATCGTCACCCCGTGCTCGGGCCGCTCGAGCACCGTCACGGCGTCGCCCGCGGCGACGGATCCGGACTTGCGGACCCGGAGGTAGGCGCCGGGGCGGCCCTCCTCGGCGAACCGCTTGACCCACATGTCGACCTTCATCCGACGCGCGAACGTGCCACACGGGATGCGCGGGATGGTGACCTCGAGCTCCAGGGTGTCGCCGACGCGCAGACGCTCCCCGATGACCAGGCCGGTCACGTCGACCCCGGTCGTCCGGAGGTTCTCGCCGAACAGTCCCGGCGGGATCGGCCGGTCCAGCTGCTCGGCGAAGAACGCGGCGTCCTCGTCGGCGTACACGTAGACGGCCTGGTCCTCGCCGCCATGGTGCTTCCGGTCCGCCTGGACGTCGGCGTGCAGTCCGAGGGGCCGGACCCGGACCGGGCCGTCGACCGGACGCTTGTCGATGGCGGTGATGCCGATCGTGCCGGAGTCCCGGAGCAGCTGTTCGACGCGGCAGACGGCGGTGACGAGGGGCATGGGTCCACCCTGCCGTACCGCGGACCCGGCGCGCACCTGGCAGTCGGCTGGATGCTCGCGGCACCGTGTGACGATCCTGGCCCGGAGGACGTCCCATCCGTGTCCGCAGTCGACACGCGGGCAGTTCGACCCCGTCACCAGTAGAAGGAAACCGTGCAACCGCAGCAACACCGGACGGAACTCGTCGACCTCGACGACGAGGTGCTCGCCGCCCGTGCCACCGACGGCGACGTCCGTGCGTTCGAGGTGCTCATACGCCGGCACACGCCGCTGCTCCGCGCCTACGCCCGACGGACGCTCGGATCGACCGACGAACTCGACGACGTGGTGCAGGAGACCTTCATCACCGCCTGGGACCGCCTCGACGTGCTCGAGGACCGGCGTCGGGTGAAGGCCTGGTTGATGCGCATCCTCAGCCGCAAGTGCCTGGACCGCATCCGGGCGCGGCGGGACCACGACGACGTCACCGAACTCGAGATCGCGGCGCCGTCCGACGGCGCACCCGAGCGCGTCGCCGAGGCTCGGTCCCGCGAGGACGCCGTCGATCGGGCCCTGGCCGAGCTGCCGCCGGACCAACGGCGCTGCTGGGTGATGAAGGAAGTGCTGGAGTACCGGTACGAGGACATCGCCGAAGAGCTCGGCTTGCCGGCCTCGACCGTCCGCGGACTGCTGTCCCGTGCCAGGAAGAACATGATCAGACTCATGGAGGGATGGCGATGACCGCCGCACCCGGACCGCACGAGCCCGACCTCGCGGCCCTCGAACCCGAGGACCTCGACGGGCACACGATCGACGAGCTCTCCGACTACCTCGACGCCGGCATGGTGCCCGCGGACCCCACGATCGACGACTCCCCGGCGTGCCAGAACGCCCTCGCCGCGATCATGCGGCTGCGGAGCGCGTCGCTCGGGTCCCTGGACGAGGCCGCGAAGGCCGAGGCACCGGCCGACGAGTCCTGGATCGGCGGGGTCCTGGCGAACATCTCGCTCGAGGTCCGCGCCGGCCGGGACATCCCGCTGCGCGCCGCGGCACCGACCGAGCACCCGGTGATGACCGAGGGTGCCGTCCGGTCGCTGGTGCGTCGTGCGGGTGACGAGGTGCCCGGCGTCGTGGTGTCCCGCTGCGTCCTGGACGGCGACGTCACCGAGCTGGCATCGCCGGTCCGGGTGAGCGTCGAGATCGCCGTCGTCGCCGGACACCGGATCGTGCCGACGGCCGAGTCCGTGCGTCGGGCGGTCGAGGAGATGCTGGCGACCCAGACGGACCTGACGGTCGCGGCCGTGGACGTGCTCGTGCGGGACCTCATCGCCCCCACGACCGCGGACCGTGTCGCGAGCACCGGCACGGACGCCGACGAGGAGGCAGCACGATGACCGACGACATCCCGGGCACCGAGCCCGTCCAGCCGGAGCCGGAGCCGGACCTCCCCTGGACCGACGAGGCCCTGCTCGCCGTCGAGGCGGTCGTCCTCGACGTGCCGGGCGTCACCGACCTCTACCGCGGACGGACCTCGGTGGGCAACGCCGTCGGCAGTGCGGTCGCCGCGGTCCGACGGATCGGGTCGTCGGAGGCCGCGCCACGCATCGCCGTCGACGGCACGACGCTCCGGATCGTCATCGGCACGGACGGCGCCGCACCAGCACCGACGGTCGCCCACGCGGTGCACGACGCGGTCCTGGCGGCGGCACGGGCAGCGGGTCGGCAGCCGACGCGCATCGACGTCCGCGTCGCGCGCATCGGCTGAGCGGAGCCCGTGACCGGACCGCTCAGCACCGCCAGACCGCTCAGTACCGCCGGACCGCTCAGTACCGCCGGACCGCTCAGTACCGCCGGACCGCTCAGTACCGCCGGACCGCTCAGCACCACCGGACCGCTCAGTACCAGTTGACCGCCTGCGAGTGCGACCACGCGCTGCACGGCGTGCCGTACGAGCCCTTGATGTACTGCAGACCCCAGGCTACCTGCGTGGCTGCGTTGGTCTGCCAGTCCGCGGCGATCGACGCCATCTTCGAGCCGGGGAGCGCCTGCGGGATGCCGGTCGCGCCGCCGTTCGGGTTGACGGCCCGGTAGTTCCAGCCGGACTCCTTGGTCCACAGGCTGTCGAGGCACTGGAACTGGTCGGAGCCCCAGCCGTACTGCGACGACGCCAGTGCCGCGGCTGCCGTCTTGGCGCCGGCGGGGGTGTTCGCCCGCGCCTGGGCCTCGGCGGCTGCCTGCTCGGCCGCGGCCTTCTCGGCGGCGGCCTTCGCGGCCGCTGCGGCGTCCGCGGCTCGCTTCGCAGCGGCCTCGCGGGCTGCGGCTGCCTGGGCGTCGGCGTGGTCCTGGTCGGCGCTCGCCTGGGCGACGTCCTGCACGGTGTCGACCGTCGAAGCGATCCGCTCGGTCAGCGCGGCTCCGGACAGCGAGGAGTAGTCGGACAGCGAGGCGATCCGCTGCTCGAGCCGCCCGGTGTCGGTCTTGTCGTTCGCGTCACGGACGACGGTGCGGGCCGTCGAGATCGTGGCGGCCGCCTGGGCCCGGTCGAGGTCCGTGCCGGACAGGCGGGGCGTCGCGCTGGCGGTGGGGACGCCGAGCGCCTCGCCGAGTGCGGGCTGCGTCATGGTGAGGGCACCGCCGGCGATCGCGACGACCGCGGCGCTGCCGGCGATCATGACGCCGTGCTTGCGGAGGGCCCGGCGCATCCGGCGGGCGGGGGTGTCGAGGGCTGCGCGGCGGGTGCCGGGAGCCGGGGTGCTGGTGCGGGGAGTGGTTCTCGTCATCGTTTCCGGGTGTCAGCCGGCTCGTGGTGCGGGTCCGTCGGGGCGTCGACGCACGGCGCGCACACGGGTGGTGCGCGCGCCGGTCACCGGTGTCCGTGGGCCGTCGGGGGAACGGCCGGGTCACCGGGAAGGACAGCAGGGTGGGGGACCTGCAGTCGTCGCGTCGTCGCGTGGACCCGCGAGCCGGGGGAGGACCGGACGGTGATGTGGGGCCCGTCCGTTCCGCCGCGGTGCGGTGACGGTGTCGTCACTCGCGGGGGCGAAGCGGCAACGATGACCCGTGATGCTGGGCGCCACGTCAGCGACCGCTGCCAGAACGGTCGGTCCACCGGCCGGTAACGGTTCGGTAACGAGCCGGTGACGATCAGTGCGTCGGTGCCGCCGGGGTCGTCGGACTCTGGGCGACCCGCTCGAGGGCGTCGAGTGCCCGGGCGATCGAGTCGACGTCATCGGGGGACAGCTCGGCGATGAGCTCGGCGACGATGCCGGTGCGCTGCGACCGTGCGGTGTCGACGGCGTCCATGCCCGCCTGGGTCGCACTCACCATGAAGGCCCGGCCGTCCCGCGGGTCGGGGTCACGGGCGATGAACCCGCGCTGCTCGAGCTCGATGAGGATGCGCGTCATCGTGGGCTTCGTGACGACCTCGATCCGCGACAGGTCGCCGGGGCGCAGGGGTCCGTGCTGCACGATGGACGCCAGCGCCGAGACGATCCCGTAGCCGAGCGAGGCGGAGTCGGTGCGCGCCCGTCGGTTGATCCGGCCGACGGCCGCGGCGAGGCGGGCGGCGACCTCGGTGCGGTCCGGGTCGAGGTCGGTCATGGTCGCTCCGCGGGTGGGGATCGGGTGGGTGTGCACGATCGTAGCGGTCACGGAATGCACGTCGAACGGGGGACACGGCGGACCCCGCCTCGGCGGGCGTCCTGTCCCCGGAACGCGGACCGCCCGCGGCGCACGAGCGTCGCGGGCGGCTTCCTGTACGGATGTTCAGGACATTTCGGGACCAGCGGTCAGCGCTTCTCCCCGGGGAGCATGTGGATGGCTTCCGTCGCGAGCTCGGCGGTGATGTTGTCGCCGTCCGCCGTGGCTGCCCGGAGCCGTCGGAAGTCCTCGGTCATCTGGTCCCAGTCGAGCAGCTCGTCCAGGTTCGGCAAGCGCAGTCGGAAGGCCAGGCCGTCCATGGTGTCCTGGCACACCCGCTGCAGGTTCTCGTTGCCGCACTCGTCGACGTACAGGGCGAACACCCCGAGGGCGTCACGGTTCACGGCCGGGACGTCGTGCGCCTCGAGCTCGGTGATGGTCTTGTCGAGTGCGCTGAGGATCCGCTTGCGCGATGCCGAGCCGAGTCGGGGGACCGCCAGGCGGACGACCCCGCCGAACAGCACGCCGAGGGTCTGCATCGCCTCGATCACCTCGTCCGGGTCCGGGGTGGTGACCCGCGTGTACCGGTTCGGTGCCATCTCGATCAGTCCGGCGCGTGCGAGCTGGCTCAGCGCCTCGCGGATCGGCGTGCGGGAGACGCCGAGCCAGGCGATGAGCTCGTCGTCGTTGAGGCGCTCCCCGGGCTCGAGGGTGCCGTCCATGATCGCCTCGTGGATCTTCTGACGGACGGTGTCACGGAGCAGCTTGTGCTCGGTCGGGGCGCTGCTGGGGACCGGCATGGGGACCTTCCGGGGTTCGGGACGGGTGCCCGCTCACCGTACCTGATGTGGTACCGGACGGTCGCCTCGGTGACGCGTGCTCAGATCCCGAGCAGGCGTAGCGTCTCCGGGTCCTCGTCGCCGTCGAACCAGCGGTCGAGCACGGCCGTGAACGGTGTCGGGTCGTCGGCCGCCCGGGTGAAGAGCGTCATCGAGGACCGGGCCTTGACCGCGTCGATCCCGCCGAACAGCGCCTCGGCAGACGGTGCCGGAGCGTCGAGCACGGTCGCCACGACCTCGAGCAGCCGCGGTCCGAGCACGGGGTGCGCGACGTACGCCCGGGCCTCGTCCAGACCGGACACCGCGTACCGCTGCGCCGTCGCACTCCGCCCGAGCCCGGCGACCTGCGGCAACACGAACCACATCCAGTGCGAGCGCTTCTGCCCGCCGGCGAGCTCGGTCAGTGCCTGTTCGTGGACGCCGGCCTGCGCGACGACGAAACGGTCGAGGTCGAACGGGTCGCCTCCGGGCGGGACCGATCCGGACCGGCGACCGGCCGCCTCGCTCACCGGACGACGTCCCCCCACGCGTACCGGACCGTGGTGCCGTCGACCACGAGCAGCGAGTCCGGCTGCCGGTCGAACAACCCGGGCAGGCCCACGGCGGCGGGCAGGTCGCCCTCCAGGCGCTCCAGGGTGGCCGAGCGGACGGTCAGCGGAGCGTGTTGCCGCTGCCAGAACAGCGTCTGCGCGAGCAGTCGTGCGTGGATCCCGGCGCGGGTCGTGAGCTCCGCGGCCAGCGGGGACCGGTCGACCGCACCGGCCACGACACGGACCGAGGCGGCGTGGCGGGGGCCGGTCGTGCCTCCCGTCCGACGGGCCTGCCGGACCGCGCGGATCGGGTGCCGGACCCGGTCCGGGTGGCGGACCGACCGGTGGCTGACGGTCTCGCCACGGCGGCGCGACCGTGCCCACGCGAACGTGTACGGCACGCCGAGCAGGGCGTGCGCGGCGACGATCGCGGGCACGTTCGGGGTGTCGACGGTCAGGTACGCGATGCCGCGCCGGCCGACGTCGTCGACGGTGAGGACCTCGACCGTGACCTCGGTCATCGACCCCAACCGGGTCGACGGCGGGAACGGCGGTACCTGTGTCTCCCGGAAGACGTACGAGACCAGGCCGACCCAGGCGCTGCCGTCGACGACGTCCGGCCGGGTCCCACGCGGGACCAGGCGGGCCAGCGCCTCGGGCTCGTACCGCCAGTGCGCGAAGACGATGTCGTCCCACGCGTGGACCGTCACCGGCCGGTGTCGGAGGGCGACCGCAGCGCGGGTGCGCGGGTCGTCGTCGCCGGAGCCGAGTCCGGCTGGCGGTCGCCCGTCCTCGGTCATCGCCGGGGAGCGTGGCGGGCGACGCGCAGCGACCACGCGACCAGCGGTGCCTGCAGCGGCAACCGGAGGACCGCGACGAGGCGTGCCGCCCGGGAGGCCCGTGTGCCGTCGAGCATGTCGCTCGCCATCTTCACGTTGGCCGGGAACACCGCCAGGAACAGGGCGACCGCCGCCCAGCCGGCGCGTCGCCGGGTGGCGGGGACGAGGAGGCCGACGGCGATGCCGAGTTCGGCGAGGCCCGAGACGAGGGTCGTCGTCCGGGGCGGCAGGGCATCCGGGACGATCCGGTCGAAGTGCTCGGGCCGGAGGAAGTGACTCACCCCGGCACCACCGAGGAGGACTGCGAGGACACCGGCGGTCCTCCTGGCACGTCGTGCGCGTTGGGTGCGGCGTCGCATCGCCCCATCGTGCCCGATCGGACCCCGCCGACGCCCAGGTGCGGCCCAGGTGAGACCCGGTCCGCGGGTGTTCAGGCCAGCGCGGTCGCGACCAGGTCGAGCACCGCCGCAGCGACCTCGGCCTTCGTGCCCGAGGTCTCGCGGACGACCGTGCCACCGGGGACGAGCACCTCGATGGCGTTCTCCTCGCGCTCGAACCCGTGCGACCAGCCGACGTGGTTCACCACGAGCAGGTCGGCCGGCTTCCGGGCGATCTTGGCGCGTCCGAGTTCCAGGCGTGCCTCGCGGTCGGGTTCGGTCTCCGCGGCGAACCCCACGATGACCTGGCCGACCCGGCGTGCGGCGACGAGTTCGGCCAGGACGTCCGGGTTCTTCACCAGCTCGAGCGTCATCCGGTCGCCCTGCTGCTCCTTCTTGAGCTTCGCCTCGAGCACCTCGGCGGGGCGGTAGTCGGCGACCGCGGCGGTCATCACCAGGACGTCGGCGTCCGGCGCTGCCGCGTGCATGGCGGTCGCCAGCTCCTGTGCGGACCCGACCCGGACGACGCGGACCGGCAGCCCCTCGGTGAGGCCGGGGTCGGTGTTCGCGGCGACGAGGGTGACGTCGGCACCGCGGCGGGCGGCCTCGGCGGCGAGCGCCACACCCTGGCGACCGCTCGACCGGTTGCCGACGAAGCGGACCGGGTCGAGGGGCTCGCGGGTGCCGCCGGCGCTGACGACGACGCGGACGCCGGCCAGGTCGCCCTGCTCGCCGCGGGCGGCCGAGTGCTGGCTGGTGGCCGGACCTGCGGCCCCGTCCGTCCCGGTGGTGCCGGCGCGCTCGGTGGCGTCGAGCACGGCGAGCGCTGCGACGACGATGTCCTCCGGCTCGGACATCCGCCCGATGCCGGCGTCGTCCCCGGTCAGGGCCCCGACGACCGGTCCGACGACGTGCACACCACGGGCGCGCAGGGTGGCGAGGTTCGTCCGGGTGGCGGGGTGCTCCCACATCTGCGGGTGCATGGCGGGCGCGACGACGACGGGTGCCTCGGTGGCCAGCAGCGTGGTGCCGAGCAGGTCGCCCGCGAGGCCGGCGGCCATCTTCGCCAGGCTGTCCGCGGTGGCGGGGGCGATCACGACGAGGTCGGCGCGGCGGCCGAGCGCGACGTGCCGGACCTCGGCGACGTCGTCCCAGACGCTGGTGGAGACGGGGTTGCGGCTGAGGGCCTCCAGGGTGGGCAGCCCGACGAACCGCAGCGCTCCCTCGGTGGGGACGACGTGCACGTCGTGGCCGCGCTTGACGAGGTCGCGGACGACGCCGACGGCCTTGTAGGCGGCGATCCCGCCGGTGATGCCGACGACGACGGTACGGGGACGGGCGGGCTGCGGGGCTGCGTCGTTCACAGCGCTCACGCTACCCGGGCGGCTCCGCGGGCCGCCGGGTCGGTTCCCGGAGCGCGGGTGGCAGGATCGGCCCCATGTGCACCGTCGTCGTCCGTGTCGATCCCAGCGCGGCGTGGCCCGTGACCGTCCTGGCGCTCCGGGACGAGTCCCCGGACCGGCCGTGGGACCCGCCGGCCGCCTGGTGGCCGGAGCGCGACCCGGGTGTCGTCGGCGTGCGTGACCAGCAGGCGGGAGGCGCGTGGCTGGCCGCCTCGGACCGCGCCGGCCTGGCCGTGGTGCTGAACCGGTGGGAGCCGACCCCCGGTGTCGACGGCACGTGGAGCACCCGGGGGACCCTGCCGTTGGACGCGGTCGTGGACGACGTCGTGCCGGGAGCGGACGGTGCGCTGCCGACGAGTCGGGCGTTCAACCTGGTCCGCGCCACTGCCGAGGGTGCCGAGGTCGTCACCTGGGACGGGGCCGAGGTCCGGACGACGGCGCTCGGTCCGGGCGTGCACATGGTCACGCACGGCGAGCCGGACGACCCGGCCGCACCCCGGATCGGTCGGTGGCTGGAGGCCTTCCGGGCGGTGCCCGCTCCGACGGGGCCGCCGGCGGCCGAGCCCGCCGACGAACTCCGCACCGCGCCGGACGACGGGTGGGCGCCGTGGTTCCAGGTACTCGCCGGGTCCACCGCGCTGGCGCCGGACGACCGGGACGCGATCCTCCGCGACACCGTCGAGCCGGAGGGGCACTTCGCGACGCTGTCGATCGTGGCCGCGGCGGTCGGACCCGGGCGGACGGTGCTCCGGCACACGCGGCTGGCGGAGCCGGGGGAGCTCCGCCCGCGCTGACGACTTGTGGAAAGTCCTTGCCAAAGTGGAAAGTACCGGTCATGCTGAAGACAGCCGAAGGAGGCACACCATGACCGACCACACGCAGCTCAGCCCGACCGACGCCCGTCGACTGCTCGACGAGGCCGACCGCGTCAGCCGCCGGGCCCACGACGCGACCCGCTGGCCCTACGTCACGTTCCTGGTGGGGCTGGGCACGACCACCGCGTTCGGCACCCTGGCGATGGCCCTGACCGAGGGATCGGCCTTCGGTGTCGCCTACGTCGGCACGATGATCGCCGTGTTCGCGCTGATCATCTTCTTCTGCATCACGATCCAGGGTCGACGGGCGTTCTCGTGGAGCCGTCGCTGGTCGCTCTACATGGGCGCCTGGGTGGTCACCTACCTCGGGGCGATCGCGGTCGTCGGCTGGGCGCACGGCAACGTCGTCGCGGCGGCCGTCACCTCGGGGCTCGTGCTGCTCGTCACGACCGTGTGTGCCGCCGTCGAGGCCCGTCGGTGACCGCGGAGCAGGTGCACCCGCGACACCGCCTGGTCGACGTCCTGCAGCACCCGGTGCGGTTCTCGATCGTCGCCGCGCTCGACAAGGCCGAGAAGCTCGGGTTCGCCGAGGTGCGGGACGCGGTCGAGGTCAGCGACTCCGTGCTCAGCAAGCAGGTGTCGGCGCTCGAGGCCGCGGGCATCGTCGACGTGCAGAAGGGCTTCGTCGGCAAGGTGCCGCGGACGACCCTGGTGCTCAGCCGCTCGGGGCGGGCCGCCTGGCGCTCGCACCTCGCGGCGCTCCGCCAGATCGCCGGGACGGACTGACTGCCAGGTCGGACTGCCCGGCGGCACGGTCTGGTCGCCGGGGGTGACCGGCTGCCGGACCGGGGGAGCGGGACGGGGGTGTGGCGGGCCTCCCGGCCGGAGCGGCGTGTGCCGACCGGTCGGGAGGCCCGTCCGTGTCAGTCCGGCAGGCGCGTGCCCGTGAGGTCCTCGGCCACGGCCCACAGCGAGCGTGCGAGGTCGACGCCACGCGCCGAGCGGGGGATCGACGCGAGGGTCGCCGGCCCGACCAGGCCGAACGGGCCGGCCGGTCCGTAGTAGGCGCCCGAGGCGGCGTTCCCGCCGACGGCGGCGTAGAGCAGCGGCTCGGTGCCCTGCTCGACGTCCTGCGTGAACGGCAGCGCTCGGTCGTTCGACTGCACCGGACGGTCGCGGCCCAGCGAGCGACCCGCCGACTGCAGGTTCGTGCGGGTGTAGCCGGGGTGGGCCAACGTCGACGACAGCTCCCAGCCGCGGGTGACCGCGACCTGGTGCAGGTGCAGGCCGAGCAGCAGGTCGGCGAGCTTCGACTGGGCGTAGGCGAGCCACGGCTGGTACCCGGTCTGCCACTGCAGGTCGTCGAAGTGGATCTTGCCGGGCACTGCGGCGATGCTCGACATCGTCGTGACCCGGGGGGACTCGGCACGGAGCAGGGTCGGCAGCAGCAGGTTCGTCAGCGCGAACGGGCCGAGGTAGTTCGTCGCGAACTGCAGTTCGAAGCCGTCCGTGGTCTCGAAGCGCTCGCGGGGGGCCATCACGCCGGCGTTGTTGACGAGCGCGTCGAGGGGACGGTCGTCGGCGATGATGCCGTCGGCGAAGCGGTGCACGCTCGACTGGTCGGCGAGGTCGAGCTCGCGCACCTCGAGGTCGGCGTCGGGGTGCTCGTGGCGGATCTCGGCGGCGGCGGCCTCGCCCTTCGACACCGTGCGGACGGCGATGACGACGCTCGCGCCGGCTCCCGCCAGGCGACGGGTGGCCTCCTTGCCGGTACCGCTGTTCGACCCGGTGACGACGATGCGTCGGCCGGTCTGGTCGGGGAGGTTCGAGGACTGCACCATGCGTCGGACCGTACACAGCGGGGCTGGGGGTGCGGCGGCGTGCGGATCGTGCTAGTTTTCATGCGTTCGCATTGATCGACTGCGAGATCCGGGAGGGTCACATGAGCAACGCCTTCGGTACCGACCGACCCTCGGACGTCCCGCCCCCCGCACCGGACCGCGTCGGCCCCGTGCAGCTCGGCCTCGACACGTTCGGCGACGTCACCGAGTCCGCCGACGGGGGCGTGCAGACCCACGCCGCCACCCTCCGTGACCTGATCGACGAAGCCGTCCTGGCCGACCAGGTCGGCATCGACTTCATCGGCGTCGGCGAGCACCACCGCGCCGACTACTCCGTCAGTGCCCCCGAGGTCGTCCTCGCCGCGATCGCCGCCCGCACGTCGCGCATCCGGTTGGGGTCCGCCGTCACCGTGCTGTCCTCCGACGACCCGGTCCGTGTGTACGAGCGCTTCGCCACCGTCGACGCGATCTCGAACGGCCGCGCCGAGGTCATCCTCGGCCGCGGGTCCTTCACCGAGTCCTTCCCGCTGTTCGGCTTCGACCTGCACGACTACGAGGTGCTGTTCGAGGAGAAGCTGCAGCTCTGGAGCGCCCTCCGCGGTGGCGACACCGTCACCTGGCAGGGCACGAAGCGCGCCTCGCTCGTCGAGCAGGACGTGTTCCCCAAGCTCGAGCACGGCCCGATCCCGACGTGGATCGGCGTCGGCGGCTCCCCGCAGTCCGTGATCCGTGCGGCGTCGTACGGCATGCCACTGTTCCTCGCGATCATCGGTGGGCAGCCCGCGCAGTTCGCCCCGTTCGCCCGGCTGTACCGCCAGGCACTCGACCAGCTCGAACTGCCGCAGCAGCCGATCGCCATGCACTCGCCGGGCTTCATCGCCGAGACCGACGAGGAAGCGGCCGAGCGCTACTGGCCGTACCACAAGGCCGTCACCGACCAGCTGGGCCGGGAGCGCGGCTGGCCGCCCCTCGACCAGGCCGGCTACCGCGCCGGGCTCTCCGCCGGCGGCTCGCTGTACGTCGGGTCGCCGGAGACCGTGGCCCGGAAGGTCGCGCGCAACATGCGGATCCTCGGCGTCTCGCGGTTCGACATGCGGTACGCGACCGGGCACCTGCCGCACGCGGACATGATGCGGTCGATCGAGCTCTACGGCACGCGCGTCGCGCCGCGGGTTCGCGAGCTGCTGGCCGAGCCGGTCCCGGTTCCCTGAGTCGCGCCTCCCGGCCGTGGTCGGGGCCGTGGTCGCGGCCGTGGTCGGGGCCGCGAAACGCCGGTGTTCGTCCGTCACGCCGCGTCATCACGCGGCGCGGCAGACGAACACCGGTGTTCTGCATCCGTCCGCGTGGTCGCGTCCGCACGGCCGGGAGGCTCGGGGCACGCCCGCCCGGCTGCTCCCGGGGCGACGCGGGTAGCGTCGGGCGCATGTCGCCGAGCAGCAACGAGACCACCGAACGACGGTTCCGCGGGCGGATCCTCGGCGCCGGGAGCACCTCCGGCGTCCGGTTCGTCGTCGGCATGTGGGAGTCCTCGCCGTTCGGCGCGTTCACCGACGTCTTCGTGGAGCTGCCCGACGGCTCGAGCGTCCTGCTCGCCCCGGACGAGATCGTCGCCGCCTACGTCTCCGGCACCTACCGCTTCGACGCCGTGTCCGTGGTCGACATCGACGCCCGCCGCACCGCCCGCGGCCTGGAGCTCGACGCCGGACCACTCGTCGCCTCGGTCGACGTCGGCGGGATCTCGCCGCTCGGCCGGGTCCTGCGCATCGTCCCCAAGCGCATCGCCCGCGACCCCCGCTGGCTCACCGTGATCGACCCGGTCGCGAAGCTCGTCGCCCCGGGTGCCGGGACAGCCGGTACCGCGGGCAACGGCCGCCGCGAGTACTACGGCGTCACCGGCGCGCACGACGTCGTGGGCGTCCGAGGCAGCTGGGCGGGGGAGCCGCTCGGCGAGCTCGCGCCGCTCGACCCGCCGGTGCGGTTCGGCTTCGCCTCGCTGCCGCGGATCCCGCAGGTCGTCGACGTCGAGACCACGATCCGCGAGCGCGCCTGACGCGTCGGCGGGCGCCCGCTCGCGCCGAGCCTCGCCCTGGCGGACAGCTTGCGCCGTCCGGATGCCGCAGAGTGCCCGCCCAGCCGAGCCTCGGCGCGCGGTGCGCGACGCGTGGCGGCCGCCGCTCGCACTGGCGGCGCCGCGGCCGCCGCTGGCCGAGCCTCGGCCTGGCGGGCAGGTTGCGCCGTCCGGATGCCGCAGAGTGTCCGCCCAGCCGAGCCTCGGCGGCCGGCGCGCGGTGCGCGATGCCGCCCGGCTGGCGGCCGCCGCCGCTGGCCGAGCCTCGGCCTGGCGGACAGGTTGCGCTGTACGGGCGCCGCAGAGTGTCCGTCCAGCCGAGGCTCGGCGCGCGGCGGCCCGCGGCGCGCACCCGCGCACCGGACGGGAGGCCCGGCGCCCGCACCGCGCGCGCGTCCAGTGAGCGGGGGCACACTGGTCGGAACGGTTCGCGCCCGGTGCCCGGCTGACGTGTCAGCGGGAACGGGGCGCACGACGCAAAGGAGCATCATGACCGACACCCAGACCGACCACCGTGCTGCCATCTCCGACATCGTCCACGGTGCCCGCACGGCCCTCCTCACGACGGTGAGCGAGGACGGCCAGCTGCACGCCCGGCCCCTCGCCGTGCAGGACAAGTCCTTCCACGGCAGCCTGCGGTTCCTCGTGCAGGACGGCAGCGAGAAGGTCGAGGACATCGCCCGGAACCCGCACGTCAACGTCGCGATCGAGTCCCAGGGCGGCTACCTGTCCATCGCCGGCACGGCCACGGTCAGCGAGGACCGTGCCGTCATCGACGAGCTGTGGTCGCCGTTCGCCGAGGCGTGGTTCCCCGACGGCCGCGACGACCCCTCGATCCGCCTGCTGACCGTCGAGGGCGTCTCGGTCGAGTACTGGACGCAGGACACCGGGCCGGTCGGGTCGCTCGTGCAGACCCTCAAGGCCGCGCTCGGGCACCAGTCGCAGCCGGACCTCGGCAGCCACGGCACGCTCGAGGTCTAGTCGGGCGCGGACGCCCGGGCCGACCAGCCCGGGCGTCGGCGCTCCCCGTCAACAGGACGCGGGACGCCGGGTCAGCCGAGCATCAGGTCGTCACGGCGGTCCGAGCAGCCAGAGCACCGCGACGAACACCGGCTGCAACACCAGCGCCCCCGTGACCAGGGTCCACCGCATCGCGGGCTTCGCGACGATCCCCGGCGAGCCCATCAGCGGCGCCAACGGCATGAGCAGACGCGGGGTCGACGCCATCGGCAGCGACACCGCGAACACGTAGAGCGCGTACCCAGCGGCGAACACGATCGTCGTCGTCCCCAGCTTCCGGGTCGACCGGCGTGCCAACCACATCGGGTAGAGCACGAGCAGCACCACGACCATGAGCACGCCGCCGACGCCGAGCCACTTGGCGGTGGTCAGGAACCACGGCGACAGCGGGACGAAGTGCACCCGGCCGATGAAGTTCACCCACCAGGACATCTCGGTCGCCAGGTAGGCGTCGGGTCGACCGGTGGCCCAGCCCGCGATCACCGGCCACGCGGCTCCGGCGGCGGCCATCACGAGTCCGGCGACGACGACCTTGACGCGCTCCAGGACCGGGAACTCGTCGAGGGTGCGGACACCCGAACGGCGGGCGCCGACGTAGCGCACGAGGGCGATGACGCCCAGGGTCAGCGGGATCGCGAGCGCGCCCGGCCGGGTGAACGCGGCGACGACCCCGAGCACGGTGAGCAGCCCGTACCGTCGCCGTTCCATCGCGAGCAGCGCGCCGAACGTCAGCGCCAGGAACGCGGTCTCGGCGTACCCGACCTGCAGCAGGAACGACAGCGGACCGCACGTGAAGAAGAAGACCGCCCAGAGCGCTGCCGTGTTGCCGGCGTGCTCCTGGACGAGTCGGTGCAGCAGGAACGTCGCGATGAGCCCGGCGATGACGGCGACGGCCGGCCCGCCGATCGTGAACGGCAGACCTGAGGAGACCGTCAGCAGACGGATCGTGAAGGGGAACGCCGGCAGGAACGCCCACGCGTTCTGGGCGACGTGTCCGGTGGCGTCGAGCGGCAGCGCCGAGGGGTAGCCGTGCAGCGAGATCGCCTCGTAGTACTGGCCGTCCCACGACGTCAGGAACGCCGTGAACCCCTGGTCGTTGCCCCACAGTGCGTTGGCGGGCTGGACGCGCGCCATCAGCGGGTAGGCGGCCATCAGCCACATCGTGGACACGAAACGCCCGACGGCCCACAGGAGCAGGACAGCGGCCCACGCCGGCATGCTGACGACCGTGTCGACCACGCGGCGACGGCCCGCGGCGACCGAGCCCGTCAGGACACTGTCCAGGCGGCTCACGCGCGCGGTCCGCGGAGGTCGGGTACGACAGACTGCACGGCCCCACGGTAGTCGGCGATCCCTGGAGAAGGGGGACGTGCCACGTCGTGGCGCCCCGGGGAGGTGATCCGGGCCTCCCGGCTGTCCGGTCCACGTCGGCGACGGGACTGCGTCGGCCAGGACGTGAGCCGGGCTAGCATCCAAGGCGATGACGACGACGACGGCACGACGGACGAGCAGCACGGCGGTCGCCGTGCTCGTGGCCGGCACCTACTTCATGGAACTCCTGGACGGCACGATCCTGGCCACCGCGGCGCCCGCGATGGGCCGGGACCTGGGGGTCGACTCCGCGGCCGTCGGTGTCGCGATCACCGCGTACCTCGTCACGCTCGCCGTGTTCATCCCGGTCAGCGGCTGGATCACCGACCGGGTCGGCTCCCGCACCGTCTTCGTCGGCGCGATCGCGCTGTTCACGATCGCGTCCGCGCTGTGCGCCGCGTCCTCCGGTCTCGTGGAGCTGACGCTGTGGCGGATCCTGCAGGGCCTCGGCGGTGCGCTGATGGTGCCGGTCGGGAGGCTCGTGGTCCTCCGCAGCGCCGGTCGCGACCAGCTCGTCACGGCCATCGCGATCCTCACCTGGCCGGCGCTCGCCGCCCCCGTCATCGCCCCGTTCCTCGGCGGCGTCCTGGTCGACACGCTGTCGTGGCACTGGATCTTCCTCGTCAACATCCCCCTCGGGGTGGTCGCCCTCGTCGCGGCGCTCCTGCTCGTGCCGCAGGAGCGGGCTCCGGAGCGGGTGCCGTTCGACTGGCTCGGGTCGCTGCTGGCGTGCCTCGGGCTCGGTGCCCTCGTGGTGATGGCGTCGCTGCTCGCACTCGACACCGTGCCGGTCGTGCCGGCCGTGCTGGCGGGCGTCGTCGGGGCGCTCTGCACCTGGCTCGCGATCCGGCACTTCCTCCGGGCGCGGCACCCGATCATGGGGCTCGGGGCGTTCCGGCTCGAGACGTTCCGCGTGTCCCACGCCGGCGGCAGCCTGTTCCGCCTGGCCGTCTCCGCGGTGCCGTTCGTGCTGCCGCTGCTGTTCCAGGACGCCTGGGGGTGGACGGCGCTCGAGGCCGGGTCCGCCGTGCTCTGGGTCTTCGTCGGCAACCTCGGCATCAAGCCCGCGACGACGCCGTTCCTCCGCTGGTGGGGGTACCGCCCGGTGATCGTGGTGTCCTCCGCCGTCGCCGCGCTGTCCGTCGTGGCGATGGTGTTCCTCACGCCGTCGACCCCGTTCTGGTTGCTCGTCGTGCTCCTCGTCGTCAGCGGAGCCGCACGGTCGGTCGGGTTCACCGCGTACAACACCATCGCGTTCGCCGACGTCGAGCAGCCCGACATGACCGCGGCGAACACGCTGTCCTCGACGCTGCAGCAGACCGCGGCCGGGTTCGGCGTCGCCGTCGCGGCCGTCGTGCTGCGGGCCGCCGCCGGGGTCGGCGGGCAGGGGCTCGCGGGCTCCGGTCCCTACGCCGTGGCGTTCGTCGTCATCGCGGTGCTGCTCGTCGTCGCCTGCGTCGAAGGGCTCCTGATGAGCCGGACCGCGGGGGAGACGGTCCGTCCGGCGCGACGTGCGCCGGCCGCGGCGGCACCTGCGCCGGAGGGTGCGTCGCCGCGCTGATCGGAGGCCACGGCTCGTCACCGATCGTGCACCCGCAGGTCACGTGTCCGGGATGCGCAGCGCGCTACAGTCTCAGCAACCTGCTGCCATCCCCGAGTACCGTGACCGCGGCAGGAGAGCGGGCCGTTCAGGGCCCAGGACGGAAGGCAGCATGGCGGCGCCACACGAGCAGGGATCGACCGAACCGACCACCGCAGTCGGGCAGAGGTCCTTGCGTGTCGTGAGCTACAACCTCCGCGAGCACACCGCGAACAGCGAGCTCGCCGCCCTGGCCGAGGCATCGCAGGCGGACGTGCTCTGCGTGCAGGAGTGCGACAGCACCGACCTCGCCACCTCCGTCGGCGGCCTGACCCTGGCCGCCTCGACCCAGGCGAACCGTCTCGGCCTCGCGATCTACAAGCGCGACGAACGCTTCGACGTGCAGGACTTCGGCATCCACTCGTTGCAGAAGTCCCTGCACGACCGGGTCCTGTCCCCAGCGCACGAGCGACTCATCGCCATGCACCTCTACGACAAGGAAGCCGAGGCCGAGGTCATCGTCGCCTCGTTCCACGCTTCGCCCCTCACCGCCACCAACTCCCTGCGCCGCAAGCAGATCGAGGCCGCGCACGACTTCGTCCGTGACCTGTCGAGCGAGGCCCCGGCGATCATGGTCGGCGACTTCAACTACCCGTGGTTCCAGACGAACCTGCGCCGGAAGATCGAGGAGTCCGGGTTCGCGCTGTCCCTCTCGGACCAGCCGACGTACCTGCGCTACCGCAAGTTCACCGGGCACTTCGACTTCGCCACGAGCGTCGGGCTGCACATCGCCGGCGTCGAGACCCTGCCCGCGGGCATCTCCGACCACCGTCCGATCCTCGTGCGTGCGAGCTACGAGGCGCCCGCCGAGGCTGCCGGGACGGCGTCCGCGGTCGCCTGACCGCCGCCTGCCGGCCGGAGGCGGCGTGCCGGGCCCGCCCCGGGCCTCCCGTCCGGCGCGCCGCGCGCACTCCGCCGCGCGGTCGCGAACCGTCGTTCTGGCGTGCCCGGAGCGACGATTCGTGGCCAGTCGGCGGACTGCAGCCGGGCGCGTCTGCGCCTGCGTCTGCGGGTGCGTCCGGACGGACGGGAGGCGCGTGCCGGCACCCCGACTCCCCACCGGTCACGACACCCCGCAAGTGCTCCGCCGAGCGGTCACAGACCGTCGTTCCGGCGGGCCGAGAACGACGATTCGTGACCGCTCGGCGGGTAGCACCCGGGGGCGGGGCAGGGGAGGCGGGCGGCACCCGGGCCGGGCGTCAGCGGCGGAGCGTCGCCCGGGCCAGGCGGTTGCCGACGAACTGGCCGAGCTGCACGATGACCACGATCGCGGCGACCGAGACGTAGACCACCCACCAGTCGTACCGCTGCGACCCGTACGTGATCGCGTACTCGCCGAGCCCGCCACCGCCGACCAAGGCACCCTGCGCCGTCATGTCGACGATGCCGATGTAGATGAACGTGTAGCCGAGGATCAGCGGCCCGAGCCCCTCGGGGATGAGCACGGTCAGCAGGATCGACACCGGGTGCGCCCCGGAGGCCCGTGCCGCCTCGACGACGCCCGGATCGATGGCGAGCAGGTTCTGCTCCACGATCCGCGACACCGCGAACGCCGCGGCGAGGGAGATCGCGAACGTCACGGCCGGAACGCCGATCGTGGTCTGCACGGCGACACGCGACAGCGGTGCGATCGCGGCGAGGAAGATCACGAACGGGATCGGACGCACCAGGTTCACGACCAGGTTGATGACCGTGTACGCGGTGCGGTTCGACAGCAGGTTGCCCGGCCGGGTGGCGTAGAGCAGCAGCCCGAGGGCCAGGCCGATGACACCCGCGATGACGAGCGACACCAGGGACATGACGATCGTGTCCCGGGTCGCGGCCAGGAACACGTCGAACGTGTCGATCACGCT
>Ga0308159_1001996_pt1 | contig 25383 bp, 27 predicted proteins | sample PhyCR1_FD_201040 | JGI IMG/M metagenome (GOLD analysis project Ga0308159, IMG submission 201040) | Phyllosphere microbial communities from UC Gill Tract Community Farm, Albany, California, United States - DLSLC.R1 | ecosystem: Host-associated > Plants > Phyllosphere > Unclassified | place: USA...
CCGATTATCAAAAGATCGCAGCGTGCCGCAGCTCCTACAGAGGATTTGTGGGGATCAGAAGATTTGGGTGAACAGCCAGTACAGGCTGCCCGACAGCAGAATCGCCGCCGGCAAGGTCAGCACCCACGCCATCAGCAGATTGCGGATGGTCTTCATCTGCAAGCCACCGCCATTGGCGACCATGGTCCCGGCCACGCCCGATGACAGCACATGGGTGGTCGAGACCGGCAAACCGAACATGTCCGCCGCGCCAATGGTCAGCATCGCCACGGTTTCCGCCGAGGCGCCCTGGGCGTAGGTCAGGTGGGTCTTGCCGATCTTTTCGCCGACCGTCACCACAATCCGTTTCCAGCCGACCATGGTGCCGAGGCCCAAGGCGATGGCCACGGCGATCTTCACCCACAGTGGAATGAAGCGTGTGGCGTTGTCGATCTGCTGCTTGAACAGTTGCAGTTTGTCCGTGGTGTCGGCGTCGAAGTTGCCGACCTTGTTCTTCTCCATCAGGCGAATGCTTTCGCTGGCCAGGTACATGTCGTTACGCACGTTGCCCATGGCTTCGGCCGGGACTTTCGACAGCGAACCATAGCCTTTGACCTCTTCGCCAATGTGCCCGGTGAGGGCGGCGAGGGCGGGGATCAGTTGCGGCGTGGCTTGCTTGCTGCGCACGTAATCCGACAGCACCGGACGCGGATCGACCGGCGCTGGCAACGGGGTGTTTTTCACCAGCGCTTGCTGAGTGACTTCGGCGACGGCGGCAAACTGCAGCGCCTGATCGGCGGGCATGGTGCGGTTCAAGGCGTAAGCCATGGGCAGGGTGCCGACCAGAATCAGCATGATCAGGCCCATGCCTTTCTGCCCGTCGTTGGAGCCGTGGGCGAAAGACACACCGGTGCAGGTGGCGATCAACAAACCGCGAATCCACCACGGTGGCGGGTTGTTGCCTTGCGGCGCCTTGTAAAGCGCGCGGTTCTTGATGAAGGCGCGCATGGCCAGCAGCAACAGCGCCGCGCAGCCGAAGCCCACCAGCGGCGACAGCAACAGCGCATAACCGATCTTGGTTGCCTGCGCCCAGTCCACGCCGCTGGTGCCGTCGCGCCCGTGCATCAGGGCATTGGCCACGCCGACGCCGATGATCGAGCCGATCAGCGTGTGGGAAGAGGAGGCCGGCAGGCCCAGCCACCAGGTGCCGAGGTTCCACAGAATTGCCGCGATCAGCAGGGCAAAGATCATCGCGAAACCGGCGGACGAACCGACCTGCAGAATCAGCTCCACCGGCAGCAGGGCGATGATGCCGAACGCCACCGCACCGCTGGACAGCAGCACCCCGAGGAAATTGAAGAAGCCCGACCAGACCACCGCCACATTCGGCGGCAGCGAGTGGGTGTAGATCACCGTCGCGACCGCGTTGGCGGTGTCGTGGAAACCGTTGACGAACTCGAAGCCCAGCGCAATCAGCAACGCCACACCGAGCAACAGGAACGGGGTCCAGGTGGTGACGGTGGTGCCCAGCTCATGCATGTCGTGCATCAGGCTGTAAGCGGTGAACAACATGCCCATGGCCAGAACCGCAAAGAACACCACGTAAGTGAACGGACCGGGTTTCTTATCAAGTGCCGGCCGGCCGCCGTGGGCGGACGTGGGGCGGGCGGCGGTCAGGGAGGGAGTAGCCATGAGCGGACAATCCTGAGCGAGGGAAGGTTTGTTCGTCATGATCGTTGCTAAATATTACAGAGAGACTGCGATAGATCAGTGTTTGGGTTTTTAGCTCCACCACTGATCTGAAGGCTGAAGCAGATCCCTGTGGGAGCGAGCTTGCTCGCGAAAGCGGTGTGTCATTCAACAATGATGGTGCCTGATATTCCGTCTTCGCGAGCAAGCTCGCTCCCACAGGGGAACTGTGCTGGACATCAGGTTCGGTGGTCAGTAATCCCCGCGCTTGCGAAACGCCCAGCGCCCGGCAATCACGGTAAACGTCGCCACCAGCGCCACCAGAATCCAGAACCCTTCCGGATCTGTCGCCAGCGGCACGCCGCCGACGTTCATGCCGAAGAAGCCGGCGATGATGTTGATCGGCAGCGCCAGCACCGTGACCACGGTCAGGGTGAACAGCGTGCGGTTGCTCTGTTCGTTGAGGTTGGCAGCGATTTCTTCCTGCAGCAGTTTGATCCGCTCGCCGAGGGCGGTGAGGTCGTTGATGATCAGCGCGAATTCCTCGGTGGACTTGCGCAGCTCCTTGACGTCCTCTTTCTGCAGCCAGGCCGGTGGACGATTGAGCAGGCGCAGCAAGGAGCCCGGCTCCAGCGCCAACAGGCGTTGCAGGCGCACCAGCACCCGACGGTTGGCACCGAGTTCGGCGCGGTTGGTCGACAGGCGCGAGGAGAGTAATTCGTCTTCGACCTGATCGACGCTCATGCTGGTCTTGCGCACGATCTGCGTCAGCACTTCGCCCTGATCGCGCAGCAGGTGCACCAGCAGTTCCGACGGTGAGCGAAAGCATTCGCCGGCCTTCACCGACGAACGCAGTTTGTCCACCGAGTGCAGCGGTTGCAGGCGTGCGCTGACGATCAGTTTGCTGCGCACACAGACCCACAGCGTCGACACGTCCGAAGACACCATGCTGCTGAGGTTGAACACCACGTCGTTGACCACTGCCAGCAACGCCGAGTCCACGTGCTCGATGCGCGTCGAGCGCGAACCTTCGTGCAGCGCCTCGAAGAATTCTTCGGGCAATTGCAGATGACTTTTCATCCAGCGCTCACACGCGGCGTGTGCCAGGTTCAGGTGCAGCCAGAGGAATTCATCACGGTCGCTGTCGTCTTGCAGACAACGCAGGGCGGTCGCCGAATCGACTTCGCGGCCACGCTCACCAGGACGAAAACGGAAGCCGTAAAGCAGACCGAACAAATCAGGATCGCGATGACTGAGGTCGAGGCTGTGGTTCATGGAGGCTCGCTGCGAGGAGGGCGTCTGGCGTGGAGTTTTCAGATTCACCTGAGCCGCATCATCGCAACCGGATATGACACTTGTGTGACGATAAAGTGACGCCAGATCAATGCCTTACCGGCGGTCGGATTTCCTTCAAGAAGCGCTCTGGTGCGCCGATCACGCTTGGGTTACGTTGCGCGCGCTTGGCCATGAGCCAAGGCTCGCCGACACGGATGTCCGGCAAAATTCCACGCCTTATCGGGCGTGCCTCATCCCTGTCCTGAGTATCTCGCGATGCTGCAAAAATCCCTGAGAGCACAAATTCTCGCCCTGCTGAGCGGCAGCCTGCTGGCGATGCTGTTGATCGCACTGGCCTGCTTTCATTTCCTGTCCAACGGCGTGCAGAACTACAGCCAGTTGATCGCCGGCCCCTTGCATACCTCACAATTGATCGACGAGGCCAACCTGCAATTCAAGGTGCAGGTGCAGGAGTGGAAAAACGTCTTGCTGCGCGGCAAGCAACCGGCGGACCTGGCCAAATACTGGAGCCAGTTCGAAGATCGTCAGCGTGATGTGCAGAGCATTCTCGGTGAACTGGCCGGCCAGAAAGGCCTTGAGCCGGCGCTGAAAACCCGCATCGAACGCCTGCGTGAAGAGCACCGCCAACTCGGCAGCGCCTACCAGAAAGGTCGCGATGCCTACGTCGCGGCCGGTGCCGATCCAACGGCTGGCGACAGCGCCGTCAAGGGCGTGGACCGCGCCACCAGTGATCAGATGAGCGAACTGGTCGCCGAGCTGCGCAAGCAGGGCACCGAACAGTCGGCGCAGATCAGCGCCAGTGCCGACAGCACCGTGCTGCTGGGGATTGTGGTGATGCTCGGTTCCGGTCTGCTGATCGGCTTGCTCAGCCTGTGGCTGGTCAACCGCAACCTGATCGAACCGATCCGCAAACTGATCGATTACGTCACCCAACTGAGCCGTGGACGCCTCGCCGAACGCGTTGCCAACGCCCGTCAGGACGAGTTGGGCAACCTTGCGGCCGCCGCCAATACCCTGCGCGATTTCCTCGCTGAAACCTTCACTCACCTGCAACGCAGTGCCAGTGATCTGGACAGCGCCAGCGGCGAACTGAATGCGATCGCCACGACCATGGCCGGCGGCACCAACGAGCAGTTCAACCGCACCGATCAGGTGGCCACGGCAATGAACGAAATGTCCGCCACCGCCCAGGAAGTCGCCCGGCATGCGGCGGATGCGGCGCGGGCTGCCGACGATGCCGACCAGTCCGCCCAGCAGGGTGAAAAGGTCATGCAGGGCACCATCCACACCATCACCCGGATGCGTGGCGAAATCGCCAACACCGCTGAAGTGATTCGTCGCCTGGAAAGCGACAGCGGGCGCATCGGCAAGGTGCTGGAAGTGATTCGCGGCATCGCCGAACAGACCAACCTGCTGGCGCTCAACGCAGCGATTGAAGCGGCACGGGCCGGGGAAGCCGGACGCGGTTTCGCGGTGGTAGCCGATGAGGTGCGCAACCTTGCGCAGCGTACGGCCGAGTCGATCATCGAGATCAACCAGATCATTCAGAACGTGCAGACCGGTGCCGTGGATGCTGCGCAAGCGATCGAAAGCGGTCAGGCGCGCAGCGACGAAAGCGTCGAGCAAGTGACTCAGGCCGGTGCGATGCTGGAGCGCATCACCCATGCGGTGGAAGCGATCCGCGACATGAACCGCCAGATCGCCACCGCCGCCGAAGAGCAGACCTCGGTGGCCGAAGACATCTCGCGCAACCTGACCGAGATCACGTCCATCGCCAGCACCAACCTCAACAGCGTGCAGCGCACCGAAAGCGCCAGCCAGAATCTGCATGGCCTGTCCGGGCAACTCAATGAGGTCACCGCGCGCCTGAGCGCCTGACGTCCGCCGACGTGTACCGGTTCGGTTACCGAGTCGGTACACAGTCGATCTCAAATCCGTGCGAGTGCCGCCGATGGCCGGTTATCTATAACCGGCATTGGAGCCAGCCCATGGTCAGCATCACCTCTGTTTCAATCAATCAGACCGTCACCACCGCCACCAGCAAAACCAAAATCAGTGACGCCAGTGACGACACCGCGACCACTGCAACCGGCAGCAATGGCGTCAGCGTTGATACCAGCAAAGTCGCAGCCGGCGGGGGCGCGGCTCCGGCAGGCGACAGCAGTTCCGACAGCAGCGGTGAATCGGATTCGGTGAAAGCACTGCGCAAGCAGATCGCCGAGCTGCAAAAGCAATTGCAGGAGCAGCAGCAAGCGCTGCAAGCGGCTCAGGCCAAGCAGGAAGACGCTGATGCCAAAGCGGCTGACGTGGCCTCCGCCGAGTCGCAGATCTCCAGCACCTCGGCTTCGTTGCAGACCGCGACGGCGGCTTTGTTGCAGGCGTTGCAGGACTCCGGGTCGAGCAGCTCGGGGTCGTTGGTCAGCACGTCGGCCTGATTTCTCAAGAGCACTGAAGGTCCAATGTGGGAGCGAGCCTGCTCGCGAAGGCGCAGTGCCAGTCGCCTCAAATGTGGCAGACAGACCGCTTTCGCGAGCAGGCTCGCTCCCACAGGGATCTGTGGTGGATTTGAGTTTGTGGTGTTTCAGGCAGTGGGCAGGCTGAAGGTGAACAGCGTGCCGCTCTGTGCGGTGGACGCCACATGCAAATGCCCACCGTGGGACTGGGCGATCTGGCTGGCGATATACAGCCCCAGACCGAGCCCGGCCTGTGGCGTGCTGGCGCTTGGGCGCGAGTAAGGCTGGAACAGATGCGGCAAAACCGCCTCGGGAATATGCCCCTGATTCTTCACCGCCAGCATCAACACGTCGTGCTCGACTTGCGCAATGACCTCAATGTCACCCGCCGGGTCGCCATGGGCCACCGCATTGGCCAGCAGGTTCGACAGCAATTGAGCGATCCGCGCGCGGTCACAGGGCAAGTCCTGCAAGTCGCCGATGGACGCGTGAATGGTGCGCTGCGGATGCACGTTGCGAATTTCCGTCACCACTTGCTGCACGGCTTCGGTCAAATCCGCGCAGGGCTGGATATTCACCGGAATGCCCTTGCCCAAGCGTCCGCGAGCAAAGTCGAGTACGTCATCCACCAGCCGGGTTGCCCGTTGCGCACTGCCGAGGATATTGCGTACCCGAACGTCGATGGCCGGATCCGGATGCTTGCGCAAGAGCATTTCGGCGCCAGCGCTGATCGCGAACAACGGGTTACGCAAATCGTGGCCGAGCACGGCAATGAACTGTTCGCGCAACTCGGCGGTTTCGCGCTCCTGCAACAACGCGGTTTCGGTGAGCTGCGCGTTTTCCTCGGCCTCGATCTGCAACGCAAGCATCCGCGCGAACGACTCCATGGTGCTCTGGATGCTGCTGGACTTGAGCTGTGCCGGGTTCGGATCGAGGGCGCAGATCGTGCCGAAAAAGCGCCCGTCGGTGCGGAACACCGGCACCGAGATATAACTCTCGAATTTGTACAGACGCGGGGTGTGATGATCGCGGTAGAGCGGGTCTTCGCTGGCCTTGTCGATCACTACCGAAGTGTGGGCAGCGCGGATTTCGTGGCACAGCGTGGTGACCACATCCAGTTCGCCACCGACCTGCAGGCCGAAATCCAGCTGGTCGAGGACGGCGCAGGCTGTCCACGACTCCTCGGTAACCCGCGCCACAGCGGCAAAGCGCAGGCCGGTCAGTTCGCGAATCACCTGAAGAATCGCCGGAACCGCGCTGATCCGTCCGATCGTTGCGATGTCTGTTGCCGCTGTCTGCCCCATGCCCATCGCTCTCGGCTGCAATCGTTTATCTGATGGTCGCCATACTAGCCGTCTGATGGCGGTTTTGGCATCCCTTCAGGCGGCATCCGCGTGATTCGCCGGGCAACGGACGCAAAAAAGCCGCAGGATCCGGGATCGTGCGGCTTTGCGTTGGCGGTGTATCAGGTGTCTTGCTTGTTGCTCAGCACCTTGCCGGTAGTGGCATCGAAATCGACGTCATACTCTTTGCCATCGGCGGTTTTCAGCTCGACTTCGTACTCGTAACCGTTGAAGTGGTTATCCAGATCGGTGTCGGTAATGGTCGCACCCGGATGCAGTTTCAGCGCTTCGGCATTCATCGATTCCAGCGACTTGATCTTGCCGGATTTGACCAGCTCAGGGATCTGGTCGACGCGCACATCGGCCTGGGCCAGGCCAGCAGTCAGGGTCAGGGCAGCGGCGGTAAACAGGGCAGTCAAAGTTTTCATCGGGTCATTCCTTGGGTTGTTCGTTGAAGTGGGCTCAGGTTAACCACCGCAACTTAATTCACCCTTAAAACCCCGAATACAAAACGGACAAGCCATGCCCGACACAAAAACTGTGGGAGCGTGGCTTGCCCGCGATGAAGGCACCTCGGTTTTGCAGATCAGAACCCGTTGTTCTTCAACACCTGATCCACACTGGCTGGCGCCGGACGCTTGTAGAACTTCAACAGTTCGCTGGCGCGGTTGGTGAAGATGCCATCAACCCCGGCCGCCATGACTTTCTCGAAGTCCACCGGCTCATCGACGGTGTACACGTGCACCAGCATGCCCTGATCGTGGGTGTACTGGTTCATCCACGGTTGCACCAGATCCGAGTAGCTCTGATCGCCGCCCTTGGTCAACTTGGCAGAAGGACCGGTGCCGATGGCGCCGTGAGCCTTGGCGAAATCCACCCATTGCTTGAATTCGGCTTCGGACTTCGGCTCCTGCTTGCCGTAGAACACGTTCTTGTCCTTCTCGCCGGACTCGGCAAAGCTCACTTTGGATTTTGGCTCAATGCTGCCTTCGCCGACCCACAGCAGCAGGATCTTCGGTACTTGCGGCATTTCCTTTTGCAGCAGTTCGAGGCTGTTCTTCTCGAAAGTCTGCAGGATCACTTTGCCTTTGCCCTGGCCAACGCCCAGTTCGCTTTTCGCCAGCTTCGAACCGGCCGGGCTCAGCCAGCCGCGATCTTGCAGCTTCTCTTTGAGGTCATGCTCGATTCCCGGAAACAGTTGCGGTTCCTTGGTTTCGATGTACAGGCCCGGCTTGTGTTTCGGATTGGCCTGGGCGATGTCGATGATTTCATCGAGGGTGAGGATTTTCAGTCCGGCGTAGGTCGGACGTGCGCGATCCGGGTAAGCCTTGTTGTACCAGCTGCCGGCGTCGAGGGTTTTCAGTTCGGCCATGGTGAAGGCGGTGGCCGGGCTGTCTTTACGCTCCGGGAACTTGGTGGCGACGTCGGTGGTGCGTTGCAGGTTGTTGTCGTGCAAGGCGAACAGCACGCCGTCCTTGCTGCGCTGCAAGTCCATTTCCAGGTAGTCGGCGCCGAGGTCGCGGGCCAGTTTGTAGGAGGCGGCGGTGGACTCCGGCGCATCGAAGGACGCGCCACGGTGTGCGATCACGGCTGGATGCGGGATGCCATGGGCGGCGGCCAGCGCGTTGACGTCAGTCGCGGCGGCGTGGGCCTGGCCGAGACCGAGCATCAGGCTCAGCATGAGGGCGCTTTTGGTGAAAGTGGCGGGCATGTTCGAGTTCCTTTCGCAGGGCATTTTCAAAGACGTACCTTTTAACAACTGAATCGGTTGCGTGCTATCGCCAGACCGACATAAACGTATTAAAAGCGATTTTTCCTGCACTTTTGTGGCGCGGTTTGCAGTACGCTTGGCCTCGGCAGACGCTCCGGCAGAGGGCGCGCCGAGTCTGTTGCCCTGCGTGTAAACCATCGATGATTTTTCGTGAGGTTTACCATGCGCATCACTTCCCAACTCATCTGTCAGGCCGCCGATGACCTCAAGGGTTTTGTCGGCCTCAACCGCAAGACCGGTCAGTACATCGTGCGATTCAGCGAGGATTCGTTCGGCATGGACGTGGCCGATGACGGCATTATTCCCACCAGCGAATTTGTCTGGGCGCCGGTTTCGGATACCACCATGACCTTGAGGCGCGAGCTGATTCAGTTGCTGCTGGATCAGAACATCGACGAGCGGATCAACATCACCGAGCCGTTGCGGGTGTACATGAGCAAGGTTGAGGTGCCGGAGATTGTGGCGGTGCGCAGTCTGGTGCAGGGCTGAGGTTTTTGTATTGACGCTACTGGCCGCATCGCGGGCAAGCCACGCTCCCACAGGTTATTCGTTGTTCTGAAGATCACGCAGTACCTGTGGGAGCTGGCTTGCCAGCGATGAGGCCAGAGAGAACCCCACCCAACTCCCTACCCAAACCTATACTCGCGCTCCACCCGACACACCCGCGTCTGAAACGTCGAATACCACTGCGCCCGCCCGCGCGCCTGAATCACCCGGTGCTCGGGATGCTCGCGCCAGGCCAGAATCGCCGCCTCGTTCTCCCAGTAGGAAATGGTGATGCCGACGCCATCTTCCCCGCGAATCGAATCAATCCCGAGAAACCCCGGTTGCTGGCTGACCAGCGCCATCATGCGCTCGGAGGCCGCCGCGTAACCGTTGTCACCCTCGGTACGGGTCGAGGTGAAAATCACCGCGAAGCAGGATTCGTTCGGCTTCATGGACGTTGCTCCGCACACGCTTCGACAAACGCCCGCACCAGCGGCGGGACATGGCCCCTGAGCGCCGCACGTTCCGGTTGAAACAACGTGGCGACAAAAAACACATGGTCAGTCAATTCGATCGCGCGCAAGTCGCCCGCCGAATCGTGCCCCACGGCACGTAGCGGAGGGGTCAATAAATCCTTTTCGAACTGCGGATTCACACCGAATCGGCAGCGATAACCTTCATGAATTTCAGACATTTCGTACGCCTTGGCGATCAACGAATCGGCGACCAAATGAATGCTGTCTACCGCCTCCACCAACGAACAGGTCAGCGGTGTCAGTACCGCTCGCGGCGAATCCGGTGATGTTTCGCCATGCTCGGCATCGGCCCAGCCCAGCACATTGCGGGAAAATTCCAGCAGCGCATGCTGAAAACCGCCGCAGGTACCAAGGAACGGGCGCTGTTGTTCGCGGGCAAAACGAATCGCCCTGAGTGCACCGGCCTCACTGTTGTAGGGGCTGGCCGGGACGCACCAGAAGCCGTCGTAGTGTGCCAATGGTGTATCGGGGTGGATTTGCTCCGTGGCCAGCCAGTCGAATTGCACATTGTGGCCGGACTGCTCGGCGATCATGCCGAGGGCAACGGGGATCGCCTGGTGGGCGGTGACTTGCGGGTCGTAATCGCCGATCAGGGCGATGGAAATGGCGTCCATGGAATTTCCTGGATTTGAGTGAGTAAACCTCTGTGGTGAGGGTGTGCAGTTGTCGATCACCGGGGCTCACTATAGATTGGCGTTCACGCACTCAATATTGGCGTTTTCCCAAATGATCAATGCAGCGACGCACTATCGACTCGACTACCCGGATCTGGCGCTGATTCTCGCGTTGGTGCGCGGCGGCTCTCTGGCCCGGGCATCGCAGTTGCTCAGGGTCGACGTGTCGACGGTGTTTCGCGCGGTGCGTCGTCTGGAGTCGGCGCTGGGCCAGCAGTTGTTCGAAAAGAGCCGCGCCGGTTATTTGCCCACCACCCTCGCGCAGACGCTGGCCGAGCAGGCCGAGCGCGCCGAACAGGCACTGGAAGCGGCGCGAATCGGTGTCGAACAGGGCGGGGAAGTGGTCAGCGGTACGGTGCGCCTGACCTGTACCGATTCGGTGCTGCAAGGCCTGCTGTTGCCGGCGCTGGCGCAGTTCATGCCGAACTACCCGGCGCTGACTCTTGAGCTGAGCACCTCCAACGATTTCGCCAACCTCAGCCGGCGGGATGCCGACATCGCCCTGCGCCTGACGCGTACACCACCTGAGCATCTGGTCGGACGGCAACTGGCGAAGGTTTCCTACCGGGTCTGCGCCAGTGCGCGTTATCTGCAGAATGTGGATGCGACGGATCTGGCGGCGCTGACCTGGATCGCCCCGGACGAGTTTCTGCCGGATCACCCGACCGTCGCCTGGCGCCGCCAACAGTTGCCCGGCGTGATCCCGAGTTATCGCTGCAACAGCATGCTCTCGGTGACGGAACTGGTGCGCGGCGGTCTCGGCGTGGCGGCGTTGCCGGACTTTCTGATCACGGAAGGTTTGCAGCCCCTCAGCGCACCGCTGCACGGCTATGACACCGCGCTGTGGCTGCTGACCCGCGCGGACTGCCGCGCGTTGCGCGCGGTGGTCACGCTGTTCGATGAACTGGGGCGGGCGCTGCGTCTGCCGTGATCAGCGTTGCGGATCCTGGCAGATGTGCGCATGCAGTTCGCGGGTCAGGCCTTCGATGCGTTCAGTCAGACTCTTGGTCATCTCGGTGAGTCGGGTGTTCTGTTCCAGCAATTCGAGCAGTTGCGCGGTGGTCTGTGCGGCCTGCGCCTGGCGCTCGCTGTTGGCCACCGCCAGCGCTTCACGGTGTTGCGCGTCGGCGTCCGACTGCGCCTTGTCCCGCGCGGCCTGTCGGGTCTGTGCCAGCAGAATCAACGGCGCGGCGTAGGCGGCTTGCAGGCTGAACGCGAGGTTGAGCAGGATGAACGGGTAGACGTCGAACTGCGTCACGCCCGACACGTTGAGGCCGATCCACACTGCGACGATCAGCGTTTGCGCGCCGAGAAACAGCGGCGTGCCGAAGAACCGCGCGAAGGCCTCGGCACGCAGGGCGAACGCGTCGTTGCCGAAGGTGGTGTTGAGGTGAGCGTGGGGGCGGTGGAAGCGCAGGTGATCGACCGGGGCGGGCGCGGGGAAGTCGGGTTTTTCTGTGGTCATGGTGGGCTCGGCAGGACTTGGGACTGGAGGTCACTATAGTCCTGCATCGAGGCCGATGGCCCGTTCGCGAGCAGGCTCGCTCCCACAGGTTCCGGGTTGATCACAAGTCAAGTGATCGACTCAATCGCTGTGGGAGCGAGCCTGCTCGCGAAAGCCGCGACGCGGTCTGTCAGCCCGGCGCCCGCTCATTGGCAAACATGCTCACCGCCTGCACCGCTTCACTGGCGCCATCGCGGATCTGCAGAATCACGCTGCCAGCCTGATCCGCCAGTTCAACGCCTTGCGCCGCCCGCCCGCGGGTGCCTTCCATGCTCTTGATCGCCTGCCGTGTCTCGCTCTGGATCAGGCCGATCATGTTGGAAATCTCCGCCGTCGAGCCGCTGGTGCGCGCCGCCAGTTGTCGCACTTCGTCCGCCACCACGGCAAAACCGCGGCCCTGATCCCCGGCGCGCGCCGCTTCAATTGCCGCGTTGAGCGCCAGCAGATTGGTCTGGTCGGCAATCGCGCGGATCGTATTGACGATCGCGGTGATCTGCTCCGAGCGTTCGCCAAGTTGCGCGATCAGCGTTGATGACTGCGCGATGTCGTCAGCAATCTCGCGCATTTCGCTGGCCGCCTGCTGGATCACCTGAGTGCCTTGCTCGGCGACTTTCCGGGTTTCCACGGAGATGTGATAAGCGGCGCTGGCGCTACGGGCATCGTGCTCGTGCTGCTCGACGCGGGCGGTGACGTCCGTGGCGAATTTCACCACTTTGCACAAACGCCCCGCGGCGTCGTACACCGGGTTGTAGTTGGCCTCCAGCCAAATACTCTGGCCGCGCTTGTCGACGCGCTCGAACTGGCCCTGGAACAGTTCACCCTGATTCAAGCGTCGCCAGAAGTCCTCGTAGGCACTGCTGTTGACCAGCTCAGCGCGGCAGAACAAACGGTGATGTTTACCCTTGAGTTCAGCGAGGGTGTAACCCATGCGTGTCAGAAAATTCTGATTGGCCGTGAGAATGCCGCCGTCGAGGTCGAATTCGATCACCGCCATCGCCCGGTCGATTGCCTGCAGTTTGGCGTTGGCCTCGCTTTCCTGCTGCACCTTGGTCGTCACGTTCATGGCGAACTTGACCACTTTGACCACACGTCCCGAGGCATCCTTGATCGGGTTGTAATTGGCTTCCAGCCAGATCGGCTGGCCCTGGCTGTTGATCCGTTCGAAGGTGCCGGACTGGAACTGGCCGTTTTTCAGGCGCGACCACAGTTCGGTGTATTGCGCGCTACGGCCAAACTCCGGAGTGCAGAACAAGCGATGCGGCTGGCCGATCACCTGTTCGGCGCGGTAGCCCATGGTTTTGAGGAAGTTGTCATTGGCCTTTAACACCACACCGTCAAGGTCGAACTCGATCACCGCCATGGAGCGATTGATCGCTTCAAGCAGGCCGTTTTGTTCGGTGAGGGTGTGTTGAAGATCGTTGAGTTCGGCTTGGTGGCGTTTGAAAAACATAGGGGCAGTACCTGGAAGTAGGGAAAGACGAGGTTTGTGTCCCTGTTTCCGCGCTGGCAGAGCAAATGCCGGGTCAGCATTTGTCATTGACTGCAAAGTGCCAGCATCCAGGCTGACGGCTCGATCTTATACAAACCAAGTTAAGTTGTACAAGAAATTGCGCGTCGGTACGTTTCCGGTTTTTTCAAAGTTCGAGTCGGTGACGCCGGGCGGGTGCCGAAAAGGCCGGTTCAGAGCTGATAACGCGCCAGAAACATCTCCAGTGCCGACTCGGCCACGGCTTTTTGCGTGTCTGCATCCAGCGGCGGCAAACCCATGGAAATCTGCGGCCAGAAACCGAATGACTTCAACAGCCCCTGCACCTGTTGCGCGGCGAAATCGGCATCCACGGACTTCAACCGACCATCGGCCAATGCGGCGCGAATCCACACCGTCAGGCCTTCCTCCCGCTCGCCCATGCGCGCCACCATATCTTGCGCGCGCTCCGGTGAATGAATGGTGGCAGCAATCGCCACCCGCGCCAGTCCGAGAAAATTGTCATCAGCCATCATCTGCAGTTTGGCCAGCAACATGGGCAGCAGTTGCTCGCGCAGCGGCTGATCGGCGCGGTAGCTCACCGTCTGCTCTTCAGTAATTCGTGCCCAGAGTTGGTTGAGAATTTCGGCGAACAGCTCTTCCTTGCTGGGGAAATGGTTGTACACCGTGCGCTTCGACACCCCGGCGGTGGCCGCGATCTTGTCCATGCTGGTGATCTCGAACCCGTTGGCCCGGAATTCGGCAATCGCCGCCTGAATGATGGCTTCGCGTTTGCGGTCGGTGAGGCGCTGTGCAGCTGTCATAAGTACGCTTCGGCAGAGAAAGAGGGAAATTACACTTGGCAGTTTACTTGTCATCCGGTTTGATGCAACCTAGAAACTACACCGTCGAGTGTAATGTTGCGTTAATCCGCGCAACCTAAAAACCAGACAGTTCGGCTGATGCGTGCGTGCCTTGGCCATTTATCGTCCCACCGTGAAAAACCGTGAATTGCGCGGTTTTTCTGGAGTCTCTCAGTCATGGCCAATTCAGATATTTCTGCGGATCAAATTTCCACGCCTGAAGCCTCTCGCCAGGATCAAGGGCTATTCCGTAACCATGCGCCGGTGCAACGTGAAGGTGGGCGCAAGATGCTGCGGATCATGTGGAACATGATTTTCAACAAGCCGCGCAATACCCGTCCCGCCGCTGCGATCCCGGTGCAGTCGCTGACAACTGAAGACCTGCTGGCCGCGCCTGACCACAGCGTCTATCGCCTCGGCCACTCGACCCTGTTGCTGAAAATGCGCGGCAAATTCTGGATCACCGACCCGGTCTTCGCCGAGCGCGCTTCACCCGTGCAGTGGGCCGGCCCGAAACGCTTTCACCAACCGCCGATCAGCATCGACCAGTTGCCGCCGATCGAAGCGGTGATCCTCTCGCACAACCACTACGACCACCTCGATTACCAGGCAGTGCTGAAACTGGCGGCCAAGACCAACTACTTCCTGACCCCGCTGGGCGTCGGCGATACCTTGGTCAAATGGGGCATCGATGCCAGCAAAGTCCGCCAGTACGACTGGTGGCAGGGCACCGAAATCGCCGGCATCCGCTTCGTCGCCACGCCGTCGCAGCACTTCTCCGGCCGCGGCCTGTTCGACAGCAACAGCACGCTGTGGGCCTCGTGGGTGATGATCAATGGCGACACCCGCATCTTCTTCAGCGGAGACAGCGGCTACTTCGACGGATTCAAACGCATCGGCGAACAGTACGGCCCGTTCGACCTGACCCTGATGGAAACCGGCGCCTACAACGTCGAATGGCCGCACGTGCACATGCAACCCGAAGAAACCCTGCAAGCGCACATCGACCTCAAGGGCCGCTGGCTGTTTCCGATCCACAACGGCACCTTCGACCTGGCCATGCACGCCTGGCACGAACCCTTTGATCGCATCCTGTCACTGGCCTGGGAGCGCAGTGTGGCGATCACCACGCCGCAAATGGGCGAGGCGTTCAACCTGATGCAGCCGCAGCGCGGGAGTGCGTGGTGGTTGGCGGTTGAAGGGGAGAGTGAAGGGGTGGTGCAGAACGCCTGATGAGTTTCAGGTTAAGCAAATACCACTTCAATTCGGCCCTCTTTCCGTGACCGGGGGGCCGATTTCACTACGATCTGAACGTCTCGTCCAAGATGCGAGAGGCACTCCATCATCTTGGCTTCACTGATGCCGCGAAATTTCCCCCGCAGCATTTCGGATAGCTTGGGCTGAGATAATCCAAGAATTTCAGATGCCTGAATTTGAGTGAGATGGCGTGCCTTGATGATCTCGCCGATCTTCGCCGCGAGCTGCGACTTAACCTGCATTTCACTGGCATTGGGTAATTCGAGGTCTTGGTAGACGTTCCCGCTACCTTCTTCAATTTCTATCATTTTCTGATCCTTTCGCGTGATCCTGAGCGGCTCGAAGTCGGTTTCGGATCAGATCAATGTCGGACTGGGCGGTTTTGATTCCGGTCTTCGACTTCTTCTGAAAGCAGTGCAATACATAAATGGCACTGCCGAAACGAACCGTATAAATGGCCCGGTAGGTGTTGGTGTCGAAGTCTTCGATCAACTCCAACACACCCGCGCCTCCGAACCCTTTCAGGGGTTTTGCATCCGGATGCTTCAAGCCACTCTGGGCCAAATCCAATGCGTAACCAAAAACATCCTGTACATCTGTGGGCATCTGCTTGAGATCTTTCTTGCTACTGCAGACCCACAAGAGCGGCTTCCTTGCACTCATGCGAAAATATACCTATTTAGGGATAAATATCAACTTGCCTGTTTATTTAGCCATGGCGTAATCCTCGTGCCCTACTGACTCCGATGCTGAGTTCATGGCACTCACCGATCGCCCCGGCGCAAACCCCGGAAAGAACACCAACCCCTGCGCCTCAAACCGGTAAGCCAACGCCAGCCGCGCTGCGTCCGCCACGTCCTGCTGCGCTTCAAACCGCTGAATGTCGTCCACCGCAACCTCCGCCTCACGCGACAGTTGTTCCACGCTCCAGCCCAGCATCGCTCGGGCCTGGACGCAGTGCGTCGGGGTGAACTGGAAAAGGGCAATGCGTTCGAGGATGTGGTTCATCGCAAGAGAGGCCATGGTGTGCTCCGGGCTCAAGAGTGCTGATTGAAAATGTACTGGGTTTTTGTACAGTTGTTTTCGGCCAGGATCAAACGCATTTTTTGATTTGCCCTAGTTCTCCGCCTCCAACCAGACGGACGGTGCCTGGCCGAGGATGCGCCGGAACATCGTCGAGAACGCCGCCGGGCTTTCATAACCGATATCCAGGGCGATTCGCGTCACCGCCTCACCGGCGGCCAACCGCGCCAGCGCCAGCACCACGCAGGCCTGTTGCCGCCATTGACTGAAGCTCAACCCGGTCTGCTGCCGAAACAGTCTGTTGAAGGTGCGCAAGCTTATGTGCAACTGCTCGGCCCAGTGTTGCGGCGATTGATGGGCGTTCGGCTGAAGCAGAAAGGTCTGACACAAAGCCAGGAGCTTTCCGTCAGTCGGCAGCGGAATGTGCAAGGGCAGGGGCGCACTGCGCGCCAGTTCATGCAGCAGCAAGTCGATCAGTACGCCATCGCGTCCTTCGAGGTCATAGGCCAGCGGCACTTCCACCGCCTCCATCAACAAGTGCCGCATCAACGGCGAAACGCTGATCACCTGGCAGCGCTGCCCCAAATCCACCGACCCCGGCTCGATGTACAGGCTGCGCGTGCTCACGCCCAGCATCAGCACCTCATGTGCCACTCCCGGCGGAATCCACACTGCCCGTTGCGGCGGCACCACCCAGTTGCCGTCATGGGTACGAACCTGCATGACCCCGGTCGCGCCGTACAACAGTTGCGCCCGCCGATGCGTATGAAATGGCAACAGATGGCCGTGGGAATAATCCGTACCGACCGCCACCACCGGGCGCGGCGTGTCATCCAGCAGATTGATCGAAACATTGCGCATCGAGCGTTTCCCGGTAGTTGGCGTAAACGCAAACATTATTGGCTGAGTTGCTGAAGCAGGCCAAGCCGCGCCGCTCTATCGTTGTCCGCTCCCCATCACCGGAAGACGCGCCATGTTCTACCTCCTGCTGACCCTCTTCGGCTGTATGACCGGCATCACCGCCGTGCTCTTCGGCTTCGGCGGCGGCTTCGTCGTCGTGCCGCTGCTCTATCGCATGCTCAGCGCCAGTCACGACGCCATCGGCCAATCGGCCATGCACATCGCCGTCGCCACCTCGACCTGCGTGATGATCGTCAACGCCCTGATCGCCACCGATAAACACCGCCGCGCCGGCAACCTGATCTGCCATTACCTGTGGCCTCTCGGCGGCTTCATCGCTCTGGGCGCGATCATCGGCGCGATCGCCGCGGTGTGGGTCAGCGGCGAGGTCATCCGCTACGCCTTCATCGCCTACCTCGGCGTGACCATCATCGACTGCCTGCTCAGACGCGGCTTCCTCATCCGTGACGAAGGCGTCATCCCACGTCGATTGAATCGCAAGGAAATATCCGCCGGTGGTGTAGGCATCGGCGCCGTCGCCACGTTCCTCGGCGTAGGAGGAAGCGTCATGACCGTGCCGCTGTTGCGTCGCTGCGGGTTGAGCATGTCCCAGGCCACGTCCATGGCCAATCCACTGAGCGTGCCGGTGGCACTGACCGGGACGCTGACGTACATGGCGCTGGCCGGTTTCAGCGAGACGGATCTGGGCGCGTGGTTTATCGGGTATGTGGATTTGCTGGCGTTTGCGGTGTTGACCCTGGGGTCGTTGGTCGGGATTCGGTTGGCCACGCCGTGGATCGGGCGGATACCGGATCGGGTGCATGCTTGGGTCTATATTGGATTGCTGGTTCTTGTTTTGCTGGGCATGTCTATAAGATGAGGCCTTCCCCGGCTCAACTCAAAATTGCTTCGCGGAGGCAATATGGCGATCTTGGAAGTGCCGTTCGCCAGCCTTATGAGATTGAGTGGGCCGAAGAAAGCAAATATGACGACTGAGCGTCATTGACCCGTATTAGTAGAGAAAACAGATGTTGATCTTCAATTGTACCGAGGCCGCCAGTAAGTTCTTTAGCCGTGTGCATAAGGGCAAAAAACTCACGCCGGTAGACCCAATACTGCCGTCGTCGGTTATTGAGGACGATGAGTGTGCCCCTTTCGTCGAGCAGTGGCTGGTGCACGCCATCACCGTGCAGCGTAAGCATGTACTGTTTGTCATTCATGTGGAAACTCGTTATTGCATGATCTTCGCCGATGCCAAGAAGGCTGACACAGAAGGCTTTATTGCCTGGTTTGCGGATCGTTGGCGTGAAGGGTTAATGCGCGATGCGATCAACCACGATCTCATGAACTGGGTCGATGCCGGCATCATGCCGCAGCGAATGGAAGAGGCCTGTCTGGAGTACAAGTTTTATCGGCGCAGCCATCGTAGTGCGCAAAAGCACATCGATGAAATTGCCTGGTTTTTTCAAGATTGCGCAGCGGAGTGGGGGTGTTTACCGCAGGGCGAACGGGCTGCTATTGGCTTCGATGCACAGATGAACGACAGGCCCAGAAGCAAAGGCCAAAAGGAGTGTTTCTGGCCGGATGAAGAAATGATCGCTCACTGGTTACGCCAATACTGCGCAGCGGATGAAACAGATATTCACGGCGCTTTGAAACGGCGTAGGAAGGCGCAACAAGAGATTCGTGCTTTCGAAGCAACACTAGAGAGCTGAAACCTGCGGGCGCACTCGATTTCTGTGACAGACCTCGTCATGATTCGCCGCTAAATTTACTCGCGTCGATCTGAACATTACGGCGCAACCTCAGACTAAATCAGGGATCGATCCATGCTCAAGGGACTGCTGCGCCTGGCGCCATACGCTGCGGCGCTGTTCACACTGATTTCCACCGCCCATGCCGAAGATGGCCGACGCGTGTTCACCGGTACGCTGGGCAAGATGCCGATTGTGGTGGAGCTTAACACCACGCAGCAGGACGAAGTCACCGGCCGCTACTTCTATGAGAAGTATCACCGCGACCTGGAACTCAGCGGCTCGCTGCAGGACAGCACGTTAAACCTTGTTGAAGGCAACAACCGCTATGGCGACGACAAACCGCTGCCAACCCTGAAGTTGAAATCCGCCGCTAATGGCTGGCAGGGCGAATGGCAAAATCCCAAGGGCAAGAAGCTGCCGGTGCAACTGACCGAAGCCAAACTTCCTGCGCCGAGCGCAACTACGCTGCCCTTTATTGCCACTTTGCCGAAGAGCGATCCCTACGAGTATTTGCGCTTGCAGGGACTTAAACTCAAACCGGAGAAGAAAGAAAACTTCATGGGCTACGACCTGCAATGGTGGACGGAGCCTGAGTCGAAGATTTCGCTGTTCAGTGTCGAGTCTGGCTATACGAAAGAAGAGCAGCAGCGGATTAATAACCACCTGCTCGGACGGTTCTGGACTGAAGTCATCGACTATCACCGCTGCATGATGGATGGCGGGGAATATGCCGAGTTCGATCAAGGGGCTGCCCCGGAGTTTCTCTCGCCGGATGTGGTCAGCCTGGACATTTCCACCGGTTACAGCTGCGGCGGTGCCCACCCGGATTTCGGCAGTTCGCCAATCAACCTCGACGTCCGCACCGGCGAATTGTTGAAACTCAAAGATGTACTGTGGATTGGTGAACCGAATAGCGCGGCCACCGAATACGATCAGATGAAAGTCATGGCGCCGTGGCTGGTCAAACAGTTCACCACGCTCTATCCCGAAGAGATGAAGAAGCCCGCCGAAGATGACGGCAGTTGCGATTACACCGATGAAAGCGTCTGGGGTTACTCCAACTGGCATTTCACGCCGAAGGGGATTTACCTGGGCGCTTACTTCGCCCGTTACCAACGTAACTGCGACAACCCTGATTGGTCAGTGCTGCCGTACTCGCTGGTCAACCAGCACCGTGGTGCAGCCAAACTGCAGTTGCCCAAAGGTTAACCGTCACGCCAACCCCGGCGCCTCCCGCACAATAAAGTGATCCAGGTTCTCGATGTTGGCACTGAACACCCCGAACGTCTGTTCGGGGTTCTTTTTGCTCGGCACCTGCTTCAACTCCGGCGTCACGCCATAGAAGAAACAGAACAACTCCTTGTCGCTGTCGATCGCGTGCTTGATCTCCTCCAGAAACGCCTTGCGCTTGCGGTAGTTGTCGATCAACTTCTTGCTCAAGTACACGTTCACCGAATACGGCTTCTTCTTCGCCTCATCCGCCTGCTTGAACCAGACCTTCTGCTCGAAATCGATACGAAAACTCTGGGTGTAATCCTTGATCTCCTTGATCTTGCCCCAGTAAATCAGCCCCTTGTTGTCCGTCAGATACTCGATCTTCTTGAAGAACGAGCCATAAGGCGCCGTGTGCTCACCGATCTTCAACGGCATGCGCTTGAGCAACTCCTTGTCGGCGAAGTTAGAGACAAAACACTCCACCGGATGCGCAAACACACTGGTCTTGTCCGGCGCTGTCTCACGCCCCGGCGACTCCTTGGAACTCACCTGCGCCACCCGCACCGGATCATCCCGCAACACATCCGCCGCCCCCGCAGGCGCAGCAGGCTTGCGCACATACTCACGCCGCGTCAGCAACAACTCCGACGGAAAATGCTCCTCCCGCCCGTCATCCGTTTCGCCATCCGCCGACTCAACCCCGGATGCCGACGCCTTCAAACTCACATACGGACAACCCGCTACATGCTGCGTACCGGGCAAGTTTTTGAAGTGCGGTGTACGCACGTAATTCACGTTCTTGGCGTTGAACGTGCCCAACTCGTTCGACGCATCAAACGCCGAACGACAGGCATCGTTGGGGCACTGGAAGTGTTCCTTCGCAGAATCGAACGCCACCGTCTCATCGAAATTGAGATCGCGAACGTCATAGATCGACAACTTGTCGTCGAGGCTGAGGCAGTAGGCGAGATCGAATTTCATGGTGGGGCTCGGATCCTTGAGTGGGGGAGAGGTATTAATAGCGGGAGGCGCGGCGGGTTGCACTGATTGTTTTCAAGATGATGCGGAATCTGTGGGGGCCAGCCTGCTGGCGATTCCAGGCATCAACCAGATTTCAATCCTCACCCCGCCACTGCAGGCGGCACATCACCCTTGTGGCGAGGGAGCTTGCTCCCGCTGGGCTGCGAAGCAGCCCCAAATCCGGGGACCACGCGGCCGGTTTGTTCTGCTCACCGGTGCCAGAACCATCGGTCAAACATTGCAGCTGAGCTGGAATTTATAAGCAGAGTTATAAGTTTTCTTACCCAGGAGTTTTTCCAAGGCACCAAGCTGTTCGTGCGAGAGATCGTATCCCTCCCATCCTTCCTGTTCCACGGTCCATCCCATGATGGCTTTTATAGCCTGATCAGATCCACTTGGGAGTTCCTCTTCAAATGCCAGGAAACCGCTTTCTTTATCAAATGCTTCGATTAGAAAAATCATGGATCTGCTGTCTTCGTATCGTCGCTGGGTTGCCTTGGACCGTTAGTTACCGTAGCTAGCCAGTTGGTAATCGTATTGAGGATCGTAGAAGGATCTTCCAGTTAACGTTTCCAGTTGTGCTAACTGCTGAGAGTCAAGATCGTAACCGTAGAGTTCGTCTTCTGCGTCGTTCCATTTCATGATGACTCGCAGCTGCTCGATAGCCTCTGCCGAGATAGGCACTTCGAAAATCAGAGCTTCGGTGGATCGATCAAATGCATAAATTACGTGAGTCATGGTTCTATCCTTCTTTTTGGATCGGCCGGTTTTCTGCTCTCCAGTATGAGCATCGAATTCGCCCAGATGCCGACCGCGTTTGTCGTACATCTCTACCGCTCCATGTTGATAATCCCATTCCAGAATTAGCCCATCCTTGGTTTTCCAGCGCATACGAGTACCTCGTCCTTTGACCCTGGTCTTCTGTTTTGCGGGTGTTGCGTCGGGAAACGCACTTAATCCTTTGGGTGCGGGATGATATTTGTGATCAGAGACACTCACCACAATATAAACCGGCCTTACCCCCGAACTCTCCGGAAACACCAGAATGAAATCCTTGTATTCCGGCGGGTAAACCGGACTCACAAGGATGTCGTTCGCCGCTTTCGTTGGCGGGTAAACCCAGATATGCGGTGTCTGCGGAGCGGCTTCCAGAGCCGGAATGCCGAGGATGTCGGAGCCGTCCACGGCGGGTGTCCAGATCAGCTCGACGCCTTCTCCCAGGTTGGCGACGTACTGAGTGTCGCGGGTCTCAAGTTGCACGACCTCAACCATTTCCCAATCCCGGTTCTTGCCGGTGTAGAAGGCATAACCTTTCAGAACGCCATCGGATTGCTGCTCAATGCGCAGGCGAACACGGGTGCGGGCCTGCTTGAGGGCGCGCAATTGTTCCTCGGTGTAGAGAGCGCTATCACCCAGACTGGGTGTCCAGAGCAAAGCGACCATGCTGGTCATGAGTGCAGCACTGGTGGCGCCGATGGCTGCTCCCAGACCTGCCGTTGGCGTAGCGAGTGCCGGGCTGCGAAGAGCAAGGCGTCCAAGGCCAAGTGCGACGGTATTTCCGCTGATGGTTTGCAGGTTGTGCAGCTCAGCGTCATCGGCTTCACGGGCGCCGAGCAGTGCGAATTCGCCATAATCCTTCAGGCTGTCGGTCGGCACCATCCCGGAGGGATTCGAGTAATCAATGATCGCGTCCGGCAGTTTGCAAGACTTTGCGAACACGCATCCGGCCCGGACCGCGTCGTCTTTTTTGACAGCGACCTGCCGGCTGCGCTCAAACGCATCCTGCCGGGCCAGCATGGCCTCGTAAGCGTTCTGCGTGGCTTCGCGCTCGGCCAGTTCGGTCGCGTTCATGAACCGGTAGGTGACGTGATGCCCGTCCCCTGAAGGTGGGTTCCTGACCCGGGGAATATCCTTTTTGCCAGCCACTGATCATCCTTTCGTTCATTTATCGGTCGCATCGGAAAGAAGCCGGGCGACGTTAACGAAGGTGATGCTTTGAGGCTGTAGGACGGGTCTTGGATCAGGTTGGGAATTGTTGCTGTTTGATTTGGAGGTCTGTGCAGAGCCTTTAGGACGGTGGGATTCCTCGGCACAAGTTTGATCCTCTATTCAGGCCTCAACCGCTCGACTTTCTTATAAAACTCAGCGGTGAACTCTTTTTTGTCGCTTGAATGGTGGCAACGACGATGGCAGTTCGGGCACAGCGCGACCGTGTTGCATATGCGGTCGGTTCCGCCATCAATAAGGTGCTTAACATGATGGACTTCAAGAAAGGGGCGGCCGTTTGCGCTAATGAACGGTGCGGTTTGCCCGCAACCTTCACAAATGCCTTGGGAGTGCTTGAGTACCCATTTCTTTACGCTCTGGGCGCGGGCAAGTCTCACGACAGTGGAGGTCGTCTCTTTAGGGTTAAGAACGCCCACTGGCGCTTCATTTTGTTGAGGTGCAGTGACCTCGACCAACTGAAGCGGAGTAAATGTAATGGCCCGCTGTTCGCCTATTCGTAATGCGTGGACGCCCTTCTTCGCGAGGAATTCCTTGATCCGTTTACTCACGCCAGAACCAAGGTTCTTTGCCGAAACGTAGCCAGTAATTCGCTGCTGCCCCAATTGCTCCATCACCGCAGAGATGTTCTGCATGCGGTACTCGACGGAGGAGGCGCTGCGTTTGCTTAGCGGGCCTTCACGCAATAGACGGTTTTCGTCTGCCTTTTTGAATGGCTGCTTTTGCTGCTCAAGAGCCAGCATCTTCAGGTAAGCGTCTACCGAAGCCTCTAGCTCCTCATCGCTCCAGCCAGTCTTTTCTTTCGAAGTATCCATACAGTCGCCGAGGGTTGAAAACCCTCGGACGATACTGAGTGGCCATCACTGCTGTCTACGAAAATTCCTACAGAAAATAGCGACGGATCCCGCGCAATCCTACAAACCTCTCCCTAGCCCATCGAGTGCTTCGAGGACTGAAACACCTGCGTAACCCTCCGCCACCAGGGTTTCTCTAGACAAGCTCGTCGTAGATTTTGATCATTTAACAGGTAAGGCATATCCCGAAGCCGAATCCAGCCCTCATCCTGCCAATGCAGCAAACTCAAAGACATCTCCGGCCAATCCAACAAGCTCAACATTGGCCGATTCGAATCTCCTGAATCCGCAGCATCGCGCAATGTCGGCACCACCTCATTGGTCAGCCATTCCCGCAACAACCGATTACCCGGAACGTAGTGATAGACCAACAGCGCGTACACCCCGGATTCACTAAGCATCAGCTGCTGTTCTGGCTCTCGATAGTACTCAATCCATAAGACGCGACGTTGATCGTTATCCAGCTTGTTGACCACCCGATCATTCAGATGGAAACCCATCAAGCGGCCGACGTCGCGGGCGGAGAACCAAGGCTGGTTTTCTAATAGAAGGGCATGGAGAGAAAGGTTGTGGCGAGAGAACACTATTACCGGAAGCGGATCAGACATATCTATGACCTCTACGTTAGATTTTGGGAGGGCCTGACCCCAACGTAGAGCGGACTTAAGAAATCCCAACGAGCAGAGCAGTTGTCACCGACGAATTACACGTCTGTGTCACTGACCGAGCTTTCTACGTTGGGCGTTTCTTAGGCACCTGCGATAGAGCTTAGTAGTGCTTGTAGCGGGCTTCAATGGGACGCAGCTGTAAGTGCTGTAGGAGATTGAGCGCTGTGACGTAGGCGTAAAAAACGATTACCAATCGTCCATAAAAAAGCCCCGATCAGATCGGGGCTTTTTGCTTTCTCGACTTGGCGACTCAAGCAGCAATCGTCAAATCGTTCCGAGCGAGACCATTAGTCCCAGCTCAACGCACCACCAGTTTGGTATTCGATCACGCGAGTCTCAAAGAAATTCTTCTCTTTCTTCAAGTCCATAATCTCGCTCATCCAAGGGAACGGGTTAGTGGTCCCTGGATATTCCTCTTTCAAACCAATCTGCGACAAACGACGGTTAGCGATGAACTTGAGGTAGTCCTCCATCATCGCCGCGTTCATGCCCAGTACGCCGCGAGGCATGGTGTCGCGGGCGTATTCGATTTCCAGCTGCGTACCCTGCAGGATCATCTGGGTCGCTTCTTCCTTCATTTCGGCATCCCACAGGTGTGGGTTTTCGATTTTGATCTGGTTGATCAC
>Ga0308159_1001997_pt1 | contig 25382 bp, 19 predicted proteins | sample PhyCR1_FD_201040 | JGI IMG/M metagenome (GOLD analysis project Ga0308159, IMG submission 201040) | Phyllosphere microbial communities from UC Gill Tract Community Farm, Albany, California, United States - DLSLC.R1 | ecosystem: Host-associated > Plants > Phyllosphere > Unclassified | place: USA...
GTGCCAGCATCTTGAGCACATGCGCCTTTTCGGCGAATTCGATCTCGCCCAGCCAGGCAAACTGGCGTTCGTCGTACTTCGCGAAAGTATCCGGCAGATAGCGACCCATTTTCGTTCTTTCCGATCCTGGCGCGTCCCACCCCTGGGCCGAATCCTTACAATCGTTTGCGCCGCTGCCGGAATATCAGTGCCCGCCCCAACGAAGCCTTCGTGGCCATATATGTAGCAATACCAATGCCGATCGAGCCTGCCCGGCGCGGTCCATTTCGCACTTGCAACATGGCGCCGGGCCGATAACCATCCGCGCATGACCACAGCGCGCATCGCCGGCCGAACCCTCGTCTACGACGGATGGTACAAGTTCTTCCGGCTCGAGGTGGAGATGCCCGACGGCGTCGTCGTCGAACGCCACCTGCTGGACAACGGCTCGGCGGTGGCGGTACTGCCCTACGATCCGGTGCGCCGGGTCTGCATGCTGATCGACCAGCCGCGCGCCGGCGTGCTCGATGCCGGCGAGCCGCCGCTGCTGGAGGCGATCGCGGGCAATCTCGACGGCACCTCGCCCGAGGCCCGGATCGTCGAGGAAGCCTTCGAGGAAGGGGGCCTGCGCATCGCCGCGCTGGAACCCGTGACGAACATGTGGTCGCTGCCGCCCGCCTCCACCGAGCGCGTCCAGCTCTACCTCGCCCCCTATGCCAGCGCCGACCGCATCGGCGACGGCGGCGGTGCCCACGACGAGGACGAGAACATCACCGTCCACGAAATCGGCCTCGACACCCTGCGCGAACTGGCCCTCTCGGGCGCGCTGACCGATGCCAAGACGCTGATCCTGGCCCAGGCGCTGCTGCTGAAACACCCGGAACTTTGGCTTCCTGCCCATTAAAATGCCGGAAACTCCCCGGTGGAAGGTTCCCATGGGGGGTGCCCCTCTGCCATAGTGGCCCGCGTGAACGACGACGACTGGCCTTTCGAGACGACTTTCTACGGCGAACCCGACGCCGACATGATCGATCCCTATGCCCCCGACGTGGACTGGACGCCGGCCCCGCCGCCCACCCCCGAAGCGGTCGCCAAGTCGCTGCACGAAGTGTTCGGCTTCAACGGCTTTCGCGGCGTGCAGGACCAGGTGGTGGACCGCGTGCTGCACGGCCGCTCCACCCTGGCGGTGATGCCCACCGGCGCCGGCAAGTCGCTGACCTACCAGCTGCCCGCCGTCATGCTGGAGGGGACCTGCGTGGTCGTCTCGCCGCTGATCGCGCTGATGCACGACCAGCTGCGCTCGGCCCGCGCCAACGGCATCCGCGCCGCCACCCTGACCAGCGCCGACACCGATCGCGGCCAGACGATGGACGCCTTCCGCGCGGGCGAGCTGGACCTGCTCTACATCGCCCCCGAACGCGCCAGCCAGTCGCACTTCCGCGAACTGCTCTCCAATGCGCGCATCGGCCTGTTCGCCATCGACGAGGCGCACTGCGTTTCCGAGTGGGGCCACGATTTCCGGCCCGACTACCGCCTGCTGCGCCCGCTGCTCGACGCTTTCCCGCAAGTCCCGCGCCTGGCGCTGACCGCGACGGCGGACCACCACACCCGCGCCGACATCCTGGCCCAGCTCGGCATCCCCGACGACGGCCTGATCATCGCCGGGTTCGACCGGCCCAACATCCGCTATACGATCCGCCCGCGCGACAACGCCGGTCGCCAGCTCAAGGCGGTGCTCGACGAGAACCCCGGCCCCGGCATCATCTACGCCCCCACCCGCGCCCGGGTGGAGCAGCTGGCCGAAAGCCTCGCCGCCGCCACCGGGCGGCGCGTGCTGCCCTATCACGCCGGCCTGCCGCCGGAAGTCCGCGCGCGCAACCAGGCCGCCTTCGTCGCCTCGGAGGACATGGTGATGGTGGCCACGGTCGCCTTCGGCATGGGCATCGACAAGCCCGACGTGCGCTTCGTCGCCCATGCCGGCATCCCCAAGTCGATCGAGGGCTACTACCAGGAAACCGGCCGCGCAGGGCGCGACGGCGATCCTTCGGTGGCGGTGATGTTCTGGGGCGCCGACGACTTCGCCCGCGCCCGCCAGCGCCTGTCCGAGATCGAGCCCCACCGCCTGCAGAGCGAGCGCCAGCGCCTCGATTCGCTGGCCGGGCTGGTGGAAACCGCCGCCTGCCGCCGCGCCGTGCTGCTGCGCCACTTCGGCGAGACCCCGCCCGAGACCTGCGGCAACTGCGACAACTGCATCAACCCGGTGGGCGTGGTCGACGTGACCGACGTGGCGCGAAAGCTGCTCTCGGCGGTCTATCGCACCGGGCAGTCATACGGGCTGGGCCATCTGGAAAAGGTGCTGACCGGCGTTGCCGACGACCGCGTCCTGCAGCGCGGGCACGACCAGCTTTCGGTCTTCGGCATCCTGACCGAAGACGAAAAGCCTCTGCTGAAGGCCCTCGCCCGCGCCCTGCAGGCGCGCGGCAGCCTGACGCCCACCGAACATGGCGGCCTGATGCTGGGCGGCGATGCCCGCGCGATCCTCAAAGGCGAGGCTTCGGTGGCGATCGTCGTGCCCCCCAAGGCAGAGCGCAGGCGCCGTTCGAAAGGCGGCGACATTGCCTCCAACCCGGTCGACGATCCGCTGTTCGAGGCCCTGCGCGAACTGCGCCGCGAACTGGCGAAGGAGGCCGGGGTGCCGCCTTACGTGGTGTTCCACGATTCCACCTTGCGCGAAATGGCGGCGGAGCGGCCCTCCTCGCTGGCGGAACTGGGCAGCATCGGCGGCGTCGGCTCGCGCAAGCTGGACGCCTACGGCGACGCATTCCTGGAAGTGATCCGCCAGCACTGAGCGGCGGAGCCCCTCGTCATCCCGGACTTGATCCGGGACCTTGGGCAAATCTTAAGGCGATAGCTGGCAGTCATCCAACGCAAGCTATCGCCTAAAGTATACCCCGCGGTCCCGGGTCAAGCCCGGGATGACGCCGCAGGGGGCATATCACTCAGAGCGGGTTGTCCAGCTTGATGATTTCCTCGTCGCTGGTGCGCTGCGTGGTCTTGAGCGCGCGCGGCGCCTTGAAGCTGGCCAGCACCGGAGCATCGCGCTCGTAGATGTCCGCGAACGGCTTGAGTTCGCCGTCGATCGAACGGGCGAAGGTGAAGTACGTGAGGTAGACCGGGAAGGTCCGCGTCATCGGCACCTTCTTGTACTCGCCCGCGCGGGAGAGTTCGGCGGCATCGGTGGCCGACATCTGCGCGCCCAGGATCGCCATGGTCATGCCCAGTTCCACCGCGCGCTCGGTGCGGATGCAGCCGTGGCTGAAGGCGCGCACGTCCGAGTTGAAGTACGACTTCGACGGGGTGTCGTGCAGGTAGATCGCGTGGGGATTGGGCATGTCGATCTTCATCAGGCCCAGCGCGTTGCTGGGGCCCGGCTGCTGGACGACGGTGATCATGCCGTTCTCGGCCTTGTAGCCCTTGTAGTGGTTGGCGGCGGCCCATTTCGGGTTGGCCAGCACCTTGGCGCCCAGCCCCTCGCCCTTGACGATGGACTGCGGCACCGTCCAGGTCGGGTTGAACACGACCGCGCTGACCGTCTCGGCCAGCTGCGGGGTGGCGGTGCGGCCGGGCTTGCCCACCACGGTCTTGTAGGTGCGCAGGATCTTGTTCTTGACCACCAGGCGCAGCTGGAATTCGGGCACGTTGGTCATCAGGTAGACCTGGCCGAGATCGCGGGCCAGCCAGCGCCAGCGGTCCATGTTCGCCTGGATCAGCGCGCGGCGCGGCCTGTTCGCCATGGGGGTGGCGTTCAGCTCGGCCTTGAGCGCGGCGTAGTCGGGGTTGGTGGGGGCCAGCTTGTCGATCACGCCGGCGATGTCGTGGTCGGACAGGGCCTGCGCCATGATCGTGGCGGTGGGCATCGCGTCCTGGTCGGGATCGACCGCGAACCACTGCACGCGCGCCGTCATCGGCGTGCGGCCGTCGCGCAGGTCCTCGATCAGCCAGCCGAACACGCGGCTCGCCAGGGCGTCGAGCGCGTCGCCTTCACCGGCCGCGATGGCCGCCTTGAGCGCGGCGGGCTGGTAGTCGGCGGGCAGCAGCCCCTCCTTGCCGACATATTCGACGGTCTTGAGCAGCGTCTGCGCATCGGCCAGCGTCCAGGGCATGACCGGCTCCGCGACCACGGTTTCCTGCACCATGGGGGCGGAAACCATCGGCACCTGCAACGGCGCGGGCGCGCCGGGGGCCGGCGTGGACGTTGGCGTAGGCGGGGAGGTTGGCATGGACGTAGGCGGGGCCGTCCGGGTCGGCGCCGGGGTGGGGACGCTCTTGGGAAGCAGGTCCTCGGGCATGGCGGTCTTGATCTTCTGCGCCTGCACCGGCTGCACGCCGAGGGACAGGATCGTGAGCGTCGAGACGACGCCGGGACCGAACCGCTTGAAACTCACCATATTTCCTTGAAACCTGCGCGACTGAGTGCCTTGGGAGAGACGCGCGAGAAGCTTCGAAGGTTGCCTGTCGCACGGCCTTGATGTGCCCTTTTACGCGCCCTTCTTCAAGGATGCGACATGTCGCAGGCATGAATTGCCTGCGCAAAACCTTGCGCGCAGCGGGACGATGGGTGGCAAAATCCCGCGCATACTCGTCATCCCGGGCTCGACCCGGGACCGTGGGCAAGGCCGCGCCCACCTGGCGTTTGAACGCGGCATGGCGGTGGCCCGGTGCGAGCTGGCGAAAGCTATCGCCTCAAGCAGCGCCCACGGTCCCGGATCAAGTCCGGGACGACGAATGTGTGCGGGATGGCGCGCGCGGGCGGATCTTCGCTGTCGCCCGGGCCCGGCTTCCCCGCTAGGAGGCACCTCACCATGACCGCCCGCCCCGCCGCCACCCTGCTCCCCGTCCTGTCCGTCGTCGCGGGGATCGCCGCGTTCAGTGTCATGGATGCGACGATGAAGGCGGCCTCGCTCGCGGTGGGCGTGGGCACCGCGCTGCTGCTGCGCAACGTGCTGGGCACGGCGATGACGCTGCCGCTGTGGCTCGCGGCGGGGCGTCCGGTGCCCAGCCGCAGGGTCGCCGCGCTGCATTTCCAGCGCTCGGCGATCACCGCGGCGATGGCGGCGCTGTTCTTCCACGGCCTGACGCGCATTCCCATGGCCGAGGGCATGGCCATCTCGTTCTTCGCACCGATCATCGCGCTCTATTTCGCGGCGCTGATGCTGGGCGAGACGATCCGCCGCAACGCGATCCTGGCGGCGTTGCTGGGGCTGGTGGGCATGGTCGTGATCGGCGCCGACCGCTTCGGAGCCGGCGACTACGGGCCCGAGGCCATCGAAGGCACCGTGGCGATCGTCTGTTCGGCGGTGTTCTATGCGCTCAACCTCGTGCTGCAGCGCAAGCAGGCGCTGCTGGCCGGTCCGGTGGAGATCGCGCTGTTCCAAAACCTGGGCACCGCGTTCGTTTTCGCGGTCTTCGCACCGCTCTACTGGACCTTGCCGGATGCGATCAGCCTTGGCTGGACCGCCGCCGGCGCCGCGCTTGCGACCACCGCGCTGCTGTTCCTGTCCTGGGGTTATGCCCGCGCCGAGGCGCAGGTGCTGGTGCCGGTGGAGTACACCGGCTTCCTCTGGGCCGCCCTGATGGGCTGGCTGATCTTCGGCGAGACACCCGGCATCGGCGTGATCGCCGGGGCCGCGCTGATCGTCCTGGGCTGCTGGATTGGTACGCGAAGGACACAAAACGACACCTTTGTCTAGGGCCGAGCCCCTTGACCTTCTGCGCCTTAGCGCGCATCGGCGGGCCGACGAATCCGCTTGTCGCACTGCAGCACGGTTCAGGAGCGCCGGTAGGCAGCGGGCAGGCTTCACACGAAGGGAAAAAAGCCCACTATGACCCAGGTCGGACAGGACACGCTCGGGACCCGCAGCACCATGACAGTCGGCGGCAAGGACGTCGCCTACTACTCGCTCAAGAAGGCATCCGAGAAGATCGGCGATATCAGCCGGCTTCCGTTCTCGATGAAGGTCCTTCTCGAGAACCTCCTCCGCTTCGAAGACGGCGGTTTCACCGTTTCCACCGATGACATCAAGGCGATCGTCGACTGGCAGCAGGATCCCAAGACCGGCGAGGAAATCCAGTACCGCCCGGCGCGCGTGCTGCTGCAGGACTTCACGGGCGTGCCTTGCGTGGTCGATCTGGCCGCCATGCGCGATGCCATCGCCAAGCTCGGCGGCGACACCTCCAAGATCAACCCGCTGGTCCCCGTCAACCTGGTGATCGACCACTCGGTGATGGTCGACGAATTCGGCCACCCCAAGGCTGCCGAACAGAACGTCGAGATCGAGTACCAGCGCAACATGGAGCGCTATGACTTCCTCAAGTGGGGCTCCAAGTCGCTCGACAACTTCTACGCCGTTCCCCCGGGCACCGGCATCTGCCACCAGGTGAACCTGGAAAACATCGCCAAGACCGTGTGGTCCTCGACCGACCAGAACGGCGCGCTTGTCGCCTATCCCGACACTTGCGTCGGCACCGACAGCCACACCACCATGGTCAACGGCCTGGGCGTGCTGGGCTGGGGCGTGGGCGGCATCGAAGCCGAAGCGGCGATGCTCGGTCAGCCGGTTTCGATGCTCATCCCCGAAGTCGTCGGCTTCAAGCTGGTGGGCGAGCTGCAGGAAGGCGTCACCGCCACCGACCTCGTGCTCACCGCCACCTCGATGCTGCGCAAGCACGGCGTCGTCGGCCGCTTCGTCGAATACTTCGGCCCCGGCCTCGCCTCGCTGTCGCTGGCCGACCGCGCGACGCTCGCCAACATGGCGCCCGAATATGGCGCGACCTGCGGCTTCTTCGGCATCGACGACAAGACGCTGGACTACCTGCGCCTGACCGGCCGCGAGGAAGACCAGATCGCCCTCGTCGAAGCCTATGCCCGCGAACAGGGCTTCTGGATCGAGCCCGGCGCCGCCGACCCGATCTTCACCTCGACGCTCGAGCTGGACATGGCCACCGTCGTGCCTTCGCTCGCCGGTCCCAAGCGCCCGCAGGACTGGGTTTCGCTTCCCGAAGTGGACGACGTGTTCAACGCGGACATGGCCACCACCTACAAGAAGACCCCCGCCCGCGTCGCCGTGGAAGGCAAGGACTTCGACATCGGTGACGGCGACGTCATGATCGCGGCGATCACCAGCTGCACCAACACCTCGAACCCGGGCGTGCTGGTTGCCGCCGGCCTCGTCGCCAAGAAGGCCGACGAGCTGGGCCTCAAGCCCAAGCCCTGGGTCAAGACCTCGCTCGCTCCCGGTTCGCAGGTCGTCACCGACTACCTCAACCGCGCCGGCCTGCAGTCGCACCTCGACAACATCGGCTTCAACCTCGTCGGCTACGGCTGCACCACCTGCATCGGCAACTCGGGTCCGCTCGCCGAACCGATCAGCAAGGCGATCAACGAGAACGGCCTCGTCGCCGCCGCGGTGATCTCGGGCAACCGCAACTTCGAGGGCCGCGTCTCGCCCGACGTGCGCGCCAACTTCCTGGCCTCGCCCCCGCTGGTCGTCGCCTACGCCCTGAAGGGCACCGTGGTGGAAGACTTCACCACCACCCCGATCGGCAAGAGCACCGCCGGCGTCGACGTCTACCTCAAGGACATCTGGCCGACCAACCTCGAAGTCGCCGAAACCATGGCCGGCTGCATGGACCGCCCGATGTTCCAGGCCCGCTACGCCGACGTCTACAAGGGCGACGAGCACTGGCAGGCGATCAACGTCGTGGGTTCGGACACCTACTCGTGGCGCGCGGGTTCCACCTACGTCGCCAACCCGCCCTACTTCGAGGGCATGGAGATGACCCCGGCCCCCGTCTCGGACATCATCGAGGCCAAGCCGCTCCTGATCCTGGGCGATTCGATCACCACCGACCACATCTCCCCGGCCGGTTCGATCAAGGCCGACAGCCCGGCGGGCAAGTGGCTGATGGAGCACCAGGTCGCCAAGGCGGACTTCAACTCCTACGGCGCCCGGCGCGGCCACCACGACGTGATGATGCGCGGCACCTTCGCCAACATCCGCATCCGCAACGAGATGGTTCCCGGCATCGAGGGCGGCATGAGCCGCTACGGCACCGAAGCCATGCCGGTCTACGACGCCGCCATGAAGCACAAGGCCGACGGTACCCCCCTGATCGTCATCGGCGGCAAGGAATACGGCACCGGCTCCTCGCGTGACTGGGCCGCCAAGGGCACCAACCTGCTGGGCGTGCGCGTCGTCATCGTCGAGAGCTTCGAGCGCATCCACCGCTCGAACCTGGTCGGCATGGGCGTGCTGCCGCTGCAGTTCAAGAACGGCGACACCCGCACTTCGCTGGCGCTGGACGGCGACTGCAGCTTCACCATCAAGGGCGTCGCCAGCCTGAAGCCGCAGCAGGACGTCGAGGTCGAAGTGACCAAGGCGGACGGCTCGACCTTCACCTTCACCGCGCTGTGCCGCATCGATACCGCCAACGAAGTCGAGTACTTCATGAACGGCGGCATCCTGCAGTACGTGCTGCGCAAGCTGGCCGCCTGATCCGCTCAGGCGCTGAGAAGCGTTGAAAAAACCCCGTCCGGTGCGAACCGGGCGGGGTTTTTCTTGGCGCTCTCTCCCCTTCGGGGGAGCGATACGAAGGCTTTGCGGCGTGCTGCCTGGCCGAAGTTGCCAAGGGCAAGCCGCCGGCCCGCCAGGGCATGAAAAAAGGCGGCACCTGCCGGCGCCGCCCCTCCCCATATGGGCACCGCTCGCGCGGCCGCCCTCCCCATGTGTCGGTCTAAATCAGGCCACCTTGGCGCGCGACAGCCGGCGACGGCCGACCACCGCTGCCGCAGCCGCGCCGAACAGGATCAGCATCGGCGGCGCCGGAACGTCGGTCCCGCCCGAGCTGGTCGAGGTGGAGCCGCCCGAGGAGGACGAGCTCGACGACGACGAGCTGGAGGTGCTCGACGAGGAACTGGTCGACCCGCCGGTGCTGGACGAACCCGAAGACGAGGAACCCGAGGAGGACGAGCCGCTGCTCGACGATCCGGTCGAAGTCGCGCCGCCCGAAGTGTTGTCGTCACCGCCCGAGGAGCTGGAGGACGAACTCGACGACGACGAGGAGCTCGACGAGGACGAGGAAGACGAGGACGAGCTGGTGCTGGTCGAGACGTTGCCCGAGGACGAGCTCACGTTGCCCGAGGACGACGAGACGTTACCCGAGCTGGAAGATACGTTACCGGACGAGGACGAGACGTTGCCGGACGAGGAAGACACGTTGCCGGAGGTGCTGCTGACGTTCCCCGAGCTGGTCGAGGTCGTCGACGTGACGCCGCCGGTCGTGGTGGTGGAGGTAAGGCCGCCCGTGCTCGAACTGGTCGTCGAGGTCACGCCGCCCGTCGTCGAAGTGACGCCGCCGCTGGTCGAGGTAACGCCGCCGGTCGAGGACGACGACGAAGTCGATCCGCCGCTGCTGGTCGAGGTGATGACGATGTTGCCACCCCCGCCACCGCCGCCGCCGCCAAAGAACCCCCCGAAGAAGCCGCCGCCGAACCCGCCGCCCGAGCCCCCGCCGATGACCACCGGCGTTCCGCCGCTACCGCCCGCATAACCGCCCGCAGGCGCCGGCGGGATGTACGGCGGCGGCAGCGGCACCATTGCCACCTGCTGCTGCTCGCAGCAGGTGCGCTTGATGATCTTGCGCACGCGCTTGGTGGTGCGGGGCTGGTCCTTGCGGACGATGCGCTGGGCGGGCCGCTTCGAAGGCTGCGCCGTCTTCGCCATCTTGAGCTTGCGATACTCGGTCGTCTTCGTCTGCGTTTCCGCCACGTGAACGGCGCCGCCACCAATGATAGCGCAGCCTGCCGCACAGGCAGACAGTTTCGCAAGGGCCATCCGAACCGACATAAGCGTTGCTCTCTTTGTTTTCGCGTGAGCCGCGGCGGTGCCATGAAAGTGCACCCCTGCCGCCCATCTGCCACGAACAACGCAGAGTCCGGTTAACGCGACAACGACGTTCACCTGTATTTCGGCGTCCCAACGCGGGAAAACTGGTTAATTTATGACTCTAACCAGCATGTTGTACCGAAACGGGACTGTCGGCCATGACGGGTGTAAAGTGAACCGACGGTTTTGCCCGTGATTTCAGGCTTCTTGCCCTCACCCTTCCGAATCGAAGAGGCCGGTCTGGGGCGCCTGCGGCGGCGTCATTCCGAGGTGTTGCCAGGCCCGGTCGTTAAGGCAACGCCCCCGCGCGGTGCGCGCCACGAGCCCCAGCTGGATCAGGTAGGGCTCGATCACTTCCTCGATCGTGTCGCGCGGTTCGGACAGGCCCGCCGCCAGCGTTTCCACGCCCACCGGGCCGCCCTTGTAGATGTCCGCGATCATCCGCAGGTAGCGCCGGTCCTGCGCATCCAGGCCGATCGAATCGACTTCCAGCCGGGTCAGCGAATCGTCGGCGATCGCCCGCGTGATCACGTCCGAGCCCGCGACATGCGCGAAATCGCGCACCCGCCGCATCAGCCGCCCCGCCACGCGCGGCGTGCCCCGCGCCCGCCGGGCGATTTCGGTCGCCCCGCCCTTGTCCATGCCGATGCCCAGCAGCCCGGCGCCGCGGGTGACGACCTTTTCCAGTTCCTCGACGGAATAGAACTGCAGCCGCACCGGAATCCCGAAGCGGTCGCGCAGCGGCGTCTGCAGCAGCCCCTGCCGCGTCGTCGCGCCCACCAGCGTGAACGGCGGCAGGTCGATCCGCACCGAACGCGCCGACGGCCCCTCGCCGATGATGAGGTCGAGCGCGCGGTCCTCCATCGCCGGGTACAGCACTTCCTCGACCACGGGATTGAGGCGGTGGATCTCGTCGATGAACAGGACATCGCCCTGCTCCAGATTGGTCAGCAGCGCCGCAAGGTCCCCCGCCTTGGCGATGACCGGCCCGGACGTGGCGCGAAAGCCGACCCCCAGCTCCCGCGCGACGATCTGCGCCAGCGTCGTCTTGCCCAGTCCCGGCGGCCCGAAGAACAGCACATGGTCCATCGCCTCGCGCCGCGACTTGGCGCTCTCGATGAACACCCGCAGGTTGTCCTTGGCGCCGGCCTGCCCGACGAACTCGGCAAGCGTCTTGGGCCGAAGCGCCGCATCGGCGTCCTCGGGCTGGCGGGACGGGGTGAGGATGGGGTTGTCGGTCATGAAGCGCTCGTCGTCGAAAGGCCTCGGTCCAACCACCTGGTCCAGGGGAACGCGATCCCCCCGCAGATGGCGCCGGCCAGGACAAGAATGAAAAATGATGTGGCGATGTCGTAATACCAATCCTGAATGGCTGCGACAGCCATGATCACAAGGCCCGACGACAAACCGGCGATCCCTCCAACGGACGTGCAGTGAAAGAACGACAGCTCAAGCCAAGGTCGAGCGAGCAATCCCGCTGGAATGCCAACGATGATGCAAAACGGCAATGCTACCATGGCAAACACAAGCGCAAAGTATGGCCACAGAATCGCAAGACCAAGCGCAATACTCAATGGGCTGGCCAGCACGCCCAGAACGACCGCAGCGATACGCGGCAGCCCGTCCTGTACGTTTTGATCGACAAAGCTCACCTCGATGGGTCTTTCGACCAACCCACGCTTCGCTCCGCTTGCTCCAGATCGCGCCGAACGAGATGCCGGATATAGTCGTCGGCATCCTCGAAGCGCCCCGTTGCGATCTGCTGGTCGATCCAGCCTTTGAGGCCCGCCGGGACGTCGATATCGATCTGAGCGTTGCCCATCATCCCGTCGCCAGCTTGAGCGCCACTCGCACAAGGGCGTTCAGCCCCGCATCCTCGCCCAGTTCCTCCGCCGCCTTGCCGACAGCCATGGCCGCGACTGCCGGCTTGAAGCCGAGGTTCTGCAGCGCCGATACCGCGTCCGCGCTGGCCGAACCCGGCGGGACCGCAGCCGCGATCCCCGGCGCATCGGGGGCGACCGGCAGTGCGCCGGCCTTGTCCTTCAACTCGTTGACGATGCGGCTGGCGAGCTTGGGCCCGACGCCGTTGGCGCGCGCGACCATGGCGCTGTCGCCGCCGGCGCAGGCGCGCTGGAGTTCTTCCGTAGTGAGCGCCGAGAGGATCGCCAGCGCCACCTTGGAGCCCACGCCCTGGATCGCGGTCAGCAGGCGGAACCAGCCCCGCTCAGCCCCGCTGGCGAAACCGATCAGGCGCTGGTCGGTTTCGGAAACCTGCATTTCGGTGTGCACCACCACCCGGTCGCCCCGGATGCCCAGGTGATCGAGCGTGCGGGCCGAGCAATGGACGAGGTAGCCCACCCCGTTGACGTCGATGATCGCCCAGTCGGGGCCGGTGTCGTCTAACAGACCTGTAAGCTTGGCGATCATGGTTTGTTCCTATGGCAGGAACGGATTCGCGGCGCCAGCCCTATTGAATCGAGAATGGCAAAAGGGAGGGCCTCGCCGGTTCAGAAATAGCGTTCGAGCACCCGGATGGTATCGCCGGGCATCACCGCCACCGCCTGGCTGGAATAGAGTTCGACCGACTTTTCCGCTGGATCCGGCGTGCGCCGCAGGTTCACCTTGCGGGCATTGGCGCGGTAGTTGAAACCGCCGGCGACGGCGACCGCCTGCTCGATCGTCATCCCTGCGACATAGGGATATTCGCCCGGCTTCTGAACTTCGCCCATGATGTAGTAAGGACGGTAGTTGAGCACTTCCACGCTGACCCGGGGATCCGTCATGTAGCCCTCGGCGATCCGGCCGGTCAGCGTCTGCGTCACTTCGCCGACCGTCCGCCCGTCCGCCGCGATCATGCCGACCAGCGGGAAGGCGATCTCCCCCGCGCTCGACACCGCGTATTCGCCCGAGAGATTGGGCTCGTTGTAGACCGTCACGCGCAGCTTGTCCCCAGCGCCCAGCCGGTAGGCGCGCAGGCCTTCCTGCGCCTGCGCCGCGCCCAGCGGCGGGGCGTTCGAGCCCGCGCAGCCTTGCGCCAGCAACGCCAGCACGCCGACCGCGACCGCGCCGCTCCATCCTCGCCGCAAGCTGCAAATGGTCTTCACGTTCGAATCTCCATGGAACCCGTTACCCGCCGATCATTCCCCAGCGAACCGGGCAAGACAAGCATCAAGACCGCCTTACAAAAATGTAATTCTTCCAATTTACGAAGTTATTACTTTTCCAGGTTCGCCAATAAACAATAAATAGGAAACCGTGTGATTACATTTTTGAAATACTGACGAGACCTTCTTGCCGAGCGACTGACGTTTGACCGACACTGCGCACCGAATCCGGATGATCTGTGGTGATATTCCGGCCTGAACGGATGGTAACAGCGTGAACAAGTCGGTTGTCCTTTCGCCCCAGCCCGGGCCCATCGCCCCCGTGATGCGCCCCGCAGCCGCGCCGGCGGCCGCCGCTGACCGGGTAGATCCCGGCGTGCTGCTCGCCTTCCTGCGGCGGCGCTGGCCGCTGATCCTGGGCGCGCTGCTGCTGTGCCTGGCCGCCGGTCTGGTGATCACCGCGCGCCAGACGCCGACTTATCTGTCGACGGCCGAAGTCACCCTGGACGCCAGGGTCGAGCCGATCGCCCCACTCTCCGACACGGACCGGCTGGCACCGCAGGGGACCCCGGGCGAAACCTATATCGACACCCAGGTCGAGGTCATCACCTCCAGCCGCAACGTCGCCGGCGTGGTCGACCGTCTCGGCCTGGCCCGCGACGCGCGCTTCACCGCGGACGGCGCCACTGCCGCCCAGGCCCGCGAAGCCGCCATCGCCTATGTCGAAAGCGGCGTTTCGGCTTTCCGTTCGGGGGCGACCTACACCATCAGCGTCGCCTTCGAGGGCGAGGATGCGGGCGAAGCCGCGCGCATCGCCAACGCCTTCGCCCGGCAGTACACGCTGGGCACCGTGTCCGACAAGGAAACGGGCGACGCCGGCGCGCTGCGCGAGGTCGGCGCGCGCATGGAAACGGCCCGGCTCCAGGCGGCGTCCGACGCCCGGGTGCTGGCCCGCTATCGCCTTGCGCACGACCTTCCGACGACCAGCGACCACTCGCTGACGGAACAGGAAATCTCCGCGTACAACCAGCAGGTCACGCAGGCGCGCGCGCAGGCCGCCGAAGATGCCGCCCGCCTTGCCACCGCCCGCCAGCAACTCGGCTCGGGCTCTACCGGCGAGGACGTGGGCGAGGCTCTGGGCTCCGGGGTGATCGCCTCGCTTCGCCAGCAGCAGGCCGGCTATTCCGCCGAAATCGCCTCGCTTTCCAGCAAGTACGGACCCCGCCATCCCGACCTGCTGCGCGCCCGCAGCCAGCTGGAGGCGGTGACGGGCCAGATCCGCGACGAGATCGGCCGCGTCATCTCCAACCTGTCGGCCAAGGCCACGGTTTCGCAACGGCGCCTCGATTCGCTGGCCGGATCGCTGAACGCCTCGCAAGGCGACCTGCGCCGCGACAACGTCGCCATGGTCGACCTTCAGGACCTCGACCAGCGCGCGCAGGCATCCAGATCGCTCTACGAAAGCTACCTGTCGCGCTACAAGGAACTCGCCGCGCGCATCGGCATCCGCCAGCCCGAAGCACGCGTCCTGCACCCCGCCCAGCCGAGCGACACCCCGGCAAGGCCGGACTTCCTGCTCAACATGGTGCTCTCGGCGGCGCTGGGGCTTGCGCTCGGCCTCGCCCTCGCCGTCGCCGCCGAGCTGATGTTCAGCGGGCTCACCACGGGCGAGGATGTCGAGCGGCGGCTCGGCGTGCCCTATCTCTGCTCGATCCCCGAACTCGGTTCCGTCACCTCGCGCAAGGAGCGCGGCGAGCTGGCCGGCGGGCCGGTCGACGCCGTCGTCGAACATCCCCGCTCGGCTTTCGCGGAAGCCTTCCGCAACCTGCGGACATCGATCGCCTTCGCGGTGGAGAACCCGCGCATCATCGCCATCACCTCGGCCCTGCCGTCGGAGGGCAAGACCACCGTGGCGCTGTGCCTGGCGCGCTCCATGGCCGGCGGTTCCGACCGGATCCTGCTGATCGACTGTGATGTGCGCCGGCGCGGCGTCAGCCGCTGGATCGGCGGCACGCGCGAGATCGGCCTGCTCGAAGTGCTGCGCGGCGAAGCGCGGATCGAGGACGCGGTGGTCATCGATGCGCGCACCGGCCTCGCCATCCTTCCGCTCAGCACCGCCACGCAGGAGGACCACGCCCTGCTCACCGGCGTCGAGATGGATGCGCTGCTGGCGAGTGCGGCCGGTTCTTGGGACGCGGTGATCATGGACACCGCGCCCGTGCTGCCGATCGCCGATGCCCGGCTGCTGCTGTGCAAGGCCGACGCCGCAATCGTCGCCGCGCGCTGGCGCCGCACGCCCGAGGCGGCCGTGCGCTCGCTCCTGCGCATGCTGCCCACCGGCAACGTCGCGCTGGCCGGCATGGTCCTGACCCGGGTGGACGTGCGCCGGCAGGCGGCCTTCGGGCTCGACGAGAACGCCTTCTACAAGGCGTACAAGGACTATTATGCTTAACCTTCGCCCGGTCGACACAGGCGATGACGCCGCCCTCGCCGATGCCCGGCGTCGCTTCCGCAAAGTCGCCATCGTCCACTACTGGCTGGTGACGATGCGCGGCGGCGAGCGCGTGATCGAGCGCCTGCTGCACCTCTTTCCGCAGGCGGACATCTTCACTCACGTCTACGACGAGACCCGCGTGTCGCGCACGATCGCGCAGCGCAAGATCACCACCAGCTTCATCCAGAAGCTGCCCGGCGCGAAGCGGCACTACCAGAAGTACCTGCCGCTGATGCCGATGGCGCTCGAACAGCTGGACCTGCGCGGTTACGACCTCGTCATCAGCAGCGAGAGCGGTCCGGCCAAGGGCGTGATCACCGACCCCGACGCCATGCACCTGTGCTATGTGCATTCGCCGATGCGATACCTGTGGGACCACTACCACCAGTACCGCGACGCGACCGGCGCCTTCAACCGGGCGCTGATGCCCTTCCTGTTCCACCGCCTGCGCACCTGGGACGTCGCCTCGGCCTCGCGCGTGGACCGCTACCTCGCCAATTCGCACTTCATCCAGCGGCGTATCGGCCGGGCCTGGGACAAGCCTTCGACCGTGGTGCACCCGCCCGTCGATGTCGGCCTGTTCGCCCCCTCGGCCGAGATCGACGCGAATTATCTATGGGTCGGCCAGTTGGTCCCCTACAAGCGGCCCGACCTTGCGGTGGAGGCGTTCAACCGGCTCGGCCTGCCGCTGCTGGTCGTCGGCGAGGGGCCGATGGCGGGCGCCCTTCGCCGCATGGCCGGGCCGACGGTGACGATCATCCCGCGCCTGGATTTCGCCAGCCTGCGCGCCCACTACGCGCGCTGCCGGGGGTTCGTGTTCACCGCCGAGGAGGACTTCGGCATCGTCCCGGTAGAGGTCATGGCCTCGGGCCGCCCGGTCATCGCCTTCGCCAAGGGCGGCGCGCTCGATTCCATCGTCGACGAGCAAACCGGCCTGTTCTTCGCCGAGCAGACGGTGGATTCGCTGGTGGACGCGGTGCTGCGCTTCGAGGGTTGGCTGCCCGGCTTCGACCCCCAGGTCGCGGTGCTCCAGGCAGGCCGGTTTTCGCCCGCGGCCTTCGACGCCGGGATCCTGCGGTCGCTGATGTGAGAGCGCGGCACTTTCCCCACCCTTCCGCCAAGGCCCGGAAAACACGATGGAACTGACAATCATCGGCGCGGTCCAGTTGCTGCTGGGGCTCGCGCTGTTCGTCTTCGGATCGCTGCGTGCGCTGTTCGCGCTCGTCATAGGCTCGACGCTGCTGGGTGGATCGGCGGCCGTCTACCTCACCGCGCTGGGAGGATCGTCGATCACTCCGGCCCACTTCGCGCTGGTGTTCCTGGTGCTGCGCTGCCTCGTGCCCGGATCGGCGCCGCCCGGAGACATCGCGGCGGCGCTGCGCGGCAATGCTTGGCTTGTGGTATTCGTGGTCTATGGCCTCGTTGCGGCGCTGCTCCTGCCGCGCATCTTCGCCGGCGAAATCGACGTCACGCCCCTGCGCGGCCAGGTCCGCTCGCGCTACGGCAGCCAGCTCGCGCGCGTCCTCGCGGCCGAGCCGCTGCGTTTCACCGCGCAGAACCTGACCACCGCCGTCTACATGACCGGCACCGCGATGATGGCGCTGGCGACCTTCACCGTGATGCGCAGCCCGGGCGCGGGCCGAGTGCTGATCCGCGCCGGCGCCGCGATCGGCACGGTGCATGCCATGCTCGGCTTCGCGGGCGTGGCGCTGCGCGGCACCCCGGCCAATGCGATGCTCGATTTCTTCCGCAACGGCAGCTACGCGCAGCTCGACCATGAGTGGGGCGGCTTCGTGCGGATGAACGGGGTATGGCCCGAGGCGTCCTCCTTCGCCGCCTTCGCGATCCTGTGGTTCGTGTTCAATTTCGAATGCTGGCTGCGCGGCGTCGAGACCCGGCGCACCGGCCCGGCCGCGCTGCTGCTGGGCATGGCGCTGGTCGCCGGCACGTCATCGAGCGCTTATGTCGGGTTGGCGCTGTTCGGCTCGGTGATGGCCCTGCGCGCGGCGGTGACGCCCCGCCTGCTTCCCGCGAACCGGATTGCGTGGCTGATCGCCGCCGGGCTGGGCGCGACGATCGGCGCCTGCGTGCTTCTGGTGCTCAACCCGGTGCTCTCCGCCGCCCTGCGCGGTCTTCTGGAACATATGACGCTCGACAAGGCGGGATCGTTTTCGGGCCGCCAGCGGCTGTTCTGGGCCGGGCAGGGGCTGGAGGCGTTCCGGATCTCGCACGGCCTGGGCATCGGGCCGGGCTCGTTCCGCTCCTCCAGCCTGGCCTCGGCTATCCTGGGGTCGGTCGGGGTGATCGGCGCGGTCGCCTTCCTCGGCCAGCTGGGCCGCGCCTTCAGGCCGCAGGCGCTCTCCACCTGGACGCCGGGAGGCGGACCGGACCGCGACATCGCCGCCGCAGCCGCGTGGGCGATGCTGATCGACGCCTGCGTGGCTTCGGTGTCGGCGCCAAGCTGCGACCCCGGGCTAGGCTTCGCGGTCATGTCGGGGGCGGCCATCGCGCTTCGCTATCGTCCGCGGCCGGCGACCGTGCCACCCGAGGAAGCATGGATATCCGGCGATATGGCGGCCGCCGCTACGGCCTGAGCCGACGAGGGCGAAGGCGCTCAGGTCCGGGCGAGGATGCCCCGCGCGAAAAGCGCCAGATCGCCGCGGCGGCGGCTGCCCAGCAGCACGAACAGCGCCGCCGCGTAGATGGCCGCGCCTTCCCCAGCCAGCAAGCCCGCGCGGGCGATCGCCGCGAATGCAGCCGAGGCGCCAGCCGGGGCGCCTTGGAGGGGTGCCAGCGCCGCCGAGGTGGCCCAGACACCCGCCGCCATCACCGCGCTCGCCGCCAGCGGAGCCGCCACCGCGCCCAGCACCGCGCCCGCGCGGATACCCGTCGCGCTTTGCAGGAAGCGCAGTTGCAGGCCGAGGGCGACGTAGCTGCGCGCTACGCAGGCGAGCGTGAACCAGTATAGCCCGTAAGGCGCCGCCGCCGCGCAAATCACCACCGTCAGTCCCAGTTGGATCGCGGTCAGCCGCATGATCAGCCCCGCGCGCCCGAGCACGGTCAGCAGCGGGTCGGCGAACATGTTGAGGGCGAAGGGCGGCGCCAGCAGGCACAGCAGCCGCGCGACGGGGATGCTCTCGCCCCATTGCGGACCGAAGGCCAGCGGGATCAGCAGGTCCGCGAGCACGCCGATCCCGGCGATCGCCGGAAACAGCAGCATCGCGCTCGACGAGACCATGCGCAGGTAGCCCCGGCGCAGCGCGGGCATGTCGTGCCTGAGCTTGGACAGCGTGGGCACGGCGACCGAGAAGTACGAGCTGATGACGCCCTGGGTGACGACGTCGTTCGCCTTGGCGGCGGTGCGAAAGACGCCCACCGCGCCGATCCCCGTCATGCGGGCGAGGATCACGTCCTGCGCCCGGCTGAGCGTGACGAGCAGCATCTGCGACGCGGCGACGCTGGCGCCCAGCCGCCACTGCGCGCGCAGGGTGCTCCACGAGACGTCGAAGCCCGGCCGCCAGCGAAAGGCATGCCAGGCGACGAGAGTGCCGATCGCCTCGCTGGCGAAACGCTGGACCACCAGGGCCCAGACGCCCCACCCGGCCTGCGCCGCCACCAGCGCCAGCCCGCCGCCGACCACCCCCGCACCGAGCGAGCGCACCGCCAGCGCGCGGTGGCCGAATTCGCGCAGGTTGCGGCTCATGTGCGTGGCGCCGGCTGCCGTGACCGGCACCACGAAGCCCAGCGCGGCGATGACCGGCGCCGCCTCGGCGCTGCCCATCATCGCCGCCAGCGGACGGCGCAGCACGAGACAGGCAAGCGCGACCAGCAGCGCCAGCGCCAGGTTCGCCCAGAACACGGTGTCGGCCAATCGCGGCGTCACTTCCCGAACGCGGTACAGGCTGCTCACCAGCCCGCCCTGCGCGAGGATCTTGCCGACTTCGGCGACGGCGAGGCCGACGATGAACACGCCGAACGCCGCCGGGGCCAGCCGGTGCGCCAGCGCCGCGAAGACGATGAAGCCGAAAACCTGGTCGCCGCCGTAGCGCACCACGCTCCAGCCCAGCGCGGCGGCGGCACGGCTGCTCAGTTTTCGGTCTTCGGTCATGACGTTCCCGTGGTTCGATTATCCGGCGGCGAGGCGCAGCCGGCGCCAGGCCCGGCTGCCGAAGCGGGCGATCCCTGCATCCAGCGCGCCGTGAAGCGGCGGCTCACACCAGATGGCGATGGCCAGCGCGGCGAGGAGCGATCCCGCCGACGCGGCCGCCAGCGCCGGCATCGGCCCGAACCCCGAAGCCGCCAGCAGTATCGCGCCGCCGATGTGAAAGTGGACCAGATAGAGCGGGTAGGTCGACAGTCCCGCCAGCCGCAGTGCGCCCGCCAGCCGCCCCGTCCCGGTTCCGACCGCCCCCTTCCCCGCCCCTTCGACCGCCCCCGCAACCGCGTCGCGGTACAGGAACGAGAGGGCGACAAGCGCCGTCGCCGCCAGCCAGATCGCGTAGGCGAGCGGCCAATGCCCGGCCAGGTCGGGCCGCGCCGCCATCTCCCACCGCGCCGCCATGCGCACCTGCAGCGCCGCGCCCACGATGCATGCGAGCGCGAGCATCAGGTGCCTCGGCGCGAGAGTCCCGCCGCCCAGCCGCGCGCAGACGATGCCGAGCGCGAAATAAAGGCCGTGCTGGAGCAGCAGCAGCTCGCTCAGCCGTCCGCCCGGCGCCAGCCACCCTGCCGTCACCGCGATCCAGTACGCCGCGCCGACAAGCCCGAGGCACCACGCGAGCCCCGCCGTCCCGCGCTCTTCCCGGCGCAGCGCCAGCAGCGCCCATACGAGCGCATAGAACCCCAGTTCGATCGGAATGGTCCAGAACTGCCCGATGAGCCACGGCCCCCAGGGCGCGAAGGCAAGGGTCTTGAGCCCCAGCCACGCGGCTTTCTGCGGCGGCATCGCCAAGGCCGCGATCGCCACGGGCAGCGCGATTGCCACCGCGATCAGCACGCAGGGCAGCAGCCGCGCCGCACGTCGCCGGGCAAAGCGCCGCGCCGTCACGCCGCCGGCCGAGTAGGCGATCACCGCGCCCGATACGACGAAGAATATCTGCACGCCCACCCACCCGCAGCAGGTCAGCCAGTAGCCGGGCGGGAAATCCACCCGCACTCCGAGCGCCTGGCCCAGCGTGCTTTCGGGCAGCGCCCAGGCCTTGAACCCCAGGTGATAGGCGACCACCAGCGCCGCTGCCAGGAACCGCACGGCGTCCAGCCCGTAAACGGGCGTCCTGCGCGGGCGGAAAGAAAGGGGCGGCGGGGCGGTCATCGCCGGTAAAGTCTCCCGGATCACCGGGCGGGACAAATTAACTCCCCGTCATCGCCGCCAGGATCCGCCGGGCCTGGTCGCGCCACGAATAGGTCGCGGCGCGTTCGTAGCCGCGCGCGCGCAGGTCCTCGGCCAGCTCCGGTTCGCCGAGCACGCGGCGCACCGCGGCAAGAATATCCTCGATATCCAGCGGGTCGCAGTAGAGCGCGGCGGCGCCGCAACGCTCGGTCATCGAGGGGATCGCGGAGGCGACGACCGGGCAGCCCAGGCTCATCGCCTCGACCGGGGGCAGGGGCGAGGCTTCGTAGAGCGAAGGGAACAGCAGGCACGAAGCCCGGCGGTAATAGCCGGCCAGCGCCTCGAGACAGGGCACCTGCCCGGCGAATTCCAGCATGTGTGCGACGTCGGGCGCGATGCCGGCCCGAATCGGGGTGAGGATGTCGGCGCTCGCCCCGACGAAGACCGTGCGCACGCCGTCCTCGCGGGCGAGCCGCTGCGCGGCGGCGATGACACGCTCGAGATTCTTGCGCCGCGACAGCGAGCCCACGTAGAGGACCGCAGGCCCGCGTTCGCCGGCATGATCGCGCTCGATCCGGTCATCGCTCCAGCCCCCGTTCTGGACCGCGACGATGGGCCGGCCGCCGCCGCGCCGCAGGCGTTTCAGCCGTTCGCCCTCGGCGATCGACACGGTGAATATGGGATCGGCATGGCGCAGCAGCACCGGCAGCAGCGCGCGGTGGGCCCAGCGATAGCGCCGCGAATAGGCCTGTGGCAGCGACAGGTAGGACACGTCGTGGATCATCACCGCCACGCGCTGTCCGGCCAGCGCCGAGGCCAGCGGCGCGGTGTTGCCCAGGCACAGCAGATGCCGCCCGGCGACCATGCGCGGCAGCACCAGCTGCTCCCACAGGTGCCCGCTGGCCCCGCCCCGGCGCTCGACCTCGATGTGGCGCAGGCCGAGCGCCGAGACGTCGGCACCCGGCTCACAGGCGAGCGCCAGCCGCAGCGGGGTTTCGCCCGCGCCGACAAGACGGTCCATCTCCGCCACGAGTTCGCGCGCCACCCGCTGCACGCCGGTGACGGGTTGCATCAGGAAACGGCCATTGATCAGTATCGCATCGCCCGGCTGCGTCATCCCGGCCCCCACATTTTCCGCATCTGCATGGCTCGGCGGCAAGATCTAGGGAAGATTACTTAGGCGCCCGGAGGGGGTTAAAACTTGGCAATCCCGGCGATTGCGCTTCGCGTTCGCGCGGCCGCGACATTACGCTGGGGGCAGCTTCAAAACTTCGGAACACTTGCGAAAAGGCCGTGTCCTTCTTCATGTCGATGCTGCCGATCTACATCAACGGCAAGTTCTATGCGGGCGGGATGAACGGCGTCCACCGCGTCGCCGACCGTCTGGTCCGAGAACTCGACGCACGGGTGGACTGCGCGGACGCGCCGCCGGTCACATTGCTGCTGCCCGCCCGCCACGGCGGCGCATGGCGGCCGGACCTGCGCGCCATCGCGGTGCGCGAACTCGATGAAGCGCCGTCGCAGGGATGGGAGCAGCGGCGGCTTCCGGCGCTCGCGGCGGACGGGGTGCTGGTCAACCTCGCCAACCTCGCGCCGCTGCGCCATCGCCGCAAGATCACGCTGATCCACGATGCGCAGTTCCTGTTCCCGGACAACTCCTATCCCCTGCGCCAGCGCCTGGGCTACCGCCTGCTGGCCCCGCGCATGGCCCGGTCGAGCGCGGCGGTGCTGACCGTGTCGGACTATTCGCGGCGCATGCTCGACGTGATGGGCGTGTCGCCGGCCGGCAGGACCGGGGTGCTCTACAACGGCGCCGACCACGTCCTCGAAACCGCGCCGGACGATGGCGTGCTGGCCGAACTCGGGCTGGCCCCGCGCGGCTATGCGCTGATGTTCGGGAGCGGCAAGGCGTACAAGAACAACGCCGTCGTCTTCGCCGCCTGGGCCGCCGGGGCGCTCTCGCAAGTGCCGCTGGTGATCGTCGGGGCGGAGCGTGAAACGCTGGCCGCAGGGGGCCTGAACGCGCCCGCAGGCACGATGTTCGCGGGCAAGTGCGACGATGCGCGGCTGCGCGCGCTCTATACGCATGCGCGCTGCCTGCTGTGCCCTTCGCGCACCGAAGGCTTCGGCCTGCCTCCGCTCGAGGCGATGCTGTGCGGCACCCCCGCCGTGGTCGCCCCGGCCGGCGCCCTGCCCGAAGTGTGCCGGGACGCCGCGCTCTACGCCGATGTCGACGATCCCGCTTCCTGGGCCCGGGCGATCACCGCCCTGGCCCCCGCCTCGCCGCTGTTCGCGCGCAAGTGTGCCGAGGGGCAGGAGCGGGCGCGGCAGTTCACCTGGGCGCGGGCGGGCGGGCAGCTGCTCGATGCGATCCTGTCGATGAGCGCCCGGCCCATGCGGGAAGCGGCATGACCGACCGCGCGCCCCGCGTCTCCGTGATCCTGCCGTGCTACAACGGCGAGGCGTATCTGCGCGAAGCGGTCCAGTCGATCCTCGACCAGACCTACCCGGACTTCGAACTGATCGTCGTCGACGATGGCAGCACCGACGGCTCGCCCGCCATCCTGCGCGACATGGCGCTGGACGATACGCGCCTGCGCATCATCACCCGGCCCAACGGCGGCATCGTCACCGCGCTCAACACCGCCATCGACGAGGCGCGCGGTCAGTACGTCGCCCGGATGGACGCCGACGACGTGTCCTTCCCGGAGCGGCTGGCGTTCCAGGTGTCCTACCTCGACCGCCATCCCGAAGTCGTCCTCGTCGGCGGCCATGCCGTGGGCGACCGGCACCCCACCGCGTCGAGCACGCGGACTACCGGCGGGCGGCACGCCGCGACCGACCTGTCGGTGTTCCCGCCGCGCGTGGCGGTGTCGATGCATCCGCTCATCATGATCCGCGCGGCCGCGCTGCGGGCGATGGGCGGTTATCGGTGCGATTACCGCCATGCCGAGGACTACGACCTGTTCATCCGCGCCGCCGCCTTCGGGCGGCTCGACAATCCGCCGGTCGACATGCTGTTCTACCGCCGGCACGAGGGCGCGGTCTCGATCGGCAACGTCGAGGAGCAGGAACGCTCCGCCGTGCGCGCCGAGCTCGACGCCATCGCCCGCAGCGGCAGGATGATCCCCCCGCCCGGCATCGTCGAAGCCTATACCCGGCTGCGCATATTCCGCCGCTACCGCGCGATTTCGCGCGAACGCGTGCGGGCGATGCGCCTGCAGGTCCTCGCCAGCCTGGTGAAGATCGCGCCCGCGTCGCTGCTGTCCAGCCGGTTTCGCCGCCTACCGCTGCTGATCGGGGTCGCCCTCCTGCGCTCGATGCGCACGGGATGAAGGGCGACCCGTCTCCGTCAGCTCGCCTGCAGGGTCAGCGTGGCGGCCACCCACTGCGCCGCGGCGGAGATGGTGAAGGCGCCCGGATCCTCGGCTCCCGAGGTGATCTTCCAGGCGGTGGCGTTGGTCGATTGCCCGCTCGCGCTCGACGCCCGGGTGGTGAACCCGGAATAGCCGGAGGGTCCGGAAAGCGCGGTCGCCGTCCCGTCCAGCGCCAGCGCGGCGATGGTCAGGCCCGCGCCGCTCCAGCTCGGGGTGAGCGCGGCCGGGTCGGCGCTGGTGGTGGAATTGCGCACATAGGCGCCGGTCTCCACCGCCCCGCTCGCGCCCGTCACCCGCAGCACCCGCGTCACCGCCTGCTGCGTCTCCGACAGCGCGATGGTCAGCACCTTGCCGTCCTCGGTCCCGTCCGCCGTCCTGGTCATGACATACAGCTTGTGGACGTTCGAACTCGCCGCGAAGGCGACCCGCTGTGTCCACGCGCCGGCCGTCGTGTTGTCCCAGGTGGGCACCGCGTTGCCGTCGATCGTCATGACCGCGACCAGCACGTCGCCGGCATTGACGGTGGCGGGCAGCAGCGCCGTGACGCTGAGCGCGTCGGCGGCGTTGTAGCTCTCGGTCTGGTCGGCCACTATGATCGACGCGCTCGCGGCGACGGTGAGCGCGAACGCCGCGTCCGCCGTGGCCCCCAGGGCGTCGACCGCGCGCAGGATCACCCCCGAAGTGGTGCCCGCCGCGCTCGGCGTGCCCGAGATCACCCCGGTGGCCGCGCTCAGCGAGAGCCCGGCCGGCAGCGCCGCCGACCCGGGCGCAAGCGCGAAGGCATAAGGCGCGGTGCCCTTGACCACCCGGGGCACGTACCCGGCATAAGGCAGGCCCTGCGCCGCCGCCGCCGCCAGGTACTTGAGCGTGAACGGGATCGCCGCATAAGTCGCCAGCAGATGGTCGGCGCGCACGCCCGCATGGACCTCGTTCGGGTGGACGCCGTCCGAGGAATTGACGGTCAGCGCCATGCCGCGCCCGGCGTCGGTCTCGGCATCGCTCAGCACGAAAGCGGCGTCGCTGGCCACCTTGTCGACCGCGTCGAAGCAGGGCAGGCCGTCGTCGGCTACCGGGTTCGAGCGCAGCCATGCGTTCCACGCATCGCGCGCAGCTTCCTGGTCGGCGGTGAAGCCGGTGTCGGCAAAGGATTCCTGC
>Ga0308159_1002000_pt1 | contig 25331 bp, 16 predicted proteins | sample PhyCR1_FD_201040 | JGI IMG/M metagenome (GOLD analysis project Ga0308159, IMG submission 201040) | Phyllosphere microbial communities from UC Gill Tract Community Farm, Albany, California, United States - DLSLC.R1 | ecosystem: Host-associated > Plants > Phyllosphere > Unclassified | place: USA...
CGAAGTCGTCAACCGCGACCGGGCGCTGGTTGGCCATGCCCATGACGTCGAACTTGATGATGCCCTGATCGTAATTGCCCTGGCCGTCACGGATCTTGATGGTGAAGTCTTCGACCATCGTGCTGCCGGCGACGAAGTTGACGCCCTTGTTCAGCTCGTAGGTGTAGGTGCCGTCCTGGGCGATGGTCAGCGTGCCATACTGGCCCTGAATGACGTTGACGCCCTTGCCGCCGCCGATCGAGCCCGCGATGTACGCACCATCGACGCGCGCCACGGTGATGGCGCCGCCATCCGCGTCGGTCGCGCCACCGTTCAGCAGGATGTTGCCCGTCATGGAGCGGGTCGTCTCGTTCAGCTTCATGGTCTGGTCGTTGAAGATGGGCTTCGCCATGGTGATGATCCCTGTTTTTGCGTGTTGAAACTGTGAATGCTTAGCGATGTGGCAGCGTGCCGCCTCTCTACTGCCCCATATGGTAAGCGCCGGGTTAACCAGAGGAAGAGCGAATGTTTCCCTGCAATTTCAAACTGTCCCGAAGTGAAGCGATCCGGCATGGGGGGAGGCGCGCGGCCGTGCTGTAAGGATCAGCCAACGGAACCGTAGAATTGAAACCGCGTTCTCGTCCGTTTTTCCCGATGCGCCGAGCTCGGGATCATCACCATGATATCCGGTATCCAAAAGCACCGGTCGAGGAGCGATCAGACTTCAATACGCCGTGAAGTCGCGCATTTCTGCCATTTCGCGCTCAATTGTCCGGCGATGGAGATCGCCGTCTGCGGCATTCATTACGGTGAAACACTGAATCGATAGGATCAGGCTAAGGCCCAATCTGCCCAAACCCGCCCTGGGATGAAAATAAATTTAAAATTGGCTTTTATGCCCGAGACTTATGGCCGCTGGTTGTCGAAAGGGTCAGTTTGACGCGAGCCGATAACAAAGTTCCGAGATCTTACTCCATTCATCGTGAAAATCGTGCAGTTCATCGTGACTATTTCAATCACCCAAAAACCCGCCATTTTTAAGAAAATGACGGGCTAATGGCTTTCAAATGAAATTTTACCCGAATCAGCGCAGCTTTGCCTTGTCCTGCTGCGGAACCGACGCCGCGATGTGACGGATCATCCGTGGCCTGGGATGGGTGCCCGTCCGTGGCGAGTTCACGCCGTCATTAGCATTCGGCGCAAAGACCTCGGTTCCGGCGGGGGCGACGGTCCGGCTTCCCGCATAGTGAAGCCTGCAAGTCCAGGCGCCCGGCCCGCCCGATATCGCCACGACCGTCGCGATATCGGCCGTCGCGCCGGACGTCCATTGCAGCGTATCGCCGATCTCCGGCGCGTCGACGAGCGTGATCATGTCGTACGTGGCCGTTCCGTCCGTTCCCGCCTGTTGCGCCAGCTGGCTCACGAAGAACGGCTCGGGCCACCTGCCCTGGGTGTCGGATAGCCCGGCTGGACGCACGACCTCGATATAGGCGGCAACGGTGCCGTCCATGCCTGCCGCCTTGTCCGCCTCCAACTGGTAACGAAGCCCGTTCGGCCATTCTCCGCCCAACTGATAGCCCTGCCCCGCAAGCGTCCGGAAGCCGTCGGTCGAGTTGGGATGGATGACCTGCCCCACCGCGACGATGGGCGTACCCGGATGGCGCACGAGGATACGATCGTTCAGCGCCTTCCAGTTCGCGCGCATCACCGCATAGCCGGCGCTGTCATAGTCGTTGCGTCCCATCTGGTTCAGGATGCAGGTGAAAGGCCGCCGCCCGCCGTTCATAGCGACGATCTGATCGATGATATCCCAGCGTCGCGACGCATTGGCGGCGATCAGTTCCCGCTTCGACGCCGCGCCGGGAAGGCCGATCACGGCATGGGGCGTCCGGCCGAGCGGTCCGGCACGGTCCAGCCAGCGCCGCAGCCAACCCATGTTACGCCGGGCATCGGCCGCCAGCGGGTTGTCCGACTGGCGCTCGCCGATGGAGTCGCAGACGATCAGCGGCACCGGGCGACCGTCCCAGCCCTTCGCGACCATGAAGTCCGGCCCATAATAGGCCGGAAAGTTCATGCTATCGAGCGAGGCGGTGCTGGCCGTGTCGCTCCCGATCAGGGCGACCAGCGCGGCGGCATTGTCCGCTCCCCAGACCCGCTCCCCACGCCGCGAAGTGATCTGATAGACCGGGATCTGCCGCTCGCCCGCCGCCGTGGAATATAGAGTGTACACAGTCACGAGCGATTCCGGCGGCACGGCCAGCGACAGGTCGTCGGTCCAGGCGCCCGTCGAACCGCTCGCGACCGACAGGTCCGCCGCCCCCGCAAAGCGACACGCCGTCGCCGGGCCACCATTCACCGAGACCCAGACGCCGTGCACCGTCATCGCGTTGCCCGGCAGAACCGTCTCCTGCGGACTGTTGCCGCCCTCGGTACAGGCGAAGCCCGAATAGTGAAGCCGCAGCCGATCGATGGCATATTGCGGCGATCCGAAGATCAGCTTGGTCATGACGAAGCGCGTATCCGCCTGCGCCGTCACCAGCGCGCCTGACGGCATGCGCGCGCCGGACGCCCAGAACATATAGCGGTCCGGATCGCCAGACATGCGCGGATTGCCGAAGGCGGGGCGATTGCCCGCATAATCCTGCGCCATGGCTCAGGCCTCCCCGATCAGATCGGCCGCCGTCGTGCCGGTGGCGCGCACATAGCTGGGCCGGACGTTCAGATAGACCCCGCTCGCCACGTTGCGATAGGTGACGTCCCCCGCGCCATCGACCCCGCGCAAGGTGACATGCCCGCCCGTACCCACGAAAATCCGCTTCGGCACGGTGGCCAGCGCGACCGTATCGCTCGGCACGATGCCAAAGGGCGCGCGTGCCGGTGCATTCAGGCTGTCGCTGTTGAACGGATCGGCCATCATTCTTCTCCCCCCAAGATCGCCCGGCCGCTATCGTTCGGGACGATGTTCTCTATATGTTCGGTTTTATCCTGTAGGAAAGCGCCGATTGTCCCGGTAACGGCGGCGCGAAGGACGCGTGTTTGTCGGCGGCGGCCCGGTATCTGGCCGCCGCACAGCTAATGGGATCGGTATGAGTCAGGCAGCCGGAGGTGTGGGTAAGCGGATCGCCAAGGGAAGCATGTGGCTCTCCGCCGCGCGGCTGGTGGTCAACCTATCGGGCATGGTCAGCACCGTGCTGCTGGCGCGTCTGCTCGTCCCCGCCGATTTCGGCCTCGTCGCGATCGCCGCGACCCTGATGCAGATCGTCACCTCGATCACCGAAATGTCGCTGTCCCAGGCGCTGATCCGATTGGACGATCCGACCGACCAGGATTTTCATTCGGCCTGGACGCTGTCGATGCTGCGCGGCGTGACGATCGCGGTGGTCCTGTCCGCCTCCGCGCCGCTGGTTGCCCATATTTATGGCGATCAGCGGCTGGTGCCGATCATGATCGTGCTCGGCTGCGGCGCGGCGCTGTCGGGTCTGGCCAATCCCTGGCTGGCGGTGTTCCAGCGCAAGCTGGTCTTCTGGCAGGAATTCGTGCTGTCGACCGCCTCGAAGATGACCAATGTCATCGTCGCGGTCGCCGTCGCCTGGTATTTCCAGAGCTATTGGGCGATCGTCGCGGGGATTGTCGGCATGTATGCCGCGACCGTCATCGCCTCCTATTGCATCCTGCCCCGCCTGCCCCGCTTCTCGCTGGCGAGCTGGCGCACCCTGTTGTCCTTCTCGGTCTGGACCAGCGCGTCGCAGCTGGTGAACGCGCTCAACTGGCGCGCGGATCAGCTGCTGGTCGGCAAGATCGCGACGCCGACCGTGCTCGGCTATTATAATGTCGGCTTCAATCTGGCCAATCTGGCGACGCGTGAAACCACGCTGCCGCTGATCCAGACGCTGTTCCCCGCCTTTGCCGCGATCAAGCATGACAAGCCGCGCTTGGCCGCCGCCTATATCCGCGCCGACCGCCTGCTCGTCGCGCTGGGCGTGCCGGTCGGTGTCGGCTTCGCGCTGGTCGCCCAGCCCATGGTCCCGCTGTTCCTCAATCCCAAATGGCTTCCCGCCGTACCGATCATCCAGGCCTTTGCGGTGATCTTCGGGCTTCAGGGCATTGCCGGGCTCGTCACCCCGCTGGGCATGGCGATGGGGCAGGTCCGCCTGTTGTTCATGCGTGACCTGCAAGTGTTGTGCATCCGCCTTCCGCTGATGATCGCGGGAGCGGTCATCTGGGGCGTGCCGGGTCTGGTCGCGGCGCGGGTCCTGACCGGGCTGTACCAGATCGCCATCGCCATGCTGCTTGCCAAGCGCCTGGCCGGGGTGAGCCTGATGCGGCAACTGCGCACCCATTTGCCTACTCTGATCAGCTGCTGCGCCATGGCGCTGGCGGTCTGGTGGGTCGCCGGAACCGGGTGGCGTCTATTCACTGGGTACGATCTGGCGCAGGACCTCGTACTTCGTGTGATGGTCGGCGGCATCGCCTATATCGGCGCGCGCGTGATTCTGTGGATCGTCATGGGCCGTCCGGAAGGACTGGAGCGTGAGGCCGCCAATATGGTGGGCAAGCTGCGCCGCAGGCCCGCCTGACCCAGAGGCGCTTCCTCTCGCATGCAACACCGTATCAAAACGGCACATAAATAAAGCCCATCCGAACTCGCATCTTTATGGGCCTGTGGGAAGTTGCAGAAACAAAACCACGAATCCGCCTGAGCGGACGCCTGGGGGGCATCAGCCCGTTAACGAGTTGGGGCTATATCCTGACTCCATGATCGTATCGGAGTCTCCGGTGCGGCCTATAGCATGGGCGTAAGGAAGGGCCGACTTTTGCGTACTGCCGACGGGGGACAAGACGATCTGCGGGCGGCCATGCGCCGATACCGATCCGTATTCGGGATGATCGTGGCGGTCAGCGCGATCCTGAACGTGCTGCTGCTGGCGGGCTCGATCTACATGATGCTGGTCTACGACTCGGTCCTGCCGGGTCGATCGATCCCTACGCTCGTCGGCCTGCTGGTCATGGTGACGCTGGCCTATGCCTTTCAGGGCTTTTTCGAGAATCTGCGCGCGGGCATGTTGTCGGATGTCGGCAACGGCCTGGACCGCGCCCTGTCGCGCCGTGTCCAGACCGCGATGGGTCAGATATCGCTGAACGGCGGCGTCCAGCAGGGCGACGGGCTGGGTCCGATGCGCGATCTGGACCAGATTCGGTCATTCATCAGCGGCTCGGGCGTGGCGACGATGATCGACCTGCCCTGGATCCTGTTCTTCCTGGGCATCCTGTTCATGCTGCACGTCTGGCTGGGCGTCACCACGCTGGTCGGCGCACTCATCCTGCTCGGCCTGACGCTGATCACCAACCGCAAGATGAAACAGCCCGCCAACGATCTCCATCAAATTTCGTCGGTTCGCAACGCGCTGGCCGAGGGCAATATCCGCCATGTCGAGCTGTTCGCCGCGCTGGGCATGCGCGACCGGATGCGCGAGCGTTGGGAACGGGTGAACGATCATTATGTCGGCCTGTCGAACCGCGTTGCGCGCCAGAGCGCCGAGCTGGGCGGCCTCAGCAAAATGCTGCGCATGCTGCTGCAATCGGTGATCCTCAGCGTCGGCGCGCTGCTGGTCATCAGCGGCAAGGCGAGCGGCGGCGTGATCTTCGCCTCGTCCATCCTGTCGGGCCGCGCGCTGGCCCCGGTGGATCAGGCCATCGCCAACTGGCGCAATCTGGTCGGCGCGCGGCAGGGCTGGGCGCGGCTGAAGCAGCTGTTCGCCCGCGTGCCCGCGACCGAGCCGGGCGCGATCCGCCTGCCCCCGCCCCGCCAGAGCCTGCTGGTCGAGAATCTGGTGGTCGGACCTCCGGGCACGCAGCGCACCACCCTGCACGGCGTCCAGTTCCGTCTCAATCCCGGCGACGCGCTGGGCCTGATCGGCCCTAGCGGCGCCGGGAAAACGACGCTCGGCCGCGCGCTGATCGGCCTGTGGAAGCCGCAGGCGGGCGCGGTCCGCCTGGACGGCGCGGCGCTCGACCAGTGGTGGCCCGAGGATCTGGGCCGGTCGCTCGGCTATCTTCCGCAATCGGTGGAACTGGTCGGCGGCACCATCGCGCAGAACATCGCCCGCTTCGACCTTCAGGCCACGTCGGACGCGATCATCGCGGCGGCACGGGCGGCGGGCGTCCATGCGCTGATCACCAGCCTGCCGGGCGGCTATGACACCCAGCTGACCGATGACGGACGCGAACTGTCCGCCGGGCAGCGGCAGCGGATCGGCCTGGCGCGTGCCCTGTACGGCGACCCGTTCCTGGTCGTGCTGGACGAACCCAATTCCAACCTCGACGCCGAGGGCGAGGCCGCGCTGGCCGCGGCGATCGGCAGCGTGCGGGATCGCGGCGGCATCGTCGTCGTCATCGCCCATCGTCCAAGCGTACTGGGCCAAGTCAACAAGATCATGTATCTGCGCGACGGGCGGATCGAAGTATTCGGGCCGAGCGACCAGGTGATGGAACACCTGTCCCGCGCGGCAATCCCCCAGGCGGCAGCAGCAGCGGCGCCGGAGCGTACCCTTGAGGAAAGCAAGTCATGAACGGCATCGTCACCACCGGCGGCCCCGGATCGCGCCTGGCGATCATCGAGGAACAATCCGTCTCCTATGATCCGGTGCGCAGTGCCAGTCGGCATTTCCGCGTCGCGCTGATCGCCATCCTGGTCCTTGTCCTGGGCTTCGGCCTGGCGAGCGCGCTGATCCCGATCGGCGGCGCGGTGATCGCGCCGGGTCAGGTCGGCGTGAAGAGCCGGATCAAGCGGATCGCCCATCCGGGTGGCGGCGTCATATCCGAAATTCTGGTCGAGAACGGCCAGCGGGTCCGCAAGGGCCAGATCCTGATGCGCTTCGACGATCAGGTGACGGGCGCCGATGCGCGCTACTCCAGCCTGAGCGTCGACCAGCTGCTCGCCCAGCGCGCACGACTGGAGGCCGAACGACTGGGCGTGGCGAACATCGCATTCCCCGAAGAGCTGCTGAAGGGCGGCGAAGGCGCCCAGCGCGCGATGGCGGACGAGCGCAAGCTGTTCAACATCCGCCGCACCGAGCAGGCGGGCCTGATCGCCCAGCTGCAATCGCGGGTCCGCCAGTATGAGCAGCAGATCGGCGCCTACCGTGCGCAGATCAATGCGCTCAACAAGCAGACGGCGCTGATCGACCCCGAGCGTCAGGGCGTAAAGGACTTGTGGGACAAGGGGCTGGTCACGATCAGCCGCCGCAACCAGCTGGAACGCACCGCCGCCGACCTTCAGGGCAATGTCGGCGCGCTCCAGGCCAATATCGCCTCGACCGAGGCGCGGATCACCGAGGCGCGCGAACAGATCATCCAGCTGGGCGAAACCCGCCGTTCGGAAGCGGGCACCCGCCTGGCCGAGCTCAACAACACGCTGAACCAGCAACAGGTGCGCAGCGTCTCGGCCGTCGATGCCCAGAACCGCAGCGTCCTGCGCGCGCCCTATGACGGGGTGGTCGACAAGCTTCAGTTCAGCACGATCGGCGGCGTCGTCCGCCCGGCCGAGGTGATCATGGAGATCGTCCCCGACAGCGACGAGCTGATGGTCGAGGCAGGCGTCTCGCCGACCGACATCGATCAGGTCCATGTCGGGCAGCAGGCGCGCATCCGCTTCAGCGGGTTCAACTCGACCGCGACGCCCGAAATCCATGGCAAGGTCGTGACCGTGGCCGCCGACCGCTCGACCGATGCGGAGGGCAAGCAGGCCTTCTACCCGGTCCGCGTCGCCATCGACGATGCCGAAATGCGCCGTTATCCCGAGATGCGGCTGCGTCCCGGCGTTCCGGCCGAAGTGTTCATCGAGACGGGCAACCGCACGATGATCTCTTACATCACCAAGCCCCTGCGCGACCAGTTCGAGCGGGCTTTCCGAGACAATTGATATAATGCGCGACGGAGTGGGGGAATGACCGTGTTCAGGGGGACGGCGCTGAATCTGAGCGCAGGATTGACGATGCTGGCCCTTCTGGGGTCGGCATCGGGCGTGGCGATGGCACAGGTTCCGACGGCGGCGGGCATGCCGCAGCCGTTGGAGCCGCAACTGCCGCGCGAAACGCCCGAAGGGACGATCGCGGCCAATGCGACGCCGACACTGACCACGCTGCAGGATGCGATCGCCCGCGCCTATTGGAGCAATCCGACGCTGGTGGCGGAGCGCTCGACGCTGAAGTCGGTCGACACGCTCTACCCGCTCGCGCGCTCCAGTTACGGGCCGCAGGTGACGTTGCAGGGTTCGCACCAGTTCACCCGAACCCGCGCGGAAATTTTCCCCGGCCTGTACAACCGGCCTGAGGGATTCTCGAGCACTGCGCAGATCATCTTCTCGCAGCCGGTGACGAGCTTCGGGCGTCGCGCCTCCGCCGAGCAGAATGCGCTGGCGCAGGTCGCATTGGAGCGCGAACAGCTGCGTCTCGTCGAAGCCTCGACGATGTTCGGCGTCATCTCGGCCTATGTGTCGGTCATCCGCGACCGCAACATCGTCGAGCTGGCCCGCCAGAACCTTTCGCTGCTGGAACGCCAATTCTCGGACGGGCAGAAGCGCTTTGCGGTGCGCGACATCACGTCGAGCGATCTGCAACAGGTGCAGACCCGCGTAGAGTTCGGCCGTGCCCAGTTGCTGAACGCGCAAGGCCAGCTGGGGTCGAGCCAGTCGCTGTTCCTTCAGGCGACCGGCGGCCTGCCCGGCGCACTGACCACCCCGCCCGAGCTGGCGCTGGGTGTCCCGTCGCTCGACGCCGCCTATGCCATGGCCGAGAATGGCAGCCCGATCATCCGCGGCGCCCAGTCACGCGAAAAGGTCTCGCGCGCCCAGATCACGCAGGCCCAGGCCGAGCGCAATCCGAACATCTCGCTGGAAAGCAGCGGCACCTACGGCCCGACCAATATCTATCAAAACCAGTTGCGCACCACCGATCTGCGCTCGTCGGTGGTCGTCACCATGCCGCTGATCGACTCCGGCACGCGCCGCCTGTCGATCGAGCGTGCGCGGCAGCAGAACGACGCCGACTGGCGCCTGGTCGACGCGGCGCTGCGCGAGACGCGGCAGTCGGTGGCCGAGGCCTGGGACGCGCATCGCGCCGCCCTCGCCTCGCTGATCCACCTGCGCGACGCGTCGGCGGCGGCGCAGGCCGCCTATGACGGCGCGGTCATCCAGGAACGTGCGGGCGACCGCACGACCCTGGACGTGCTCGACCTGGCGCGCGACCTGCTGAACATCCGCACCAGCTATGCCACGGCGGAGGCCAGTGAATATATCGCACGGGCACGGCTGTTGTCGGCGATGGGCAATCTGGAGGCTCCGAAGCTGATCTCCGGCCTGCCCGCCTATGACGTAAACGCCAATTTCGACCGCGTGAAGCGCAAGGGCGACATCCCGCTGCTGACGCCGATCCTGTCGGGGCTCGACGGATTGACCACAGGCAATGTGATCGGTCGCGAACGCCCGGTCCGCGATCCGTCGGGGGCGTTCCGCGTCGAAAGCGCGGTCACGCCGCTCGAGGTGCCGCCCGCGCCGCCGGTGCAGGTGCCGAGCACGCCGACCGCCCCGGCCAAGCCGCCCAGACGCTAAGCCCCATCAGACCGACAGGAGCGCCCCATGGCACGGACCCCTATCCATGTCGTCAGCCTGACGACCGCGACCGAACGGCGGGAGAATTTCGCCCGCAATGCGGAGAAGTCCGGGCTGGACTGGTCCTACTTTGACGCACACCGCGAGCCGCAGGGCCTGCGGTATGACGAAGCCGCCGCGATCCGCGAACATGGGCGCCCGCTCCAGCCCGGCGAACTGGGATGCTATTCCAGCCACGCCGCACTATGGCGGCAACTGGTCGCGGATAAAGACGCCGACCAGTATCTGGTGCTGGAGGATGACGTCATTGCCGACTGGGCGGCGATCAAGCTGCTATGCGAGGTCGACTATGCGGCCGAAGGCGTTGATTATCTGCGCCTTTTTTACAAAAAGCCCTCGCCGCACCTGCCGTGGCGGCGCAACTGGCCCGCGCAGGACCTGTATGTCGTGCGGCTCTATGGCAAGCCCTATGGCACCCAGGGCTATTTCATCACCCGCAAGGGCGCTCAGCGTTTCCTGGATCTCTACACCGACGCGGTGCGGCCGGTGGACGATCAGATGGACCGTTTCTGGGAAAGCGGCATCCCCAATCTCTGCCTCTTCCCCTTCCCCATCATGGAGGAATATCGCGGCTCGACGATCGGCGGCGCGCGCTTCGCCGGAAAGCCGACGCGCGGCGCCAAGATGCGGATGACCGCCGACCGGATGCGGCGCAAGATCGCCTTCCTGAAGGATCGGACGTTCGGTCGCTGATACGACCGGTATCGGGGCGGCTACGGTGCGGGCCGCCCTGATACATAAAGTTCGGCACGGATCGCGCGGTGATCCGATCCGGTATAGGGCAACACATCGACCCGCCCGACCCGGATGTCGCGACCGATAAAAATCTGGTCGATCGGCAATAGCGGAACCGGCCAATCCCGCCCCGCCACCCGGGCGGGAAAGCTGAACAACGCCCGCGTGATCCGCCGCATCGGCGACAGGCCGCGATCGAGCTCGGCCATGCCATGGCCCCAGGGTGTCAGGTTGAAATCACCGCTCAGGACCATACGATCGCTGCCGGTTTCGCGGATTCCATCGATCAGGCTGCGGCGGAACCGTGTCTGGGGCTGCGGCGGATAGGGCCATGGCGCATGGACCGTCGCGACCGTGACGACAGCGCCGCCGGGCAAGGTGACATCGCCGCGAAACAGCGCCGGTCCGACGATCCGGCCCGCCCGGTTCGTCAGCCGCCAATGCACCCGCCCCATCGGCCGCCGCGACAGGATGGCCAGTTCGCAGCCCTGGCAGTGGCTGCGATAGGGAAAATCCGTCGCCAGCCGCGCCAGCAATGGCCCGGCCCGCCGCGCTTCCTGAAGCAAGAGGACATCCGCGCCGCTATCGCGCAAGACCGCCGCCGCCCGATCGGGCGTGGTGACGCCGCCATGGAGGTTGTGGGTAACGACGACCAGCCGCGCCGCGCCAGTTGGAGGCTCGATCGCGGACGGTCGCTCGCCGATTTCGCGCTGGATCGGCCAACCGACCAGTCCCAGCGCCGCGATACCAAGCCCGATAAAGCCCCATCGTGCGCGGCGCGGCGCCATCGGTAATGCAAAGAGGGTGAGCACCCCGGCAAGGGGAAGAAACGAAGCGAAGGCATCCGCAACCGGCCAATACCGCCCCAGCAGCGCACACAGGATCAACGCCCAGGCCATGCCGAGCAACGTCCAGCCGATCCGTGACCAACGCCGCATCGCAACCATGCCCCTTGCCCAGAGCCATCGCCGCTAGAGGAAGGCGGCGGATCGTGTCAAACCGATCCGGATATCCCGTCGCAACCGCTGTCGGAGACGGCAGGGCCATGGTACAGCCCCGCCGTAAAGAGGAATGAACCGCATATGGCACGCGTAATCTGGGGTGAGAGTACATCGACCTTGTCGGCGGTGCAGGACGACGGCACGATGATCTCGTCCACGCTGCGTCGCGGGGTGATGGGCGCCCTGGGCATCGGTGTGACGCTTCAGGTCATTCTGATGCTCGGCGTCCTGCTGGTCGGCGTGCTGGCGGATACCGCGGTACCCGGTCGCAACACCGCGACCCTGTGGGGGCTACTGTTCCTCGGCCTCGTCCTTTACGGGGTTTTCGGCCTGCTCGACAGCCTGCGGTCGCGCCTGTTCTTCGATGTGGCGGGTGCGATCGACCAGCGTCTGGCGCCGCGCGTCCATGACGGCGTGTCGCATGTCGCGCGCGTCGGGGCGCCGGATGGTGACGGACTGGGACCGCTGCACGACGCCAATCGCCTGCGCGCCTTCCTGATGGGCCCGATCCCGTCCGCGCTGATCGACCTCTGCGTCGCGCCATTCTCCCTCCTGATGCTGTTCGCCCTGCACGCCTGGGTGGGCCTGGTCGGGCTGGCCGCCATGGTCGTGCTCGGGCTGATGGCCTGGCTCCTTGGCCGGTCGGCAGGGCAGAAGGCCGAGACGCTGGACGAACTGCGGCCCCTGCGCTGGATGGTGGCGGAGGAAAGCCGCCGCAATGCCGTGGTCGCCCGCGCCATGGGCATGGAGGGTCGCCTGCGCCAGCGCTGGATCGGCGCGTCGCAGGAGGATCTGCTCGCCGAGCGTGCACTTCATGGCCGCTCGGTCGGGCTGGTCGGGGCGGCGCGAGGCTTCCGGCTTGTTCTGTTCATCCTGTTGCTGACGATCGGGGCGGCGCTGGCCTTCACCGACCGCGCCGCCTGGAGCACCGCGCTGATCGCCGCGCTGCTGCTCTATCAGGTCCTGGCGCCGGTCGAACTGGCCGTGACCGGCTGGGGCGACTATACCAGCGCGCGCTCGGCCTGGGAGCGGTTGAACCTGCTGCTTCGCCAGATGCCGCTGCGCGATATCACCACCCTGCTGCCGCGCCCGGAGACCGAGCTGACCACCGAGCAGGTCTATGTCTTTGCGCCCGGCACTCAGCGACCGGTCGTCAACAATGTCGGCATCCGGCTGGCGGCGGGCGACTCGCTGGGGATCATGGGGCAGACCGGCGCGGGCAAGACCGCGCTGCTCAACGCGATCGCCGGTATCTGGCCGCTGGCCCGCGGCGTCATCCGCCTGGACGGCGCGGCGCTGGACCAATGGGACGAAGAGGAACTGGGCAAGTTCGTCGGCTATGTCCCCCAGCAGGTCGAACTGATCGAGGGCACCGTCGCGCAGAATATCGCGCGGTTCGACGCCGACGCCCCGACCGAGGCTGTGCTGGCCGCCGCCCGGCGCGCGCATGTCCACGACCTGATCCTGCGCCTGCCCGACGGGTACGAAACCCAGGTCGGGCGTGGCGGCCAGCTGCTTCCCGCCGGTCTGCGTCAGCGCATCGCCGTGGCGCGGTCGGTGTTCGGCAAGCCCTTCATCCTGTTGCTCGACGACCCCACGTCGAACATGGACGGCGATGGCGAGAAGATGCTGGCCCAGGTCATGGAGGATGTCTGCGATGAAGGCGGCATCGTGATCGTCGTCACCCATCGCCCCGCCCTGATGCACCGGGTCGACTATATCATGCAGCTGCAGGCGGGTTCGATGGCCGCCTTCGGCCCGGCGGGGCATATCCTGCAACGTGCCGAGGAACAGCGGGTCCAGGCCTTGGGTCAGGCGTAATGCCGGGGGCGTAAGGGCCCGCCTCGAAAAAGAACCGCCCCCTCCACCCCGACTTGGCCGCCGGAGCGGCCGACATCGCGGTGAAGGGGGCGGCGGCGGGGCGGTGAACCCCGCCCCGCCTTACATCAGCATCAAGTCGTACGCCGCCGCGAACGCGACCGGCTCATAAACGTCCAGCACGTCGAGCGTGAAGGTCTTCAGCGTGCTATTGCCCGCGCTGTCGGATGCACGGACCGTAAAGCTGACCGTCGTCTGCTTTTCGTAATCGACCGGGCCGGTCAGCTTCACCTTGCGCCCGTTGAGCGCGAACATGCCGCCACCGTCGTCGACCATAGTCCAGCTCACCGAACCACCCTCGGGGTCTTCGGCCGACAGCTGGCCGAGCGACGTGCCGATCGCGGTATTCTCCTTCACGCTGGTGCGCCCGAACATCAGGTTGACGGGCGCGGCGTTGCGCGGAGCCTCATACACGTCGGTGATGTCGATATGGACCTTTTCGTACACCAGCGTCGATCCGTCCGACACGCCGATGGTCAGGTCGTAACCCGATTGGGTCTCGTAATCGAACTGCCCGTTCAGGATCAGTCGCGCCCCCTTCATCGAAAACGGCCCGCCATCCGCATCCGCCAGCGAATAGGACAGCGTATCGCCATCGATATCGGTCGCCGAGAACAGCCCCAGCGTCTTCCACTGCGCCGTATCCTCGGCAAAGCGGGTGTTGCTGAGCTTCAGCGCGGTCGGCGCATCATTGACGGCGTTGACGATGACGCCGACGCTGCCCTGCACCTCGTTCCCGTCGGCATCGCGCACCGTATAGATCAGTTCGGCCGCGCCGTTGAAATTGGCCGCCGGGCGATAGACCAGCCGGTCGTTGACCAGTTCGACCATGCCCTTCGTCGGATCGGCAACCGATGCCGATACCAGGGTCAGCGCATCGCCGTCCGCGTCCCGATCGTTCGCCAGCACGTCGATGGTAACCGCCATGTCCTCGTCAGTGGTCGCGGTGTCGCGGGTCGTCGTGGGTACGGTCTTCACGCCGCCGATACGCGGCAAGGCTACGGATTGATCGCTGAACTGGACCGTCTCGACGTCCCTGACGGCGAACGTCCCGTGATCGCCGTCCGACGCGTCGATATCGGTGATGCGATAGCCACCGGTTCCGTCCAGGGCGATGCTGTATCCCGTGGCCAGGCCACTGACCGTAACCGTATCGGCACCGCGCCCGCCGGTAATGGCCAGGGTGCCGCCAGCCAGAGATGCCTTGGCATCGACATAGACGTTATTCTCCCCATCGCCGAGGCGAAGGTCGACCGCCTCCATACTTCCGAACCGCGCGGTGGAGTCGGCACCCTGGAAGTTACCCCAGAAGCCATATTCGGTGTCGGAGTCGATTCGGCCATAGCCCGCAATGGGCTTGTCGCCAGCAGCCAGATTGAGCGACAGGCTGTCGCGGCCCGCGCCATAGCCCCCGTTGACGTACAGATCGTCGAGCGAGGCGTCCGCCGTCACCGTGTCGCTGCCCGTGCCGAGCGTCAGATTGATCGTCTCGACATTGCGTACCGAGGCCGGGCCGCTCAGCGCCCCCGATGCCAGAACGACGACCTGCCGCGCTTCTGTCGCGCTATATTCGCCATACCAGCTATCCTTGCCCGCACCGCCATCGATCGTGTCCGTACCGCCGATCGACGTGATCCGGTCATCGCCCCCTTCGGTCAGGACACTGTTCTTCCGGGCGCCCAGCCGAAGGTTGAATGTCTCGAACCCGCTGGCACTACCCCCGGTGAAATACGCCCATTCGCCATAGGCGCCGAAGTCAAAGTCGGCATTCGTACCTTCGCTGGAGATGGAAAGGGTGTCTTCACCGTCACTGCCGGCAATCTTCAACGGCACCGTATTCGTTGCCGAGCCGAGGCGGATGCTGACATAGTCATTCTTGCCGTTGAGCACGACATACAGTTGCTCGATGCCGTTAAAGGAGAGGTAGCCGCTGCTATTGCTGCTGCCGTAATAGCCATTGTCTCCATCGGCATTGATGGTCGTATAGCTGTTGACCGTCATATCATCGGCGGCCCCGCCATCGCGGACGATGAGGGTGTCGAAACCCGCGCCACCGGTGAACCTTACGCTTTCGATCGAGCCGTCAGTCGAAAAATTGTCGTCATTCGATCCACCGATCGCAACAATGTCTTCGACATTGGTGATCTTCGAGGACCCCGCGCTCCCTGCAAACGTCGAGGCGCGGCCGGAAAACACGTAGACATTGTTCGTGTCGACACTGGCGCTGTAATCGCCGACCCACTGATCCCGGCCCGCGCCACCGTCGATGATGTCGCCGCGCCCCGGATAGTAGATGCCCGCACCACCGGTCGAGACGATCCGGTCGTCTTCCGCACCCAGCGCCACGGTATTGCGCCCGCCGCCCAGGGTGATGTCGAACCGCTCGAAATTGGCGAATCTGCCTTCCGATGACTCGATGGCGCCACCGGCCGATACGGCGAAGTTGACATTGTCCCGGCCGCTCAAGCCAAGGACCAGGGTGTCGGTCCCCGCTCCACCATCCGCAGCGATGGCGGCCCCCGCCTGCATCGCCGTCGAGCCGAGATTGACGTAATCGCTGCCTTGACCGAGCTTGATGTCCAGATCCTCGACCCCGGTGAAGATCAGGTTCGTCCCCGCCCCGCCCGTCGCCATGATCTGGCCGGACAATGCCTGGTCCGAACCGGCGTAGATGTTGACGGATGCCCCGGATTCTTCGGCCGACCGATCGACGGTCAGCCGGTCACGGCCCTCATTGGCGTTGATAACGACGGTCGAAACCGAGCTGTCGACCGTGAAGCTGTCGTCCAGCTTGCTACCGATAACGCTGATATCCTCGACATTCGTGACCGTCGCACGCCCCGACGCCCGGCCATCGGCAAGGTTGAAGACGATACCGCTATCGTCCTCCCCGAAATAGCCGCTCCACTGGTCATAGCCGTCGCCACCGTCGACATAGTCCTGGCCGCCCATGGTCCTGACGATGTCGTTGCCACCGGCCAGCATCGCGATGTTCGAGCCTATTCCGAAATTCAGGTAGAAGGTCTCGAAATTGCTGAAACTGCCGTAGTTCGACAGGACGCCGCCCGAAGCGTCGACACGGAAATCGACGTTCGTCAGGTCGTTAAAATTGACATTCAGCGTATCGCTGCCGCCCCGCGCATCGATGGTCAGGCCCGCACCCAGGGCGAGAATCCGGCTGTCCAGATCGACATAGGCATAATTGGCGTTGTCGTTCAGCGTCGCGGTGACGTTCTCCATCGAGGCGAACGTCACCCGGCCACCGGCGCCGCCGCCGAACACGCCGGAAAAGCCGCCCTGTCCATTGTCACGATACAGCGACAGATTGCCCAGCCCCAGACCGAAATCGCCCGCGACCGGTTCAGCCTCGAAGGTCAGGCTGTCCGTCCCCGCCGCACCGTCGATAAAGACATCGGCGACGGCATCGGAGGTGGCGAAGCGATCGTCCCCCGACCCGGCATTGACCACGATCTGTTCGACATTCGTCAATTGCGCCGCGCCACCCGTGGCACCGGGGCGCAGGTCGAAGGACAGGCTCTCCGTCACGTTCCAATATTGGCCGTGCCAACGGTCATAGCCGTCGCCGCCGTCGAGCACCGTCGTGCCGACACCCTGCGTCACGACCTGATCGTCGCCGCCAAGCGCGCGGACGTCGTAACGCTCATGACCGTTCAGCGTGATGGTGTCATCGCCATCGGTGCCGATTTCGACCAGACTTTCCTCGACATTCTCGACACGCACCGACAGGGTCTGGATATCCTGCTTGCGCCCGTCGCTGGCCGCGACGACCACCTGATAGACATTGTTGCAATCGCTATCCCCCGGCATCTCGCGATCCGGCGCGGCCAGGAAGGTCAACTCGCCCGTGTCGCGGTCGATCCCGAACAGCCCCGCATCGGTGCCACCGACGATCGCGTAATGAAGAACGTCGTCGGCATTGGCATCGGCGGCGACGATCTTCGTCACGAAAGTCGCATTTTCGTTCACCGCGATGACGGCGGCCGAGCCGCCGCCATCCGACGAGATGACCGGCGCGTGGTTTGGCGTGCCGAGACTATAGGTCTGGGCCTTGAGGGCGATCTGATCGTATCCGGCCCCATCGGCACGCGATGTCGATACCATGGTGAATTCGTCGCCATGGCCAGCCGCGACAAGCGCAGAGATTTCGCTGTCATCGGTCGCCGGAATGGAAATCCTCGTCCCGACCATATGACCGGTGGCGTCGACGATCTGCGCGGAATTTTGAGACTGCCACGTTCCGGTCGCATCGGCATCCGCGCTCCTCCAGGTGACAACCAGCTTGCCGTCCGCCATCGAAGCAACATCGATATTCCCAATATATCCGCTCGCCTGCTTCGCCATGAGTACCGGGGATCCGCTTTCCTGGCCGTCGACGTCGTAGAATTGCAGAAGAAGTTCACTTGCCCGACCGTTCGAGCCGCTTGACAACAACTTGACCCAGGCCACCGCGAAGCTGCCATCGGACAACCCGACCGCTATCGTATCGTACGCGCCGCCCTTCCAATCGGCATCGGTTTCGAAGATCTGACCGAGCTTTTCGCCATCACTGCTGAAAAGCTGAGCCCTGGCGTAGCGGGCTTTGCTCGCGTCCTGCGGCCGATCGCCGTCCCAGGTCACGACGAACCCGCCATTGGCCAGCGCCGCGACGTTCGGGTCCCAAAAGGACACGCTGCCCTCGTCGCTGATCGTGAACTCTCCACCGGACTTTTCGCCCTTCGCGGTCAGGATCTGGCCTTTTACCGTCCGGATCTCATTCCGGTAATCGCCGTCGGCCCATTGGACATCGATCCAGGTCACGGCGAACCGCCCGTCCGCCAGGGCCACGATCCCGCTACTCTTCTGATATCCATTAGCCTGAGCGCTAACCGACACTGCATCGCCGATCGGTCGGGCATCCTGATCGAAAATCTGGAGCGATATCCCTGCGAACGCGCCCCGCTCCTCGCTCCAGCCCCTCTCGACCCATGTCAGCGCGAAGCCGCCATTCGCCAGCGCGGTGATGGAGGCTTCGCCCTGATGACCCTCCGTTTTGGCGTTGACCCGAAACTCTCTGATCAACTCGCCGTCGGACGAGCCGTAAAGGCGCGCGAATATCCCGTTGCCGTCTCCGTCGCCGCCGCTTTTGGTCGAGCCCGAATAGGCATCGGTCCAGACAACGACGATCCGTCCATCCGCCAGAACGACGACGTCAGGGTCGTACTGATATCCGCCCGTGCCGGATTTCACGTCAAATTCCGGTCCCGCCGGTTCAACCTGCATCGCCATGTCACATCCCCTGTAAACAGCTTTCCAAACTGCCGAGGGATGTGCCGTCCGCCGCATCGTGCGGGACGCGGCACGCCAAAAGTTAATCCCCCGTTAATGAAAATTGATAGGGCAATGCGGGGGGCCGGAAGAATTACCCATTTGTGGTAGATGGCTGATTTGCCTGCCCCGGAATGTTACCAGGCGTCTCGACATGGCACATTGGCAAAGCGGCTTGTCCAGCCGCTGCGGGATGGACTTGGGGCTAGGAGGAATGTTCTCGGCCAAATGAACCAAGGACAAAGGATCAGGCTTCGGCGCCAACCAAAGGCATTGGCCGAGCGCCAGTCGCGCGAACGATCAGATCGTCACGCGGGCTATGCGGCGATCCGCCGGGGTCGCGCCCCACGATTGCGATTGCAGAGTAAGACGGATCGGCGCGCGAGCGATCGTCTATGGCACTCGCCATCCGGCGTAGGCCCTGCCGGGAGCCGGGTCCTCCGACCCGGCTCCCGGCGTTCGTCATCAGCTATAGTAGCTGGAATATTTCTTGTAATAACGCAGTTCGTCGCCCGCCCCTGCGCGGCTCTGAGCCTTCAGGTCGACCATCGTCATGATGATGCCACCGATCCGCGCTTCGGCCATGGCGAGGTGGTCCAGTGCCAGCCGGACGGCCGGGGCCGGGGTCTTGCGCCAGCGCACCGCCACCAGCGCGACATCGGCCATCGACGCGATCGCGCGCGAGTCCGCGATCGCCAGCAGCGGCGCGGTGTCGAGGATCACCAGGTCGAACCGCTCACGCAGCTGATCGACCAGCTGCTGCATCGCGCTGGAAGCAATCAGGTCATAGTCGTTTTCGGCCGTCGACGGACGCTGCGGCAGCAGGAAAGCACCGCTGGCGCTGTCGCGCACCAGCACCTGGTCCAGCGTCGCTTCGCCGCGAAGCAGGTCGGCAAGGCCATATTGGATCGCGCCTTCCATCTGGCGGCTGGTCGCCTGGCGACGCAGGTCGCAATCGACCAGCACGGTCGACAGGCCCGCCAGCGCCGACGAGCGGGCCAGCGAGAAGGAGGTCGACGTCTTGCCCTCGGCGGGCAGGGCCGACGAGATGGCGACGACGCGCGCCGCCTGCTCTTCGCGTCCGACCTTCAGGGCGGTGCGGATCGAGCGATAGGATTCGCTGTACACGCTGCCCGGATGATCGATCAGATGCTGGCTGATCGTGGCGGGCGTCGGCGACTTGATCCGGTCACGCTTCAACGTGCGCAGATCGGGGACCGAGGCCAGCACCGGCAGGCCCAGCGCCCGCTCGACCTGACGCCGCGTGCTGAAGCCGTTCTCGGCCAGTTCCAGACCGGCCGCGACCATCGCCGCCGCCAGCAGGGCCGCCAGCAGGCCCCCGCCCGCGAAGACGACCTTCTTGGGGCTGACGGGTGCGGTCGGCGCCACGGCGCGGGCGATCACGTAACCGGCACTGCGCTCGGTGCCCTGACGCGCGATCGCCTGCTGATACCGCTCCAGCAATGCCTCATAGAGGCTCTTGAGCGTCGTCGCCTTGCGCTCGAGTTCGGCGAGACGAACCGAGGCGGCGTTGCCCTGGAGCAGCTGCCCCTTCTGCGCGCCCAGCGACGAGACGATCGACGAGGTGCGCCGACGGGCGACATCCGCCTCGGCTGACAGGCTCTGGCGGACGCGCGCGGTTTCCGCCGAGATCTGGCGACGGGTTTCCTGAAGCCGCTGGTTGGTTTCGAGGACCTGCGGATGACGATCGCCATAACGCTCCGACAGCGACGCCTGCTGTGCGCTGAGCGTCGCTTCCTCGGTCCGCAGCTGCTGGAGCACCGGCGAAACGACCGCCGAACCGGCACCGGCGCTGCTGGCGCTGCGCGCGGTGTTGCGCGCCTCGGCCACCGCCTGCTGCGCCTGCGCATCGGCGAGCTGCTGGTTCAGTACCGCGATCGACTGCTGGGCGTTGGTGCTCTGGTTCTGGATGTCGACCAGGTTGGTTGCGGCACGGAAGCGGGCGACCTCCGTCTCGGCGCCCTGCAACTGGCCGCGCGCCTCGTTGATGCGCGAGGCGAGCAGCGCGATTTCCTTGTTGCGCTCGTCGCGCTTCTCGACCTGCTGGCGGGTCAGATATTCGTCGATCGTCGTGTTGACGATCTTCGCCGCCATTACCGGGTCGGTCGAGAGGTAGTTGACGTTGATCGCATAGGAGGTGCCGTCACGCGTCGCGGTCAGCCCCCCGGCAATCGCGCGGATCGCGGCGTTGCGGGCGTCCGCCGGGCTCAGCGGATCGGTGCCCACGAAATTCGGGTTCTTCGCCAGGCCCAGCCGATCGACGACGCGGCCCAGCGTCTCGGGCGACAGGATCTGCGCGACTTCGGTGTCGACCGACGAGGAGTCGGTGGTCAGCGGCTGTACCCGCTGATCCTCCTGCGCGTTGACGATCTCTTCGTTCGTGCGCTGGATACCGACCTGACCCTCGGCGCTGTAGCGCGGCGTGACCATCTTGTAGCTCAGCGCGGTCAGGCCGAGCACGATGATCATGGTGATCAGGATGGGGACCAGACGCCGACGGACCGCGTTCAGCACCGCGCCGAAGTCGATGATCTTGGCGGAGTCCTGATCGACAGGCACCAGCGGGTTCATAATCGTGTCTCCGTCCCGCATGCCGGGATGTCGCGATGAATATCCGGGGCTGTGTACCGGCCAATCGCCACCCGGCGCAAGCAGATGCGTAACGATCCGCAGCGACCGGCCGAACCATCATAGGACAACCTTTCCGCATCGAAGGATGCCATGGCGGTCGCTTTTTTGCTGCACCGCAACTGTCCCAGGACGGTGTCATTTTTGCAGGTGGCACCGTTCATGATATAGGCTACCGCCCGATGGAGCCTGCACGTTGCGGGCGGCCGGGCGGACGTTTTCCCGCCTGCACGAGGGAGATAGCGTGATGGCATCGGGAGCTGCACAGGACGCTGGACGCACGGCGATACGCGTGCTCGCGGTGGCGTCGCAGGGCGGCCATTGGGAGCAGATGATGCTGCTGCGCAGCATGCTGGAAACCCACGCCACCCGCTTCGCCACGACCGAGGCCGACCTGCTGGCCAAGGCCGGGATCACCGACGGCATCATCCTGCCTGACTGCAATCTCGACGCCCCCTGGCCGAGCCTCAAATGCCTGATCCGGTCCTTCGTGACCGTGTTCCGCCTGCGGCCCAAAGTCATCATCTCGACCGGCGCGGCACCGGGCTTCTTCTGCCTGCTCGCCGGACGGCTGATCGGAGCCCGTACGGTGTGGATCGACAGCGTCGCCAATGTCGAGCAACTGTCCAAAAGTGGGACATTGGCGAAATGGGTCGCCAGCGAATGGCTGACCCAATGGTCGCATGTCGCCAAGCCGGACGGCCCCCATCATGTCGGAGGCGTGCTGTGATCTTCGTCACCGTCGGTACCCAGCTGCCCTTCGACCGGCTGATCGAGGCGATCGACACCATCGCGCCCTCGCTCGGCGAGCCGGTCTTCGCCCAGACTGGGGCTTCGACCTACACGCCGCGCAACATCGAATGGAGCGTGCGCATCCGCCCGATCGAGGTCGATGCCTATTTCGCCAAGGCGCGCGTCGTCGTCGCCCATGCCGGGATCGGCACCATCCTGACCTGCCAGCGTGTCGGTCGCCCGGTGATCCTGTTCCCGCGCCTTGTGGCGCATGGCGAACATCGCAACGACCACCAGATGGCGACGGTCGGCCAGCTCGAAGGGCGGCCCGGCCTCTATGTCGCGCGCACCGGCGAGGAACTGCACGCGCTGCTCGCGCAGGACCTTGCCCCGCCGCCCGGAACCGATGTGGTGCCGGAGGGGCGTCAGCGGCTGATGCAGCATCTCGATTCCGTCATCCGCAGCGCGGGCGCGCGGTGATGGCGGGCTGGACGCGCCGGGGCATATTGGCAGGGGGCGGTGCCGCCGCCATGACATTCGGCTTGCAGGCTTCGGCGGCCGATGACGTCGCCTTGCGCTCGCTTGGGCGGGGCATCCGCTTCGGCGCCGCGATCGATCCGGAGGATTTGAAGGATCCGGTCATGCGCAGCCTGTTCCAGCGTCATTGCTCGTCGCTGACGCCGCGCAATGCGCTGAAATGGACGGGCACCGAGAAACAGCCCGGCGTGATCCAGTTCGACGATGCGGACAAGATCGCCGACTTCGCGCGCGAGATCGGTGCGGGCCTCTATGGCCATACGCTGGTCTGGTATCGCGTCCCCGCCTGGGTCGACGCGATTACCAGCGCCGACGAGCTGCGGGCGGCGATGAACCGGCATATCGATGCGACCGTCAGCCATTTCGCCGGGCGCGCCTATGCCTGGGACGTGGTCAACGAGGTGATGGACTATGATGCGGCGCAGTGGCGTGCGTCGGTCTTCTATCGCCTGCTCGGCAAGGATCATGTCCGTGAGGCCTTCGGGCGCGCGCATCGCGCCGATCCCAAGGCGATTCTGGTCATCAACGAAACGCATCTGGAAAAGGCGGGTGCCAATTACGACGCCCGTCGCGCGATGATGCTCGACCTGCTGCGCGAACTGCGCGGGGCGGGCGTTCCGGTTCATGCGATCGGTCTGCAGGCGCATTTCCGCCCCGGCTTCGACCAGCTCGACGCCCCTGCCCTGACCGCGTTCCTGCGCGAAGTCGGCATGCTGGGCATGGGCGCCTATATCACCGAAATGGACGGATCGTGCCGTTTCGCGCATCGGCTGCCTCCAGCGGCGACGCAGGGCGATATCTATGGCCAGGTCTTTGCCGACATGGTGCGCACCGTCGCCGCGACGGGTACGCTGCGCGGGGTCACGACCTGGGGCCTGCGCGAGAAATTCTCCAAGGCGGAAGCGCGCCAGGGCCATGGCTGCCGTGCGCGCGCTTTGTTGTATGACGAAGACCTGACCCCCCTTCCCGCGCTCGACGCGCTGGCGGGCGCACTGCGGGAAACGGGTTCGTCACGGAGCAAGCGATGAACGACATGACCCAGGCGACCGGCGACCGCCGGAAGGTCGCGATCTTCGTCGAGCGTTTCCTGCCGCCCAGCCAGGCTTTTGTCCTGGCGCAGGCGCGCGGTTACGAACGCTATGCGCCGCGCTTCCTGGTCGGCAAGCGGATCGATCAGGGCCATGGCGGCCAGACCGACCTGCCGGTCCATGCCATCGACGCCTCGCCCGCGATGAAGGCGGGGTCGCTGCTGCTCAAGATCCCGCGCATCGCGGCCCCCGCCCTGTTCCCGCCGCTGTCGGGGGCCGACCTGATCCATGCCCATTTCGGCAAGAATGGTTATGTGCTGGATCCGCTCGCCAAGGCGCTGGGCCGTCCACTGGTCACGACCTTTCACGGTTTCGACGCCACCTATCGCGGCGATCCCAAAAAGCCCGGCGGGTTTAATCAGGTGCGTTTCTTCGCCAAGGGCCGTGCCCGGATGGCGCAGGCGGGTGGCTATAATATCGCGGTATCCGACTTCATCCGCGACCGGCTGCTCGGCCTCGGCTTTTTGCCGGAATCGATCTTCCGCCACTATATCGGCGTCGATACGCGCATATTCCGTCCCGATCCCAGCCCGCGCGTGCCGGGCCGGGTCGTGTCGATCGCGCGGTTCGTCGAATATAAGGGCTATCGCTACATGATCGACGCGCTGGCGCAGGTCGCGGCCCAAGGCATCCCGGTCGATTATGTGATGATCGGCGACGGCCCGCAGGCGGACGAAACCCTGCGTTATGCCCGCTCGAAGCTGCCCCAGGTCACGCACCATGCGCGATTGAGCCAGGAGGCGATCCGCGCCGAGCTGAGTCAGGCGCAAATCTATCTGCATGGCAGCGTCACGCTCGACAATGGCCATGCCGAGGCGTTCGGCATCGCCAATCTGGAGGCGCAGGCCGTCGGCACGCCGGTGGTCGCCTTCCGCTCGGGCGGGGTAGGCGAGGCGGTGGAGGAAGGCCGGACCGGCCTGCTCGCCGACGAGCGCGACGTCGACACCATGGCAGCGGCATTGGCCAGCCTGTTGTCCGACCGTGACCGTTGGCGCGCCTTTCACGAGCGGGCCCCGGCCTGGGTGGCGGAGCGGTTCGACCTTGTCGCGCAGACCCGCCTGCTCGAAGACTATTATGACCGCGTCCTCGCGGACCATCGGGGGAAATAACCGTGGCGCGTACCACCGGAGCCAAACCCAAATGGGGGCTCAACCGACTGAAGAAGCTGCGCAACGTTTTCGTCGAGGCGAAGCGTTTCTGGTATGTCCGCTTCTGGGGCATGGACATTCACCCGACCGCGCAATTCTCACTGTCGGCCAAGTTCGACCGGACGAACCCCAAGGGTCTGCATATCGGCGAGGAAAGCTATGTCGCCTTCGACGCTGCGATCCTGACCCACGACCTGACGCGCGGCCTGTATCTGGATACCTGGATCGGGCGTCGCTGCTTCATCGGGGCGCGCAGCATCATCCTGCCGGGCATCCGGATCGGTGACGAATGCGTCATCGGGTCGGGCTCGGTGGTGACCAAGGATGTGCCGCCGAATTCGCTGGTCGCGGGCAATCCGGCGCGCGTCATCCGCAGCAACCTGCGGATCATCTCGCGATATGGCCGGATCGGCGCGGACGAAGAGATTGATCCGGTCGCGTGACAATTTGTAAATCGGCACGGGTTCGTCATCGCGGCGTCGCATATTTCCATGCTAATGCGATCAGGCGACAGATTATGGGGACGTGCGAGGAGATATGATGAAGCTGTCGGTCCTCATCAACAACTATAATTACGCCCAGTATCTGCGGG
>Ga0308159_1002002_pt1 | contig 25293 bp, 23 predicted proteins | sample PhyCR1_FD_201040 | JGI IMG/M metagenome (GOLD analysis project Ga0308159, IMG submission 201040) | Phyllosphere microbial communities from UC Gill Tract Community Farm, Albany, California, United States - DLSLC.R1 | ecosystem: Host-associated > Plants > Phyllosphere > Unclassified | place: USA...
GCCAAGATCTTTACAATATTTTCACAAATCGACGATCATATTGCGGATTCAAAGGGTGGATTGGGCATAGGTTTGGCTCTGGTCAAGCAATTAGTCACGTTGCATGGTGGAACGATTGAGGTTGAGAGCGAGGGAGCCGGAATGGGGAGCGCATTCATTGTCAAATTGCCGGTGAATACACTCTCTCTATGTCATAAAAAAAGCTAGCCTGCCGAGCCTTGGGCCTGGCACGGGGCCGGAGCAAAGACCACGTTTATAATGCGATGCGCCTTTAGGATAGTTGCCCAGCTGCAGACCAATAGTCGCAGCGCTCGCGCTTAGGCGGAATTATGGAAGCACTACGCAGCGATCGAGAAGCTTTCAGATGCCTATTAGTCCCGTTTAACAGGTGAATGCTGGAGATCGGTTGTGCTTCTCGGTGCCTCAGCAGGCTCGACCTGGCCCTCTTGCTCCTGTCGAAGCGCATGGGCGTGAAAAAGATTCAAGCCGACGAATATTGTGACAATTATTATTCCAATAATCACCACGACAAGAATAGCGGCTCTTCCAGCATGCGCGGGCGGTTTTTTATGACCTGGAGGCACAGTCAATTCCTATAACCTACGGGGCAACGGAAGCTTAGATCATTTAATACTCACTAAGGTTACTTACCTCGTTTCTTTGTCTATCAGATCACTGTTGGGATGGAAGCCCATTCGGGTAAGAACATCGATCAGGCGCTGACCATCGTTCTGTACGCGATCGAACCAGGAATGATGATCGAGATGTCCCAGCGTTGATCGTTGAAACATGCCGGCGCAACGGGTCGCCTCAAGCAGTAAACGCGCGGGCATTGCGGCCGCGTCGTCATACGCCGCATTTCGCTCTTCTTTCCTAAGCCTTCGGCGCTGCGGAAAAGAACGCTCCTTAGCGGATCCAGTGACGCGGAGCTCTGAAAGAGCATACGTCACACCACTTGGCGGGTAAGTTTTCAAGGCTCCAACTCCGATCGGGATATCCACCGTTTCGTCGTTCTTTCCCGATTTTCACATGCAACGCATGGAAAACCGCCCGGTTGCCGGAGGTGAGGAAAACGCGTGAAGGTGTATGCGTCAGCTAGGTCGCCTTAGGTGTTTAGTCTCGGCCTTAGATGCGCCAATCAAACGCCGAGACTAAACACCTAACCTTCCAACCTTGCGTCGATGACCAATGCTACGTTTAGGGACCCGGACCAGTACGAACGTCTGAAAAATCGACCGCCGACAATGCGCACGCCGGCTAAACGAGAAGTTCTCGGTTCAGCTTGCCGAGCGGATGCTTCGCGGTGTTCACGGCGCAGCTCTGACTGCTCCATCGTTGAAGGGGAAGTTCATGTAGTATCTTCTCCTGACGTTGGGCCAGGCTTCAATGAACGGACCCAACCGGCCGGCGCTCAGCGCTCGCCCGAACAGGTAACCTTGTGCGACATCACATTTAAGTTCACGCAGCCGATGCAATTGAGCTGCATTTTCGACGCCTTCCGCGACGGTTTGAACTTTGAGCCGGCGCGCGATATCGATAACGCCGTGCACGATGGCAAAATCAGCGCTTTCGGGGCTGTCTAGCCGAGAGACGAACGATCGATCGATCTTCAGCACGTCTACGGGGAATTGCTGTAGATGCGCAAGGGACGCGTATCCGGTCCCAAAATCATCCAACGCGATCGTGACCCCCTCGGCGCGCAAAGTATGGAGGGTACGCTCGACGGCATCGGTGGCCTGGCCCAGGAAGACTGTTTCGGTTACTTCAAGCTCGAGGAGCGAAGCTGGAATAGCAAACCTGTCGAGGCGTTCCAAAATACGTTCGGCGAAGTCGCCCCGCCGAAAATCCGCAGATGAGCCATTGATGGCGATCTTTCCGATCTGGCATCCATTGTCCCGCCACCGCGCTATATCGTCAAGCACCCGATCCAGCATGCGGTCGGTCAGCTGGGTGGACAAAGCTCCATCATCAAATGCTGCTGCTACTGAGCTGGGGGGCTGAAGGCCGCGTTGGGGATGTTGCCAGCGCAGCAGCGCTTCGAAACCCACGATTTTGCCGGAAGCGAGGCAGATCTTTGGCTGATAGAACGGAATGATCCGGTCGTCCCGCAGCGCGTCACGCGCGTCACGCAGCATTCCCTTGCGGACATCGACGGCCCGGCGCAGTTCAGGTCGAAATGCCTCAACGTTTGCTGCGCCGTTCGCTTTGACAGCATAAAGCGCCAGATCAGCACTCTGAAGCACAGCCTCAGCATCGATGCCATCATCGGGCCAAACCGCAGCTCCGGCGCTGCCCCGAATATCGATGGCACTCTCGTCGATCGTCAACGGTTGGCTGATAGCATCCAGAATTTGTCGTACAACGACGAGGTAAAACTCGCCGTTGCCGATATCAGGTAGGACAAGGGCAAACTCATCTCCCCCAAGCCGAGCCGCAACGGCGCCGACCGGGAGTACGGCGGTGATCCTGTGGCCGATCGCCTTTAGCACTGCGTCACCGGCTGCGTGGCCGAGGCTGTCGTTGATAGACTTGAAGTTGTCGATGTCGACAACGGCGACACCGAGCCGCAAGCCATCCGCCTTCGCGTCGGCAAGTGCGCGCTCCAATTCGTCGCCAAACTTGCTGCGATTAGAAAGCCCGGTCAGCGGATCGTGGTAGGCTGCCTGATGCAGCGCGATTTCCGCTGTGACCTGATCGTCTATGTCCTCCACGTTGCCGTACCACTTGAGGATCAGCCCGTCGGAATTCCGACGGGGATAGGATCGTACCCTAACCCAGCGGTAGCTTCCGTCGGCCTGGCGCAGCCGATAGCGCGCGTCAGCCTTTTGTCGGTCGGGGTAACGCAGCGCCGTGTTCCAACACTCGAGCCATTGCGGCAAATCGTCGGGGTGAACGGCCGCGGTCCATCCGGTGCCTAGGCCATCCTCGACCGACATCCCAGTCAGCAGCGTCCATCGGGGGCTGAGTTCGCTTACGCTGCCGTCCGGTTCGCTGATCCAGGGAATCTGTGGATTGAGATCCACCGAATAACGATAATGTTCCTGCGTTTGCTGCAGCGCCGTCACCAGCGCGCTCATGTCGGATCGGGATTGCAAGAGCGCCCCAAAAGCCGAACGGGATGTGGCCAGTGTTTTCAGGATGACACCTGCAACGAGCAAAAACGTCAGCCCGATTCCGACGAGGTACCAATCACCGGAGGCCAACAATCGCGCCGTGATGGGGGCGGCCCCAAACAGCAGGACGAGGCGCGCAGCGGACGGAAGTGCCTGAAGGCAGTAGCAGCTGCCTATCGCCCCGACAAAGACGTAGAGCGCTATGGAACTTGCCTGCAGCGGATCGGCTGCAGCAAACAGCAACAAGCCCCAGCTACCGAACAAAAGGCTGAGAATGGCCGCAGCAAGGTTGGTGCCGCGAATATGCCGGCGAATTTGGCTGATGGGGACTTCGTGCCCCCGGCGCGTAAGCCAGACGATGGCCCGGAACGAAGTTACGAGCGTGAGCGCCACCGGAACGCCGATGCTTATTAGAAGAGATGTATGCCGGCTCGCGACCGTCGCCAAAAAAGCCGCGTTAATAGTCATTAGCAGGTACATCAGGGGAATCTGCCGGCGCAGGCTCATGTATTGTTCGCGCACAAGGGCGTCTGACGGGCGGGGGACTTGTCGGATCTCTCGAAAAATTCTCACGCCCGGCCCACATTTTATCGTTTCGGAAACGCTATCCGTGAATGGTTAAAATTTTCTGTGTCCATTTTTGCACTTAAGCGCTGTTCGTCGAAATGCGCGAAATTGCCTACCCGAAGCCAAGTGAGCACTGGATGATCCACGCCCCGAAGTTTCTTTCCGCCTAACCCAAAGCGCGACTTTGCGTTGGCGCGGCGCAATCTACGATGAGTCTTACGGAATGCGGAGAGACACTCAAGTCGGCTTTGCGCAGACGCCCCGTCGTCATGATACCGATCATGGCTTCCATCCGCGAAACTCCACGCCGGCCAGAGCCAGGAACATCGGGATTTGATTCGCCAGTTGATTAGGCAGGCGTCCCATCTGGCCGACGAGTGCTAGACGGCTACCAATCTTACGGCCATCGCGAGCACGCCGGGTTCCGCAGTAGTCGGCATCGCGGAGGTTGGCGTAATCCTGATGCGCCAGGGTATCTGCTGCGCGAAGGGATGGAAACTCTTGACTTTTCAATGTCGATCGTCGGTTTCGTCAATCTTTGCTATTCTGACTAAAGGGGCTCCCTTCGCGGCCCAAGGCGTTCAGCAAAGGGACCATATAGGGACCCAAGACGCACATCAGATGTTATCCTTTCGTTAGAGCAGGAGAGGAAAAGAGATGCCGATGGGCACCGACCAGAATACCGTGCATCAGGACCTTACAAATATCGGGCTCCGGGCGCAGGCTACGGCTGCGGGGCTGGTTCAGCTTTGCAAGGAGCTGCAAAGGGCTGGCGTGATTGACGAAAAAGCTGTCCAGCGGGTCAAAGATGCTATTGCAGACGAGATCGCACTGACTGCGCCTCGACCGATACCACGAGCAGACTACCGACGAGACGTATGCCAACGCCTTGATTTGATCTTTTCAGGTGAACAGGAAGTCGGGGATGCTGAAGGGCTCGCATTCAGGCCAGGCCATTCGAAATAAACAGGCCGGCCCTTGTCCACGGACGCCGAAGGAAGGCAGCAGCGGCAGGCTCAGCTGGATGCCAGCAATGCGGAGAATTGTCAGGCTCCTTCACCAGCGGCAATCGCTGTAATGCGAAGTGGTTCGACCGTCCGAACGCATAGGGTGATGTCTCAATGATAGCCGACGACTGGACGACGATGGCGGTTCGGCTCGGACTAGCAACCGTGCTAGGGCTAGGGCTTGGTTTTGAGCGCGAGTGGAACGGCCATGACGCCGGGATACGCACGCATGCCCTCGTTGCGCTCAGTTCCAGCATGATCATGGTTTCCGCCTTGCTTATCCATGATGATCTGCTCGCCGTTGGAACGCAAAGTGATCCCGTTCGGGCAATACAGGGTCTTGCGCAGGCAATCGGGTTCATCGCCGGGGGGTTGATTTTCGTCAGAGGCGGCGACGTACGTAACATGACTACGGCCGCCAGCCTGTGGATGGCAGCAGCGATTGGAATTGGAGCAGGAGCCGGTCAGATATCTCTTGTGGTAACAGGCGCGGTCATCACTTTTGCCGTGCTCATCCTGCTGAACCTGCTGAAGCGGTTCATACCCGAGAAGCAAAAAAGTGCCCTCGACCGCGATACAAGCATGCCTAATCGCCGCGGGGGTACCGCAGATCATACGCCGGAGTCCGAAAACGGTTGCGACTGATGATGCGGGCCGCACGGAACCAGGAATAAAGGGCGCGGCGGGTGAACACCGGACGGCGGATCATCGTCACGGGAGCTTCTACCGGCATCGACGCGGCGGCTGCGTTTGCACCCGCAAAAGAGGCCACGATGTCGGTTCACCGCGCCTTTTTCAAAGGCGAGGTTTGCTTGAGGTGGCCCATTGCGCGGCTATCCAGTCAACGGCCATAAACGTCGGTTTCATATCCAGCAGCAATAGGCAGCAGTCCAGCTCCGGAGAATGCCGTTTGACGGCTCCCCCGATAGATCCGCGGCTGCGCCTTTTAGAATGACCATGATGGCTTTGCACTTTCCCAATCCGGATGCGATGGAGTACATTAGGTCAAAGATGATCATAATGAGCTTGAGGCGGGAGCTTCTTCTTGGATCTTACGGACTGCGACCTAGAGCCTATTCATATCCCGGGGGCCATTCAGCCATTCGGCCTTATGCTCATCGTGGCCCGCGATACGGGGGAGGTGATCGGGGGGGCAGGCAGTATCGAGCGAAGCGTCAGAGCGGACTGGTTACATCGTCCGCTGCAGCAGCTCATCGGCGCCGCAATGGCAGACAAGGTGCTCAGCTGCCCCGATGATAGGTGCGAACTGGGCCATTTGCGCGAAATGGGGATGGACGCGGTGGCCTTTTTGTCGGGGGAACACTGGCTCGTGCAGCTGGAGCCATCGTCCGAAGCAACGCCGGCCTTGCAGGTGTTAGGCTGGACTGATCAAGCCAGTCGCTTCTTAGAGAAAGCGCCCGATTTAGGTCAACTTTGCGAGCGTGCGGCGAGGAGCTTCAGCGAACTTACCGGTTACGACCGCGTGATGATCTATCGATTCGTGGATGACGATGCGGGGGAGGTGATTGCCGAATGGAATATCACCGGAATGCCGGGATTCAGGAACCACCGATTTCCCGGATCGGACATACCCAAACAGGCCCGCGCTCTCTACGTTCGAAACAAAGTGCGAGTCATTCCCGATGTGCATTACGAACCTCAGGTAATCCGGCCGGGCACTCTTCAAAACATTGATTTGTCGGACGTGGAAACCCGGAGCGTATCTCCTGTCCACATACAATATCTCAAGAACATGGGAGTGTCAGCCTCGGCATCGATGTCGATAGTGTGCAATGGAAATTTATGGGGCTTGGTCGCATGCCATAATAACACCCCGCGCGGGCTCAACATGACCCAGCGACGTGCCGCGCAGCTGTTAGCCGCTGACTTTTCGCGCCAGATAGCGGCAATGGCGGACGCAGAGCATTACCGGCAGAGCATCCACCTGCGAGCAGAGGAAGACGGGCTGCTGGCTTGCTTCGCGGACGAGGGAGATTTCTTCAAGGGTCTCTCTACCTGTGCCGGTATGATCAGGCGGATGTTCGCCGCTGATGGCTTGGCAATTATCGATGGAGAGCGGTTGCACAGTGAGGGAGTTTGTCCCTCCGGCGAGGACCTGCGGGAGCTAGCCGAATGGGCTCGTCTGAAGTCCGCGACCCCTTACCATACTAGCGAGCTGGGCCGAGTATTTGCGCCAGCAACCGGGTATTCCAGTTTAGCCTGTGGCCTCCTTTCCGTCACGCTTTCGATGCAGAGCCGCACGTCGCTTATCTGGTTCAGAGCTGAGGAATTGCAAACTGTTGAATGGGCTGGGAATCCACACGGCGGCAAGGCGTCATTTGCCGGGGAGGTGTTGACGCCCCGCTCGTCTTTCGAAGCATGGTCGGAAATCGTGCGGGGTAGGTCGCGGCCGTGGAGTGTCGCCGAAACAGAAGCAGCACACCGCCTCGTGGCGAAGCTCTACGACATTCGCCAGCATCTGCGGCTGATCGAAACGGCGACTGAGCTACGGTCCGTTGTGGCGGACAGAGATAGACTGCTTGAAAACGCTGCTGGATTACCACCGCGCCCCGATGCTGAAAAGGGCTGACTAGCAGCTGCTACCGGCCCCCAGAATGGGTTCTTAGAACGGTTCTAGATATACGATCTTCATCTGGAGGCGTTCGAATGGGAGCGTTCGGCTCGCTCCAGGATTTAGCCTAAAAGTGCCCGGCGAGACGAAGTGTCCCGCCGGCCAAGTCCGGTGCGCTCGCCAGCAAGCGTGCGCCCCTCGGGTCGCCTCGGAAATTCGGGCACGGGGCGCGGGGAGCCCGTGATTTGCCGGGGAACATGCTAGCGGCGCCGGGATGGGTCGATCCGGGAAATCCCCGGTCTTACAGATTTTTAACGCCAGCTCAGATCGCCTCGCCTCGGCTCAGCGCGACGAGCTGGGCAAGGCCGTTCGTGCGGGTCTTGGCGACGATGGCGCGGTGGTCTTCCACCGTGCGGGCCGAGATGGCGAAGCGCGGGCGCCGGCGAGATATGTGTCGGAACTGCCCGTGAGGGACGCGGTCCGGTCTTCGGACCGTTCGGTGATAACGTCGAAGCCTCACCAGCGGATCTTCCGCAGATAACAGCTCGTCAAGGCGGCCGAGTGCTCCATCGACAACCTCCTAAGCGCGCGAGAAGATTCTGGGCGTCTTCGACCGCCAGCGCAGTACGCTCGGCGCCCCGGCCAATGGCGGGGGTGCCGAGCGATTCACGACATGAACGCATCTCGCTCGGTGGTATTATGCATGTGCATCAGTTCGGCGACGTGCAATCTGCGATCGTGATCGAGCCCATGTTTTAAGTGATAGTCGCGGATATGGCATGCCTGCATGCGGCGCAGGGAGAGGCATGCGAACACGTCGTGACGAATGGTAGCGCGCCTTTGATACCGGCCAACTCGAGACGCCAGGAACGAGGTGCGAGCGTCACGCATCTTAAACTATAGGCGATTGCAAAAGATAAACTGCGTCGGAAGTTCGGTTAGGTGTCCGATAAGTGTCCTCCACGGACATCATAAATTCCGCTAGAACGAGACACGTTTTTTGCGCCTGAAAGCACGAACGGGCACGCGAGGAGGGTGCGGGTGGAAGAGCAGAAAGAGCACGGGGCAGGCGGATCAGAAACGGCGGGCACGACGAGCGTGCTGGTCGCGGCCGGCGACCTGTCGCCAGCTTTCCGCTCCTGAGCTCGTCGCCGAGGTGGGAGCGGCGCGGGCCTATCGCCTGCGTTCACGCAGCGCCAACACCCGGCGCGCCTATGCCAGCTACCGGCATCAATTCCCGAACTGGTGCTGGGGCAGGGGGCTCGAGCTGCTCGCCGCGCTTTCCGAGGCGGTCGCCACCGATCTAGCATCGCTCGCCCGCGCCGGCCGCGCCGACAGCACCGTCACCCGGCATCTCGCGGCGATTACCTGGCAGCACCACCAAGAAGGCCTGCCTCCCCCGAGTGTCCGCGACACCGTTGAACCCACCCCATCCACCAGTTGATCGCCGATACCCTTTCTGGGATCCGCCGCGAGCAGCGGGCGCGGCAGACCAGGAAGAAGGCGGCGATCGGTTTGAAGGATCTCGCCGGCATGATCGCAAAGGGGGATGGCCTTGGCAGCCGCGCCGCGCGCGACCGGGCGATCCTGGCGCTGGGCCTCGCCGCTGCGCGTTGCCGGTCCGACCTGGTCGCGCTGCAACTGGCTGACGTCCAGCTGGTCGAACAGGGCTACCATCGTGGTGCCAGCGACCCGTCGCCCATTTCAATGCCTGACTAACCGTGCGCGGCGGCGCGCCGGAGCCGCTACTTACCCGGGGTAGGAACCAAGGGGGAATTGACGCTCGAGACGATGTCCGATCGCTCGGTCGCGCGTCTGGTCAAACGCTATGCCGAGATGCAGGGCCTCGATCCCGAGACGATCGCCGGGCATTAACGCCCAATAACTGGTCGGCCTACATGGGCGTTGCACACTGAGAACCCAATTTTGATGACTTCGGAATCCGCAAACCGGCTTCGTTCCAATCGGATTTGCAAGTGATAGACGGGCTCGACCCCGCTTGAAACCGACGGCTGCAACCAGCGCCAATTTAACGAAAGTCGGCGCCTACAGGCTATCACAGCACACATCCCCGAGCTCGCCCAGAACACCCCTTCAAAAAAACCCTCCACCAGCGTGGTCGTCGAACTGTTCGGCGGAGCGGACGTAGCCGAGCAGCATCTTGAGCAATTTGTGCCGCGAGAACTCCTGCATCTTGGCCAGCGAGGCGCGGGTGGGCGCAGGCTCGGCGAGGAAACCGGCGCAGCGAACCGTACGCGATGCGTCGGTGCTGCAGAAAGCGCGCGAGAATTTCGCCTCGGGCAAGCCAATCCGCTGGCAGCGGGTCGCGCAGCTGCCGGACTACGTTCACTTCGACCATTCGATCCACATCAATCGCGGAGTGGCCTGCGCGGAGTGCCACGGCCGTATCGACCAGATGCCGCTCACTGCACGCGCCAAGCCCTTCGAGATGAAGTTCTGCCTCGACTGCCACCGCGATCCGGCCCCTCACCTCGGCCCGCCCGAGCGGCAGCATGGATCCGCTCGGCTGGAGCGAAGCGGAGAAGCGCGCCTATGGCGAACGGGTGATGCGTGTCCATCGCATCCGGCCGGAACTGCTCGATAACTGCGGGATATGCCATCGATGAGCGCGGCGACACCTGAGGGTCTCGAAGGACTGGGCGGGAGGCGCTTCTGGCGCGCGCTCGACGAACTGGTCGAGCAGCCGGCATGCGCGGGCGGCTCGAAGCAGCGTTTCCGGGACTCACCAACCCCGGCGACTGGCGGCGGCGCGACATCCTGAAGTGCCTGGGCGGCGCGCTGGCGCTGGCCGGGCTCGACGGCTGCGAGCGCATGCCCGACGAGGAGGCGCTGCCTTTCGTCGTCCAGCCCGAGGGCGAGGAGCCGGGCATCGCGCGCTACTAAGCGACGGCGGTGGAGATGGACGGCGTCGGTCAGCCAGTTATCGGTAAGACCGTGGAAGGCCGTCCCGTGAAGCTGGAGGGCAACCCGGACCACCCCGCCAACATTGGCGCCACCGATCCGTTCATCCAGGCGGCGCTGCTCGAACTCTACGATCCCGCCCGCTCGGCGGCGCCGCTGCACTGCGGCCAGCCAGCGACCTGGGCGCAGGCGGAGAGCATGATCGCAAAGCTGCGCACTTCGCTCGATGAGAACGGGGGCGCGGGATTCCGGCTGCTCACCGGGCCGGTCGGCTCGCCCACGCTGCTGCGCCTGCCGTCGGTGCGGAAAATGAAGAACGCGGGCGATGGGCGTTGGAAATCATGGCTCAGAGCATGGGGGCTGAAACGGCCCAGACATCCCGGATGTCAGTGGATGAGTGGCTTGCTGGCCTGAAGGGCTGAGCGAGGATATTCGAACCCATTTGTTTCTCGCGCGTTTCCACCCAAAGCGAATCCGGAGAGAGGTTTGGGAATGCGGCTTTTGAAAAACAATGGGCTTACGATTGCGCTGTTGGCGCTTTTCGTTTTTTGCATCGTTGGTCAGTGGATTTCGGGATGGCATGTCGAGCTGGAAGACGCCCGGCGCCATGCCCAACCCGGGCTTACTCTCTTCGCTTATGCGGCCAGTCCGCAATTCCTTTCCGCTGTCTTCGAGAATTGGGAAAGCGAATTCCTGCAGATGGCAGCCTACGTCGTGCTCACCGCATTCCTGATCCAGCGCGGATCGGCAGAATCGAAAAATCCAGATGCTCCGCCTAAAGATGGGGATCTGGAGCGTAAGGCACACGAGCAGGGCGCACCGTCTATCCTTCGCAAAGGTCCGGCCTGGCGCGCACTATATGCGCGTTCCCTTGGTCTCGCGCTGATCCTGTTGTTTGCTGCCTCATTCGCGACGCATTGGGTCCAAAGTGCCCACGTCGCGGCCGAGGAGGCGCTGGAACATGGCGAAACGCCGCAGACTGCCCTTGCCTATCTCGGTGACGCGCAGCTTTGGTTTGAATCGTTCCAAAACTGGCAGAGCGAATTTCTTTCAACCGCCGTGCTGGTGGTGCTTTCCATATTCCTGCGTCAGCGCGAATCTCCCGAGTCAAAGCCGGTAGCAGCTCCGAACGCACAAACTGGAGAATGAAGAATCGTACCATGCTGGGGCAGCGATGCTTATATCTTGATGAATAGCAACGGAAGCTTTTGATGGATAAATTCTTCACCGGCATCGCCACAAGGTGCGCGCAATTGATGGGCCAGCCCCTGGCCTTCATCATCTCCTCGATGTTCATTGTCATTTGGGCCGTCAGCGGCCCATTCATGGAATACTCGGATACGTGGCAACTGATCGTCAACACCGCGACCACGGTGCTGACATTCCTTGCCGTTTTCCTGATTCAAAACAGCCAAAACCGCGACGGCGCGGCCATGCAGGCAAAGCTCGATGAGATTATCAGAGCACTCGACAAGGCGCGCGTGGAGTTTGTAGGTATCGAGCATCTGACGGATGCACAGATCGCCCGCATCCGGGAAGCCCTCGAGGACGATATCAAGGACAAAGACGACAAGCAAAAGACAGCCAGACCCAGCGTGGAGCGGCTGTTAGAACGATACTAACATCGTGATCTAATCGGCCGTCCGGGCCTCTCGCCCCCAAGACGACAAGGGAACGGATCGCCGTTACGGAATTTGAAAGTCTTTCGATCGGAGTAGATATGGTCCGGGCTTCCAGAGAGAAAGCAACCTCAACCGAAGAGCGTCTTGCGAAATATCGCGAGAAGCGCGATTTTACGCGCACCGCTGAACCTGCGGGTGCCTCCGAGCCGACAGCGGGCAACGGCTTCGTTGTGCAGATGCATGCGGCCACTCGCCTGCATTACGATTTCCGTTTGGAGCTGGACGGCACGCTGGTCAGTTGGGCAGTTACCCGCGGCCCAAGCCTTAATCCAGACGATAAACGCTTAGCCGTTCGAACCGAGGATCATCCGCTCAACTATGCCCGCTTCGAGGGTACGATCCCCAAAGGAGAGTACGGCGGCGGCACCGTGATGCTGTGGGACAATGGAACCTGGGAACCGGTTCCCGGGAAAGATCCCACGAAAACCCTGGTTGAAGGGCATCTGCATTTTACCCTTCATGGCCGCCGCATGCAGGGAGAGTGGGTCATGTTTCGCTTGAAGCCACGCGGAAAGGAAAAAGGCGAAAACTGGATCCTGCGGAAGGTTGAAGATGAGTTTGCTGGTGGCTCTGACGATCTCATCGGCATCCATCTGACGAGCGTTGATAGCGGGCGCACGATGGAAGAAATTGCCGCTGGTAAGCCGTCTCCAAAACGGCAGGGCAGGGCTCGGAAGCCCGCTTCCAAGCGTGCATCATCGAACCCGATTGCCGCACGGATCAAGAAAAAAGGCACGCTGCCGCCGTTCCAACCTGTCCAGCTTGCTACTCTGGTCGATCACGTGCCGCCCGGCGATCGGTGGTTGCATGAACTGAAATATGATGGTTACCGCACGCTCATCGCCATTGGGGGCGGCGAGGGACGTGCCTATACGCGATCCGGTCTCGATTGGTCCGATCGCTTCGCAGACCTCATCACCGAAGCTACACAGTTGGACGTTGAAAGCGCGCTGATTGATGGTGAAGCGGTCGTCACGCTGGCTGACGGGCGCACCAGCTTTCAAGCGCTGCAGGCGGCGTTGAAGGACAAGCCTGGCACGATCGACTATTTCGCCTTTGATCTGCTCGAACTGAATGGCGAGGATCTGACCGGCTTGCCTCTGGTGGAGCGTAAGGGAAAACTGGCTGGCATTCTGGCCAATCACCGGAGTCGCCTGCGTTACTCGGACCATATCATCGGCAACGGGGAAAACCTGCTCACCAGCTTTTGCGATGCAGGGCTTGAAGGGGTCATATCCAAGCGCACCGACGCGCGGTATAGTGGTTCGCGCAGCGGCAGTTGGGTAAAGACCAAGTGCATCCGCCGTCAGGAGTTTGTAATTGTTGGCTGGACGCCTTCAGACAAGCAGCGCGGGTTCCGCTCTCTGCTTCTTGGCGTCAATGAGGATGGCAAACTCCGCTACGCCGGCAAGGTCGGCACTGGTTTCACCGGGGACGAGATAGAGCGCCTGATGGAGATCATGGCGCCGCTCGCTCAAAAAGATGCGACAGTCCACGCCCCCCGCGCCGCTGTGCGCGGGGCACATTGGATCGAGGCGAAGCTTGTCGCCGAAATCGCTTATCTCGAATTCACGGATGAAGGGGTGCTGCGCCATCCCAGCTATCTGGGGCTTCGTGAGGACAAAAAGCCTGAAGCTGTGGTGATAGAGAAGGAGGCAACGGTGGCCGTTGCAACGGCAGAGCCGGCAAACACCGTGAAGGTCAGCAACCGCGAACGCGTAATCTTCCCAGAAGGTAAGCTCACCAAGGGACAGTTGGCGGACTATTATGAGACTGTTGCGCCGATCATGCTGCCGTGGGCAGGAAGCCGGCCCATCAGCCTCGTGCGATGCCCGCAGGGGCGCGAGAAGAAGTGCTTCTTTCAGAAGCACGACGCCGGCAGCTTCGGCGATGACGTCAAACATATCGGTATTCGCGAGAAGGACGGGCACCAGGAAGCTTATCTTTTTATAGACACGCCGACTGGCCTCCTGACGTGCGTGCAAATGGGTACGATCGAGTTTCATGGCTGGGGCGCGCGGATCGAGGATGTGGAGAAAGCCGACAGGTTGGTTTTTGATCTTGATCCTGATGAAGGGCTTGAGTTCAAGGATGTGGTCTCGGCCGCATTCCATATCCGGGATCTGCTGGCCCAGATGGGGCTTATCACCTTTCCAATGGTGACAGGCGGGAAGGGCGTTCACGTCATTGCCCCGCTTACCCCGTCCGCCGAATGGCCGGTGGTGAAGGACTTTGCCCATCGGTTCGCCTTGGCGCTGGAGCAAGCAGACCCTGCACGTTTCACCGCCGCTTTGTCAAAATCCCGGCGAACGGGCCGAATTTTCATCGATTACCTGCGCAATCAGCGCGGCGCGACGGCCGTCATGCCTTACAGCGCTCGTAATCGTGAATACGCGCCCATTGCCGTTCCTTTGTCATGGGACGAACTGCATGATCTCGACAAGCCTTCGCATTGGCATATCGGTGACAGCGCAGAGATGCTGAAGCGTGCGTCATCGAAGAACCTTGCGCACTGGGGCCGCGCCGATCAGGTGTTACCAGACTTATAAAAGCGCTCGAGAGCTCAGTCCCTGGCGTTGGCCGCCCAAGCCCTGCGCTGGCGACTATGTGAAATCTCATCCCAGAAACATGCAAGGGGTGAGCGCGTTATAACGCCCAGGGCCGCAACGGGCGGGAGGCAAGGATGACAATCGAAACGAGCAATCTGCAGATCCGCGAGTTCAGCAAGCATGAGCACCTCGCTCGCGCCGGCGATCCCCAGCGCGTAGTTTACAAAATCCAAGCGGGTTGGGCATGTCGATATTGCGTCGTCCCCGACGGCCGCAGGCAGATCACGGCGGTATTCCTGCCGGGCGATTTTTGCGAGCCGCAGTGGTTGCTCGCTGGCAAAGCCCAGCTTCCGATCATCGCCATCACCCCCATGACCGTCACTGAAATCCCCCTGGAAAATATCTACGCGCAGCCTGGAAAAGTAGTACAAGATCTTCTGGGCGCGATGCTCGAGGCGTTTAACCGCCAAACTGACTGGATCGTCAGCTTGGGCCGCAAATCTGCGAAGGCGCGCGTACAGGCGTTTCTGCTCGAATTGCATCGCCGCCTTCAGGCATCGGGACATGTTTCCGCGCACGACTGCACCATACCATTGACGCAGCAGGAAATGGCTGATGTGCTGGGCCTTACTCCGGTTCACCTGAACCGCGTTTTGATGGATCTGCGCAAAAGCGGCGCCATCAGCCTTCACGCAAAAACGCTTTCTTTCGGCCCCAATGAGCGTACTCAAACGAAGCCTGCTGCGTCTGGCGCGCCGCATATGTCGAAACAACCTGCGCGGGAGCCAATGCTCGCTTGATTTCGCGAGCGCCTCGCGAGCGGGACCGGCAACAATGTGCACAGTGCGCATTTTCCTTGCATCCCAGCTCACGTGGTGTCCGTTTAACAAATGTTCCCGAGGATAACCTCTCCCATCTCCACGCAGGCAGAGCAACGTGCGTGCTAGACGCGACTGAGGCCATCTGGCGCTTCAAAGTCCGTTCAAGCGGAGATGGCAAGACGGCGATGGTCTTCGCGCATGGTTTTGGTTGCGACCAGAATATGTGGCGCTTTGTCGCGCCCACCTTCGAGCATGATTATCAGGTGATCCTGTTCGATCACATCGGGGCTGGTGGGTCAGACCTCAAGGCTTATGACCCCGGGGAGCGGGCAAAGCTGCTATTATCGTCGTGGTCATTGTCGGACTTATGATCCTGGCTATTTTTGTTGGGTTTAATCTTTATCACGCCAAGACGCTAAAAGACGAGCAGGCCGGACATGTCGATCCGGCCGACGCGCCAAAGAGTGCCGATGATCTGGGATCGGCCCCCGCCCGCCATTGATATCGGGCCGGTCGACCTGCGTCGCCGCGCCGAGACCGGCATTCTTGGCAATCATGCCCCGGCCATGCCGGAGAATGATTGCCAGGTGACAGGTGGAGGGCTCAATACGTCGATGGCGGATCGCTAGCTGGAAAGCTTTCGTCCAGTGCCTCGTCGGTAGCACTCCACGACTTTGGCGGCGAGGTCATGCTTTCTGGCCCCGCATCACGGACATCGGGGCAGCCTCGATCGACAGCCGGCTCTCCGGCGCTGTTCTTCACGGCATATTTGTAGAGCGCGTAGCCGATGGCTCCTACGGCAGCTAGTCTCATGAGACCCATATTTCCTCCTTGCAATACTCGCTACTGGATGGCGGTTTTGGTGTAATTCTTTCGCGGCCGATCCAAGCCTACCGTGAGTTCGCGCGCAAACGCTCGCCGGCAAAACGCTGCGCCTCTCCGGCTTTGCGAATGACTGCATCCGCTCCGAAGAATTCATGCGTCACCCCGGTGTACGTCTGGCTTGTTACGGTTACGCCGGCGGACCGCATCCTGCTTGCAAGAGCCTGGCCCTCGGACGCCAGCGGGTCAATCGACGCTTGAATGAGCGTGACGGGCGGCAGGCCTTTCAGATTGGCCGCAAGCAGGTTGATACGCGGGTCCGCTGCGTCGGCCGGGCCCCGCATGGTGTGGTGAAGGAACCATGCCATGGCCGCCCGGTTCAACGGCATCGCGTTGGCATTCGCCTGGTAGGACGGCGTATTGAGATCGGAACCGGCGATCGGGTAGATTGCCAGGATCTGCGTCGGTTTTTGCAGCTTGTTATCTCGCGCCGCTATCGCCGTTGTTATCGCAAGATTACCACCCGCGCTCTCGCCGGCAAGAGCAACCTTGCGGCCGTCGCCGCCGTACGCCCCAGCGTTGGCCAACGCCCACTTGTAGGCGGCGAGCGCGTCGTCGTGCTGCGCCGGGAACTTGAATTCCGGCGCCTTGCGATACTCGACCGAGATGACCACCGCCTTAGCTTCTCGGGCTAATGCCCGGGCAGAAGCGTCATAAGTGTCGATGGTGGCAAGGACCCAGCCCCCGCCGTGATAGTAGACGATCGTCGAAAGCGGGCCTTTGGCATCTACGGGCCGATAGACCCGCGCCGGGATCATGCCGGCGGCGCCCTGTATCTGGATGTCCCGCGTCGTGATCCCGGGCGGCGGGGCCGTCGTCTGGCCCTGCTTGCGCAGGACTTCCTTCACCCCGTCGGCAAAACTGGGCTGCAGCCTCGCCTCGGCGGGGCTGAGCGTGTGGTAGGGACGCTGTCCCAAGGTTTTCAGGGCATCAAGGACCGCCTGATTGTCAGCATCGGCTTTTTCGCCACTGGCGGGTATCCCTGCTTGGCCTTCGGGCGCGGCGGCAAAGCTGATCGCGGGCAGGGCGAACGGACAAAGAAATGTGGTCGCGGCCACAGCCATGGAACGCGCGACTAACTTTTTCATCTTCATACCGTCTGTCCTTCAAATCCTATGGTAGGCGCAACGGCTCTTTCATGCTCCTGTTCCCCTTTACGCAAGTGCAGGCTGAGAAATTGCAACCATAGCGCACTTGAGCGGAACCTGTGCAATATTGTGCGGTTCATCATCTGCCAGCACAATAATCATAAAGGGTGCCGACGATGAGGACGCCAAGCTTTCTGTTAGTTTCTGTTTTGATGTGTAGCGTCTCAGGCACCGCATATGCCCAGAGCCCTTCTAATCCGCCTCCACCGCTCCCGGCCTCGACGGGTGCGGCAATGCCTTATCTGCAGATCGCCGGCGACAGCGACGTATACGAGGTCACGTCCAGTCAGATCGCGCTCCAGCGCTCACAGAATTCCAAGGTCCGGGCATTCGCCACAATGCTGATCGACCACCATACGAAGACGACCAATGCGACGTTGACCCAGGCTAAAGCTGCAGGTTTGATGCCTCCCCCGGCGGTCCTCGGGCAGGGCAATCGCTCGAAGATCGACCAGCTTTATGCGGCGACACCAGGAGATTTTGATCGGGTCTATGTCGCGCAGCAAATTCCAGCGCATGAGCAGGCCTTGGCAGTGCAGACCGCATATGCCGCCCAGGGCGACAAGGCTCCGCTACGGACGTCCGCCAAGGCCGCCATTCCCATCATCACGCAACATCTGGAGCACGCCCGCGCGCTTCAGGCCGTCCGATAACCCTCGACCTTCCGGAGATTCCATGAAGCTCACCTCCGTCCTTGCCGCATCGTGTGCCGCCCTTGCTTTTTCGACTGCCGCTTTTGCCCAGCAGGGTGATGGAACGGACGTGCCTGTGGCAATTCACGTCTTTAAGCCGGACAAGGCACCGGCTACGCCCGAACGGCTTGCCGGGCTCAAGGCGCCCGCTGGCTTTACGGTCTCCACCTTCGCGACGGGCTTGAAAAACCCGCGTATTATCGCCGTTTCTCCAAATGGAGCGATCTATGTCAGTCGCCGCGAACAGGGCGATATCGTCCTGCTCAAGGATACTGATGGTAATGGGGTCGCAGACGCAGCGCCTCTGGTAGTCGCCAACCGCCCTAACGCCCACGGCCTCGCGATCAAGGGCGACAAGCTTTACATCGCCACCGTTAAAGAGATTTTTGTAGCGGCAATCCGGCCCGACGGCACGCTGGGCCCGCTCGAGATGATTGTCGGCGATCTGCCTGATGGCGGCCAACATCCTAATCGTACGATGGCCTTCGGTCCCGACGGTATGCTTTATGTGAGCGTGGGTTCGACCTGCAATGCCTGCAACGAAACCAATCCCGAGAACGCCAGTATTCTGCGGGTTTCGCCCGACGGCAAAATGCGCACGATTTTCGCACGCAATCTGCGCAACACGATTGGCTTTGGCTGGCAGCCTCAAACTGGCGAGCTATGGGGTATGGATCATGGGATCGATGATCTAGGCGACGATTTGCAGCCCGAAGAACTCAACCTTATCGAGCAGGGCAAGCAATATGGCTGGCCGCACGTCTATGGCGTGAACGGCATCCACCCTCAGACCACGCCTCCCGGCGAGATAACGAAGGCCCAATGGCTGGCGGTGAGTACGCCTATGGTCCTGGGGTATACTGCCCATGCAGCACCCATGGGCATGGTGTTCTACTCGGGTGGCAATTTTCCGGCGGACTATCAGGGCGATGCGTTCGTCGCGATGCGCGGATCATGGAACCGCAAGCCTGCATCCGGTTACGAAGTCGTTCGGATCAAGTTCCGAGACGGCAAACCTGACCGCTTTGAACCATTCGTCACCGGGTTCCTGACAGACAGTGGTCTGAAGCATATAGCCCGCCCCGTCGGCCTCGCCATGCTGAAGGACGGCTCGCTGCTATTGACGGACGACGGCAACGGAACGATCTACCGCATCGCTTATACCGGCGCTGCAGGGCAGCTCACCACGGCCATTGCACCACCCGCCGGGCCCATGCTCGCTCAAGCAGCAAAGGGTGTCGGCGTTCCTCTGACAATTGATCGACCGGAAACGGCCTCTTCGAAAAGTCCGGTGAAGGTGCGTTCCACGGCTGTCACGTCGCAAGGCATGATCGCTGAAAAATACAGCGAGTATGCCGATGCGGTGTCGCCGCCGCTGAGCTGGGAACCCGTTACCGGCGCACAATCCTACGTGCTGATCATGGAAGACCCGGATTCGCTTCCCATTACGCCGTTTGTTCACTGGGTCGCATGGAACATCCCCCCGTCGACAACCAGCCTGCCGGAAGGCCTGCAAGAGCAAGAACGGCTGACCGTGCCAGATGGCATGATGCAGGGCCGTAACAGCAAGAACACGCCGGGTTACTACGGTCCGCAGCCGCCCGTGGGTGACCCTGCGCACCGCTACAGCTTCCAGGTCCTGGCTCTCGACACGGTGCTCGATCTTCCGATCGGTGCCAACCGCGACCAGGTGCTGTCAGCCGCTCAAGGCCACGTGCTTGCCAAGGGCGCGCTGACCGGTCGTTACCGCCAGGTCGCCAAACCGCCAAAAAGCGGAACTCTGCCGGCGGGGATTATAAAAACGCCTGGTACGAAGGCCCGCTGACACCGAGGTTGGACGGTACGACGCTGCGTCAGCATATGTAGAATATGCTTTGGCCATCCCACATATATCCGAATAACAACTGCATGAATAAAAACGGCGCCGTACTGAGATGTACGGCGCCATTCCGAACGCGATCGGTTGCTAGGCGATCAGGATTCTTCAGCCTGATTGTTTACGCTCGTTTCCGCCAGCTTGGTCATGTATTCGTCGCCGCCATAGATTTCCTTGGTGGCGTCGCGAAGCTTTTTGTTGTCGTCCTTGAGGCCCAGAGCTTTGGCATAGGCTGCCGCAGTACCGAACCCTGCGATGCCATAGTGGCTCATTCGCTGGTACTGAGCGATGATGACGACATCGAGCAGCGGGCCTTTCTTCGGGCCTTCCTCGATGATGTGCTTGGTCGCCTCGGTGACCAAGCCTTCCATGCCTTTGCAATGCTCCTTGGAAACCTTCTCGTCCTGGCCGGCGATCAGCTCCTTGAGCACATCGGTATGCGCGGAGATTCCGGCCTGCGACTTCGTCAGCATTTCCTTGAGCTCTGGATCGCTCGCCTTTGAGGTGATCTTCTTCAGCAACCGGTTCATCTGGTCGTTTGCCGACCACAGATCCTTGAGCTCGTCGGTGTAGATTTCCTGGAAATTTTCCGGTGCGGACATGATGGTGTTCCTCTCTTCGCAACTGCCGGGCTTAGCGCCGACCGCTTCCGTTGAGCGCCTGGAAAGCGGCAATGTTCCGGTTTGTTTCGCTTATGCTGGCCAGTGCAAAAATAGGTATGCCGGACTTTTTCCAAGTCTGAGTTCACTTATTCATCGGCGAAGTTCGGGAGACGCGAGCCCTGCTGCGCCGCGTTCACCCTTGGGGTCTTACATGATCACCCTCCGCCCGTAGAGCCACGCCATACCCGGGCCAACTGCCCTGGAGGTAGCAACCTATCGTGGACCATCACCCCGGGATGGATCCGCGCATATGAAAGCTGTGTGGGGTGTCCATAAGGCGGTTGAGCTATGGTTCGCAGGCCCTGCCGCAACGAGCCAGCCCCCGGTCGCCTTGAAGAACATCCCAGCTTCATAACATCCGGATCAGTTTTACCTCCAGCTGTGCCAAGGATTCAATGGCGAAGACGTCGACTTCGGGGCCGTCCTATCACGCGAGGAAGCGAAGGCAGCTCGGCAATATACCTCCCGTGCGATCGGCGGCCTTGCGAACCTGCCGGAAGATTTGTGACCACAACCTGCTCGGGTTTTCATGCGGGCCGGTCCAAATCAATGTCGTCTACGTGCTCCCCGTCTCGCAGAAAGACAGCTGCGTTACGGATATAATCGATGGCGCGAACGGCCGCACCACCATCGCCTGACCGGCAGGAGGCCGCTTAGCAACAGCTACAGGAGATGCGCCCCGCTTCCCCATGATGGGTCAAACAAATTCGTCCTTGCGGTTCATCGCGGTAACTCTAGCATTCGAGCGATCATGTCTGATCGCCCCAAGGTCCTGCTCCAATACCTCCTGCCCAAAAAAGGGCTGACTGCGCTCGCCGGCAGGGTCGCCCGGGCGAAACGCGGCGCGATGACGGCTCGGCTCATCCGATGGTTTGCACGCAGGTACGAGGTCGATATGACCGAAGCGTTACAAACCGATCTTGATCACTACGAGAGCTTCAACGACTTCTTTACTCGGGCGCTTAAGTCCGACGCACGTCCGTTGGCGAGCGCGGATTTCGTCAATCCGGTGGACGGCGCGATCAGCCAATTCGGCGCCATCGATCACCATCGTATCCTGCAGGCCAAGGGCCATTACTTCAGTATCACCGACCTCCTTGGCGGCGATGCCAGCCTGTCGAGCCAGTTCCGGCATGGCAGCTTCGTGAACGTTTATTTGTCCCCCAAGGACTATCATCGCGTGCACATGCCCTGCGCCGGCATACTCACACGGATGATCCATGTGCCGGGAACACTGTTTTCCGTGAATCCCGTCACTGCGCGCGGAGTGCCGAACCTCTTCGCCCGAAACGAGCGGGTTGTCTGCGTCTTCTCCTCGCCGCGCCACGGACCGTTCGTGATGGTGCTGGTCGGCGCCACGATTGTCGGGAGCATGGCCACAGTGTGGCACGGTGTGGTCAAGCCAAAAGCAGCCGGGAAAATCACCGATTGGACCTACTCCGACGGCGGCATTTCACTGGAAAAGGGCGCGGAGATGGGCCGTTTCCTCCTTGGTTCGACTGTGGTGGCGCTGTTTCAGCGGGACACCATCGCATTTCACAGTCAGTGGGCGCCCGGTCGCCCCATTCGCCTCGGCGAACCGATGGGCGAGCGCAGAACTTTACCGCAGAACGACGGTCTCGGCTGAGCGCCAGGAAGCTTTCGAGCTGCATCTTGCTGGATCGGCTAGCTTGCGACCGGGGCAGAAGTCTGCCTTACGCGATGGACTTTCCGGCCGATAGTTTTTGTGCATGCAGCTGGAGCGACGTCCGGGGGACTGCTTCTATTGCCCGGCGTGGGCCGAGCGATGCTCCCCATCGCCACGAACCAGCGTGAGAATGATCCTGCACGGAGTCCACAGGAGAGCGATCGCGTCCAGGAAGCGCAATCGGCAAAGGGTGTTCCTCCCAGCGGAGAGACGACCTCAGGCTTTCAGTGGCAACCGGTTGCAGACAGGTGTCGAAGGCCTGATGATGCCGGCCGCGGGATCAGAAACCATTCTCCGCACGATAGGTTGCTTCCAAAGCAGACTGTGAGCAGGAACGTGGATACTTCTCACCGAGCACGATCCGGAAATCGGTCTCATAGGGACACAGGACCGCACATGTGGCTTGGAAGGCAGCCCTGACGCGCTCCCGATCGGCGAGATGGATGTGCTCTGAAAGTTCCTCGAACGTGACCGTATCACGCCAGGGCACCCCCCATAGCTCAAAGCCTCGCTCGTCCATTGTTAAGCTATCATTATCAGCATTCCACGCCCACAACGCGACGCCCGCAGCCTCAACTGCTAGCCTGCGATGATTAGTCTGCCATGCGTGTGGCTGAGGGCGCGCTAGAGATGCCGGTTCCTAACCTGATTGTATCAGTGTTACTCCAGAATGCCCGCTTCGGCAAACCAGCGCTTCGTTTCCGCAGCCGCCTGGGCTTGGTCTTTCGGACGGGCGGCGAGTGGGCTCCGGAGCGAATTTCGTAGCATGAGCGCGCGAATATATAGCGTCTATCGCAGCCAGAATTCGGATCGACGCTTTATTTACACCGGGCAGAGGGTCGCTGTTTCGCGTCGCGGGAACCAAAACGGGAGATGTGCGTTTGTAGACCGCGCATTGAGGCGCCAGGGGCGGCATGGCGAAATCAGAACATCCATCGAGCACGGGCAGCCGATTCGAGCTGCTGGTCCAGAGTGTCACCGACTATGCGATCTACATGCTCGATCCCACGGGGCTCGTGTCAAGTTGGAATGCGGGGGCCCGCCGTTTCAAAGGGTATGAGCCTGACGAGATAATCGGCGAGCATTTTTCACGGTTCTATACCGCCGAGGAGCGCGAGCGGGGCATTCCAAGGATCGCCCTCGAAACCGCAGAACGTGAGGGTCGTTTTGAGGCGGAGGGGTGGCGTGTGCGTAAGGACGGCACCCGGTTCTGGGCAAATGTAGTCATTGACCCGATCCGCGACCCCGTCGGCACGCTCGTCGGTTTTGCAAAGATCACCCGTGATCTCACCGAGCGCAGGGCCGCGGAGGTCGAGCTTCGCGCAAGCGAGGAGCGCTTCCGCCTTCTCGTTCAGAGCGTGACGGACTATGCGATCTACATGCTCGATCCCATAGGACGGGTAAGCAGTTGGAACGCGGGAGCCGAGCGCCTCAAGGGCTACACGGCCGATGAGATTCAGGGCCAGCACTTTTCGCGCTTCTATTCCGAAGAGGACCGGGAGGCCGGCGTTCCGGAAAGAGCGCTCCAAACGGCGGAGAGAGGAGGGCGGTTCGATGCCGAAGGATGGCGGGTGCGCAAGGACGGTTCGCGGTTCTGGGCTAGCGTCATCATCGATCCCATCCGGAACGCTGATGGCGAACTAATCGGATTTGCAAAGGTCACTCGCGATTTGACCGAGAAGCGCGCCGTCGAGGAGCAGCTTCGCCAATCCCAAAAGATGGAAGCGGTCGGCCAACTGACCGGAGGCCTCGCTCACGATTTCAATAACCTTCTGACCGGCATCAGCGGCAGCCTCGAGATGATGCAGGTGCGCATCGCACAGGGGCGAACTGCGGAGTTCGATCGCTATTTGATGGCGGCACAAGGCGCCGTGCGGCGGGCAGCAGCGCTCACTCACCGTCTTCTTGCCTTTTCAAGGCGGCAGACGCTCAACCCCAAGCCAACCAACATTAACCGGTTATTGAGTGGACTCGAGGAACTGGTACAGCGAACGGTTGGGCCGAGCGTGGAAGTGGAGGTGGTGGGAGCAAGCGGCCTTTGGGCGACTTTGATCGACCCCAATCAACTCGAAAACGCCGTTCTGAACTTATGCATCAATGCGCGTGATGCGATGCCGGACGGCGGTAATCTGACGATTGAAACGTCGAACAAGTGGCTCGACGAGTGGGCCGCCCGGCAACATGATCTGCCAATCGGGCAGTATGTTTCTGTCTGTGTGACCGACACCGGCACTGGCATTCCACCGGACGTCGTGGGCAAAATATTCGACCCCTTCTTTACAACGAAGCCGATGGGCGAGGGCACCGGGCTCGGACTTTCGATGATCTATGGTTTTGCGCGCCAGTCCGGCGGGCAAGTGAGGGTCTATACGGCGCTGGCCCAAGGGACGACGATGTGTCTCTATCTGCCCAGGCATACAGAGGATGCGCCGGTTGAAGAAGGCGCTGAGGTTCCGGCAACGGTGGATGCGGTAGGGGACGGAGAAGTTGTGCTCGTCATAGATGACGAGCCCACGATACGGATGCTCGTGGCGGAGGTGTTGGCGGAATCTGGTTACGCCGTCATCGAGGCGTCGGACGGCCCTACCGGCCTTCACGTGCTCGAGTCGGGTACCAGGATAGACCTACTGATCACGGACGTTGGCCTACCGGGAGGATTAAACGGCAGACAGGTCGCCGACGCCGCTCGCGTAAGTCGGCCGGACCTCAAAGTACTGTTCATTACCGGCTATGCCGAGAACGCCGTTATTGGTCGGGGCCGGCTCGAAAACGGCATGTTTGTTCTAACCAAGCCATTCCAGATGGAGACGTTGGCAGCTCGGATACGCGAGATCATCAATCGGTAGGCGACCGTGCTGGCAGGCGCTCGCACTGCGGCACCCAGGTCGCCGAGCGATGCCTTCCGTGTGGGCCTTTGCGGCTGCTTTCTGCGTCAAAGGCACGCTTACAGCCGTTGCGCGGCGGTGTTACCGTCAGTTGCGCTGCAGCCGAGTTGCATCGAACCGGCGAAGGCGTCCACTCGGGCAAACATTCCTACTCACCCCACCGCAATCGTCGTGCGAGCGTATGAGTTCGCCTTGTGTCCGGTCGCCACGGTGTAACGGCGCTTAGCA
>Ga0308159_1002005_pt1 | contig 25253 bp, 25 predicted proteins | sample PhyCR1_FD_201040 | JGI IMG/M metagenome (GOLD analysis project Ga0308159, IMG submission 201040) | Phyllosphere microbial communities from UC Gill Tract Community Farm, Albany, California, United States - DLSLC.R1 | ecosystem: Host-associated > Plants > Phyllosphere > Unclassified | place: USA...
CGACGACGTCGCCCAGCACCTCCGCCAGGCGCTCCCACACGGGGCCGCCGAGGACGACCTCGTCGACGTCGATCAGGTTGTTGGTCACGACCAGCGCGCGCGCGATCCGCTCCCCCGCCCGCCGCAGCACCGCGGCCGGCCCCTCCTCGCCCTCGCGCGCGTCGCGCACGAGCCGGTCCAGGTCGGGACGCGTGTCGCCGGCCGCCGCCGGAGCGTACCCGGCCTCGGTCAGCAGCACGCGCGGCTCGATCGACACCCCGAGGCACCCGCGAGCGCCGCACGCGCAGGGCGGACCATCGGGATCGACGATCACGTGGGCGATGCCACCGGCGTTGCCGGTGCGTCCGCGCACCGGAGCACCCGCTATCGCCAGTCCCACACCGACACCCGCGCCGTAGTACAGGAACATCGCGTCCCCGAGGGCGTCGGAGCGGTCGAACCACATCTCCCCCACCATTGCGGCGGTCACGTCCTTCTCGACGATCACGGGCAGGCCCGTGACGGCGCCGAGGTCTTCGCGCACGTTCACGTTGTGCCACTCCGGTAGCAGGGGCGGATCGAGAAGCCGACCCCCGCGCGCGTCGAAGGGCCCCGGGGCGGCCACACCGACCCCGAGGACGAGCTCGCGGGGGATGCAGGCGCGCTCGACGATCGCATCGACAGCGACCCCCACGGCATCCACCAGTGCTGCGGGAGTCGACACCGCGGGGCGGGCGATCTCGTCGTGCGCGATGACCTCTCCCGCCATGTCGACCACCACGATCGTGTCGACCACCGGATCGAGGTGCACCCCGACCGCGAACCGCGAGCGCGGCTCGAGCTTGAGCAGCGTGCGGGGCTTGCCCGGACCCGAGATGACCTTGCCGGCCTCGACGATCAGCCCTTCGTCGGCCAAGCGACGGGTCACGTTGCTGAGCGTCTGGGCGCTGAGACCCGTGCGCGCCGACAATTCGACTCGGCTGAGCCCCTCGGGCGAGCGGCGGATGTGATCGAGCACGAGGGCCTGGTTGTACTCACCGACGGCGGGCAGGTTGGATCCCGTACGCATGACCCCTGCCCTCGTTCGCCGGTCCGCGGCGCGGGCCCTCTCGTCCAGATTACGCCCGCCCATCAGCGCGCCTGCCTCTGCGGAACCCGTCAGGGCTGCAGAGCCAAAGCCGCCGCGCCCAGCAGCGGACCGTCGCCGTCGAGGCCCGAACCGACGATGCGGCAGCGGCGCGCGTAGGCGTGCAGCGAAGCGGCCTGGGCAGCGGCGCGCACTTGGTCGACATAGTCCGGGGCGACCTGCGAGAAGCCGCCGGCGATGGCCACGGCCTCGAGATCGCAGAGGGTGGCGGCCGCGGCGATGGCCTGGCCGACCGCGGTCGCCGACCGGCTCACGGCGGCGACGGCCGTGGCATCCCCCGCCGCGTGCGAGGCCGCGAGGTCGAGACCGGTCTCGCCCTCCCAGCCCTGGGCCTGGGCCCAGGCGACGGTTCCCGGACCCGCGGCGACGGCCTCGAGCGTGGCCTTTACGACCTCGCCGCCCTCGAGGGTGCGGACGAAGGTCTGACCCAGGTGGCCGGCGTTGCCGCTCGCCCCGCTCACGGGTCGGCCGCCGAGCACGAGGCCCCCGCCCACACCGGTCGACACGACGATCGCCATCGCGTCGTCGCACCCGACGAGGGCCCCGCGCCAGTGCTCGGCGAGAGCGATGCAGGTGCCGTCGAGTGCGAGATGGATCGGGCCGTCGACCAATCCGCCCAAGACGTCGTCGATGGGCAGTCCGGCCGCGAGCGGAAGGTTCAGCGGGGACACCGAGCGCGAGGGCAGGTCGACCGGGCCCGCGCTGCCGACGCCGATCGCGGTGACCACTGCTCCCGGTACGGCGGCGAGGGCGGCCTCGGCGGCCGCGCGGACGTTTCCGGCGATGGTGTCGCCATCGTTCTCGCGGCCGGTGGGGCGCCGGGTCACGCTCGCGCGGACCACCTCGCCGTCGGTCGAGACCAGGGCTGCGTCGACCTTCGTCCCGCCGATGTCGACGGCGAGCACATGGGTGACGGTGGGCAGAGACGGGGTGGTGTGCGACATGCGCGGGCTCCTCGGGTGGACCAACGCTCCCCGATCCTAGGGGTGCCCCCTCTCGCCGAGTGACGCCTGTGCACCCTCGGTTTTCCGACCCCCGCCGTCGTGCCGCGGGTTACGATCGGGTCACGGTGGCGAGGATGCGCCCGCCTCCGCGACACGAGGGATGCCATGGACGAGACGGTCACGCCCGAGGCGACCACGCGGCTGCGCCGCGCCGATACCGCCACCGGACCCGCCCGACCGGGGGTCGACACCCCTCTGGATGCGGCGTCTTTCGCCCGGCTGACCGGGGACATCGTGGCATCCGTGTCGACGGTCATCGACGGCAAGCCGGACGCCGTTCGCAGCGCTCTCATCGCCCTTCTCGCCGAAGGCCACCTGCTCATAGAGGACGTCCCGGGCGTCGGCAAGACGATGCTCGCGCGGGCACTGGCGGCCACGGTCGACGCCGACGTGCGCCGCATCCAGTTCACTCCCGATCTGCTACCGGGCGACATCACCGGCGTGTCGGTGTTCAACCCCGTGCAGCGGCAGTTCGAGTTCACCCCGGGGGCGGTCTTCGCGCACATCGTGATCGCGGACGAGATCAACCGCTCCTCCCCCAAGACGCAGTCGTCGTTGCTCGAGGCCATGGAGGAGCGCCAGGTCACGGTCGACGGCCGCACGCATGTGCTCCCCTCGCCCTTCCTCGTCGTCGCGACGCAGAACCCCTTCGAGATGGAGGGCACGTACGTGCTCCCCGAGGCCCAGCGCGACCGCTTCCTGCTGCGGATCTCGATGGGCTACCCGGATGCCGCGGCCGAGGCGCTCATGCTCCGCCAGCGCGATGCGGTGAACCCTCTCGACGCCCTGACGCCCGTGGTGACCGCGCGTCAGGTGACCGCGATGATCGCCTGGGCGCGGGGGGTGCACGTGGCCCCGGCTCTCGAGGAGTACGTCGTCGCCCTGGCTCAGGCCACCCGCAGCCACCCCGACATCCGCCTGGGGGCGAGCCCGCGCGCCACTCTGCAGCTCGTGCGCGCCGCCAAGGTGCGGGCCGCCCTCGACGGCCGCGCGTACGTCATCCCCGACGACATCACCGCCCTCCTGTCGCCGGTCTTCGCCCACCGCCTCATCGCCAATCGCTCGGCGGCCGGGGGTCGGGCCGGGACCGCGGTGGTCGCCGACGCGCTCGAGCGCATCGCGACGAGCGTGCGCGTCCCCCTCGCTCCCCGACCGTGAGCGCCGGCGTGCGGCGCCTCTGGCCCTTCACCCTGCGGGGCACGGGGGCCGTCCTCCTCGCCGCCGCGGGGTTCGTGATCGCGCAGCGCGCCGGCATCCCCGAACTGATGTACTTCGCCACCCTGCTCGTGGCGCTGCTGGCGGTGTCGGCCCTCGCACTGCTGCTGACCCGCGGCACGGGTTCGGTCTCGCGTGTCGTGACCCCCGAGGCTCCCGAGGTCGGAGGCTCCGCGACGGTCGTGGTCCGGGCCGGGCTCTCGAGCGCTCTTCCCACGGGTCCGGGGCGCTGGAACGACACCCTCCCCGCGGGACTGACCGGGCGGGCGCAGGGCACGTCGGCTCCCATCGCCTCGACGCTCTCGGGAGGTGCGGGCACGGTCGAGGTGCGCTACGACGTGGTCGGCGCTTCGCGCGGCATCCATTCGATCGGGCCCCTCGAGGTGACCACCACCGATCCCTTCGGCCTGGTGCGCCGACGCATCGCTCTGGGCCGGACGACCCCCGTGACGGTGGCCCCGGCGATCGTCGACCTGGCGCCGCTGCCGTCCGCATCGGGCGAGGCGGGCGGCACACGCCAGACCGCGGCCCTGCAGCTCGGCCAGGGGGCCGACAACCTCGTCGCCCGTCCCTACGCGCCGGGCGACTCGATGCGCCGTATCCACTGGCGCGCCACCGCGCACCGCGACACCCTCATGGTGCGGCAGGAGGAGCAGGAGTCCTCCCCCGCCGCCACGGTCGTCCTCGACCGCGCCCTGTCACGGTGGTCGCCGCTGGCCGCCCACGCGCCCGGCAGCGACCCCGCGTTCGAAGCGGCGGTGACCGCATGCGTCTCGGCCGTCGCCCACCTCGTGCACGAGGGCTACACCGTCGACGTGGTCGACAGCGACGGCACCCTGTTGACCGACCCGGTCGAGGGGGGAGACGTCGTCGAGGCTCGTGCGGCGGCCGCGGGCTTCGCGAGCCTGCGCGCCCGGGCGGACGACCCCTCGCACCGCATCGTGCCGGCGACGGTCGCGTCGCTATCGGGCCCCGTGGTCGTGATCACCGGAACCCTGCACCCCGAAGACCGTACGGCGCTCGGCGCCGCGGGCACGAACTCCGCGCTTCCGATACTGCTGGTCGTGGCCGAGGACGCGCAGCTCGACGCCGTGCAGAGCACCGGCTGGCGCGCCGTACACCTGCGCCCGGGCGCGGACGTCGCCCTCGCCTGGGACGACGCGATGGAACAGGGGAACACCCGTGTCGGTCGCTGATCTCACCGTGCTGCGCACTCCCCGTCGTCGGCGCGACGCCACCCTGCTGACGATCGGCCTGTTCGCCGCGATCGCCGCCGCGATGCTGCCGGTCTTCTCGGTCATCGCCCCGGGCGCCTGGGTCGCCGGTGCCGTCCTCATCGCCGGAGGCTCCCTCGGCGCGGGGCTGGTGGTGCGTCTCTCGCGACTGCCCGCCCTGGTGGCGAGCGTCGCCGAGATCGTCGTGTGGATCGTGCTGCTCACGGCGGTCTTCGGCCGCTCCACGGCTCTTCTCGGCATCATCCCCACCCCCTCGACCTTCGCCTCGGTCCCCGGCCTGATCGCCCAGGCGTCGGCGGAGATCCGCGACGGCGTCGCTCCCGTCCCGCCCGACGAGGGCCTGGCGTTCCTGCTGGTCGCCGCGATCGGCGCTCTCGCGATCGTGCTCGATCACGTCGTGTTGACGGCCCGGATGCCGTTGCTCGCCGGGGTGGGCCTGATCGCCGTCTCGCTCATCCCGACGATCGCGATCCCCTCCGACGTCGACATCGCGAGCTTCGTGCTGCTGGCCGCCGCGCTGCTGTTCCTGCTCCGGGTCGACACACGCGCTCGCGCCGCCGGTCCCGCGCGTCGAGACGCTCGTGCACCGTCCCCGCAGACCCGCCGTCTGTTCGGGGCGTCGACCACGGCTCTGGGCGTCGCGGCCGTGGCCGTGATCGTCGCCGTGGTCGCCACGCCCCTGCTCCCCCAGCCGGGCCTGCGGTTCGCCAGCGGCGGTACGGGCGGCCTCGGCACGACCATCAACCCCAACCTCGAGCTCGGCAACGACCTGCGTCAGCCGCGCGACGTCGAGGTGCTGAAGGTGCGTACGACCGGCCCGACGGCGCCCTACCTGCGGGCGGTCACCCTGTCGCGCTTCGACGGCGCCGTCTGGCAGCCCGACAGCTTCGACACTGTCACGGTGCCCTCGGACGGCGCGGTGTTCGACCGCGTCGGCGTCGACGGCGACATCGCCCTCGCCGACTGGACGACCACCGTCACCGTCGACCAGCTCGACAGCCCGTGGCTGCCGGTGCCCTACCCCGCCTCGACGGTGACGGGCCTGGACGGCGACTGGCTGGGCATGCCGCAGAATCGCACGGTCGTCAGCCGAGCCGGGTCCACGCGCGAGCAGGTGTACGAGGTGCAGGCCAGCGTGCCCCGCCCGACCCTGGAGCAGATCCGCTCCAAGGCCGCGGGCGGAGCCGGTCTCGACCCTGATCTCACGGCGCTCCCCGCCGACGTGCCCGCCATCATCGGCGACACCGCGCGCGAGGTCACCGCGAGCGCGCAGACGCCCTACGACAAGCTCGTGACCCTGCAGAACTGGTTCCGCAGCAGTCAGTTCCGCTATTCGCTCGACGCCCCCGTCGATTCCGGCTTCGACGGTGCGGGCCTCGACGCCGTCGCGCAGTTCTTGCAGGTGCGTGCCGGGTACTGCGTCCACTACGCGTCGGCTTTCGCCGTCATGGCGCGCACCCTCGGCATCCCCGCGCGCATCGTCATCGGGTATCTCCCGGGCACGGCCTCGAGCATCCCCCAGCAGGGCGGGGTCGAATACTCGGTCAGCTCGAGTCAGCTGCACTCGTGGCCCGAGGTCTACTTCGAGGGCATCGGATGGGTCCCGTTCGAACCGACCAACAGCCTCGGCGTCCCGACCAACTTCGCCTCGGGCTCCTCGGGGAACGGCACGACCACCCCGAACGCCCCGACCCAGGATGCCGACACCCCGGCCGACCAGCCCTCGACCGCGCCGTCGGAGGCAGTGGAGAACGACCCCGGGGCTCAGGCCACCGGCGGTGGCTCGGTCACCGCGCGGCAGAGCACCGCGTGGGTCGCCCCGGTCCTCGGCATCCTCGTGCTGCTGGTGCTCGCGGCCCTGCCCGCGGTGGCCCGGCCGATCCTGCGCCGCCGACGCCTCGCCGCCGCACGCGCGGGCGACCCGGTGGCGGCGTGGACGGCGATGCTCGAGGACGCGGTGGACCTCGGCATCCCGGTGTCTTCCGCCCTCTCGCCGCGCGCGTTCGCGGCGATCCTCGTCGACGAGCACGGTGCACAGGCGGATGACGTCGACCTCCTGCGCGACGCCGTGGAACGGGTGAGCTACGCGGGCGAGAGCCGCGACCCCGAGCAGGGGGCGGTGCTGGTCGCCGCCGTCGCGGGAGTGCGCAGCGGTCTCGAGGCGAAGGCGACGCCGCTGCGCCGGTTCCTCGCGCGGGCGTATCCCCGCTCGCTCGTCGTGCGACCGGGCGCCGTCACGGCGCCGGAGCGAGAGAGCGTCTCGCGCTAACGAGAAGAGCGCCACCCTCTCGGGTGACGCTCTTCTTCGTGGCGGAAGTGACAGGATTTGAACCTGCGAGGCGAGTTACCCCGCCTACATGGATTCCAGCCATGCTCCTTAGGCCGCTCGGACACACTTCCAAGGGACGATCTTACACGGCGCTCAGCCTCGCCCGAATCGACGCCGGGTTCGGACCGTGATCGGGCTCTCCTCCGCTCGCCACGACATCGCGCGCACGCCGGTGTCGCGCGAGAGCCGGGTGGTCGCGGCATCCAGGAACTCGGGCGCGTCCCCCTCGATGAGCAATTCCGCCTCGAGGACCACGCCCGCCGGCTCCTCGTCGGTGCCGTCGTCCTCGTGGCTCGACATCGCCAACACGAGGACGTCGGGCGACTCCAGGGTGTCGGACAGCAGCTCGCGAACCTCTTGCTCGCGCTCTTCGAGGGTGCGCACCGTGAGGACGAACGCCCCGATGGTCTCGGCGTTGGCATCGGGGGCACGGTCGACCAGGCGTCCGAGCGGGCGCAGAAGCAGGTGCACGAGGAGCACCAGCACCGTCATCGCGAGCGCCGGCACGATCAGCCCTCCCGCGGCGAGGCACCCGACGGCCGCCGAGCACCACAGGGTCGCCGCGGTGTTGAGCCCCTGCACGGACAGACCCTGCCGGAGGATCACGCCACCGCCGAGGAACCCGACTCCCGAGACCACGTATGCGGCGATCTGCAGCGACCCCTGGCCGACCCCCAGCTCGCTGCCGAACAGCACGAAGGCGGCGGCCCCCATCGCCACGAGCGCCTGCGTGCGAAGGCCCGCCGTGCGGGAGCGATACTGCCGCTCCAAGCCGATGAGCATCCCGCACCCCGCCGCCAGCAGCAGTCGCAGCACGAAGTCGACGTCAGCCATGGGAGGCACTTCCCTCAACGGGGTCTGGAGTGTCGGTCACCGGCGCAGTATGTCAGAGCACGCTTTTCGGCAGCCTGTGCAGTGTCACCGCCCCCACGGCGCGGAACGGATGCAGCGGGTCGGGCGCCTCGGAGCCCGTTGGGCCGCCCAGTTCGCTGTGGACGAGGGCACTCATGACGGCGTAGGCGTCCATGCGGTCCCACCCCCGCCCGTCGACGAGATCGTCGAAGACGTCCTCATAGCCGCGGCGGATGCTCTCCTGGACGGGGTCGCCGAGGCCGACGAAGATCCATTCCTCGTCGGTCTCGACGCGAGGAGCGCGCAGGCCCGCATCCGACAGCAGATCGACCGAGACCACGGCGACGCCCGCCGCCTCGATCGCGACGAACGACGACTCGCCGCGGGCCATCACGGCGTGGATGTCGCCGATCGACAGCAGGGCCCCCTCGACCTCGACCGGGAGGTACACCGTGGCGCCCGGGGCGACATCGGTGAGGTCCATGTTGCCGCCGAGAGCGGTCGTGGGCATCACGGTGGAGTTCTGCCCCGACGCGGGAGCGGTTCCGATGCACCCGATCATGGGGCGGGCGGGAACCAGGTGACGCTCGGTGAGGTGCACGCCCTGGGCATCGATCGGAATGCGCCGGCTGACCACGTGATCGGGCATGCGATTCTGCAGTGCGCCCGCCCCGGGAAGGCTCTGCGACCACCCGTGGTCCCCGAGGCGGATCTCGTGCACGTGCACCGCGAGGGCGTCTCCGGGCTTCGCGCCCTCGACGTAGACGGGGCCCGTCACCGGGTTGATCGGAGCCGTGAGAGCGCCGAGATCGCCGTGATCGTGGAGCTCGGCGTACACCGCATCGTCGGTCTCGAAGGCGATCGTCTCACCGGTCCCGGGGCGGATGCGCAGCACCGGCGGTACCGACGCATCGTAGCCGGGGCGACCGTGCTCCTTCCCGATCCGGTGCTCGACAGTCATCGGGGGGCCACTTCTCCGCCGCCCTCGCCGGCGGTGGCCGTGGCGTGCTCGGGCAGAGGCCCGACAGCTCCCCCGTTCTTGCGGGCGAAGATGAGGTACACGACGCCGCCCACGACGAGCCACAGGATGCCGCCGATCTTTGCCGTCATGTCGGCGTTGAGCAGCACGTAGCCGATGATCAGGAAGCCGACGAGCGGGACGACCAGGTGCAGGAGGTAGTTCTTCGACTTCTTCTTGCCGAGGTAGTACGCCGCGACCGAGACGTGCAGCAGCAGGAAGCCGAGCAGAGCGCCGAAGTTGACCAGCGACGAGATCACCGCGATCTGACCGACGAAGAACAGCACCAGCACGAGCGAGATGGCGCTGACGAGCAGGATCGCCGCCATGGGCACCTGACGCGAGGTCACCTTCGACAGGAATGCGGGCAGGCGCCGATCGCGGCTCATCGAGTACAGCAGGCGCGACGTCGCCGCCTGAGCCGCGACGGCGTTGGCGATACCCACCGCGATGACGTTGACCGCGAGGAAGGCGGTCGCCCACCCGCTGCCGGCCGCCTTCGCGACGAGGAGGAAGAAGGCGTTGTTGACCTCGTCGTCGCCGAACTCGATGGTGCCCGCGGCCAAGGCGCTCGCGAACCACGTCTGCGCGATGAAGAGCACCGCGACCACGAGCAGGGCGATGATCATCGCGCGCCCGCCGGACTTCCGATCGCCCGTGGACTCCTCGGCCATCGTCGAGATGCCGTCGAAGCCGAGGAAGCTCAGCACCGCGATCGACAGGGCGGTGGCGATGAGCGCGGGGTCGACCTTCTCGGCATCCCACAGCGGAGCCACGGTGAACTCCGCTCCCGGGATCGTGCCGGACGAGAGCGCGACCATCGCGATGACGACGAAGATCACCACGAAGGCGAGCTGGATGGCGAGCATGACGCGGTTTGCGATCTTGATCGAGCCGATGCCGAGCACGTTGATCACCGTGTTGATGATGACGAAGACCACGGCCCAGATCCACTGCGGGACGTCGGGGAAGATCCCCGCCATCGACGACGCCGCGAACACGTAGAGCAGTGTCGGCACGAGCAGGTAGTCGAGAAGGATCGCCCATCCGGCGAAGAAGCCCACGGTGGGGTGCAGACCGCGTCCGACGTACGAGAACACCGAGCCCGCGATCGGGAACGCCTTGGACATCTGCGCGTAGGCGAGGGCGGTGAAGATCATCGCGATCACGCCCGTGAGGTACACCAGCGGCACCATGCCGCTCGCGGCGTTGAAGACGACGCCGAAGATCGCCCACGGGGCGATGGGGACCATGAACACGAGGCCGTAGACCACGAGGTCGAAGGTGGACATGGAGCGCTTGAGCTCCTGCGTGTAGCCGAACGACTCCAGCGATTGCTGGGCCTCGGGGGCGGGGTGCGACATCGGGTCTCCTGGTTCGGGTGCGGGGTGCTGGGTGCGGGTGGACGTTTCGGGTGGAGCGTCGGGAACGGGCCGGGCGGGTGTCAGGGAAGGGGCGCGAGGAAGTCGGCGATGACGCCGCGGAACGCGTCGGGCATCTCGAGGTGCGTGCAGTGGCTCGCCCCCTCGAACACGTGCGAGGTCGCGCCGGCGATGTGCTCGACGAACGGCTCCCACGTCTCGGGAGTGGCCTCGTCGAACTCGCCGGCGACGACGAGCGTCGGCACCACGACCTGGGGCAGGCGGTCGATGATCGTCCAGTCGCGCCCGGTGCCCACGACGTGGAACTCGTTCGGTCCGTTCATCGTGAAGTACACCGTCGGGTCGGCGAGCATCTGCTGCTCGCTGTCGACGAAGTCCTGCGGCATCGGGCTCACGCGGCACACGTGCCGCTCGTAGAACACGCGGGTGGCCTCGATGTAGTCGGGGTGGTCGAGGGTGCCGTCCGCCTCGTGCCGGTCGAGCGCCTCGCGCGCCTCGACGGGCAGCTCGGAGCGCAGCCGCGCGGCCCCCGCGAGCCAGAGGGCCATGGATGCCGGGGAGTTGCAGATCTCGAGACTGCGCAGCCCCTCGGGCTGACGGACCGCGATCTCGGCACCGAGCATTCCGCCCCAGGACTGACCCAGCACGTGGTACTCGTCGACGCCGAGGGCTTCGCGCAGATTGTGGAACTCGTCGACGAAGAGCTGCGGCACCCACTGAGCGGCGGGGGCATCGGGGTGGTGCGAGCTGCGACCGCAGCCGATCTGGTCGTAGTGCACGACGGTGCGGCCCGTCAGATCGGCGAGGGCGTCGAGGTTCGAAACGTAGTCGTGCGCCATTCCCGGGCCGCCGTGCAGGACGAACAGCGGGGCTTTACCGGTGGGCTCGGCCGGTTCGGTGAGCCGGGCCCAGGTGAAGCCGTCGTGGAAGGGAACGGTGATCTCGCGTTGCATGGAGTCATCGTGAACCCCCTAAAGGTGCGTTGGCAAACCTTTTCTCCGGATTTAACATGGGAGAAACGACGGGAGCCCATGGCCGACACCGACGACGCCTCCCTGGTGGAGCGCGTGACCGAGCGCCTCATCACCGCTGTTGCGGTCGGTGAGTTTCTGCCCGGAACCCGCCTGCCGGCCGAGCGCGACCTCTCGCCGCTGCTGGGCGTCGGGCGCACCACCGTGCGCGCGGCCCTCGACGAGCTGTCGACGCGCGGCCTCATCGAGCGCCGCCGCGGCCGTGCCGGCGGCACATTCGTCGCCGAGGAGTGGCCGGATGCCGTCGTCGTCGGCGTCGACCGCTGGTTCGCCGAGCACTGGGACGACCTCGTCGACTCGTGCACGGCGAGCTCGATGCTGCACGCCTCGCTCGCGCGTCTCGCGGCCGAACGGCGGACGGATGCCGACCTCGCGGCGATCCGCGAGAATCTGGCCGCCTTCCACGCGGCGGAGTCGGGAGACCCGAAGCAGCGTGCCGACAGCCTGCTGCACCTGTCGATCATCGACGCCGCGCACAACACGGCACTGCGCGACATCCTCCTCGAGCACGAGCGGCACCTCTCGCTATCGGCACCCGCTCACCCGTGGGGCGACCGCGAGAGCCACCGGCGCATGGAGTCGCGCGCTGCGCGCGAGCACGACGCGATCGTCGCGGCCATCGCGGCGGCGACACCCGAAGAGGCCGCCGAGCTCGCGCGCCGGCATGTGCAGATCGACCTCGAGCTTTTCGCCGAGGCGCGGGAGATCGCGCGACGCCGCGCGGCCGCAGCCGCCGGCTGATCCGCGTCCGGCAGCGTCCGGGGCAACCGGAGGAGAAGCCGCGAGCGGAGGACCACCCACGGCCCTGGCATCCTCCGCTGCCCGAATCTCCTCCGCCGCGGCGGAGGTCAGACGCGCAGGCGCTCCTCGATCCCCGCGCGCACCGCGGGCCACTCGTCGCGGAGGATCGAGAAGTAGAGCGTGTCGGCCACGCTGCCGTCGGGCGCGACGCGGTGCTGCCGGAGCCGTCCCTCTCGCGTCGCACCGAGGCGCTCGATGGCGCGCGCACTGCGCTCGTTGCGCGCGTCGCAGCGCAGCGCCACCCGGTTCACCCGCCACCCGTCGAACGCGTGGGCGAGCAGCAGCAGCTTGGCGGCGGGATTGGTGCGCCCGCCCTGGAAGGCACGGCCGTACCAGGTCGTCCCGATCTCGACCCGCCCCTGCGCCGGCACGTACTCGTAGAACGTGGTCGCACCGCGAACCGCGCCCGTCTCGGCGTCGCGCACGGTGAAGGCGTACAGGCCGGGGGTGGCCTTCTGCTGCTCGACGCGCGCGGCGTAGGCCTCGACGGAATCCGCCCACGGGGTCGTCATGCGGCTCCAGAGCTGCGCGTCCGTCAGCGGCCATGCCTCCACCGCGTCGCTCGGCCCCGCCGGAGTGAGACGGATGCCGTGACCTTCGAGCGTGATGTCATGAGCGGTCATCGTGCCTCCAATTGGCTGACGAACTCGTCGGCGGCGGCGAGTTGGCGACGCAGGTCTTCGCGACGGCGCTGCGCCTCGTCGCGGATGTCGGCGAGACGAGCGGTCAGCACGGGATCAGCCGGCGACGCGGAGAGCCCGTCGACCACGGCGAGCAGCTCCCCCATCTGCTCGAGGGAGTAGCCGAGCGGCTTCATCCGGCGGATGAGGAGCAGGCGGGACTCGTCGTCGGCCGTGTAGAGCCGGAACCCTCCCTCGCTTCGGGCGGAGGGCCGGAGAAGGCCGATCTCGTCGTAGTGGCGCAGGGTGCGGATGGACAGCCCCGTCCGCTCGGCGAGCTCGCCGATCTGCATGGGTCGCGCGTCGACCATGGCATCCCCGATCCCGCAACCCTCTCGTTACGGTAGAGTCTTCGATGTCGCGATCGCGACCCCCCTATTCTTCCCCGCGTGGACGCGGGTCCTCTCCCCCACCCCGGAGCATCTCGATGACCTCTGCCCCCACACGCCCGCTCCTTGAGCCCACCGTCCTACGAGCCCTGCGCTCACCTCGCCTGCTGACCCGCGAAGCGCTGGCCGGCCTCGTCGTCGCGATCGCACTCATCCCCGAGGCGATCGCCTTCTCGATCATCGCCGGGGTCGACCCGCGCCTCGGGCTCTTCTCGTCGTTCGTGATGGCGGTGGCGATCTCCTTCCTCGGGGGACGTCCAGCGATGATCTCGGCAGCGACCGGGGCCATCGCGCTCGTCATCGCCCCCGTGGCGCGTGAACACGGGGTCGACTACCTGCTCGCGACCGTGATCCTGGGTGGCATCCTGCAGGTGATCCTCGGCCTTCTCGGGGTGGCGAAACTCATGCGGTTCATTCCGCGCAGCGTCATGGTGGGCTTCGTCAACGCGCTCGCGATCCTGATCTTCATCGCGCAGGTGCCGCAGCTCATCGGCGTCCCCTGGGCGGTCTACCCGATCGCCGCCGCGGGCCTGGCGATCATGTACCTGCTCCCCCGCGTCACCACGGTCGTGCCCGCCCCGCTCGTCGCGATCGTGCTGCTCACCGGCGCCGCGGTGGTCTTCGGCATCTCGGTCCCCACGGTCGGAGACCAGGGCGCCCTGCCCGAGAGCCTCCCCGCCCTGCTGATCCCGAACGTGCCGCTCACCGGCGAGACGCTGGCGATCATCCTGCCCTTCGCCATCGGCATGGCCGTCGTGGGCCTGCTCGAATCGCTCATGACCGCGGCCCTCGTCGACGACATCACCGACACCCCCTCGTCGAAGACGCGCGAATCCCTCGGCCAGGGGGCGGCGAACCTGCTCTCGGGGCTGTTCGGCGGAATGGGCGGCTGCGCGATGATCGGCCAGACGATGATCAACGTGAAGGCGTCCGGAGCGCGCACCCGCATCTCGACCTTCCTCGCGGGCGTCTTCCTGCTCGTGCTCGTGCTGGCGTTCGGCGACGTGGTCGCCGTCATTCCGATGGCTGTGCTCGTGGCCGTGATGATCGTCGTGTCGATCGCCACGTTCGACTGGCACAGCATCCGTCCGTCCACCCTGCGCCGGATGCCGTTGAGCGAGACGATCGTGATGCTCCTGACGGTCGCGGTGACGGTGTGGACGCACAATCTCGCCATCGGCGTGGGCGTGGGCGTGATCGCCGCCGCAGTGCTCTTCGCCCGACGGGTCGCCAGCGTCACCGCCGTGACGCGCTCGGTGGACGGCGACACCGCCCGTTACACCGTGGAGGGCGAGCTGTTCTTCGCCTCGAGCAACGACCTGACCACGAAGTTCGCGTACCACGACGACCCGCGGCGGGTCATCATCGACCTGTCACGCTCGCACGTGTGGGACGCCTCCACAGTCGCGGCGCTCGACGCGGTGCAGACGAAGTACGCGCACCTCGGCACGACCGTCGAGATCGAGGGCATGAACCCCACGGCCGCCCGGCTGCACGCGCGCCTGAGCGGAGGACTCGGCGCGGGACACTGACCCCGCACCCGCGGGGACGGTCGAGTCGCCGAGCGTGCCGACAGGGCGCGAGCCCAGGGACTCAGGACCGCAGCGTCGCCGAGGGCGTCTCGCCGAACTCTCCGCGGTACATCGCGGCGAATCGGCCGAGGTTCGAGAACCCCCACCGGGCAGCGATCGCGGCGACCGTCTCGACGGAGGGGTCCGCGCTGCGCAGCTCGGCGCGTGCGGCGTCCAGACGGACGCGACGCAGATACTGCATCGGCGTGCGCCCGGTGGCCGCGCGGAACGCGTACTGCAGGCCGCGCGGCGACAGGCGAGCGGCCTGGGCGATGTCGGACAAGACCACCGGCTCCGCGGCGTGGGCCTCGACGTACGCCTTCGCCCGGCGCACCGGAGCGGGAAGGGGGCGCGAGGGACGACCGGCGGCGAGGGCCTCGGTGAAGGTGGTCGGGAAGGCCAGGAGCGAGGCCTCGAGCAGGAGCGTCCGCGCCTGCTGCTCGATGAGGGGGGTCCGTTCGGGCGAACGCAGGAGGACGTCGCGGGCGTACTCCCAGGTGCGCGACCAGTAGCGCAGACGCTGCTCGCTCACCGGCGCGTACCCGGTCGGCCGGACGCGCAGGGTGTCGTCTCCGGACAGGCGCCGAGCGGCCTCGTCGAAGTCGGAGCGCGCGAACGAGACGGCGGTGCCGGCGATGCGGCCGGTGAAGGCGATCTCGAGAGGGCGGTCGACCACCATGAACGGCACGGCGGTATCGATGCGCTCGCGACGATAGGTGCCCGAGACCCGGGGACCCGCGATGCGCCCGACGACGACTTGATCCATGGGGTCGGATTCGACGAGCATCGTCGATCCGATCGTGTAATCACAGAACCCGAAACCGGGCTCGGAGGCCGCGTGCCAGGCGAGAGCCGGTTGGATCACCTCGGCGCGCGAGATGCGCGCCCCGGGAACAACGGTCTGCCACAGGTGCTCCACCGTCTCGGCGTCGCGGGTTTCGATGTTCGTATGCTCCACGCCTTTTTTCCTAAATAGTCCAAGGATGTGCGGCAAGGCCATTGCGCTTCGTTGCAGCGGCCGATATGGGAACGCTCTCACGCGTGTCGACACCGAGAATGTCGCGTCGTGGATGCCCCCCATCCGCATTCCACGCTATCGCTCACAGGAATAACAATGCGCATTTCGGCACATTAAGCCTCTAGGCGCGAATCGACATCCGCAATGCGAAACCTGGACTCCGTCCAGATTGACCGTCTGCAACCTCGCGCGTCACCATTCGGGAGCAACCTCGTGTTGCGATCCGACCGCTCTCCGTTCCCCGGCGCGGTGGTCGCCAGGCGCCTCGGTGCGGAGCTCGTGACCCGCTCCGAGGCGTCGGCAGCGGACCATAATGGGAGGGGTCGCCACCTGGCGTCCGCCAGGGAGGGAGTCGCATGCCGTTTCGGACCATGACCACGTTGCAGGCCTGGGTCGACGATTTCCGAGCTCTCGGCTACGACGACGCGGACATGCTGCGCGTGATCCCCCAGGACAGCGACGACGGCGCCGACGCGGGACTCATCGCCGCACGTCTGAAGAGCGTCTCGACGACGTTCTTCATCGCGCCCGGTCCCGAGGCGCATTCGACCGAGTGGGCCGTGACATTCGAGCCGCGCGAAGACGCGGCGCCCCTGCCGGCCGGTCGCGTCATGGCTCTGTCGGGTGAGCTGGCGATGCTGGCCGCGTTGTGCTCTTTCCTGCAGGCGCGTTCCGAGGCGTTCCTCGCGAACGCCTGACGTCGCGCTCCGCGAGCAGCAGGCTCAGCCGCTGGCGCGAGCGGTGACGCCCTCGAGGAGTTTCGCGAGTCGGTACGCCTCGGCGGGGTCCGCACCGGCGACCGCCTCCTCGACGGCGGCGTCGAAGGCGCGCAGCTGCGACCAGGGCGGACTGTCGAGATCGATGATGACCGTGATGTGGTTCACCCGACGGTCCTCGTCGTCGAGGTCGCGCCGCACGGCGCCGCGCTGCACCAGACGGTCGATGAGCGTGGTGACGCCGGCCGAGGTGATGCCGAGGTGGTCTCGAACGTGCGAGGGCCGGGCTCCGGGATTTTCGGCGACGAAGAGCAGAGCGCGGGCGTCGAGTTCGTTCAGGGACAGGTCACGACGGGCTTGCGCGGCGGCGACCCGGCGCGCTTCGCCGTAGGCGAGGAGGGCGCGACCGAGCTCCGACCCCGGCGAGGGGGAAGACGAAGTTTCGGAAGACGGGTCCACGACCCATGATCGTACCCACTCCGGCCCAGGGAGCAGCGCAGCTTGCCGAGAGTCCGATGGCGCGTTGCGTTCCCGGCCGGGACTCGACGAGGTTCGGCCTGCGCGCGTATTGCACGCGACGCGTGCCGATGCAAGGCCCGCGGCGAAGGCGGCAGGGCGCCCCTAGAACGGTCACCCCTCAACAGTTCGGAAGGAGCGACCATGTCGCAACCCACCACATCGACCGGGAACGACACCGGCGCGACCGCGAAGGCGGAGACCGCTGCGCACGAAGCGTCGGCCGTGACCGCCACCGCGGGCGAGGCGGCCCGGTCCGTGATTCACACCGGAACGCAGGAGGCCGCGGCCGTCGCGGGCGAAGCCAAGGCCCGCGTCGGTGACCTGCTGTCGCAGTCCGGAAAGGAGCTGTCGGACCAAGCGGCGACGCAGCAGCGGCGTCTCGCGGACGGCCTCGGATCGGTCGGGCAGGATCTGTCGCGTATGGCCGACGCCGACGAGAGCGGCGGCCTCGCGGGCGACCTCGTCCGCCGCGTCGCCGGGCACGCCTCGACCATCGGCTCCTGGCTCGGCGAGCGCGACCCGCAACAGCTCGTGCAGGAGGTCACGTCGTTCGCTCGACGCCGACCGGGCACCTTCATCGCCGTCGCGGCCATCGCCGGCGTCGTCGTCGGTCGCCTGAGTCGCGCCATCGCCGCCGGCGCGGCATCCGGGACGACAACACCGTCGGGCTCCTCCACCCCCGACGGCCCCCGGTTCGCCGCAGCGGATGCCGAGGCCCGCGCCTCCGAGGCGGTACCGCCCGCGATCGGAGGGGACGCCGAAGCGGGCTCGTTCCCCGCCCCGCCGATCCCGGGTGAGCCCGTCGTTCCGAGAGCCGGCGCCGTCGCCGCCCCGGGCGCGCACATCGACGACACCGGCCTCGTGTCCGGCAGCGACGGCGGCGACCCTCCGCTGTACACCGAGTCCGCCGCGCGGCTCGACGGCGCCCGAGAAGGAGACGCGCATGACCGACGCGACACCCTCTGAGCGCCGCGCCGCGACCACCTCGCTCGGCGAACTGGTCGGGGAGGTCACGCGCGACATGTCGACCCTGATGCGTCAGGAGCTCGCGCTCGCGAAGGCCGAGGTCACGGACTCCGCGTCGAAGTCGGCGAAGGGCGCGGGCCTGCTGGGCGGCGCGGGTTACGCGGCCGGGATGGTCGTGCTGTTCCTGTCCATCGCCCTCTGGGCGGCGCTCGCTCTCGTCATGGGCGAGGCGTGGTCGGCCGTCGTGGTCGCCCTGCTCTGGGCCGTGATCGCGGCGATCCTCTTCGCCGTCGGTCGCGCCCAACTGAAGAAGGTGCGGGGGGTGCCGCAGACGGCGGCGACCCTGCAGGAGATACCGGAAGCATTTTCGAGGAACGAGGAGAACCGATGACCGATTCACCGGAGGCCATCCGCGCCGACATCGAGCGCACCCGTGCCGAGCTGGGGTCCGATGTGGACGCCCTCGCCGACAAGGTGTCGCCGTCGAAGATCGTGGAGCGCCAGAAGAGCAAGGTGCACGGCGCCGTGCGGAGCGTGCGCGATCGTCTGATGGGCGTGGCGGACGACGCCGGCTCAGCGGCATCCGATCTCGCTCACCACGCGGGGGACGTCGCCCACGGGGCGAGCGACAAGGCGAAGGGCAATCCCCTCGCCGTCGGTCTCGTCGCTTTCGGGGCGGGCCTCGTCCTCGCGTCCCTCATCCCGCCGTCACGCGCGGAGCGCGATGCGGCGGCGAAGGCGAAAGACAGCGCCCAGCCGCTCGTCGAACAGGCGAAGGACGTGGCGCGCGAGGTCGTGGACGACCTGAAGGAGCCGGCGTCCGACGCGGCGTCGGCGCTGAAGGACCGTGCCGCCGAGGCCGTCCAGCACGTCAAGGACGACTCGACCGAGGCGGCCGGGGCCGTACGCGACCGCGCGCAGGACGCCGGAGAGACCGTCCGGGACGCCTGACCACCGCGGGACGGAGCACCGGGCTCGCTCCGTCCCGCGGCCTTCGCGCGGCGGCCGCCGCGCATCCCACCCGCCTCGCCGCGGCCGAGCGAACGGGCGCACACCCGCTCATGCTCAGCACGCCGCCCCTGTCAAGCCGGTCCCCGCTCCCTCTTCCCGGGTCTAGGACGGACTCAAGCGCCGTCGGGAGACGGCAGACCCCGTCGGGAGACGGGAACGAGGAGAACACCATGATCTATGGACAGCAGAGCGGACGACAGGCGGGTTCGGTGTGGAGCATCGCCATGACGGCCGCCATGGGCAACGGCATCGGTCCGCGCTCGATCGAGGAATCCCCCACGCCGCGCACGGCGAAGCGGTGGCCCTGGTCGCGCACGGACTCGGCCGGTGAGGCGATGGTGGTCGCGCCCCGCGCCTGATTCCACCGCCCCTTCACCCGGCGCGTCGGCCTCTTCCCCCGGAGGTCGGCGCGTCGGCTCGTGTCCGGGCGTTCACACGATGGTCTCTGCGGTGTAACCCACCGCGCGGGGTCGAGGCCGCAGCATGGGACGACCGCACCCGCGGTGGTGGATCCCGGCCCGGAAAGCGACCTCGATGACCCGACCCGTACGCGTGCTCTCGCTCTACGAAGGCTTCTTCGCCGGAGGAGCGCGGATCCTTCATTCCGACGTCGTCGCGGGGCTCGCGGCCGACGGAACCCAGGAGCATCGCGTGCTGTCGCTGACATCCGCCGCACGGCGGGACGCTTCTCTGCAGTTCGCGCGCGACGACACCCGGTTCCGCCGTCTCCGCGACCGCGGGGTGCGCATCGACACGTTCGACCGCGTCGCCGGCGACCGCCCCCTGGCTCCCGAGGAGTTCACGAGGGGCGAGCTCGAACACGCCGCGCGACTGTTCGACGAGGCCGACGTCATCCTCTCTCTCAAAGAGCAACCCCTGAGTCTCGTGGTCGCCCTGGAGCGTGCGGGACTGCTGCCCGACCGAGCGATCGCCGCCTGCCTGCATCGCTCCGACCCCACCCACTCGGGGCCCGCCCTCGGCTGGCTGGTCGAGTCGGCCTCCTCCGGGGCCGTCACGGCGACGATCTCGTGCGCGGAGTCGACCTCCCGCGCCTACGCGCGCGCCGGTGTCGCGGCCGGCGACGCCTGGGTCATCGACAACGGCATCGACACCCGCCGTTTCCGCCCCGGCACGCGCGCCGAGCGTCGACGGATCCGCGCGGGTCTCGGCATCCCGGACTCCGCCCCCGTGGTGCTGCTGGCGGCGCGCTTCGACGCCATGAAGGATCCGGGGCTGTTCCTCCGGGCCGTCGCGGCGCACGCGCGCACGGCACCGGGGACGCACTACGTCGTGTGCGGGTCGGGGATGACCCGCACCAACGCCGCCTTCGTCTCGCTCCTCGCCGGCAGCGGCATCGACGACAGCGTCGCCCTGCACGCCCTGGGTCTTCGCGAGGACATGCCCGAGCTGTACCGCATCGCCGACGTCATCGCCCTCACGAGCGCCTTCGGCGAGGCCTCTCCGCTCTGCCTCGTCGAGGGAGCGGCGTCCGGAGCCGTCCCGGTGACCACCGACGTCGGCGACGCCGCGCGCCTCGTCGAGGGGTTCGGCCTGGTGACGGGGCGCGACGTCGCCGCGATCGTCGAGGCGTGGGGAGACGCCCTGGCCCTGGGGCCGGCGCTGCGCGCCGCCGCCCTCGCCGCCCGGGGTCGGATGGACCGTGGGCGCATGATCGCCGACTACCGTGCGACGGTCGAGGGCCTGCTCGTGTCGCGCATGCTCGCGGCCTGATCGCGCGTGGGGGTCACGCCGGCATCCACGCGGCGATCGCGATGATGATGATCACCAGCAGCGCCACCGCCGCCTGGACGCACAGCAGCACGGCGAACACGTATCCCTGAGACGCACTCCGGCGTCCGGTGAGGCCGTTCACGAGGAGCGCGGCGAAGATCGCGACCTGGAACGCGATGCCGATCCACGCCCACGCAGCGACGATCGGGATCGAGAAGGCGAAGAGCACGATGCAGATGAGCGCGAGAAGCCCGGATGCCAGCAGCCAGGCTCTTCGGTTCGGGTTCTGCACGGCCTTCTGATTCATCACGCGGTTCGGGTCGTTCCGACGGTCGTCGGCGGGGCGGGGACCGGTCATGGCGGCGTCCTTTCCGTGGGGAGGCGCAAACCTACGACCGGTGCCCACACGCCTCCGACCGGGTTGACAGGCGACGCGCATCTCGACGTCGCCGCCGCACCATAGACCGCGTGCCGACGCGGCGCCATCCCCGACGAGGGGCGGGCCAGGCGTGTCTACAGTGAGTCATGACCGCCCGCATCCTGTCGATCGGCACGGCCCTGCCCGACACTCGTGTCGCCCAGTCGACCCTGCGTGACCTGTTCGCCGCCCAGCCCGGATTCGACCGCAAGGCCCAGCGCCTCGTCGGCGCCGCCTTCGACGCCGCGGCCATCGACACCCGGCACGTCGTGCTTCCCCAGCTCGCGGGCGGAACCGGTGACGAGCTCGAGGTCCGCGACGGCGACACTCTCCTCATGCCGCCCACCGGCGCGCGGAACGACGAGTACCGCCGCACCGCTCCTGCGCTGTTCGCCGAGGCTTCTCGCGCCGCCATCGCCGGTTCGGGTCGTACTCCGGATGACATCACCCACGTCGTGACCGTCTCGTGCACCGGCATGTTCGCACCCGGCCCCGACTACCACCTGGTGCGCGATCTCGGTCTGCCGCTGACGGTCGAGCGCTACCACCTCGGCTTCATCGGGTGCGCGGCGGCGATCCCGGCCCTGCGCTTGGCGGCCCGCATCGTCGGGGACGACCCCGATGCGGTCGTCCTGGTCGCGTGCACCGAACTCTGCTCGCTGCACTGGCAGACCTCATCGCACCCCGACCAGATCGTCGCTGCCTCGGTGTTCGCCGACGGGGCGGCGGCGGCGGTCGTGGCATCCGGGGACTCCTCATCGAGGGGCCTCGACCTCGAGGGATTCGCGACCTATGTCACCGACGAGGGCGAGAAGGACATGGCCTGGACGGTCGGCGACTCCGGATTCGAGATGACCCTGACCCCCGAGGTGCCGCGCATCATCGGCCGCGAGATCTCGGCGATCGCCGCCGACATGATCGGCGACCTCGACCAGATCGACGCGTGGGCCGTGCACCCCGGCGGACGCAGCATCCTCGACCGGGTCGAGAGCGCCCTCTCGCTGGAACCCGCGGCCCTCGCCCCGTCGCGCGAGGTGCTGCGCCAGCACGGCAACATGTCGAGCGCGACGCTGCTGTTCATCCTGCGCGACCTGCTCGCCGATGCCTCGCGCACCGACGGCGACCGCGTCGCGGTTCTCGCCTTCGGCCCCGGACTCACGGTGGAGGCGGCGCGACTGACGCTTCGCCGACCGGCAGCGTGAGCGGCTTGGCACGGCGCGACACCGCGCTGACCGAGCTCATGGACGACCCCGACTGCGACCCCCGGGCTCTCGCCGCGACCTACCGCCGCTTCGACCTCGTGAACCGTCTGGTCTCCGCCTGGGGGCACGTCTACCGCTCGCGCGTCCGGCCCGAGCTGCGCGCCCTCGGCCGCCCCGCCCGCGTCCTCGACCTCGGGTGCGGCGGAGGCGACGTGCTCGCCCGCCTGGCGGGCCTGGCCGAGCGAGACGGCTTCATGCTCGAGTGCATCGGCGCCGACCCCGACCCCCGTGCGATCGCCGCCGCCCGCGAACGCGCGCGGCCGGGAGTCCGGTTCGTCGCGCGGGACTCCCGGGCCCTGCTCGCCGCCGGGGAGCGCTTCGACATCGTCGTGTCGAATCACGTGCTGCACCACCTCGACGCGGAGGCGCTCGGCACCTTCACCGCCGACTCCCTCGCCCTGTCGACGGGCACGGTCCTGCACGCCGACATCGCGCGCGGCCGCCTGGCCTACGGGCTCTACGCCGTCGGCATCGCACCGCTCTCGGCGGGGACATTCCTCCGCGTCGACGGCCTCCGCTCGATCCGCCGCAGCTACCGCCCCGCCGAGCTCGCCGCGGCCCTCGGCCCGCCCTGGCGCGTGGAGACGCCCGCGCCCTTCCGCGTCCTGGCCGTCGCCCCTGGCGAGGCCGCCCGTGCCTGAGGTCCTGGTGGTCGGCGCGGGGCCCGTCGGCCTCGCCCTCGCCGCGGACCTCCGCGTCCGCGGCGTCGATGTCGACGTCGTCGAGAAGCGGACGGCGATCGGCGGCGGGACCCGGGCGATCGGCATCCACTCCCCCGCCCTGGCCCACCTTGAGGCCTCCGGCGCGACCGACGAGCTTCTCTCTCGCGCCGTCCGCATCGAGCAGGGCGAAGCACGCGCCGACGGGCACGTGCTGGCGCGGATCCGTTTCGACCGGCTCCGCGCACGGCACCCGTACGTCGCCGCGCTGCCCCAGGCCGACACCGCCGATGTCCTCACGCGACTCGCCCCTCCCGTCCGGCGCGGGGTCACCGTCACAGCGGTGGCGGACGTCGGCTCGTCGGTGCGCGTGCAGACGAGCGGGCAGCGCGGCGACGAAGAGATCGACGCGCGACTGGTGGTGGTCGCCTCCGGCTGGGCGGGGCGCGAGCTCGTCTACCGCCCCGGCGCCGTCCGCACCCACGAGTACGCCGACCGATACGTGATGGCGGATGTCGTCGCACCAGGCGGGCCGGTCGCCCGCGTGCACCTCGAACGCGCGGGTGTGCTCGAGTCGTTCCCCCTGCCGAACGGTCGGCGCCGACTCGTCGCCTGGGCCGGGACGGAAGACGTTCCGGATGCCACGTCCCTTCTGCGCCGTTCCGTCGCCGAGCGCACCGGGCTCGAGGTCGACATCCCCGCGGCGACGACGTTCCGGGTGCGCCGCGCCGTGGCCCCCGCCCTGCGCCGCGGACGCGTGGTCGTGGTCGGCGACGCGGCCCACGAGGTCAGTCCGATCGGTGGTCAGGGCATGAACCTGGGCCTGCTCGACGCGCTGACCCTGTCCCCCCTGCTGTCGCGGTGGCTGCGGACGGGTTCACCCGACGGGCTCGCCCGCTGGGAGCGCGACCGTCTGGCCTCCGCGCGCCACGCCGCGAGGCTTGCCGCGCTGAACACGTTCCTGGGACGCCCGCTCGGTCCGGCAGCCCACGCGGTGAAGACCGCGACCCTGCGCGCGGTCCTCGGAGGCCCGGGCGGGGCCGCCTTCGCGCGCGCCTACGCGATGCAGGGGGATCGAGCGGCCCGCCGCTGAGATCGGCCCGGCGCACCGACCGTGAAGGTCGGCGCCGGTCGCCTCCGACGCTGCGCGCAGCTCAGGCGACCACGAGCTGGGCGGCGAGAAGCAGCGCCGCCAACATCGTCAGCTGGAACACCGCCCGCCCGGGAGGTCTCGCGAACACGAGCACCACGGCGGCGACGGCGACCGCCGTGACGGCGACGAAGAAGACCACCCCGCTGATCGCGGCATCCGTCCCGACGAAGACGGCGAGCGCCCCGGCGACGATCCCGCCGGCCGCGAGCATCACCGACGCCCGGGCCCCCAGTCGGTGCGGCAGTCCCCGCACCCCCGTGCGTCGGTCGTCGTCGAGGTCGCGCACGACGTTGGTCAGGTGCACGGCGGCTCCGAGCGCCGCCCCCGCGAGGCCCGCCCACCAGGCGGCGAGCGCGGGCGGCGACACCGACAGCGTCGCGAACGAGGGGAAGAGCCCGAAGCTCAGCACGAAGGGCACGATCGAGATCGGCGTCGATTTCAGCCCCGCGTTGTACGCCCAGGCGGAGGCCAGCGCCACGGCGTGCGCGGCGACGAGGCCCGGTCCGAGCGGCAGGGACAGCGCGATCGCGAGGACCGCGGATGCCACGGCGACGCCGAGCGCACGCTCCGGGGTGATCGCTCCCCCGGCGATGGGCTTGTCCGTGCGGCCGACCGCCGCGTCGCGCGCTCCGTCGATCGCATCGTTCGACAACCCCACCGAGACCTGGCCGGCGAAGACCGCGACCACCAGGACCGCGAGGCGCCACGGCTCCACACCCGCCGCGATGCCGAGGGCGAGAGCGAGCACGGTGACCACGAGGGTGGGGCCCGGGTGGGTGGCGCCCCAGAGAGCGCGCACGAGGGGCGGCCTGGCCGCGGCATCCGTCACCCCCCGACGCTATCGCGGGGCAGACGCGATCGGTGGGGCGTCAGCCGCGGTCGCACGGCGGACCGTCCTGCGGAGGTTTCCGTCGACACGCCCGCTCCTCCGCGGTGGCACCGGTGCGTCGCGACCGACTCCGCAGGACGGGCGGATCGACATGGGTTCAGCGGCGGTGCCGCAGGCGCCGCGCGACGACGAACACCCCCGCCGCACCCAGGATCCAGGGACCGGCGACCAGCATCGGGTCGATCCACTGGTGGCGGGCGTCGACACGACCGCGGCGCCCGGCGAGAGGGGCCCACCGCCGCTCGGCGAGGATCCCGCTCTCGGTGATCGGATCGTCG
>Ga0308159_1002006_pt1 | contig 25249 bp, 20 predicted proteins | sample PhyCR1_FD_201040 | JGI IMG/M metagenome (GOLD analysis project Ga0308159, IMG submission 201040) | Phyllosphere microbial communities from UC Gill Tract Community Farm, Albany, California, United States - DLSLC.R1 | ecosystem: Host-associated > Plants > Phyllosphere > Unclassified | place: USA...
TGGTGGTCAACGTCGCCTCCAAATGCGGCTTGACCCCTCAGTACGCGGCGCTGGAAAACCTGTATCAGCAATACAAAGGCAAAGGCTTCAGCGTGCTGGGCCTGCCGTGCAATCAGTTTGCCGGACAGGAACCGGGCTCGGAGCAGGAGATTCAGGAATTCTGCAGCCTCAACTATGGCGTGACGTTTCCGTTGTCGAGCAAGCTCGAAGTCAACGGCCACGAGCGTCATCAGCTGTACCGTTTGCTGGCGGGCGAGGGGGCGGAGTTTCCTGGGGACATCACCTGGAATTTCGAGAAGTTTCTGCTCGGCAAGGACGGCCGCGTACTGGCGCGGTTTTCGCCGCGTACGGCGCCGGATGATCCATCCGTGATTGCCGCGATCGAGAAAGCGCTGAGCTGAATCGTGAATATCGCAGCCGATCGGCTGCGATTTTTTTTGCCTGGCTTTTGACCTTTAATCATTCAGATCAATAGTGGTATCGCATTAGGCTGCGCGCGCATATTATCGCCGTCATATGAATTCATGACCTGTCGATCATTTTCGTGGAGCCTTTCGATGCCCGTTCAAGCCTTGTTCAAACCGTTCCACCTCGGTGCCCTCGAACTGCCGACCCGTGTGGTCATGGCGCCGATGACCCGCTCGTTCTCTCCCGGCGGCGTGCCGAACTCTAAAGTTATCGAATACTACCGTCGCCGTGCGGCAGCCGGGGTTGGCCTGATCATCACCGAGGGCACCACGGTCGGCCACATTGCCTCCAACGGTTATCCCAACGTGCCGCAGTTCTTCGGTGAAGCGCCATTGGCCGGTTGGAAAAAGGTTGTCGATGCGGTCCACGCTGAAGGCGGCAAGATCGTTCCGCAACTGTGGCATGTGGGCAGCGTGCGCCGCATCGGCACCGAGCCGGACGCCAGCGTGCCGGGCTATGGCCCGTCGGAAAAACTCAAGGACGGTCAGGTCGTGGTGCACGGCATGACTCAACAAGACATTCAGGATGTGATCGCTGCGTTCGCCCAGGCTGCCAAAGATGCACAAAGCATCGGCATGGACGGCGTCGAGATCCACGGCGCCCACGGTTACCTGATCGACCAGTTTTTCTGGGAGGGCAGCAACCAACGCACCGACGAATACGGCGGCAGCCTGGCCAACCGTTCGCGTTTCGCTATCGAACTAATCCAGGCGGTGCGAGCCGCGGTCGGCGAAGGCTTCCCGATCATCTTCCGTTTTTCGCAGTGGAAGCAGCAGGATTACACGGCTCGCCTGGTACAAACACCAGAAGCGCTGGGTGAATTCCTCAAGCCTTTGTCTGATGCGGGCGTGGATATTTTCCACTGCTCGACGCGGCGTTTCTGGGAGCCGGAATTCGACGGCTCCGAACTGAACCTGGCCGGCTGGACGCGCAAGCTCACCGGCAAACCGACCATCACCGTGGGCAGTGTCGGTCTGGATGGCGAGTTTTTGCAATTCATGGTCAACACCGACAAGGTCGCGCAACCGGCCAGTCTGGAAAACCTGCTCGAACGCCTGAACAAAGAAGAGTTCGATCTGGTGGCGGTGGGCCGTGCGCTGCTGGTTGATCCGGACTGGGCGCAGAAGGTTCGCGAAGGGCGTGAGCAGGACATTTTGCCGTTCAGCCGAGAGGCGTTGATGACGCTGGTTTAATCAGCGCTCTCATTGACACTATCGCTGGCAAGCCAGCTCCCACAGGAATCTCAAGTGAACACAGTATTTGTGGACACCAGTGAAACATGTGGGAGCTGGCTTGCCAGCGATGGCGGCTTCAAAGTCAGCTATTGTTCAAGGCAATGTCTGCGCATTCGGGACAACCTGCTCCCCGACAAAAGCCCCACGCAAATACCCCTCAAACTGCTCAATAATCGCCCCCCAACCCTGGCGACTCGCATGCTGCCGCGCATTCAACCGCACACAGCGCAACCGTTCGTCCTCCTCCAGCAACCACATCGCCGCCTCGCAAAACGCCTGCTCATCGCCGGGCATCGCCGACACGCCGTTGTAACCGTGGCGGATGTGCTGCGCCGCTGCCGCCTGATCGTAAGCCACTACGCCAAGGCCCGAAGCCAGTGCTTCAAGTACCACGTTACCGAATGTCTCGGTCAGGCTGGGAAACAGAAATACATCGCCTGACGCATAGTGCGCGGCCAGCGCTTCCCCGCGCTGTGCGCCGCAGAAAATCGCCTCGGGCAAATCCCTCTCCAGCGCCGCACGTTGCGGTCCGTCGCCGACAATGATCAGTTTCAGATTGCGTTGTGGATAAGTTGCCTGGAGTTGTTCGAAACAGCGTTTGAGCAGACCAAGGTTTTTCTCCGGCGCGAGTCGTCCTACGTGAATCACGGCAATGTCGCGCTCGGACAGAACCCATTGCTCCCGTAGTGCGTTCAGCCGTTTGCTCGGATGGAACAACTGACTGTCCACGCCTCGCGACAATAACGCCAAACGCTCGAAATGCCGCCGTTCCAGTTCTAGCCGCTGACTGACACTGGGCACCAGGGTCAGCGCCGAGCGGTTGTGAAACCAGCGCAGATAATGCGTGAGCATCCGGGTCAGCAAACCGAGGCCGTACTGGCTGGTGTATTGCTGAAAGTTGGTGTGAAAGCCACTGACCACCGCAATGCCCAGGCGCCGTGCTGCTCGTAGCGCCGACAACCCCAGTGGTCCTTCGGTAGCGATGTACAAAACGTCCGGCCGCTGGCGCTTCCAGCGGCGCAGCAGTTTGTGCATCGACGACTGACCCCATTGCAATCCCGGATAGCCCGGCAGTGGCCAGCCGCGGCACAACAGCAACGCTTCGTCTTCACTGCGCTGCGGATCACTGGCTTGCCGCGGTCGCACCAGCTCGACCTGATGGCCGCGGGCGCGCAAGCCATCGCACAAACGGCCAAGGGTATTGGCCACGCCGTTGATTTCCGGAGGGAAGGTTTCGCTAATGAGGGTGATATGCAGAGCTGTCGTCATGACCTCAGTGTCGGCTGAGGCCATGTCGACGTTGTGACGTTCGGATGATGGATTTGTGACGAGGTCAGCGCTGCGTTACAAGGTTCTCGGCACCACGCTCGCGCACCCAGAACAACGTCGCCCCGGCCACAGCGGCCGGCATCATCAGGATGTTCACCACCGGAATCAGCAGCACCAGATAGACGATCCCGCCAAAACTCATGCTCTGCCAGCGCTTCTGCCGCAGCCAGGCAAGCATTTCGTTCCAGCCCAGTTTGTGGTTGTCGGCCGGGTAGTCAATGTACTGGATCGCCATCATCCATACGCCGAACAGCAGCCATAACGGTGCGGCGACGATGTTGACCACCGGAATGAACGACAGGATGAACAGGCCGATCGCCCGCGGCAGGAAGTAGCCAAGTTTGCGCATTTCCCGGGCGAAGGTGCGCGGGATCATTGCAATCAGTTCGCCCCAGCTGAAGGCCGGGAAGTCGTCGGTGCCGCGTACGACCACTTCGACCTTTTCAGCGAGAAACCCGTTGAAGGGCGCGGCGATGACGTTGGCCAACATGGTGAAGGTGAAAAACACCATCAGCGCCACGAGTACCACAAACAGCGGCCAGAGAATGTAGCTGAGAAAACTCAGCCACTCGGGCAACGAAGGCATCAATGTATCGACCCACAGGCTGAACTGATGGCCGGCCAGATAGATCAATCCGACGAACAGCACCAGGTTGATCGCCAGCGGCAGCAGCACGAACAGGCGCAGGCTGGGGCTGAGAACCAGTTTGAGGCCTTCGCGCAGGTATTGCGGGCCGGACAGGACAGGGGCGGGCATAAGGTGCTCCGAGCAAGGGAAAACGCGCCGACCTTACCGGCTTTGCCATGGCAGCGAAAGCGCGGCACAGCGATCGACATTCACTGTAACAAAGACGTCGATCACATCAGCGCTTCGGCATAGAGACCACCTATGAGCTGGATTGTTAAACCGTATTTCCTTAATCTTGCCCCCCTCGATACGCTTCACCCAACTTTTTACAGGACTGTCGAGTTCAAGCCTTCCCCAAGGTGTCCACGGTCCTTTTTTATTCCCGCCGGCAGTCCGGCGATCCGCGCCAGTGTTTCGGCCCGGTCAACAGGAGCAGGTCATGTCTGAAGTCCGTCATTCGCGAGTGATTATTCTCGGTTCCGGCCCTGCCGGTTACAGCGCTGCGGTCTACGCGGCCCGTGCCAACCTCAAGCCACTGCTGATCACCGGCATGCAGGCCGGCGGTCAACTGACTACCACTACCGAAGTCGACAACTGGCCGGGCGACGTCCATGGTTTGACCGGGCCGGTGCTGATGGAGCGCATGCGCGAGCACGCCGAGCGCTTTGAAACCGAGATCGTCTTCGATCACATCAACGCCGTCGACTTCGCTGCCAAGCCTTACACCCTGACCGGTGACAGCGCGGTCTACACCTGCGACGCGTTGATCATCGCTACCGGCGCCAGCGCCCGCTACCTGGGCCTGCCTTCGGAAGAAGCGTTCATGGGCAAAGGCGTGTCGGCCTGCGCGACCTGCGACGGTTTCTTCTACCGCAACAAGCCGGTCGCCGTGGTTGGCGGCGGCAACACTGCGGTTGAGGAAGCGCTGTACCTGGCCAACATCGCCAGCACCGTGACCCTGATCCACCGTCGCGAAACCTTCCGCGCCGAGAAGATCCTGATCGACAAGCTCAACGCCCGTGTCGCTGAAGGCAAGATCATCCTCAAGCTCAACGCTAACCTCGACGAGGTGCTGGGCGACAACATGGGTGTGACCGGTGCGCGTCTGCGCAACAACGACGGCGGCTTCGACGAGATCAAGGTCGACGGCGTGTTTATCGCGATCGGCCACACCCCGAACACTTCGCTGTTCGAAGGCCAGTTGACTCTGAAAGATGGTTATCTGGTGGTGCAGGGCGGCCGTGAAGGCAATGCGACCGCGACCAGCGTCGAGGGCATCTTCGCCGCCGGCGACGTAGCTGACCACGTTTACCGTCAGGCCATCACCTCGGCCGGCGCCGGCTGCATGGCGGCGCTGGACACCGAGCGTTACCTGGACGGTCTGCAGAACGCTACGTTCTAAGGTCGCAGGCACAAAAAAACCGGCCAGATTGGCCGGTTTTTTTATGTCCGAGAATCACAGTCACCACAGATCAAATGTGGGAGCGAGCCTGCTCGCGAATGCGGTTTATCCGTCGATATCAATGTTGAATGTCAGTCCGTATTCGCGAGCAGGCTCGCTCCCACAGGGATTTTGTGTGGATAGAGGGATCAGCGGCGAGTCAGTGGCTGGGCGGTGAATTTGACGCCGGCCAGGCCGTGTTTGATCAGCGCGCGGATGTTGCCGTGGTCGCTGCCCTCAGGCGTCGCCAGCACCGAGCGGTAGTGTTCGCCGAATGCCAGCAGCGCTTCGTCATCGCTCAGGCCTTCCAGCAGCGCCAGGCCCAGAGTCTTGCACGAGCCTTCGTTCTGCCCGGCGGCGTTTTCCACGCCACCGTTGGTGAATGCCTGCGGCTGATAGTCGTAACCGGCGGCAATGAACGCCAGGGTATCGGCGAAGGCATGTTCGCCGCTGTTGAGGCTGGTGCGCAGGGTGTTCAGGTCAGTCATGGGTTTTTTTCCTTTGGCAAACGCGGCTTGCTGCTCGGCGCTGGCTTCTTGCTGATATTGGGCTTTCCATTCGGCGTAGGGCATGCCGTAAACCACTTCACGGGCATCGTCGAGGCTGACCTCGATCTGGCGCTCGTCGGCTTCGGCCTTGTACCACTTGGACAGGCAGTTGCGGCAGAACCCGGCGAGGTTCATCAGATCGATGTTCTGTACATCCTTGCGGCTGTCCAGGTGGGCGACCAGCCGACGAAAAGCGGCGGCTTCGAGTTCGAGGCGTTGTTGATCAGTCATGGGGGTCTCTGCGAGACAGCTTTGAGCGGCAAGCTTGAAGCTGCAAGATTGGATCGGGTTGGCCTTTAGCTTACCGCTTGAAGCTCGAAGCTTGAAGCTCAGCGGCTTGCCGCGAGCGTTATCGATACCGATTCGGCAAAGCGCAGCGCATGCGGTTTGTCGACTTCGACTTCAGCGTACAGCACCGATTCGTTGGTCATCACCAGATCGAGCAATTCCTGGGTCAGGCGTTCGAGCAGGGCAAAGCGGTTGCCTTCGACATGGGCGATGATCGCCTTGGTGATCGTGCGGTAATTCAGTGCGTGGTCGATGTCGTTGTCACGTACCGCTTCCTGCGCGGCATACAGGATAGTCAGGTTGATCAGCACATCCTGCTTGTTGAGGATTTCGTCCTCGTTGATCCCGATAAAGGTGCGCAAGCGCAGATCCTTGACCCGGATGCGCGCCATTCCCGGCTGAAGTTGTGGCATTTACTTGCTCCGTCCAATCAATTGCAGAAACTCCTGGCGAGTCGTGTTCGACTCGCGGAACGCGCCGAGCATGACCGAGGTGTTCATCGTCGAATTCTGTTTCTCGACACCGCGCATCATCATGCACATGTGTCTGGCCTCGATGACCACCGCGACGCCAGCGGCACCGGTGACCTGTTGCACCGCATCGGCGATTTGCCGGGTGAGGTTTTCCTGAATCTGCAGGCGCCGGGCGAACATGTCCACCAATCGTGCAACCTTCGACAAACCCAGCACCTTGCCCGTCGGAATATAAGCCACATGGGCCTTGCCGATGAAGGGCAGCAGGTGATGTTCGCACAACGAATACAACTCGATGTCGGCGACGATGATCATTTCGTCAGTGTCGGACGCAAACAGCGCGCCATTGACGATTTCCTCGACGCTTTGCGCATAGCCGTGACACAGGTATTGCATGGCCTTGGCCGCGCGCAGCGGGGTGTCGAGCAAGCCTTCGCGGTCGGGGTTTTCACCGAGGCCAAGCAGGATTTCACGGTAATTCTCAGGCAGTGAGCGGGTCATGGAAATCCTCGCGAGTCGGCTACTTAAGGTGCCGTCCGCCATTGACGGTCAGGGTCGTACCGGTGACATAGGGGTTGTCGAGCAGATAGCGCAGGCTCTGGTAGATCACTTCGCTGCCAGGCTCGATGCCCAGCGCCGATTTGGCCAGCGCCTTGGCGCGGTACGCCGCGTTGTCGTCGGGATTGAACAATAGCAGGGCCGGGGCGATGCCGTTGACCTTGATGGCTGGCGCATAGCGCGCCGCGAAAGACAGGGTCAGGCTGTCGAGCCCGGCTTTGCTCGCGCAGTAGCCGATGTGCTTGCTGCTGCCCTTGCGCGTGACATCGTCGCTGATGTGGACAATATCGGCGGGCGTCGAGCGGTGCAGCAAATCAGCGCAGTGCAAATTGATCAGATACGGCGCGAGCATGTGCAGATTGACCATGCGAGTGAAGGCTTCGGCCTCGTTGCCGGGCGTTTCGGCAAGCCATTCAGAGGCGTTGTGCACGATCGCGCGCAGGCTGCCGGTGTGGTTTTTCAGTTCGCTGATGAACGCCAGAATCCCGGCTTCACTGGCGAAGTCTGCGAACAGGCCGATGGCGCCCCGGTCGCGCAAGGTTTGTACGCCGGGGCGTTCAGTGCGGTAAGTGAAGATGACCCGATGACCCTCTTCGAGCAAACGCTGGGCGCAATGCAGTCCGACGCGTTGCGCGGCGCCAGTGATGAGAATCGGGGCGGCGGAATCAGGCATGAACGGCTCGCATCGCGGGGAAAACAAAAACTATAACAGCGAGCGCAGCCGCACACCTATTGCCGCAGTGGGCATGACCTGTGGGAGCGAGCCTGCTCGCGAATGCGGTGCGCCAGTCAACATTGTCGGTGGCTGATACATTGCTTTCGCGAGCAGGCTCGCTCCCACCGGATCAGCGATTCTGCACGGCCGGTTCAGCAGGCAACCGCCGCGCTGGCGTGCTGTTCAGCCAGTTCGCTAGCAAACGCGTCGACAGCGGGATAAACAGGTAGACCATCAGCGGCGTCAGGCACGCAGTGCTAATCAGCACGCGTGGCAGCAAGCTCACTTCGCCCAGCAAGGGGCCAAGTAAAAAGTTGAAGATCAGTGATACCGGAAAAAACGCCAGCCAGATCGCCACGGCCTGCTTCCAGCGTGGAGGGCGCTGTCCGGCGGCGCCGAACCAGCCTTCGATACCGCTGACCCGATGCTCTTTGGGGTGGGCGAACAGGTCGCTGCCACGGCTCAGCCACGCAGTGCGAGATGCCGAGTGTTCCCAGGCATGCAGGGTTTGCTCATCGACAAAGCGGAAGATGATCTGGAATTCATTGTCGCCGGGCGGCGGAGCGAGCACGCCGGAACCCAGATAACCGGAAAAGTCTGTGGCCAGTTGCTCGCCTTCGCGCAGCCAGGCCATCAGGTCTTGATAGCGGCCATCAGCGACGCGCCGGGCTACCATCAGCGTGACGGGGGATGTAGACATTTTGTATCTCCATATTTCAATTGCTTCGCTCCGGGTAGGAGTTTCGCCTGACGCAGCGCCGGGGTAGAGGGCTGCGTTTTACAACAAGCAAGGATTATTCCGGTTTTTACCGATTAAACCAGCGACATTCGTCGCAATTGCCTACTTGAATGCCATTGTTAATTAGGCGTTAGAATGGGATCCAAATTTCTGACATGGAAGTTGAGTGCTTTATGCCTGTGATTACGGACGCAAACCCTGCTTCGCAGGTATCGGAAGCGCTCGAACGCGCTGAGCTTTTCCCTATCCGTGAAGTTGCCCGGCTCACGGGGGTCAACCCGGTGACCTTGCGCGCTTGGGAGCGCCGTTATGGTTTGATCCAGCCGACTCGCACCGAAAGCGGGCATCGGCTCTACTCGCTGAACGAAATCGAGCGCGTACGCAGCATCGTCGACTGGATCGATCGCGGTGTGGCGGTCAGCAAAGTCGGAAAGATCCTCGCCACGACCGAACCGCTGAAAACCCTGGCGCACATCATTCCTGACGATCTGGTTCAGGCTGATTACCGGCAATGGCAGGAACAGGTCCAGCAGGCTGTCAGTGCCTTTGACGATCAGCAACTGGATCGGGTCTATGGCCAGATCTTCTCCTCCTATGCACTGGCAGTGGCGTTCCAGGACATCCTGATGCCGCTGTGGCGGCAACTGCTGCAACGTCAGGACGCGTTCGGACAAACCAGCGAGTGGCTGTTCTATGACGGATTCCTGCGCGCGCGGGTGTTGCAACGGATTGTCATGCTGCGTGGCGCGCAACCGCGCCGCGTGATCGTCAGCGCGCTGGCCGGGCAGTGCCGTGAATTGGAGTTGCTGGTGGCGGCGCTGTTTCTCAGCGGCAATAATTCCGGCGTTCGGGTGCTGACTACCGGCCAGCCATTCGATGAATTGACACTGGTCTGCGAGAAAGTCAAACCCGATGCGCTGGTGTTGTTTTCCAATCACGCGCCCGCTGCCGACTTGCCTCGACGGTTGAACCGCTTGGCGATGAGCCTTGATTGTCAATTGATGCTGGCGGGGGATGCCGCGGATCTGGCGCAGGACAGTCTGGCCGGATCATCGGTTGCCTGCTTGGGTAACGAAGGGACAAACATGCGTCAACGCATGATGCAGTTTCTAGCGGGAACTCTGGATACCTGAATCAGGTATGCAGAGCCGGATGGGTCAGGCGATGTTGCTGCAGAATGAACTGGCGCAGACGTTCGGTTTCATCGCTGTCGGTCTGGCTCAGTTCATAGGCGTAGAAACCGTTTTCGGTTTCCCGTTCGAAATGCCCGCGTAGTGAAATGCGTTCATACCCTGAAGGACTGAACCACAACGCGAAATGCTTGGGCGGTTTGGTCTTGTTGCGCACTTCCAACAGCACACCTTTGTGCGACACCTCGTGCACCCACAACGTCCCCGGCTGACCCTTGGCGTTTTCAAGCGCTACCGGCTCTTCAAGCACCAGTCGCCATGGCCTTACCGACGGGCCGTCCTCGTAAATACTCGGTACGCCCAAGCGCAGATGCAGCGCGTGAAATTCGTCTTCCACCAAGTGCAGCGGGAAAGTCATTTGCTGGTTTTCGAAGTTCGCCTGAATGGTCACCTGCTCGTGGGCGGCCAGCCGCGTGAGCAGGTCGCGGATCTGCGAACCGCCATTAACCAGCAGACTAGACGTCGCATCCCGCACGTTCAGTTGCGGGTTGTGCTGCATCTTCTGGATGAAATCCAGCTCATCCTGAGTGAGAAGGGCGTCGCGCTGCATGGCTAACTCGAAAGATATAATTACAAAGTCATTGGTGATTGTAGTTAATGACCATCGGTTCGCGATTTTGTTTTAACCGTTGGTCGCTTTCAAGGAATCCAGTTCCGCCTGCAGGGCGGCCACTTGGGCTTCCAGTTGCGCAACACGTTGCTGGGCCTTGACCTGAACGGTGACATCTTTTTGCACACCGATGAAGTAGGTTTGCCCATCGTCGGAGTTTTTCACCGTAGACAGCGACAGTTCGTTCCAGAACGGCGTGCCATCCTTGCGGTAGTTATGCAGGATCTCCCGACACGATCCACCGTCGCGCAGAACATCACGAATCAAGCTCAGACTCTCCTGGTCGCGATCACCGGCCTGGAGAAAGCGGCAATCTTGATAGAGGATTTCTTCACTGGTGTAGCCGGTCAGGCGTTCGAACGCCGGATTGACGTAAATCAGAATGTTGTCCTGCTCGCCTTCCTTCTCCGCCACGACGATTCCATCGTTGGATGCGTTGATCACCATTTGCAGCAGACTGGCGTTGATCATCCCTGAATTCCCGTTAAGTAATAGGCGATTGGCATTCTAGAAGAACCTTGGCGGCTGTCTACCGATCATTATCGCCAGTTGAGATTCAATCGCAGCCTTACGCGACGGACTGGTACTATCGCCGATCTCATTTTCAGTTTTCAGGATCAGATTGATGAAAGTCGCCATCCTCTCCGGTTCGGTCTACGGCACCGCCGAAGAAGTCGCCCGTCATGCCCAGAACCTGTTGAAAGCCGCCGGTTTTGAAACCTTCTACAACTCGCGCGCCACGCTTGCCGACATTCAGGCATTCGGCCCACAAGCGTTTCTCGCCGTCACCTCGACCACCGGCATGGGTGAGCTGCCCGACAACCTGCAACCGCTGTATTCGACCCTCCGCGATCAGTTGCCGGCCGCCTGGCGCGGTTTGCCGGGTGCGGTAATCGCTCTGGGCGACGCCAGTTATGGCGACACGTTCTGCGGCGGCGGGGAACAGCTCCGCGAGCTGTTCGAGGAATTGGGCGTTATCGAAGTGCAAGAAATGTTGCGCATCGACGCCAGCGAAAGCGTCACCCCGGAAACCGATGCCGAGCCATGGCTGGCGCAGTTCATCGAAGCGCTCAAGGGCTGATCGGATCCAGACCGCTTGCATGGCTGACTCGATCAGTCATCAAGCTGGCTGCCAATGCAACTACGCGATCACCTGCGTCTGACTAGACTGCGCATACGTGCAGAACAACAAGAACGCAGAGGTGCATACAGTGAGCGTAGCCCCCGTCCCATCGTCCCTTGATGTCAAAAGCCAGGTCAGCGCCGCCGAATGGCAGACCCGAGTCGATCTGGCCGCCTGCTATCGGCTGGTCGCACTGCATGGCTGGGACGACCTGATCTTTACGCACATCTCCGCCAAAGTCCCAGGCACCGAAGATTTCCTCATCAACCCGTTCGGTCTGATGTTTCATGAGATCACCGCGTCGAGCCTGGTGAAAGTCGATCAGGCCGGCAACAAACTCATGGCCAGCCCTTACGAGATCAATCCGGCCGGCTACACCATCCACAGCGCCGTGCACGAAGTGCGCCACGATGTGGTGTGTGTTCTGCACACTCACACCGCCTCCGGTGTTGCGGTGTCGGCGCAAAAGCAGGGCGTGTTACCGATCAGCCAGCAATCGCTGTTCGTGCTGTCGAGCCTGGCTTATCACGCCTACGAAGGCGTGGCGCTGAATCACGAAGAGAAGGCGCGCCTGCAGGCCGATCTCGGCGACAGCAATTTCCTCATGCTGCACAACCACGGCCTGCTGACCTGCGGTGGCACCATTGCCGATACCTTTCTGATGATGTTCACCTTCCAGCGTGCCTGCGACATTCAGGTGATGGCGCAAACCGGCGGCGCTGAACTGATCGCCATCGAACCGCAGATCCTGGCGGGCGCCAAAGCGATGATCGCCGGGGTCACCAAAAGCGCTCAAGGCATGGGTGGTGCGCTGGCCTGGCCGGCGCTGCTGCGCAAACTCGATCAACAAGACCCCGGATATAAACTCTGATGCCACTCGCCGAGATTCCTCTGTGTGTCTGGCGCAAGCGCAGCCGGGCCTTTGTTTTTCGCGGTCAGCCGATTCGCTACTGGACAGCGGGGCAGGGTGAGCCGCTACTGCTGATTCACGGTTTCCCGACCGCCAGTTGGGACTGGCATTACCTCTGGCAGCCGCTGGCCCAGCGCTATCGCGTGATCGCCTGCGACATGCTCGGCTTCGGCGATTCGGCCAAACCGCTCAAGCACACCTACAGCCTGCTGGAGCAGGCCGATCTGCAGCAGGCGTTGCTCGCGCATGTGCAGGCTGAACAACCGTTGCACATTTTGGCCCATGACTACGGCGACAGCGTTGCCCAGGAATTGCTGGCGCGGCATTACGAAGGGCGCCTCGAGATCGCCAGTTGCGTGTTTCTCAATGGCGGCTTGTTTCCCGAAACCCATCGTCCGGTGCTGATGCAGAAATTGCTGCTCAGCCCGCTGGGCTGGATGATCGGCCGCGCGTTCAGTCGGGATGCGCTGGTAAAGAGCTTTCGGCAGATTTTCGGCCCGCACACCGGCCCGAGCGAAAGCGAACTGGACGATTTCTGGAGCCTGGTCGAGAGCAATCGCGGGCCACGGATCATGCACAAGCTGATCGGCTACATTCCCGAGCGACGGCTGCAGCGGGATCGTTGGGTCAGGGCGATGCAGCGTGATGAAATTCCGTTACGGCTGATCGACGGTGAGGTCGATCCGATTTCCGGAGCGCACATGGTCGAGCGTTACCGCGAACTGATACCCAGCCCCGACACCGTGATGTTGCCGGGGATTGGTCACTATCCGCAGACCGAAGCGCCGGTTCAGGTGCTCAAGCATTACCTGGAATTCCGCGAGCGGCTGGTACTGCCGCCGCGCAAAGTCGCGTATTCCTGATCGGGCCGGGAGGCATGCCGCCTCTCGCTGGCCCAAGGCTTTTCATCATCCCCCAGCCTTATCGCGCACCATTCAGCCGCAGTCGTGTTCGTTGTGACCCAAAGCGCTGTGCCTGACACTCCCGGCCAATGTCCCATTGCCCTGTTGGAGTTGCCGCGATGAATGATTCTGTGCGTTTCGAAGATAAAGTCGTAATCGTCACCGGAGCCGGTGGTGGTCTGGGCCGCGCCCACGCATTGCTGTTCGCCAGGCAGGGCGCGAAAGTGCTGGTCAACGATCTCGGCGGCTCGACACAGGGCGAAGGCGCCAATGCCTCCGCCGCTGATCGTGTCGTCGCAGAGATCCGTGCGGCCGGCGGCATCGCCGAAGCCAACCACGACTCGGTCACCGACGGCGACAAGCTGGTGCAGAACGCCCTCGATGCCTTCGGTCGCGTCGACGTGGTGGTCAACAACGCTGGCATCCTGCGCGACAAGACCTTCCACAAAATGGACGACGCCGACTGGGATCTGGTTTACCGCGTCCACGTCGAAGGCGCCTACAAAGTCACCCGCGCCGCCTGGCCACACCTGCGCGAGCAAAACTACGGCCGCGTGATCTTCACTGCCTCGACGTCCGGCATCTACGGCAACTTCGGCCAGTCCAACTACGGCATGGCCAAACTGGGTCTCTACGGTTTGACCCGCACGCTGGCCATCGAAGGGCGCAAGAACAACATCCTCGTCAACGCCATCGCCCCGACCGGCGGCACGCGCATGACGGAAGGCCTGATCCCTCCGCAAGTCTTCGAGCAACTCAAACCGGAACTGGTCAGCCCTCTGGTGGTGTACCTGGCCAGTGAGCAATGCCAGGAAACTTCCGGATTGTTCGAAGTCGGTGGCGGCTGGATGGGTAAAGTGCGCTGGGAGCGCAGCCTGGGCGCCGGGTTCGACCCACGGGTGGGCTTTTCGCCGGAAGATGTGGCAGCGCACTGGCAGCAGATTTGCGATTTCGAAGGGGCGGCGCATCCGCAGGACAACATCGAGGCGTTGAAAGAGATGATGGCGAATTTGCAGAAGTATTCGCTATAACGAAGAAGGGCGGGCAGTCTCCATGTGCCCGCCCGGCTGAATATCCTGATGTAGTTCTTCCCGCTCGCACTACGAATCCACCGATCACAGCCGCAGATCCCCAACTGTAATTCCGCCGAATTAGCGCGAGTTGCGCCAAAGCTTCAGCCCCGCAAAGTCATCCTCCCAAAAAGCACCCGGAAAATTCACAGCCATAAAAAAGGCCGCTGCAAACGCAGCGGCCAAGGCAAGACGTTGGATCAAGGAGCTACAAATCAACGTCAGTGAACAGTGGGGCGATCAACCGAAACCTTCGGTTCATCTGAAATCCGTAAGCAATGCCTGATTGGCTCAAAGGCAGTGCTTGGTGCTTTACGGCGATCCCGTGGAAGCGCGGTCAGAATACGGCGTTGCGTCTGTAGGAAAAATACCGAATCCGGACATGCACTGTTGCGGAGCATGCAACAGTGCCATGCCCTGAAAGGCGCCATGCGCGGCGCTGATGATCACTCATCCAGCCGGTCCATGAACGGCGCAACGCCCCGCAGTGCGCGGGCATTCATCCTTTCGAGCGACAACGCAAATACCTCCTTGGTGCGCTTATCGATGCGATGGCGCGGCAGTAGGGTGGGGCCTTCTGTCACTCACCGGGGAAGACGCATGACAAAAACAACAATGCGCGCCATCTTCACACCGCAGGCGCTGGCTGCTGCGGTGGCTTTGGGTTGCTGCACCCAGGCGCAAGCGGTTGCATTCAACATCGGCGAAATCGAAGGTACCTTCGACTCGTCCCTGTCGATCGGCGCGAGCTGGGGTCTGCGCGATGCCGACAACTCGCTGGTCGGCACGGTCAATGGCGGGAGCGGGCAATCCTCGACCGGTGATGACGGGCGCTTGAACTTCAAAAAGGGCGAGACCTTCTCGAAGATCTTCAAAGGCATTCACGACCTCGAACTCAAATACGGCGATACCGGCGTGTTCGTGCGCGGCAAGTACTGGTACGACTTCGAACTCAAGGATGAAGACCGCGAGTTCAAGCAGATCAGTGACAGCGGCCGCAAGGAAGGCGCCAAATCCTCCGGCGCGCAGATTCTCGATGCTTTCGTTTATCACAACTACGCCATTGCCGATTTGCCGGGCACCGTGCGGGCGGGCAAGCAAGTGGTGAGCTGGGGCGAAAGTACCTTCATCGGCAACTCGATCAACAGCATCAACCCGATCGACGTTTCGGCGTTTCGCCGTCCCGGTGCGGAGATCAAGGAAGGCTTGATCCCGGTGAACATGCTGTTCGGCTCGCAGAGCCTGACCGACAAACTCTCGGTTGAAGGCTTTTACCAACTGGAGTGGGACCAGACCGTGCTCGACAACTGCGGCACCTTTTTCGGTGTCGATGTCGCGGCAGATGGCTGCAATAACGGCTACACCGTTGGCAGCCCGGCGGTGGCGCCACTGGTGCCGCTGACCACTGCGTTTGGCCAAGGCATTCAGGTCACCCGCGAAGGCGTAGTGATTCCCCGTGGCGGCGATCGTGATGCGCGCGACTCGGGGCAGTGGGGCACGGCGTTGCGTTGGCTCGGCGAAGACACCGAATATGGCCTGTACTTTATGAACTACCACAGCCGCACGCCAACGGTCGGCACCACCACCGCGGGCTTGTCGACGCTGGCGGCGTTGCCCGGCATGGTGGGCATTGCCAACGGCCTCGCGCCTGGCAGCGGTGCGGGGCTGGCGCAAAGCGTGATGCTCGGGCGCGGCCAGTATTACCTCGAATATCCCGAAGACATTCGTCTCTACGGCGCAAGCTTTTCCACCACGTTGCCTACCGGTACGGCATGGACCGGCGAGATCAGCTACCGGCCCAACGCTCCGGTGCAGGTCAACACCAACGACCTGACCCTGGCGCTGGTCAATCCGATTGTCGGCGGCACCGCTTCGCCACTGGCCACTTCGCCAGGCGCCGACAACAAGGGCTATCGCCGCAAGGAGGTCACGCAAGTACAGAGCACCCTGACGCACTTCTTCGATCAAGTGCTGGGCGCCGAACGCCTGACCGTGGTCGGCGAAGCCGCGGTGGTCCACGTCGGTGGTCTGGAATCGCGCAACGAGCTGCGCTACGGCCGCGATTCGGTGTACGGGCAATATGGCTTTGGGGGTGACACCGACGGTTTCGTCACCTCGACTTCGTGGGGCTACCGCGCCCGGGCCATTCTCGATTACGCCAACGTGATCGGCGGGGTGAACTTCAAACCCAACCTGTCATGGTCCCATGACGTTGCCGGTTACGGCCCCAACGGCCTGTTCAACGAAGGCGCGAAAGCGATCAGCTTCGGCGTCGATGCCGACTACCGCAACACCTACACCGCGAGCCTCAGTTACACCGACTTCTTCGGTGGTGACTACAACGTGCTGGAAGACCGTGACTTCGTCGCCTTGAGCTTCGGTGTGAACTTCTGATCTGCCCGAGAAGGATGAATGCAATGCGCAAAATGATTCTGCAGTGCGGCGTGCTGGCCCTGAGTCTGCTGGCGGCCAATGTCATGGCGGCGGTGTCGCCGGAGGAAGCCAACAAGCTCGGCACCAGCCTCACCCCGCTGGGAGCGGAGAAGGCGGGTAATGCCGATGGTTCGATCCCTGCCTGGACCGGCGGTATTCCAAAGAATGCCGGTGCGGTGGACAGCAAGGGTTTCCTGGCTGACCCGTTCGCCAATGAAAAGCCGCTGTTCACCATCACCGCAGCCAACGTCGATCAGTACAAGGGCAAGCTTTCCGACGGTCAGGTAGCGATGTTCAAGCGCTACCCGGAAACCTACAAGATTCCCGTCTACCCGACGCATCGCACGGTGGGCGCACCTGCGGAAATCTACGAATCGGCCAAACGCAGCGCGTTGAACGTGACCTCGATCAACGACGGCAATGGCCTGGCAAACTTCACCGGTAATCGCTATTACGCCTTCCCGATTCCGAAGAACGGCGTCGAGGTGCTGTGGAACCACATCACCCGTTATCACGGCGGCAACCTGCGGCGGATCATCACTCAAGTCACGCCGCAAACCAACGGCAGCTACACGCCGATCCGCTTTGAGGAAGAGGTGGCGGTGCCGCAGCTGATGAAGGAGCTCGATCCGGAAAAAGCCGCCAACGTACTGACCTTCTTCAAGCAGTCTGTCACCGCGCCGGCCCGTCTGGCCGGTAACGTGCTGCTGGTGCACGAAACCCTCGATCAGGTGAAGGAACCGCGTCTGGCCTGGATCTACAACGCCGGTCAACGCCGCGTAAGGCGCGCCCCGCAAGTCGCCTACGACGGCCCGGGCACCGCCGCCGACGGTCTGCGCACTTCGGACAACTTCGACATGTTCTCCGGCGCGCCGGATCGCTACGACTGGAAACTGGTCGGCAAGAAGGAAATGTACATTCCGTACAACAGCTACAAACTCGATTCGCCAAAACTCAAATACGACGACATCGTCAAGGCGGGCCACATCAATCAGGACCTCACCCGTTATGAGCTGCACCGGGTCTGGGAAGTGATCGGCACGGTCAAGCCAAATGAACGTCACATCTACGCCAAACGCCACATGTACATCGACGAAGACAGCTGGCAAGTGGCGCTGGTCGATCACTACGACGGGCGCGGGCAATTGTGGCGTGTCGCCGAAGGTCACTCGCAGTATTACTACGATCACCAGACCCAGGCCTACACCCTCGAAGCGCTATACGACATCATTGCCGGCCGCTACATCGCTCTGGGGATGAAAAACGAAGAGAAGCACAGTTTCGAATTCGGCTTCGAAGCCAAGGCGGCCGATTACACGCCATCGGCCTTGCGCGCCGAGGGCGTGCGCTAACGGTTTCGATACCTGGGCAGTACGAAAGGCGACCGCACGGTCGCCTTTTTTATGGTCGTCAATCAGCGCGCTGAATATTTATCAACAAGTGCGGGGGAGAGGGCTAGGGTGAGCGCACAACGATAAAAAGGCTCAGCCGATGACCGCCATGACGCCCTGCCTGGATCGACCCGGATTTTTGCCCAGACTCTCCTCACATCACCTGCCGCGTGCGCGCCTGAGTGAGCCGCTGCGCGAGTCGACGGCGCGGGTGCGGCTGCTTTGCGCTGCGCCGGGCAGTGGCAAGACCGCGCTGTTGACCGAGTGCCTGTTATACGCACCGGCGAGCTGCAGCGTGCACTGGTTGCCGTTGATGGGGGCGTCAATGAGCACCGGGCAATTTTGCCAGCGCCTAAGCCATGCGCTGGGACTGCCTGAAGTGGACGAAGAGCAATTGATCGCTGCGTTGTCGCGCTGGTCTACCGCAACCTGGCTGTTCATCGACGATTATTGCCGCTGGCCTGACCCGGCACTCGATGCGTTGCTGGATCGTTTGCTGGCATTGAGCAGCCCGGCTCTGACCTGGTGGATCGGCACGCGTCGTCGTCCGCAATGCAACTGGCCCCGATTGCTGCTCGAGGACGATCTGTATGAATGCGAGAGCGTGACGCTGGCGCTGACCGAAGCGGAAATCGTCCAGGCGTTGGCGCATTTGCCAGCGGAACAAGCGGTGAGTGTGGCGCGACGCATGGTCCAGCGATCGGGTGGCTGGTGCGCGGGCGTGCGTATGGCGCTGCTGCAAAAATGCGACTGGGCCAACAGCAATCAACCGCAGCAACGGCTGGAAACGTTGCTCGATTATCTGCAGCACGAGTTGTTCAATCATCTGACCCCGGAGTTGGCGGAAGTCTGGCGCGTGCTGGCGAACATGCCGCGTTTCAATGCGCAGCTATGTGAGCATTTGTTTGGTGCGGGAGAAGGCGCGCAGAGTTTGCGTCTGCTGCAAACGCTTGGCTGCTTTATCGAGCCCTGGCAGGATTCGGCCGACTGGCTGCAGGTTTTCCCTCCGTTATCGCGGGTCATGCAGGACGAACACTGGCCAGCCGTCCGCTCATGGCATCGCCGCGCCTGTCAGTGGTTTGCGGCGAATGAAGATTGGCACTCGGCGTTTGAACAGGCGCTGCTTGCCGAGGAACATGAAACGGCGGTCAGCCTGCTGCAGCACTTCACGTTTGAACATTTGTTCGAGGAACAGACCGTCGTACTGCTGTTGCGCCTGCATGAACGGCAGGGCGAACAACTTACGCTGGCAACGCCGCATCTGGTCGGTCTGGTCACGGCAGCGTTGTTGTTCGCTGGCCGGTTCGAACAGGCTGAAGAGTGCATTGCGCATCTTTCGCGATTCCTGCCGCAACCTTCAGCGGCTCTCCAGCGGCAATTGATTGCGCGATGGCAGGCGCAACAAGGCTGGCTGTTGCATCTGCAGGGGCGGATGGAGCCTGCCGAGGAAAACTTTCGGCAAGCGCTGACTGAACTTTGCGTGCAAGCGTGGCCTGCTCGTCTGTTGTGCCTGTCAGGATTGACCCAACAAGCCCTGCTCAAAGGAGAGTTGGAACAGGCCCATGCCGTTAATCGTGAGGCGCTGCGACTTGCCAGGTCACAAGGATCCTTGGTGTTCGAAAGCTTGCTGGAACTCGATCACGCACAATTGCTTGAGCAACGTGGTGCGGCGGCAAGGGCGCGCGCATTACTCATCGGGATTGAGCAGTTGTTGGCTCAGCGCAGGGAGCGCCCCGCTCCGTTGCTCGGGCGCATCGGGTTGTGTCGCGGCCGCCTGGCGATGAGTCTCGGGTTGGAAGACGAAGCCGCTGCGTTGTTTCAACAAGGGCTTGAAGATTGTTCGCGCAATCACGATAAGCGCGTGCTTTATGGCTACTTGGGGCTGGCCCAATTGGCCGCCAACCGGTGCGATTACGCCCAGGCTTTTGTACGGTTGCGTGAGGCCGAGCGGTTGATGCAACAGCGTCTGATTCCCGACACGGTTTATCGTGGCGTGTTGTTGCAAGTCAGTAGTCAGTTCTGGATACAGCAGGGCCAGGCACACCTGGCACACGAAGCCTTGAGCCGGCTGCTGCGGCATTACCAACCACCCGCTGCGTTGCAGGCCCCGCCGGCGACCGTTGAACTGATCGCGCGTATTGAATATTTACTCATCCTGGCCAAAGTCTGCCTTCAGCCAGATAACGATCTGTTGGTTCATCTTCGATTGCAGTTAGGTCGGGCAAAAGAGACTGGGGCTCTGGTATTGCAGGCTGAACTGCATTTTGCAATTGCAGAAACCGCATCGCTGCTGAATCAGACTTTGCTCGTCACACAGCATAGGGAACAAGGGCTGAAGATGGTCCGGCAATGTGATCTGCATTATTTGAAACGTCAGGTTTCATTACGTGCACCGCATTTGCTGGACGATGAGTCAGGCGCCTGTCCGGATTTGCGATCCGTTAAAAAAGTTGCGGTTGAAGGTGAGCTAAGTCAGCGTGAACTGCAGGTGTTGAAACTTATTGCCATGGGAGATTCGAATCAACAGATTGCCGAAAAGTTATTTCTTTCCCTGCATACTGTAAAAACTCATGTGCGAAGAATTTATACAAAGTTGGCGGTGGTGCGCAGGACTCACGCTGTCGCGAAAGCGCGAATGCTGGGTTTTCTATTCTGATTTCATGTTTGTTTTGAGAGTGGTGCGGCAATAAAAGACTGTCTGTAAGCAAGTCTACATGCTTGGAAAAGTATTTTTCATATATCTTCTGCGCAGTTCTGAATTAGTTTTGATTGGCGAGGCAAGTGAAGTCAGGTTGCTTGCCAGTCTTTAGCTAACAAGGAAAGCGATATGCAAGATGATGAAATGGATAATTCAAGCTTGAAGGAGTTGGGTATTGCACTGCTGGATGTTAATAAAGAGTTAAAAGATATTCCGGTGTTTCGAGTGTTGACGCAGAATGCACTGGCTGAGGAACTCTCTAAAATATCCTCCGGTCATCTGGTAAGCAGAGTCTTTATTAACGTTTTGGCGGGCCGCAAGCCAATTTCGAAGGAGCCGGTTGGGCGATTGCTGGATGTACTGATCGAATGTTTGCGACTGGGTCGAGCGCCTCAGTATGATCCTGAAGTGTATGGGGTTTTCGAGCATCCTAACCTTACTTCCCGTGAGGACGCGATAACGCAAATATCGATCGCCGATATTGAAATGGTGTTGCGTCGTGTACAAGGCAGTTTCCCTGCCCGATACGTTGCCGCTTTGCAGCGCTATTGGGAAAATGCAGATGCACTGGATAAAACGGCAACCTATCCGCATCTTTCGCGTAAAGCGGCATTGGCCCTGCTTCAAAATATAGTGTTCATGCGCGAACTGGTAGTGCTGGTGGATCAGCAAGGTTTGTCGCTGAAAGAGGGCACGGCCATTAGCCGGCTGATCCAGCCTGGCCTGACCAGTACTTGCTATGGAGTAAGTATTGAAACCAATGATGGCGAGTATGTTAATCAATCTTCGATGTTTGTCCTGCCAGCCGATGGTGTGGTACACGAACAACTTGTCGCTGAAAGCGAAGGCGCGTTAGTGCTCTATTCTTCGGATCGGGGTATTGAAAGATTCGCTTCAGCGGCCGAATTGCGTCGGGTAATTTCAAGCAGACTGAGTTCGGCAGACAATCAGGTAGCGTTTCTGCAGGCATTGCCTGGCGACGAGCGAAAGGTATTGACCGATGGAGCCGGGATCCGCTTCACGAAAATCCGTGCGAACCTGTTTGAGCGGTACACGGACGCACTGCTACGCAATCTATATGACACCGTCGGCCAGCATCTCGCGCTGTTGAACAAGTTTGATGCTGATTTCGAGGAGATCGTCGCGCTTGTGCAGTTCGCTCAGTCCTTGGGTCATATTCCTGGGCAGGCGAAACTGCGCCAAGCCGGCTTATTACGACGCGTGCAAAGCAACGCACGGCCGCTTTGGTTGAAGGAAGCCGATCAGGCAACTCAAGATATTTACGATGCGCTGGAGCAACGCCTGCTTGAAAGTCAAGTGCAATATCATGAAGCGACCAAAGGATTCGCATCGTTCAAGGATTATGTCAAAGACAAGGTCGAGGACTTCATCTCGCCGGGCACTGACGAGCGCATAGACCCTGACACGGTCTTGGTGAACGTGACTTATGTCTTGCCGCTGGACGATGGGAAAAAGATCGAACATCGCGAGCGCAAGACTTTGACTCAGCTGTTCATGTATGGCGTTCATGAAGACAGTCGTCAGATTCAGGTTTCGGTTGAAGGGCAATACTACAATTCAAAGTTTACCCACGCCAATCTGATATATGCCATTCGCAGCATGAATTTACGGGCGGCCTATAACCCGGTTCGGCAAGCGTTTTTTTCCCAAAATCATGTGATTGAATCTCTGGGAGAGCTGCTTGGACGAAAGGCAGCTTTATCTTTGTTCCGTGCTCAGTTGCGTAAGCAGTTCAGCATGGAAGCTTATAATGCGCTCACTCGCTATCACACTGGGGACAGCGCAAGTCTTATTAGCGCAAGAGTTGCGTTAGCCAAAGGCTTCGAATTGTTCAAGGACTTGATGGTCTATTCGCCGGTCGATATCCATAATCCAGGTAACACGGTGTATTTGTACGCGCCCGGGTTTCCGACGGGGCAGGAGTGGTATGAGTTCAGTGATGTGTCTTTGCTGCGCAAGCACATCGCCGCGTGGGTGACAGATGATCAGGCTTGGGAATATTTGCAGTCACAAGCCATTGTGTCCGATATTTCGCGAATGACTGCCCATGTGACAGGCGACGCAAGGGGACCTCGCAGAATTACGCCATGGGATTTCGTTCTGCAATATCGTGTCGATGACTTCCCCCAGGAGTATGCAATCAAAAGCACGCTCGATTGGGAAATCAAACAAATCGAAGCCGTAACTCCCGTCTGGTATAGAAACGCCCGAGTCGAGGATCAGCAGCTGTTCACTCGATTGAATACCGATTTGAAGTTGTTGACGCAAGCTTCGAAAGAGGCTTTGGCAGTTACCCCGTTTCATGAGTTTGCCCGTGAATTGATCATGAAATCGCTGCAGCAATATTTGAGTCGCGATGGAGGCTCCGCTTCGGTTATTGATCCCGACAAGGTTCGAGTGAAGTTTCACGCAGGACCGGAAATGACACTGACCAATTTGTTTGTGCAATGGCAACTCTGGGGCAGTGACGTTTCGGTGTTCGAGAAGGTCTTTCAATTCACACCGCTTGGTTCGTTATTGGTTGAGCTTAAAGAGAAACTACGCACAGCAACCTTCAAAACGCTTGAAGGCTACACAGTCACTGTTCTGAATGCGAAAGTAATCAATGAGCTGATCGATCTGAAGCCTGGCGAGGTTTACGACCAGTACCTACGAGACAAATTTCTTCTGGCAACAGACAGACCGTTGAAAGAGGACCTGTTTCGCAAGATCAAACAGAACGAAATGCTGCGTACCGCCTTGCTTCAGAAGATCAACGGTACGCTGTCGCAAGATCAGTTCAATTGGTTGCAGACGCTGATCAACGGGTTTGACCATGATTTGCCACGGGGAAACATTATCGAGGGCGGTGTGAGACCAGGCGCCGGCGTGTATGGATTTACCCTCGAAGGGAAAACGATAACCGGGGCGTATGTTTTCGGACGTATCTTCAGCGGCCGACTGGAGCAAATTGTCTATGTGCCGGGGAGCCATGACGGCAGAGATTTTTTCGCTCTGGAAACACTGACTGATCGCCTGAAACTCAGAGCGTTTACCGCTGACGTATTGCATCTGGCACGGCTTGAGGACAAGGCTGTCATCGAAACCCTGATGCGTAAGTATTGGAGCTGGCCAATTCAGGCTACGGCGGCTCCGGAACTGGTGAACAGTTATCAGATAAAAAGCTTCAAGAAGGGCGAGTACTCCGCACTGATCGGAAAATTCCTCGCTGACGTGGACTTTCAAACAACCAGTTCAGCCGAGGCGTTCTGGAAAGATGCCAGGATTCTGATCGAGTTTGCTTTGGATGTGGCCTCGCTTTTCGTACCGCCTCTGGGTCTGGGGTTGAGCGTACTGCGCATTACCCAATCCGTCGTGAAAGGCATCGTGGCTTCCAGTCATGGAAGCGAAAGTGAGGCCAACGCGCATTTCGCTGCAGCCTGGCGAGGCGCGATCATGCTGTATATCGGCAAGGTTTCGGCGATAGGCGCACCGGTCAATCCAATCGGCTTACTGTCGCAGATCCGGGATTTCGCCGACCTGGTGTCGACAGTTACCGGTGTGCCGGTGACCGAGAGCTATCTGACCGCCGTCGCCGTTGCGCCTCACGAGATCGAAAGCACGACTCGACTGATCAATTGATGCGACTGAACGTGCCGAACATTTACCTAAAATAGTCCACACGCAGATCAAGCGTGCTTTTCATACCCCATCCGCCAACTCACGGCCCGCGCCGCCGCCAGCAACCGCTGCGCCGCCGGGCCGTTTTCGTCGGCGTGGAACAGCGAAGTCGGGCCGACAATGGTCAGCACCGCGGCGATCTGTCCGATGGCGTTGAACACCGGTGCCGAAAGCGCATCCACCCCTGGCATCAGCAAACCGTGCACATGATGCAGGCCGCGTTCGCGGATTTGTTCGCACAGCCTCGTATACACTTTTTCGTCCTTGAGCGGATGCTCAGCCGCGGCGACTTCCATTTCACGCAAGTCATCGGTTTCCCGGTGCGGCAGGTAGGCGCTGAACACCAGTCCGGTCGAGGAACTGAGCAGCGGCAGCACCGAGCCCAATTGCGTGACCACCGTTACCGCGCGCACCGCCGGTTCGATGTGCACCACGGTTGCGCCTTGGTTGCCCCATACCGCCAGAAAACAGGTTTCGTTGAGTTCGTCGCGTAGTTCGGCGAGCGGCAGGGCGGCGACTTTCAGCACGTCCATGCTGTTGAGGGCGGCGAGGCCGACGCGCAGCGCTTCCCGGCCCAGACCGTAATGGTTGGTCGCAGCGTTCTGCTCGGCAAAACCCGAGGCGATCAACGCTTGCAGATAGCGATGCACCTTGCTCGCCGGCATCTGCACGTGCTCGGCCAGGCGCGACAACGAAGTCGATGGCGACAACTCGGCCAGCGCCTTGAGGATGTCGGTGCCGACCTCGGCGGAGCGGACTTTCTGTTTGCCGTTGCTGTCGCTGGTTTTTTCCATGGGGCTGGCGGTTCCGGTTCGAATG
>Ga0308159_1002007_pt1 | contig 25237 bp, 22 predicted proteins | sample PhyCR1_FD_201040 | JGI IMG/M metagenome (GOLD analysis project Ga0308159, IMG submission 201040) | Phyllosphere microbial communities from UC Gill Tract Community Farm, Albany, California, United States - DLSLC.R1 | ecosystem: Host-associated > Plants > Phyllosphere > Unclassified | place: USA...
GGGCGGCGGGGTGGTGCTGTGGGGGAGGGGAAGCCGAGGGCCGTGGATCAGCTGGCGAAGGACCAGGTCAGGGGGAGCGAGGCGGAGAGGCCCTGGTAGGTGTTGTTGGCGGTGGAGTCGAGGGTGACCGCGATGCTGAACGGGGTGCTGACGCCGGCGGCGACGGCGCCGAGGGACTTGGCGGCGGAACCGGCGAGGGTGGCGGCGGTGCCGTTGAAGATCTCGGTGGTGCCGGAGGTGATGACGACCTTGACCTTGGCGCAGAAGTCGGTCGCCGTGCCGCTGAGGGTGCCGTTGGTGGTCTGGGCGCAGGTGGCGCCCGGGGTCAGCGTGAAGGTGTTCGCGGCGACGGTGCCCGCGTTCTTGATGGTGATCCCGGTGGTGACCGTCTGACCCGGGGTCATGTTGGTCGAGCCGCCGAACTTGTTGATGGTGGAGCAGGTCGCGGTGTTGGTGCTGACGGTGCCGCCGTCGGTGCTGAGGCAGGTGACGGGCGTGGTGCCGGTCGACTTCTCCTCCATGACGAGCGTGCCGGAGGCCGCGGTGTTGTTGGAGTTGGTGATGCTGGCGACGAAGCCGGACAGCGTTCCGGACATCGAGACGGACAGCAGGGCGGCGGCCGCGATGCTGGTCGCGATGACCAGCGGGGCGAATCGGACGCGCTTGGTCTTGACGGTAGCGGTGTGGTTCGACATGACAGGACTCCTGATCGGGTAGAAGGTGAACTGCCGGGCAGTTCGTCTCGCTGGTGCGATTGCTTGATGATTAAGCTACTCCGCGATCAAGATACATTGCAATTCTTAGAAACACCCCTGTTAGTGGGGCGCCGCGCCGAGGTGCTCCCCCTTGCAGAAAGGACCCCATGACTCCCACTCCACCGCCCGAGGGCGCGGCGGCCGACGCACCCGTCGCCGCGCTGCGCCACGCGCTCCGCCTGCTCGAGAGCGCTCAGCGCCAGCTGCGCAGCAGCATCGCCGCCGAGCTCGGCGTCGGCCTCTCGGAGCTGACCGCCCTCGAGACGATCGACGACCTCCCGGGCCTCACCCCCAAGATGCTCGCCCTCGAGCTGAACCTGACGACCGGAGCCGTGACCGCTCTGCTCGACCGCCTCGCCTCCTCCGGTCTCGTCGACCGCCTGCCGAACCCCAAGGACCGCCGCAGTGTGCTGCTCCGCCTGACCGAGGCCGGCGCGGCGCTGCCGGCGCGCGTCGAGGAGCGCTACGGCGCCGTCAGCGTCGAGGTGCTGCGCGCCTCGCCGCGCCTGGGCGAGGCGGACGTGGTGGAGGAGCTCGCCCTCGCCGCCGCGGTGATCACCGCCCACACCATCCGCTGACACGGCGGGCGGTAGCGTCGGAGCGCCCTGTCGATGAGGGGGCTGCAGGAGGAGGAGCCGTGAGCGAGCCCCGCGAGGTCCCGCCGGAGTCGCCGTTCGCCCTCCTGGGCGACGAGGAGGCGGCCGTCTGGTACTCCTACATGAAGGTGCACCTGCGGCTCCGCTACGAGCTGAACCACCAGCTCCGCACGGCGACCGGGCTGTCGCTGGCCGACTACGACGTGCTCGTCGCGCTGACGAGCGAACCCGACGGGCGGATGAGCGTCGCGGACCTCGCCGCGCGGATCGGCTGGGAGCGCAGCCGCGTCTCGCACCGGCTCCGGGGTCTGCGCGAGCGCGAGCTGATCGAGACGCGGCCCGCACCCCGCGATCTGCGGAGCACCGAGGTCGTGCTCACCGATGTCGGGCGCACGGCGCTGCGGGAGGCCGGGCCCGGCCACATCGACTTCGTGCGCCGCGCGTTCCTCGACGCGCTCGACCCGGAGCGGATGGCGGCGATGCGCGAGTCGCTCGACGCCGTCTATGACCGGCTGATCGAGCACGGCACGCTCCCGCGGCCTGCGGACCACCCGTAGGCGCCTCTTCCCTTCCGCGTGAAACTTCACCTATTCTGAGCGCACCGACCCGAGGAGCGCTGTGGACGAGACTCTCGAGACGCTGATCGACCGCGTCGCGATCCGCGAGCTCGTCGACACCTACGCGCGCGGCGCCGACCGCCGGGACGCGGTGCTGGAGGCGTCGGTGTTCGCCGACGACGGCGAGGTGCTCCTCTTCTCCGGCGACCCGGAGACGACGGAGCCTGTCGACACGATCCGCGGACGCGACGCGCTCGTGCGGACCTTCGAGGGCCTGATCGCCCAGTACGACGCGACGACCTACCTGAACGGGCAGTCGTCGGTCCGCTTCGTCACCGCCGCCGCGGCCGAGGGCGAGACGTACTGCACGGCGCTGCACCTGCTGCACGAGGCCGGGCAGCGGTACCTCCTGACGATGTCGATCCGCTACCTCGACCGCTTCGAGCGGATCGACGGCCGCTGGAGGATCGCGCAGCGCCGCCTCGTCATCGACTGGACCGACCGCTCGGCCACGGCGCCCTGACGCGTGCCCCCACCACCGCCACCACCGAAGGAGAACCATGCCCCTGAACGCTCTGCTGCACGCCAACCTCGTCGAGGTCTTCGGCGAGCGCGACCCCGAGAAGCGCCGCGCCGCGATCGCCCGCCTCTACACGCCCGACGTCGAGTTCCTCGACCCCGAGGAGGTGGTCGTCGGGCACGACGCCCTGCACGCGAAGGCGCAGCGCCTGCTCGACGACGCCCCCGGCTTCGTCTTCTCGGCCGCCGGCCCCGCCTACGAGAACCACGACCTCGGCCACCTCGCCTGGAACTTCGGTCCCGAGGGAGCGCCTCCGGTCGTGTCGGGTCTCGACATCTGCCTCGTCGTCGACGGGCGCATCGCGAAGGTCTACACGACCCTGACCTGAGCCTGCGGAGCTCAGACCGTCATGTCGCCCACCGGCGGCTCGGATCCGAGGATCCGGTAGCGCAGCTGCACGACTCCGCGGGGCGAGGTGACGGCCGGTTCGAGCAGCTCGAGCATCGCGGGGGCCGCACCGCCCTCGAAGACCCGCTTGCCCGCGCCGAGCACGATCGGATGGATCCAGAGCGTCAGCTCGTCGGCGAGGCGCTCGGCGAGCAGGGTCTGCACGAGGTCGAGGCTGCCGATCACGTGGATCCGCTCGTGGCGCGTCCGCAGCTCGCGCACCGCCGCCGCGAGGTCCGGGCCGAGCAGGGTCGACCGCTCCCACGGCAGGGGGACGTCCCGACGGGACGCCACGTATTTCGGGATCGAGTTCAGCAGCCGTCCGATGCCGGAGTCGTCGTGCCGCGGCCAGTACTCGGCGAAGATCTCGGAGGTCCTCCGGCCGAGCAGCAGCGCGTCCATCCCCTCCATGCCGGACTGCACCCAGCCTCCGGCGACCTCGTCCAGCAGCGGGGCCTGCCAACCGCCGAAGGCGAAACCGCCCTGCGGATCCTCGTCGGGTCCGCCCGGCGACTGGGCGACACCGTCGAGGGACGTGAAGAGATCGATGCGCACGGTGCCCACGGGCTGCTCCTCCGCTCAGGGCCGCCGCGTCCCGGCGGACGAGGAGACGGTCCCACGGGTGGGGCGTGCAGGCAAGGGGCGGGAGCGCACTGCCCGCCGTAGGGTGTCCCCGTGGAGTGGACGGCGGTGTTCGAGGCGGAGCGCGGCCGGCTGACCGGGCTCGCGACCCGGCTGCTCGGCGACCGGCACGAGGCCGAGGACACCGTCCAGCTGGCCTGGCTGCGACTGCACGGCAGCGACGCCGTGCTCGAGAACCCCGCCGCCTGGCTGACCACGGTGACCACGCGGCTCTGCCTCGACCGGCTGCGCGCCCGCATCCCCGAGCCCGTCGAAGCCCTGGCGGACGCGCCCGCCTCCGGTGCCGATCCCGCCGAGTCCGCGGAGCGGCGCGACGAGGTGGGCCGGGCCCTGCACGTCGTGGTCGACCGGCTCAGCCCGAACGAGCGGGTCGCCCTCGTGCTGCACGAGTCGTTCGGCTACTCCTTCGACGCGATCGGCGGGATCCTCGGCCGCTCGCCGGCGGCCGCGCGCAAGCTCGCCTCTCGGGCGCGCGAGAAGGTCGCGAGCGCCGAGCAGGACGGGCCGGCGTCCGACCGGAGCGTCGTGGACGCGTTCATGGCGGCGGCCCGCGGAGGCGACCTGGCAGGGCTCCTCGCGCTGCTCGCTCCGGGGGCGACCGTCCGCGCCGACGCCGCCGCGATCACGGCGGGCACTCCCGAGCGGATCGACGGACGCGAAGCGATCGCCGCGTTCTTCGACGGCAGTGCGCACGCCGCGCTCCCGGTGCTCACCGCCGGGCGACCGGCGTTCGCCTGGTTCCATCTCGGCGAGGCCAGGGTGCTGTTCGACTTCGCCGTCCGGGACGGCCGGGTCGAGTCGATCGTGTTCCGCGCCGCTCCCGAGGCCCTGGCCGGCGTCGTGCGACGGCCCCGCGACACGCCGGCGGTCACATCCGAGGGCCCTCGCCCGTCGTAGGAGCAGGAGCCGTCGCGCAGCGCGAAGGCAGGAGGAGGACACCGTGAAGACCATGACGTGCCGCGACCTCGGCGGGCTGTGCGCCCTCGAGCACCGCGGAGCCACCGCCGACGAGATCATCAACGCCCAGGACCGCCACCTGAAGGACGCGGTGAAGGCGGGCGACGAGTCGCACCGCGAGGCGCGCGAGGCGATGAAGGGCCGCTGGATGCGGCCGAAGAAGGCGCTCGACTGGTACAACGGCGTCAAGCGCGCCTACGCCGAGCTCCCTGAGAGCTGAGCGGATCCGACCGTCCGTCCTCCGCCTCGTCGGGCGGCGCGGACGCCGTTCGCGATGATCACGACCTCCGCGAGCTCGTGCACGAGCACGACCCCGGCGAGGCCCAGGACGCCGAGGAGCGCGAGGGGCAGGAGGACGACGATCACGCCGAGCGCGAGGATCAGGTTCGCGGTCATGATCCGCCGGCCCCGGCGCGCGTGCCGCAGCGCGGCGGGGATCAGGCGCAGGTCGCTGCCGGTGAAGGCCACGTCGGCGGACTCGATCGCGGCCGCCGAGCCGGTCGCGCCCATCGCGATGCCGACGTCGGCTGCGGCGAGAGCCGGGGCGTCGTTGATGCCGTCGCCGATCATCGCCACGCGTCGGTGCCGGGCGATCCGCTCGATCGAGACCGCCTTGCCGGCGGGCGTCTGCTCCGCGTGCACCTCCGCGATCCCCGCCCGGTCGGCGAGGGCGTGCGCGGTGCGGGCGTTGTCGCCGGTGATCATGACGGAGTCGATGCGCAGGCGGGCGAGCTCCGCGATCGTCGCGGCCGCCTCGGGCGCGAGCTCGTCGCGGACGCCGATCACTCCGAGGACCGCGCCGCCGCGCTCCACGACCACGGCCGTCATGCCGTCGCTCTCCATCGCCTCCCGCTCTGCCGTCAGCGCTCCGGCCGGGACCCAGCGGGGGCTGCCGACGCGGACCGGGACCCCGGAGAGGCTGCCGGTGATGCCGTCGCCGGGATGCTCCGTGACGTCCTCGACCGCGGCCGGCGTCGAGCCGGCGGCGAGGATCGCGGCGGCGAGCGGATGGGTGCTCCGCGCCTCGAGCGCCGCGGCGACCCCCAGCACGTCCTCGCGGGTCGCGCCGGGGGCGGTGGCGACGTCGGCGACGCTCGGGCGGCCGGCGGTGAGGGTGCCGGTCTTGTCGAACGCGACGACCTGCACCGTGCCGAGGCGCTCGAACGCCTCTCCGGAGGTGATGACGAGCCCGAAGCGGCTGCCGGCGCCGATCGCCGAGATCACCGTCACCGGCACGGCGATCGCCAGCGCGCACGGCGAGGCGGCGACGAGCACGACCAGCGCGCGCTCGGTCCAGGTGGTGGTGTCTCCGATCAGCACCCCGACCAGGGCGATGCCTGCGGCGAGCAGGAGCACGGCCGGGACGAGGGGCTTCGCGATGCGGTCCGCGAGCCGGGCCCGCTCGCCTGTGCGCGCGTGGGCCTGCTCGACCAGCCGCACGATCGCCGTCAGCGAGTTGTCGGTGCCCGCCGCGGTCGCCTCGACCTGCAGCGCACCGCCGCCGTTGATCGATCCGGCGCTCACCGCATCGCCCGGGCCGACCTCGACGGGGATCGACTCGCCCGTGATCGCGGAGGTGTCGAGGCTGCTGCGGCCCGAGACGACGACGCCGTCCGTGGCGATCCGGTCGCCGGGGCGCACCACGAGCACGTCGAGCTCGCGCAGCTCTCGCGCCGGGATCGTGACGTCGCCGTGCAGCCGGGACACGATCGCGGTGTCGGGGAGCAGATCCAGCAGGGCGCGCAGGCTCCCGCGGGCCCGGTCCATCGCCCGGTCCTCGAGCGCCTCCGCGATCGAGAACAGGAACGCCAGCGCGGCCGCTTCTGCGACGTGCCCGAGCAGGACGGCGCCGACGGCCGCGATCGTCATCAGCAGGCCGACGCCGAGCCTGCCTCGCAGCAGCCGCCGCACGGCGCCCGGCGCGAACGTCGACGCGCCCGCGACCAGGCTCGCGCCGAGCACGATCGTGCCGGCGGGCTCCCGGCCGGTCCACTCCAGGACGGAGCCGAGGAGCAGCAGCGCACCGGCCGCGATCGGGACGAGGACGGTCCTGTCCCGCCACCACGGCACCGCGTCCTCCGGCTCTCCGCTGTCGTCGTGCTCGTGCTCGGACGCCGCGTGCTCGTGCGGCCCGGCCTGCCCGGTCGGCCGCGCGCCGAGCGTCAGGGCGGCCGGCTCGTCCCCGCCGCAGCACTCCGCGCTCACTCCGGCACCTCGCAGCACAGCGGCACGTCGCAGTCCTCGTCGGCGCAGTCCGCGCCGTCGTCGATCGCGAGCACGACGTCGACCATCGCGAGCAGCGCCTTCGAGAGGTGCGGATCCGCGATCTCGTACCGGGTGCTGCGTCCCTCCGGGATCGCGGCGACGATGCCGCACCCCCGCAGGCAGGTCAGGTGGTTCGAGACGTTCGAGCGCGTGAGGCCCAGCTCCTGCGCCAGCTCGCCCGGATGCCCGGGCCTATCGATCAGCGACAGCAGGATCCGCGACCGGGTGGGATCGGCCATCGCCCGACCCAGCCGATTCATGACGTCCAGACGCGAGGCGATGGTCAGCATGCACTGACCATACAGCGTCGGCTGACATGACGCCGGGCGGGAACGACGGGGGCGACCGCGGTGGGGGACGGGGACGGGCGGGACCAGGACCGCCCGCCCCTCGACGGACCGCCGGGTACCGGTCCGCCGTCACCGCGGCGCACGGGGCGGCCGACGGCAACTCGCCGCGGGGGAGGGGCTCTCGATCGGATCGGAGCGGCCGCCCGCGCGGGAAGAGCGCGAGCAGCGCGGCTCGGGTCCGGGAGCGCACTGCGTCCCGGGCACCCTACGCGACCCTCCCGAGTCCGCACCCAGCGGGGGCGCAGACGACGGCGCCCCTCCCTCCGCGAAGGAGGAAGGGGCGCCGTCGTGCCGAGGGTGTGTCAGCAGGTGGCCGCCGCGTACCGCACCGAGGCCGAGAAGGCCGGCTGGTCGACCGCGGTCCCCGAGACGGACACCGCTCCCTCCGGCATCGCGCGCAGGCGGGTGGTGAAGGCGGCCGTGGCTGCGGCGCCCGGAGCGACCGAGGCGAACGACTTCGTGCCGTACGCGGAGTCGATCGTGACGGCGGCCGGAACCGTGTCGCCGTTGCGGACCGTGACCGTGAGCACGACCTTCCCCGCGACGCAGCGCGTCGTCACCGTGGGAGCGAGCTCGAGGGTGTCGAGGCTCACCGCCGCGGAGGTCGAGGCGAGCACGAGCGCGTCGGAGTAGCCGTCGTACGAGGCGGTGACGCCCGTCACTCCGGCCGGCACCGTCGCCGTGGCCGCGCCGCCGGTCAGGCGCACGGTCTGGGTCCAGCTGCCGCCGCGGAACGTGACGGTGCCCGCCACGTCGCCGGAATCGGCGGCCGTCACCGTCGCGGTCGCGGTCCGGCCGTCGACGGCGAGCGTCGTGGTCGAGGCGACCGCCTTGACCGGCGCCCACTCCTTCATGGCGGTGAGCACCGTCTGCGGGACGCTGACGAACGCGCCGTGGCGCGGGCTGGCCGGCAGGCCGCCCTTCGTCGAGACGCTCCAGTCGGCCGACTTCGACAGGCGCGAGGCCTGCGAGCTGCCGGCGATCGCCGCGCCCGAGGTCACGAAGGCCTTGTAGCCGCCGCTGCCGTAGTTGTCGACGAGGAACGCGTAGCCGTCACCGGTGCCCGTGGTGTCGTTCGGGTCGCCGGCGTTGAGCTTCACGATCTCGGGGCCCTCGCCCTCCTGGCCGGTCTCGAGACGGGTCATGTTGGTGTCGGTGAGCTGCCACGTCGTCGTCGGGTCGGCGCTCCAGTTCGACGAGGTCGTCGGGGCGGTCAGCACCGTCGACTTCTCGAGGAAGATGTCCTTGCCGGCCTCGAGGATGCCGGCGGCGCCGCCCTCCTCGTTCTTGGTGAAGCGGTAGTAGTAGTCGCCGATCTTGGTGATCGTCGAGTCGATCCGCGCGTAGCCGGTGTCCTGCCAGGTGGCCGGCGGCTGCGTGAAGGTGCGGAAGTCGCGGGTGATCACCGAGAAGACGCGCGAGTAGAGCTTGTCGCCGTTCGACTTCGTGGCGTCGGAGTAGAGGCGCGACGAGAAGAAGACGACGTACGACTGCAGAGCGTCGTCCCAGTACGCCTCCGGCGCCCAGGTCATGCCCGCGGCCGGCTGGTTGACCGTGATGCCGGTGTCAGCGCCGTTGGTGCGGGTCCACGTCACGAGGTCGGTCGACTCCCAGACCTCGATCTTGAGGCTGCCCTTGGACTGCGCGTCGCCCCAGCTCGTGCCGCACGAGATGCAGAGGTCGGTGGCGACCATGTAGTACTTGTCGCCGTTGTGCGAGCGGAGGATGAACGGGTCGCGGAGTCCGCGGGTGTCGGTCGTCGAGGTGATGACCGCCTTGCCGTCGTTGACCGGCGAGAAGGTGAAGAAGTCGTTGCCGGACGTGGCCGCCTGGTAGATCTTCTCGTCGCCGTCCGACTTGAAGTACGCCGAGGCGTAGCCCGCGTCGGGAGCGGTGCGGCCGAGCTCGGCCACCGTCAGCGTGAAGCTGCGCGACTCCGACACTCCGTTGAGCGTCGCGTTCGCGGTCAGGGTCACGGTCGCGTCACCGCTGCCGTACGCGGGTCGCGCGACGACTCCGCCGCCCTGGTACGGGTCGGCGGCGCCCACGGCCGGGGCGACGTAGCCGGCGGTCGTCGGAGTGACGAGCGCCGGATTCGAGGAGGTCCACGTGATCGCGGTGCCGTTCTTCACGCCCTTGACGACGAGGGGCAGGTTCTCGGTGGTGCGCGGCGCGAGCACGATCGCGTCGAGGTCGTCGTTGATCTTCGGGGCGAGGACGACGAGCTCGAAGGTGATCGGGCCGCCGGAGCTCGGGGTGGCCGTCAGGGTGACCGGGGTGTCGGTCGTGATCGAGCGCGACACGGCTCCGGTGGTCGAGACGACCGCGGGGTTCGACGACGCCCAGCTGAGGGAGATGCCGTTGCTGGTCGTGGGGAGGTTCAGGTTGCCCGAGACGGCGGTGAGCGACGGGTTGCCGTTGAGGACGACCGGGAGGAGGTCGGAGCGCAGGAGCGCCGCCGTCGAGGCCCGCTTGGCGTCCGCGGTGGGCATGCTCGCTCCGACCTGCTCGGCGGTGAGCGAGGTGTCCCAGAACTTCACGTCGGTGACGTCGCCGGTGAAGAGGGCGTCGCCCTGGTAGAGCGAGCGGCCGAGGTAGCCGAGCGTGCTGCCGGAGGGGATGATGCTCGCCATCGACTTGGCCGCGGTGACCGTCGAGATCTGCGCGCCGTCGCGGTAGAGGGTGAGCGTGGTGCTCGAGCCGGTGCCCGATCCGACCATGGTGAGGGTCGTGAAGCCGGGGTTGAGGCCGCCGCCGGCCGGGAGCCGCTGCTCGCCGTTCCCGCTGTCCTTGACCCGGATGCCGGACAGGACCTGGTTGCTGTACCCGCCCTCCGAGCTGCGCGGGTTCACGAACACGTGGTTGCCCAGCGTCGTCGTGTTCCAGGGGCCGACGCCGTCGCCGATCACCCAGCCGAACTGGTTCGCCGAGGTCTGCGTCTTCACCGTGTACTCGACCGCGAAGGAGTTGTCGGTGCCCGTGACGAGGTTCTTCGGCAGGGCCGCGTAGCCGTTGGCGCGGAAGCGGGCGACCTGGTCGCCGCCCGCGTCCGCGAAGGACGCGTCGGTCAGCCCGGTGAGCGTCGCGTTCCGGCCGTTGCCCGAGATGTCGAGGAGGGCCGAGCCCGCGTGCGACATGTCGTAGTGGGCGGTCGGAGCGGGGACGTCGACCGCGGAGGCGGACATCGGCACGAGGATGCCGGTCAGGGCGACGCTCGTGCACGCGAGCGTGGAGAGGAGGAGGGTGCGGGTCCGGCGCCGGGGCGCGGGGTGCTCCGAAGAGCGTCGTCTCATCATCGAGACCTTTCCGATCGTGGGGTGGGGCTCCCGGGGTCGGCGCGGACGCTCGGCCCGGTCCGCACTCCCCTCCATCGGGGAGAGCGGGGGTGTGTTCACGCTAACACGCCCGGCATCGCGGGGAACAGGGCCGATGAACCCTTTCAGTCGAGATGCTCGAGGACGTCGCGCGCAAGTGTCCATCTCGCCCTAGGGTGTGTTCGCACGCGCCGCCGCGGGCAAGAGGAGGCTCGTCATGCCCGAGTGGTACACCCTCGGAGTCGTCGCGCTGGTGATCGTCGTGGTCGTCGTCGTGATCGTCCGGTTCCGCATCAACCCGGTCATCGCGCTCGCGCTGGGAGCCGCCGCGATCGGCCTCCTGACCGGACTCGGACCCGTCGACACCGTCTCGACCATGTCGACCGGCTTCGGCGAGGTGATGGCCGAGGCGGGCATCCTGATCGGCTGGGGCGTGCTGATCGGCGCCATGCTCAACGAGATGGGCGCGATCGTCCGCCTCGTCGAGGGTCTGATGCGCGTCTTCGGGCGCCGCGGGATCCCCTACGCGCTCGGCCTGTCGCTCGCCACGTACCTGCAGACGATCTTCGTCGACGTGCTGATCGTGATCGCCGCGCCGCTGGCCCGGAGGATCGCCCCGCGCCTGGGCCCGGCCGGCACCGGCATCATCGGCGTCACCTTCGCGGTCGGCCTCGAGATGGGCATCGTGATGATGGTGCCCGGCTTCGCGGCGGTCGCCCTGGCCGGCCTGCTCGGCGTGCCCCTCGGGGTCATGATGCTCGGCGGCTTCGCCGTCGTCGCGCCCACCGTCGTGCTCACGATCCTGCTGATGTCGCTGGCCTTCCGGCTCGGCTTCTGGGATCCGGCGCGCGACCAGCAGGTCGTCGTGCGCGACGACGACGAGGAGGCCGTGCTCGCCGGCGCGTCGGGGTCCTCCGGTTCGTCCGGCGCCTCGGCTTCCGCCGCCGCCCCGGCCACCGGCACCGTCCGCACCGCCGTCGGAGGAGTGCCCCGCGGACCGGCCGCCCTCCGGCCCGGTGCCGTCGAGGAGCGCCGGCGCCCCCTCCTGCTGCTCTTCGCGCCGATGCTCGTGGCGCTCCTGCTCATCGCCTCGCAGGCCGTGCTGAGCGTGGCCGGCGCGGAGGTGCCCGTGATGCAGTTCCTCGGCAACCCGATCATCGCCCTGCTGCTCGCCGTCATCGCGACCGGAGTGATCGGCCGCCTCGCGGTCGGGACCAAGCGCATCGAGAAGGCCGTCGTGAAGGGCTTCCAGGACGGCGGTCAGATCTTCCTCCTCACCGGCATCGGCGGCTCGCTCGCCGCCGTGATCGCGCAGGGCGACCTCGGCGACGTCCTGAAGGGCTACTTCTCGGCGTCCTCGTTCGCCCCGCTGCTGCTGGTCTGGCTCATGGCCGCCGTGCTGCACATCGCCGTCGGGTCGGTCACCCTCTCGGCGATCACGGCCGCCGGAGTCATCGCGCCCGTCGCCGCGTCGCTGGGCCTGGACCCGCTGCTGATCGCGCTCGCCGCGGGTTCCGGCGCGCTGTTCTGCATCCACGTCACGTCGAACACGTTCTGGCTGCTGCAGTCCTTCCTCGACCAGTCGGTGCGCGGGGCGCTCAAGACGGTGACGGTGGGGGTGTCGCTGGCGTCGGTGCTCGCGCTCGGGATGACGCTGGTGCTGTCGCTGTTCCTGTAGCCGCTGATTCCGGAGGGGCTGATCCTGTACGGGGCGGGGGGCCGCGCGGGCGAGCGGTCGTCGTTGCGGACGATGCGACCTGGCTGAGCGTGCGGGGTTCACGATCGATGAGGGGCGGGCCCGCGCTGGGTCGGCGACCGCGGAGCGTTCGGCGCGCATTGTGGTCGGTCGCGGCCTCGGAGCCCGGCGGCGGTGCGGACGGAGCCGGGTGTCGCGCAGTCGCTCGAGAAGTCGGCGCGACGGTGCGGCAGCCCTGTGGCGCGCCCCTGGCGTGAAGCGCTCGTCGTGCTCCGCGAACGTGAGTGGATGTCAGTAGTCGCTGGTTCTGTTCTCCTATGACGGGAACAGAAGTAGTGGAGGTGCTCGCGCTGGTGCGGGAGCGCGGGGATCGGGCGGGTGAGTTGGCGCGGTCGGCGTCGCCGGTGCTGCTGGCGGCGGCGGTGGAGCTGCATGCGGCGTACCGAGCGGCGGTGTCGTGTCCGGAGGCGTTCGCGCGGGGTGTGCCGCGGGGCGGGTCGGCGGATCTGGTGGAGCGCTCGGTCCGTGCGGAGCTCGCGGTGGGTTGCGGGGTGTCGGAGCGGGTGGTGTCCCGCGATCTGGAGGACGCGCGGCTGCTGATCGAGGACCTCCCGCGCACCCGGGAGGCGCTCGCGGGCGCGAGGCTGCGGTGGGAGGCGGGCCGGATCATCTGCGCGACCGCCGGCAGCCTGCCGCCGGAGTCGCGGGCGGTGTTCGACGAGCGGGCGTGCGAGCTGGCGCTCGTGCTGACGCCCACGCAGCTGCGGCGCCGGGTGGCGCGACTGCGGGATGAGCTGCACGTCGAGCCGCTCGCCGACCGGCATGCGCAGGCTCGGGAGGATCGCGCGGTCTGGCTGGTCCCGGATGCGGACGGCATGGCGCTGCTGTGCGCACTGCTGCCCGCCCCGGTCGCCGTCGGCGCGTACGCGCGGCTGGACCGCATCGCCCGCTGCCTGCGCGACGGGACCGACAGCCGAGGAGGGGAGGCCGACCGGCCGGACGACGCCCGCACCCTCGCGCAGCTGCGCGCCGACGCGCTCGCCGACCTGCTCTGCGACGGCGACGTCACGGGCACCGCACCGGATGTCGTCGGCGCTGCACCCGGCGATGCGGCGACTCCGACGTTCGTCCCCGGAGTGCGCGCCGAGGTCCGGTTGACCCTCGCCGCGAGCACCGCCACCGGCCGCGACGACGCCCCCGCCGACCTCGACGGCTACGGACTCATCCCCGCCCACGTCGCCCGCGAACTCGCCGGAGCGGCCACGACGATCACCCGCGTCCTCACCGACCCCGACACCGGCACCGTCCTCTCCGTCGGCCGCACCCACCGCGTCCCGCCACCCCGGATGAGACTCGCCCTCCACCTGCGCGACCGGACCTGCCGCTTCCCCGGCTGCACCCGCCCCGCAGCTCGCACCGAGGCCGACCACACCCTCGAATGGCGTCACGGCGGGCAGACGAGCCTCGACAATCTCGCCTCCCTCTGCACCGCCCACCACCACGTCCGCCACGGCGACCGCTGGACCTACGTCCTCCACCCCGACGGCATCGCCCACTGGACCACCCCCACCGGGCGCCGCATCACCACACGACCGGAGACCCTCCTCCCGGACCCCGCGCGCCTCCGACCCGAACCGCGGTTCACGGAGCCGCCTTCGTTCTGAACCGGGTGCACCGTCGACCACTCGGCGCGCGCTCGGCGCGACCGGAGTGGCGTCGTTCGGCCGACGACCGTGCTGATCACGGTGCTACCCGACCCGACCGCGCGGTGTGCGTCCCGGGCCCGGCTGTGCCCCCGCTTCGCCGTGGGAAGGAGTGCGGTCCTCCGTTCTGCCGTGGCGCGCCCTGCTGGGCCCTGCCGTCCTCGGCTGTGCAGCGCCGTGTCTCGCCGTGCGACGCTGCGTCGTGTCTTGCGCGCGTCGCGCTGTGCCCTGTCGCGCCGTGTAATGGAGTGCGCGTCGTGCCGGGCCGTGCTGCGGCCTGCCCTGGCGCGCGATTCGCTGTACCGCTGGCGACAGTCTTCTGACGCGCGCTCTGCTGGGTCTCGCCGTCCGGGGCCGTGCAGTGATGTGCCTGCAGCTTCGCGCGGCGTTGTGCCGCGCTGTGTCGTATCGCGCTGTGCCTGCCTGCCCGCCGTGCCGCGCCGTGCGCCAGGATGGTCCGCATGCTGCGAGCGACCGACATCCCCTGGGACCTCCTCCGGGACCGCCCCCCGGCGCTCGCGCTGCTGCCGTTCGGCGCGCTCGAGGCGCACGGGCTGCACCTGCCGCTCTCGACCGACACGCTCGTCGCCGAAGCGGTCGCCGAGCGGATGGCGCACCGTCTCGACGCGCTGCTCCTGCCGGCGATCCCCTACGGGGCGACGGCCGGCACCGCCGGCTATCCGGGCACCGTCTCGCTGTCGGCGCCGACCGTGACGGTGGTCGCCGTCGACATCGCGCGGGCGCTCGCGGCCTCGGGCGTGGGCCTCCTCGTGATCGTCAACGGCGACTACGGCAACCGCGCCCCGCTGCGCGCAGCGGTCGACGTGCTCACCGCCGACGGGATCGAGGTGCTGCTGCTCGACTACCCCGGCTTCGAGGAGGCGGCCGCGAGGGTCCGCGAATCCCGCCCCGCCGCACCCGGACTCGCGCACGCGGAGGAGCTCGAGACCTCGCTGGTCCTGGCCCTCGCTCCCGAGCTGGTGCTGCGCGAGCGCTACGTCGTCTGCTACCCGGACTTCCCGCCGGAGTTCGGCACCGTCGAGATGCCGCTCCACCCCTTCTCGGAGTCGGCCGTCTTCGGCGATCCGACCTCGGCGTCCGCCGAGAAGGGCGAGGCGATCCTGGAGGCGGTGGTCGAGGCGTCGGTCGAGGCGGTGCGCACGGCTCTCCGGTGAGCGGAGCCGCGCCTCCTCAGGGACGACGGGTCATGGCGACCCCGCCACCGCGGCCGTCGAGGTCCGCTCCACGAGCTCGACCGGCAGCTTCTCCCGCACCCGGGCCTCCGCCGGATCCGCCAGGGCGTCCAGGAGCAGTCGAGCCGCCCGGGATCCCATCGCGACGGCGGGCTGCCGGATCGTGGTCAGCCCGACGAGCGCCGCCGATTCGATGTCGTCGAAGCCGATCACCGAGACGTCCTGCGGAACCCGGAGGCCCGCGGTCCGCAGTCGGTCGACGGCTCCGATCGCGATCTCGTCGTTGCCGGCGGCGATCGCCGTGAACGGCGTGCCGCTGCGCAGCGCTTCGTCCACCAGAGCGGCCCCCGACGGCGCGGAGTAGTCGCCGGTGAGCATCAGCGAGTCGGGGAACGACTCCCGGACGCCCGCGGTGCGGTCCCGCGTCGAGACCAGGCCGCGCGGCCCGGCGATGATCAGCACCCGTTCGTGCCCGAGCGCGGCCAGATGCTCTCCGGCCAGGCGCCCTCCTCGCCGGTTGTCCGAGGTGACGACGGTCACGTTCTCGAGTGACGGGATCTCCTCGTCGGCGAGCACGAGCGGGTACTCGGCGGCGAACGGCCGCAGCTCCTCCGCATCGACGGGGGAGTCGCTCGCGACGTAGACGAGGCCGTCGACCGTGCGGTTCCGCAGCAGATCGAGGTAGCGCCGATGGCGATGGCCACCGAAGGACGTGCTGCAGATCAGCACGCCGTAGTCGAGCGGACCCGCGACCAGCTCGACGCCCTTCGCGATGCGGCTGAAGTAGGAGGTGGTGATGTCCGGCACCGCGACGGCGAGCAGTCGGCTCCGCCCGGACTGGAGGGTGCGGGCCGCTGAGTCGGGGACGTAGCCCGCCTGCCGGATGATCGCGAGGATCCGCTCGGCCGTGCGCGGATTCACCGGGCGCTTGCCCGAGAGCACGTGCGAGACCGTCGTCACGCTGACCCCGGCCGACTGCGCGATCTGCTGCATGGTCGGTCTGCCCGCTCGCATCGTCGCCTCGACTCCCTCGCCCTGCAAAACGCTTTGCACCGCATTCCATCACATCACAGAAGCGCCTCCCTCAGCCCGACCGCAGAGGGCGCTCACCGTCGCCCCCCGGATCGGGGGAGGTGTCACCCCGCGTTTCCGACCCGTTTCCGCGGGAAGAAGACCCCATTACGAAGCGTCACTCGGGGACTGCGGGGCACCGCGCCGACCCTAGGCTCGGGAAATCCTCCTCAGGTGCGATACCCCGAATGCAAAACCTTTTGCACACCCGACCGGAAGACCAGGTGACCGTGAAAGACCTCGATCTCGCCCGCGCCGCCCAGCGCGTCTCCGTCCCCGTCGTCGCCGTTCTGCTGGCGCTGGTCATCGGAGCGATCCTGATCACGGTGTCCGGGCGCTCGCCCGTCGACGCGATGGCGGCGATCGGCCGCGCCGCCTTCACCTGCGATCCCGGGTACTGCAACTTCGGCACCGTGCTCACGACGGCCACCCCGCTGATCATGACCACCCTCGGCGCCGTCATGGTCCTGCGGGCGGGCCTGTTCAGCATCGGCCAGGAGGGGCAGTACGGCCTCGGCGCCGTCGCGGCGGTCGTCGTGGGCTACCAGGTCCAGCTCCCCGGAGGGCTGCACCCGATCGTCGCGCTGCTGGCCGCGGGCGTCGCGGGAGCGCTGGTCGGACTCGTCCCCGCGATCTTCCGCGTCTTCCTCGGAGCGAACGAGCTGATCGTCAGCATCATCCTCAACTCGATGGTCGCCCTGCTGTTGAGCTTCCTCATCAACTACCCGCTGCGGGACACGGGCGGGACGGCCTCCTACACGCCGCAGATCGACGAGACGGCGCGGCTCCCGATCTTCGACACCGCGACCAAGCTCGGCGCGAACCTCGTCGTGGCCCTCGCCTTCGTGGCGATCGTCGCGGTGTACATGTCCCGCACCACCTGGGGCTACGAGCAGCGGATGGCGGGCGAGGCGCCCGTCTTCGCCCGCTACTCCGGGATGCGCACCCGCACGGCCGTGCTCCGCGCGGCCGCCCTCGGCGGAGCCCTCGCCGGCATCGGCGGCGGCATCCAGGTCCTCGGCATGAACTACCGCGTGATCGACGGGTTCCTCGACGGCACCGGATTCAACGGGCTGACGGCAGCGATCCTCGGAGGCACCACCGTGATCGGCGGGTCCCTCGCCGCGATCCTGTTCTCGGCGATCACCGTCGGCGCGATCAACGGGCTGCAGATCCTGATGGGCGTGCCGCGCGAGATCGGCGCCGTGATCCTCGCGCTGATGATCCTCCTCGTCGCGATCCAGACACCGCTCGCCGGACGCCTGGAGCTCTGGCTCAGCAAGCGCCGGGGCGCCCGCGAGATCGCCGCGCGGGCGGCCGCCGCTCCGCCGCCCCCGGAACCGGTCGACACCCCGCCGGACCCCGACGAGGTCCGCGCCCACGCGGCCGCCCGGAACGAGGAGTGAGCATGGACTTCCTCCTCGCCCTCCTGACCCCCGAGCTCATCCACAACGGGATCCAGCTCACCACCCCGATCCTCTTCGGCGCCCTCGCCGCCGCGCTCAGCTCGCGGGCCGGAGTCCTGAACCTCGCGATCGAGGCGAAGATGCTGGTCGGAGCGTTCGTCGGACTCGTCGCTCTCGACGGCACCGGGTCGCAGCTGCTCGCCGTCGTGATCGCCGCGCTGGCCGGAGCGCTCACCGGCGGGCTGATGGCCCTCGCGCACCGCGTCGGGGTCGACCTGATCGTCTTCGCGATCGGGCTCAACATGCTCCTGCTGGAGCTGTCGATCTACCTCATGCGGCAGTTCTTCGGCGGCGTGGGCGTCTGGACCCCCGACGTCGCGACGCTGCCGTCGATCCCGCTGCCGTTCCTCGAGGGCGTGCCCGTGCTCGGCCCGCTGCTCAGCGGCTACAACGCGCTGGTCTATCTGGCGTTCGCGCTCGCGGCCGCGTTCGGCCTGCTGTTCCGCTACCGGCCCGGCCGCCACCTCCTGGCGGTGGGCGAGGCTCCGGGAGCCGCGGCCGCCGCGGGCATCTCGGTCGAGCGGGTGCAGACGCTCTCGCTGGTCGGCTCCGGCGCCCTCGCCGCTCTCGGAGGCGCGTTCCTGACGGTCGGCGAGCTCGGGCTCTTCGCCCGCAACATGACCGACGGCGCCGGCTGGATCGCGATCACCGCGGCGCTCCTCGCGGTGAACCGCCCCGTGTTCCTCGTGCCGGCGTCCCTCCTGTTCGGCTTCTCCGACGCCTTCGCGATCCGCCTGCAGAGCACCACCGACCTGCCCCAGGTGCTCGTGCAGCTCATCCCGATGGCCGCGACGCTCCTCGTGCTCGGCTTCGTCGGCTACCGCGGACTCCGCGCCAAGGAGACCCTCGGCCTGCCCCGCCGCGCCCGCCGCCAGCTGGCCGGCGCTCTGCGCTGACGCTCGCGCCGCCCTCTCGCCCCTCCCTCCCACCCCGCACCCGACGAGAACGAAGGACACAGCCATGACCCTCCCCGTACCCTCCCGCCGCCGCGCCCGGCCGGCGTCCGCCCTCTCCGCCCTGGCCGTCACGGCCCTCGCCCTCTCGGCCTGCAGCGGCGGAGGCTCCGCCTCGACCGCGGCCCCCGACTCCGACGCCTACACCGTCGCGCTGGTCGGCGGCGTCGCGGGCGACCTCTCCTACACCGACTCCGCCCTGGCAGGCCTCACCGAGGCGAAGGACACCCTCGGGGTCGCGACCTCGCACATCGAGGCGCCCGACGTGGCGCAGGGCGAGACCCTCCTCCGCTCGGCCATCCAGACCTCGCCGGACCTCGTGCTGAGCATCACCCTGCCGCTGGACACCGTCATCGCGATCGCCGAGCAGTACCCGGACCAGAAGATCGGCATGCCGGACCAGAGCCTCGAGGACTCCGAGGTGCCCGACAACCTCGAGCTCTACACGATCAACACCCACGAGGGCAGCTTCCTGGCGGGCCTGGTCGCGGGCACGATGACCACCACCAAGAAGGTCGGCGCGGTCGTCGGCGGCGACGCTCCGGGGCTCAACCAGTTCGCCTGGGCGTACGAGCAGGGCGTCAAGGAGGCGTGCGGCGACTGCACCGTGCAGCGCACCTACCTCAACTTCACCTTCAACGATCCGGCGCTGGGCAAGTCGACCGCCCTCGACATGCACAGCGACGGGGTCGACGTGATCTTCCAGGTCGCGGGCGGCTCGGGCACCGGCGTCATCGAGGCCGCGGAGGAGGAGGGCTTCTACGCCATCGGCGTCGACAGCGACCAGGACTCCGTCGCGCCCGGCACGGTCATCACCTCGATGATGAAGCACGTCGACGCCAACGTCCTCACGATGATCTCCTCGGCGCAGGAGGGCGAGTTCACCTCGGGCGCCACCAACGTCGGACTCGCCGAGGGCGCGACCGGGCTCTCGTGGGACGAGGGCTCCACGGTCTTCGAGGACGCCCACCCCGAGCTCGCCGAGCCCGTGGCCGCCGCCAAGAGCACCGTCGCCGACTACGAGACGCAGATCCTCGACGGCTCGTTCGAGGTCTGCGACGCCCTGAACGACCCCGACTCGGACGCCTGCTCGCCCTTCGCCGGCTGATCCTCCCGACCGCAGGAGTCGCCGATCACCCCCCCCGGTCGGCGGCTCCTGCGCTCCCCCTCTCGCGCCCCGCCGCGGCACCCGCACCAGGAAGGCCCCTCCATGACCACTCCGTTCCTCCGGCTCGACGGCCTGCGGAAGTACTTCGCCTCCTCCGGCGTCCTGGCGGTCGCCGACGTCTCGCTCGACGTCGGCGCCGGCGAGGTGGTCGCCTTGGTGGGCGAGAACGGCACGGGCAAGACCACTCTGATGAACCTGCTGTTCGGCGCGTTCCCGCTCGACGCCGGTCGGATCGAGATCGACGGCGAGGAGGTCGCGATCCGGGGGCCGCAGGACGCGATCGACCACGGGATCGGCATGGTGCAGCAGCACTTCGCGCTCGTCCCCTCCTTCACCGTCGCGCAGAACGTGCTGCTGGGCCGCGAGCCCCGACGCCGCGACGGCCGGATCGACGACGCTGCGGCGGAGCGCGAGGTCGGCGCCCTCGCCGATCGCCTCGGATTCCCGGTGGACCCGGCGAAGCTGGTCGCGGCCCTGCCGATCGGATTGCAGCAGCGCGTCGAGATCCTGAAGGCGCTCGCCGGCGATACGAGGCTGCTGATCCTCGACGAGCCGACCGCGGTGCTCACCCCGTCCGAGGCGGAGGACCTGCTGCGCGCGGTTCGCCGACTCGCCTCCCTCGGGACCTCGGTCGTGTTCATCAGCCACAAGCTGCCCGAGGTCATGGCCGTCGCGGACCGCATCGTCGTGATGCGCCGCGGCCACGTGGTCGGCGGGATGACCGCCGCCGAGGCGACCGCTCCGGCGATCGCCCGGATGATGGTCGGCCGCGACGTGCTGCTCAGCGCCGACATCCCGCCGGGCAGCCCCGGGGCGGACGTCCTGCGGGTGTCCGGGGTCTCGGCACCGCAGGTGAGCGCGGGGGACTCGGGACTCGACGACGTCTCGCTCACCATCGCGTCGGGGGAGATCCTCGGAGTCGCGGGCGTGAGCGGCAACGGTCAGGGCGCGCTGGTCGACGCGATCGCCGGACTCCGCCGGGTGCGCGAGGGCACGGTCGAGATCGCCGGGACCGACACCACCGGTCGCGGCCCGCGCGCCGCCCGTGATGCCGGGCTCGCGCACATCGCCGAGGACCGCATGCACGTGGGCCTGAACCGCGGCGCGACGCTGGAGGAGAACGCCGTCTCGGTCGCCTACCGCTCGCCGCGCTTCCACTGGGCCGGTCTGCTCCGCCGCGGCGCGATCCACCGGTTCGCGGTGCAGCTCATCGACGACTACATCGTCCGCGGCGCCTCCGCCCGGCGTCTGATCGGCTCGCTCTCGGGCGGCAACCTGCAGAAGATCGTGATCGGCCGCGAGCTCGACGGCGACCCTGCGGTGATCATCGCCAACCAGCCCACTCGCGGTCTGGACGTGGGCAGCATCGAGTTCGTGCACCGGGCCCTGCTCGCCGCGCGCAGCCGGGGCGCGGGCGTGCTTCTACTCTCGGCCGAGCTCGAGGAGATCCTCACGCTCTCGGACCGGATCGTCGTGATGTACGACGGCCGCCTCGCCGGGCCGTTCGCCCGCGGCGAGCTCGACACCGCCGAGATCGGCGCGCTCATGGCCGGCTCCGACCTCGAGACGAGCACCCCGTGACGCGCACGCTGATCGTCGCCGACCACGTGCTGCCCGATGTCGAGGCCGACGAGCTCGGCCCGGCGGTCGTCGCGGTCGAGGACGGCATCGTCCTCTCGGTCGATCCGCTGCGCGGTGCTCGCCCCCGCGGCGCGGACGTCGTCGACCTCGGCCGCTCCGTCGTGCTGCCCGGACTGGTGAACGCGCACGCCCACGCGCCGATGATGCTGTTCCGCGGCGTCTCGGAGGGGCACTCCCTGCTGACCCTCGAGGGCTGGCTCGGAGCGATCCGCTCGCTCGAGGAGCACCTCTCGCCCGAGCTCCTCTCGGCGTCGGCGTCGGTCGCCTGCGCCGAGATGATCGGCAGCGGCACGACGTCGTTCGCCGACCAGTACCTGTTCGCCGAGTCGTACCTCGCCGCGATCGAGGACTCGGGTCTGCGCGCCCGGGTCGCGTACGGCATCGTCGAGCTCGGCGACGACGCCGTCCGCGCCCGCGAGCTCGCCGCCGCGGAGTCGTTCGTCGCGGCCTCGCAGGAGCACCCGCTCGTGCGCGGCTGGGTCGGACCGCACGCGTTCTTCGTCGACAACCAGGTCGAGGCGATCGAGGCCGAGGTCGCCCTCGCGCACCGGTTCGGCGTCGGACTGCACACGCACTTCGCCACGTCGGGGGAGGAGGAGGACGCCTGCCGCGAGCGCTACGGCCGCGGCGCCCTCGAGACGATGGGCGGGCTCGGCCTCTTCGACGTCCCCCTCCTGCTCGCCCACTCGAACGAGATCGTGGTCGAGGATCTGGCGCTGCTCGCCGGGTCGCGCGCGAGCCTCGTGGCCGCCGCCTCCGTCGCGATGATCAGCGGAGCAGCGGCCCCTCCGGTTCGGCAGGCTCTGGACGCGGGCGTGAACGTCGCGATCGGCACCGACAACCTCTGCGGCAACAACAACGCCGACCTGTTCGAGGAGCTGCGCACGCTCGGCAAGCTGGCGGCCTTCGCCGAGCGCCGGCCGAACGCGATCACCTCCCGCGAGATGCTCGGCCTCGCGACCTGGCGGGGGCACCGCGCCCTCGGCGGCGCCGCGGAGGACGGCTCGCTCGTCCCGGGAGCCGTCGCCGACCTGATCGCGCTCCCCGTCGAGGCCCTGCACCGCGGGCCCGTCGCGGCGCAGTCGCTCCACTCCGCGCTGGTCTACGGGGCGTCCGGCTTCGACACCTCCCACGTCATGACCGCCGGGCGCTGGCTCAAGCGCGACGGCGCCGTGACGACGGTCGACCTCGCGGCGGCGGTGGAGCAGCGGCAGCGCGACCACGACACCCTGATGGAGCGGGTGCGCGCGGCCTGAGACGCCGTCAGCGGGCCGCGTCGTAGGAGGGGGCGAGCCGCTCCTCGAGGATCCGCTCGCGCAGCTCGGGGTCCGCGAACCCGCTCGCCAGCGCGGTCCGCTGCGCCCGCTCGACGTCCGCGAGGCTCCAGTCGAAGCGGTCGACGACCAGCCGCAGCTCGCCCGTGACGCTCGTCGCCGAGATCAGCCGGTTGTCCGGATGCACCGTGACGGCCGCTCCGATCGCGGCGAGCAGTCCGATCGGGTGCTGCGCCAGGGTGTCCACCACGCCGCCGGGCTGCGAGTTCGAGCTCGGGCACAGCTCCAGCGGGATGCGCTCGTCGACGATCCGCTGGGCGACCGGGCCGAGCTCGAGCGCTGCGACCCCGCCTCCCGCTCGGCGCCACGCGGCGACCACGTCGCCCACCGGGTGCCGTGCGCCGTCGACCGCGACGTCCTCCGCGAGCCGGGCGCCGTGCCCGATGCGCTGGGCGGAGCAGTGCTCCAGCGCACCGAGGATGCTCTCGACGCCGGCGGCCTCGCCCGCGTGCACCGTCCGCGAGAGCCCGTGCTCCGCGGCGAGGCGGAACCACTCCGTGTGCTCGGCGGGCGGATGCCCCTCCTCGTGCCCGGCGAGGTCGAGTCCCACGACCGCGTCGCGGTTGCGCAGGGCGGTTGCGACGACCTCGCGCCCGTGCTGCGCCGTGCGCATGATCGAGAGGATCTGCCGCACCAGCACCGGGCGGCCCTCCCGCGCGGCGTCGCGCATCCCGGCTTCGAGCCCGTCCTGCACGGCCGCGAGCGCCTCGTCCATCGAGAGGCCGCGGGCGAGGTGCTTCTCGGGCGCCCAGCGGGTCTCGGCGTAGACCACGCCGTCGGCGGCGAGCGTGGCGACGTACTCCCGCGCGACCCGGCGCAGCTGGGGAGCGGTCTGCATGACCGAGGTCGTCAGCCCGAACAGCAGCTCCCAGTCGGCGCCCGGTTCGAGCGCCGCGAAGTTCCCGAACCAGTGCTGCAGAGCCTCCGGGTCGCGGCGCGGCACCGGCGCCCCGCTCTCGGCCGCGAGGGCGATGAGGGTCTCGGGCCGCACGGAGCCGTCGAGGTGGTCGTGCAGCGAGACCTTGGCGAGGCGGGCGAGCGGATCGGAGTGGTCGACCCAGGTGGTCGCGCGCTCGTGTCGCGAGGTGAGGTCCATGGGTCTCCGATCCGCCGGATCTCAGCGTACAAAACGTTTTGTATCGTCCGTATGACGATCCGTGGCACGCTGTCGCCATGACTGCTCCCCGGCACCTCGTCGTCTTCGACACCGACATCGGCACGGACGTCGACGACGCCCTCGCCCTCGCCGTCCTCCTCGGTGCGCGGGAGGAGGTCGAGCTGCTCGCCACGACGACCGTCTACGGCGACACCCTCCTGCGCGCCCGCCTCGCGCAGCGCTACGCGGGGCTCGCCGGCGTGCGCCTGGACGTGCACGCGGGGGAGCGCGACACCCTCTCGGGGCGCGAGGTGTGGTGGGCGGGCCACGAGGGCACCCTGCACGACGGGCTCGACGCCGAGGAGGTGCAGGAGGAGCCGGCCGTCGACGCCCTCCTCCGCCACGTGCTCGCGCGGCCGGGCGAGGTCGACGTGATCGCCGTGGGGCCGCTGACCGACATCGCGGAGGCGATCCGGCGCGAGCCGCGCTTCGCCGGTGCGGTCCGCCACCTCTGGCTGATGGCGGGAGCGTTCGGCACGGGCGCGACCGAGCACAACGTCCGCAGCGACGCCGACGCGGCGCGCGTCGTCTTCGGCGCCGGCCTGCCGACGACCGTCGCCGGACTCGAGGTCACGCAGCGCCTCGCGATGCGCAGCGAGCAGGTCGAGGCGATCGCCGCCTCCGGTGCCCTCGGCGCCGCGCTGCACCGCGACATCCGCCAGTGGTGGGACTTCTGGAGCGAGACCTGGAACGTTCCGCACGACCCCGTCGCGGTCCTGGCGATGCTGCGGCCCGAGCTCGTGACGCTCTCGGAGCGGGGCACGGTGACCGTCGTTCCCGGCGGCGACCCCGTCGAGGACGGCCTCAGCGTCTTCACCCCCGATCCCGAGGGCACCGTCCGGCTCGTCGTCGATCTCGACGTCGACGCCGTCTCGGAGGCGATCGTCGCGGGCGTGCGGGCGGCCGGTGCAGGGCCGCTCGGTCTCAGGCGCTGATCGCCGCCCGCACCTCGGGAGGGGTCGGCGGAGTGGTGGCCATCAGGTCCCGCACGTAGGCGAAGAAGCGCTCGCCGTCGATCCGCTCGACGGCCGTCGCGTTCGCCGTCTCGGGCGTGCACGTCCAGTCGAAGACGGTCGCGCCGAGCGTCAGCCGCCCGTCGGTCTCGACCGCCACCGCGTACGCGCGCTCCTCGAGCACGAGGTCCTCGTCCAGGCTCAGCAGCACCGAGAGCGAGTCCGGGTGCGTCGAGCCGTCGATCCCGACGCGCACGTCGAAGTCGAAGGTGGCGCGGTTGGCGCGCACGAAGAAGTCCGACAGCGGAGTCGCGGCCGCGGCGATCTCGGCGATCCGGCCCTCGTCGAAGACGGCGTCGCGGAGGGTCAGCGGGTCCCAGGTCACGAAGCGCAGATCCGCGAAGCCCGCCCCGGTGACGATCGCGGCCGCCTCCGGATCGACGTAGACGTTGAACTCCGCCGCGGGCGTGATGTTGCCGCGGCCGTTGAGGGACCCGGCC
>Ga0308159_1002009_pt1 | contig 25175 bp, 20 predicted proteins | sample PhyCR1_FD_201040 | JGI IMG/M metagenome (GOLD analysis project Ga0308159, IMG submission 201040) | Phyllosphere microbial communities from UC Gill Tract Community Farm, Albany, California, United States - DLSLC.R1 | ecosystem: Host-associated > Plants > Phyllosphere > Unclassified | place: USA...
TCGTCACCCTCGGCCTCGGTGCCCTCGGCTTCGACGATGCTCTCGCCTTCGTCTTCGGCGTCGTCGCCTTCGTCCGAAGCGTCGGCAGCTTCGACCTCAGCGGTCTCGGCACCGTCCTCGCGGCGATCGCGGTTGCGGCCACGACGGCGCTTGCGGCGCTTGCTGCGGCGGCCTTCACCGTCCTCGGACGCTTCGGTGCGCTCGGTAGCCTCTTCGGCTTCCAGCTCTTCGTCCTCGTACTCTTCCTCGACGAAGTCGTCCTCGACGTCCTCGGCGATAGGCTCGAAGCGGGGCACGAACTCGTTGCGCGGACCCGACGACATGACGCGCATCTTGGCGCCTTCGTTCTCACCCTCGGGGATGACTTCGACGGTGACGCCGTAGCGCTCCTCGATGTCGGCGAGGTCGGTGCGCTTGGCGTTGAGCATGTAGACCGCCGCTTCGGTGGAGGCGAACAGCGACACCACGATGCCCTTGCCCTTGGCCGCCTCGTCCTCGATCAGACGCAGAGCCGAGAGACCGGCGGAGCTGGCGGTGCGGACGAGGCCGGTGCCGTCGCAGTGCGGGCACGAACGCGTGGTCGCTTCCAGAACGCCGGTGCGCAGGCGCTGGCGGCTCATCTCCATCAGGCCGAAGCTGGAAATGCGGCCGACCTGGATGCGGGCACGGTCGTTCTTGAGCGCTTCCTTCATCGCCTTCTCGACCTTGCGGACGTTGGAGCCGTACTCCATGTCGATGAAGTCGATCACGACGAGGCCGGCCATGTCGCGCAGGCGCAGCTGGCGGGCGATTTCGGCCGCGGCTTCGAGGTTGGTGGCAACCGCCGTCTGCTCGATTCCGTGCTCTTTGGTGGCGCGGCCCGAGTTGATGTCGATCGAAACCAGTGCTTCGGTCGGGTTGATGACGATGTAGCCGCCCGAACGCAGCTGCACGACGGGGTCGTACATCGCGGTCAGCTGGTCCTCGGCGCCGAAGCGCTGGAACAGCGGGACGGGATCGGCGTAAGGCTTAACCTTGCGGCCGTGGCTGGGCATCAGGAGCTTCATGAAGTCCTTGGCGGCGTGATAGCCGGCCTCGCCCTCGACGATCACTTCCTCGATGTCGCGGTTGTAGATGTCGCGGATGGCGCGCTTGATGAGGTCGCTGTCCGAGTGGATCAGCGCCGGAGCGGCCGAGCGCATGGTCTGTTCGCGCAACTCGTCCCAGAGGCGGGCGAGGTAGTCGAAGTCGCGCTTGATCTCGGTCTTGGTGCGCTGGAGACCCGCCGTGCGGACGATGCAGCCCATCGAGCGGGGCAGGTCCATCTCGGCGATGATCGACTTCAGGCGCTTGCGGTCCGAGGCCGAGCTGATCTTGCGGCTGATGCCGCCGCCGTGGCTCGAATTCGGCATGAGCACGCAGTAGCGGCCCGCGAGGCTGAGGTAGGTGGTGAGAGCCGCGCCCTTGTTGCCGCGCTCTTCCTTGACGACCTGGACCAGCAGCACCTGGCGGCGCTGGATGACGTCCTGGATCTTGTAGCGGCGGCGCAGTGCCATGCGCTTGGCGCGCAGGTCGTCGGCTTCCTTCGAGCGGCCCGAGGGACGGCCACCCTGGCGGCGACGGCCACGACCGCGACGGTTATTGCCTTCGGACTCTTCGTCGCCGTGCTCGCCCTCGTGCTCGCCTTCGTCGTCGGCGTGGAACGGGTTCTCTACCGCGCCGTCCTCGATCGTGGCGACGTGGTCCTTCTCGGACGTATCGACCTCGGTGAGGCCGCCGTCGTCATTGTAGTCGCCGTCTTCGTCCTCGTCGTCACCTTCGGTGGCGCGCAGGGCGGCTTCCTCCTCGGCGTGGGCGGCTTCTTCGGCCAGCAGGGCCTCGCGGTCCTCCTTGGGGATCTGGTAGTAGTCCGGGTGGATTTCGCTGAAGGCGAGGAAGCCGTGGCGGTTGCCGCCGAAGTCCACGAACGCGGCCTGGAGCGAAGGCTCCACGCGCGTCACCTTCGCGAGGTAGATGTTACCCTTGATCTGCTTGCGTTCGGTCGACTCGAAGTCGAACTCTTCAATGCGGTTTCCCTTGACGACCGCCACCCGCGTTTCTTCCGGGTGGCGCGCATCGATCAGCATGCGGGTTGCCATTTGGTATTCTCCGTGCGCGTCGACGCCGGGCCGGATCAGCCTGGCGGATGCGCGTATGTTCACTGTAGGCGAATGCGCCCCGCAGAATCACGACGCGGCCACTTGGGGCGGCGTTCCAAACTGAGGGGGCGAGTTTTGGCGCAATGGTGGAGCAATCCAGCGCTCCATGCGCGGCGAAAGTAGTGGCTGCCCCAGTAGCATGTGCGGCAGCATGTGCGTCTGCGAGCGAAGACACGCGCGGCGTATTAGAACGCGCGGAAAGTTGCGACCACGCCGCCCGCGCCCTTTCGGGCGTCGAATGGCAAGGCGGCAACGGGCTTCTCATGGCTCACTTCAACCTGATAAGGCACTCCGGAAAAAGGATTATTTCCGGATCCCTGGACCGAGGCTTGCGTCTGGCTCTGCCGGTCCTGTCCGGCGCCATATGGTTATGGTATTGCCGGATTGCGAGGACCGACGCGCATTCCTCGCCTCGGTTCTGCTGGCCTAGCATTCATGACGCAAGACGGCAAGTTGCTTGGACCGTTGGAATTTGGCGGGCATCGGCCCGGGGCGGAGCGGCTGACCAGCCTGTGGGAAAGCGCGGGGGCGCAGGATTGCCCGCCCGCCAAACGCGGCTTAGTCCTTGGCGCAAATGTCGCGCACCTTGCAGTTGATCCTCGTCTTCGTCGCGCCGCTGGCGGTGCTTGCCGCCGCGTTCGCGGTGAGCGGGGTATGGCCGGTGCGGGCCGGGGGCTACGACTACGTCATCCGCTTCGACCTGCCCGGGGTGAACGCGCCGATCGACCTGCCGCGCGTCGATGGGCCGCCCGACGCCAGCCGTCCGTTGGTGGTCATCGATCCGGGCCATGGCGGCTTCGATCCCGGCGCGGGGGCAGGAGCGCTGAAGGAAAAGGCCGTGGCGCTGCAGATCGCATTGGCGCTGCGCGAGAAGCTGCTGGCAAGCGGCGGCCTGCGCGTGGCCCTGACGCGCGACACCGACCGCTTCATCGCGCTCGCCGATCGCCCTGACATCGCCCGGCGGCTGAACGCGGACTTGTTCGTCTCGATCCATGCCGACAGCGCCGAAGCCGATTCGGCGCGCGGGGCAAGTGTCTATGTCCTCTCGGAAAAGGGATCGAGCCAGGCCGCCGAGCGGTTCGCCGAACGGGAAAACGGCGCCGACCGCGTGAACGGCGTCAAGCTGTCGAAGACGAGCGCGCAAGTGGGCGCGATCCTGCTCGACCTCTCGCAGCGCGGGGCGCAGGCGCGCTCTACGCAAGTCGCGACGCTGCTGCTGCGCGAACTGGGCGACGCGGGCGTCGGCATGCACCGCGACCGGCCGGAAGCCGCCGCGCTGGCGGTGCTGAAGGCGCCCGACATGCCCTCGATCCTGTTCGAGACGGGCTATATCAACAATCCCGATGACGCGCAGGCGCTGGGATCGAAGCAGGGGCAGCAGGTGCTGGCGGAGGCGGGCGCGAAGGCGATCCGCGCCTATTTCGCAAGGAACCCGGGTGGTTGAGCGGGCTGCACGCGTCGTCCCGGACCTGATCCGGGACCGGTGGCGGTGTTTGGGCGGCAGGCCGCGGGCAGCTTCGTGCGCTGTTTACGGCCAGCGGTCCCGGATCAGGTCCGGGACGACGAAGAGTTGCGACGAGAGTGGTTTCCTTGCGCCAAAACGCCGTGCTAGAGGGCGCACGCAATGACCGACGCGATTGATCCCGGCGAACAGCCGCCCGAAGACGCGACCTACCGCATCCGCCGCGATGGGCCGGGACGCCTTGCTGCTCTGCGCAGGGCTTGGCACGAACGCAAGTGGATGCGCCGTTTCGGCTATCTGTGCATGGCAGGCTTTGCCGGCATCGCCGCGTTCTGGGTGTTCCTTGCCCACGACCTGCCGGACGCCAACAAGCTGCTGGAATACCAGCCGCCGCTGCCGACGATGGTGCGCGGGATGGACGGCGAGATCGTCTATTCTTACGCCCGCGAACGGCGCGTGCAGCTGCGCTTTGTCGATTTCCCCAGGCCGATGGTCAACGCCTTCCTCTCGGCCGAGGACCGCACGTTCTGGACGCACGGCGGCGTCGACGTCGGTGGTCTGGCGGGCGCAGTGGTGGATTATGTCACCAAGTACGGCTCGGGCGTGCGCGCCAAGGGCGGTTCGACGATCACCCAGCAGGTCGCCAAGAACATCCTGATCGGCGACGAATATTCCGTGACGCGCAAGCTCAAGGAAATGATCGTCGCCCGCCGTATCGAGGGCGTGCTGACCAAGCAGCAGATCCTCGAACTCTACCTCAACGAGATTCCGCTCGGCCGCCGTTCGTTCGGCGTGCAGGCGGCATCGCGCGCCTATTTCGACAAGGACGTCGAGGACCTGTCGCTCAGCCAGAGCGCGTTCCTCGCGATCCTGCCGCGTGCGCCGGAAGTCTACGGCCGCAAGAAGAACGAGGACCGCGCGATCGAGCGTCGCAACTGGGTGCTCGACCAGATGGTGCGCAACGGCTGGGCCAGCGCGCAGGACGCCGCCGCCGCCAAGGCGGAGCCGCTCGGCCTCGTCACCCAGCGCACCAGCACGTACGAACCTTCGAACGGCTACTTCCTGGAGGAAGTGCGCCGCCGCCTGATCGGCAAGTACGGCGAAAAAGCCGAAGACGGTCCGAACAGCGTTTATGCGGGCGGTCTTTGGGTGCGCACTTCGCTCGATCCTCAGATGCAGGTCGCAGTGCGTGACGCGCTGCGCAAGGGACTGCTGCTCTATCACGGCAATCGCGGCTTCGTGCGGCCGATCGCGCATCTGAGCGACCTCGAGAACTGGCAGAGCCAGCTCGTCGTCGCCAACAAGACGATCGACTACAAGGACTGGCGCGTCGGCGTCATCCTCGATGCCTCGGGCAGCACGGGGCACATCGGCTTCTCCGACGGCAACGTTTCCACGCTGACCGGTATTTCCGACAAGGCCAAGGTCGGCGATCTGGTCGCGGCCCAGCCGGTAGGCGGCAGCACCTGGGCGCTTCGCGGCATTCCCGAAGTCTCGGGCGGCATGATCATCGAGCAGCCCGGTTCGGGTCGCATTCTTGCCATGCAGGGCGGCTTCGATTCCGGGATCGACAGCTTCAACCGCGCGACGCAGGCCGAACGCCAGCCCGGCTCGACCATCAAGCCCTTCGTCTACGCGACCGCGCTGCAGAACGGCATGACACCTGCCACGCAAGTGCTCGACGGCACCTTCTGCGTGTTCCAGGGCGCGGGCCTGGGCAACAAGTGCTTCCGCAACTTCGGCGGTGCGGGCGGCTCGGGCAGTCATACGCTGCGCTGGGGCCTCGAACAGTCGCGCAACCTGATGACGGTGCGCATCGCCAACGACGTCGGCATGGCCAAGGTCACGCGCACGTTCCACAACATGGGCATCGGCGATTACCAGAAGTACCTGTCGTTCGCACTCGGTGCAGGCGAGACGACGGTGGGACGCATGATCAACGCCTATGCGGCGCTGGCCAACAACGGCGTGCAGTTCTCCGGCTCGGTGATCGACTACGTGCAGGACCGCAATGGCAAGGTGATCTGGCGGGCCGACAAGGGCACCTGCAACGCCTGCAACATGGCGCAATGGGACGGCAAGCCGATGCCGCGCATCCAGCGCGTCGGCAAGCAGGTGATGGACGCGCCGACGGCGTACCAGACCGTGCATATGCTCGAAGGCGTCGTCACCCGCGGCACGGCCGAGCGCCTGCGCGACCTCAAGCTGCCGATGTTCGGCAAGACCGGCACCACCAACGGCCCGACCGACGTGTGGTTCATGGGCGGCAATCAGGACTACGTGGGCGGCGTCTACATCGGCTACGATACGCCGCGCTCGCTGGGCGGTTACGCGCAGGGTGGCCGCATCGCCGCGCCGATATTCAAGGACGTGGTGCTGGCGACGCCGGGCCGCTGGTCGCACCAGCCTTTCGTGGCGCCGCAAGGCATCCGCATGGTCCGCATCGACCGCGTGACCGGCAAGCGCGTCATGGGCGTCGAGCCCACCGACGAGCCGAAAGCCTCGGTAATCTGGGAGGCCTTCAAGCCCGACACCGAACCGCGCCAGTACACCGCAGAGGACGAGTTCAGCCGCCGCCGCGACGCGCTGGTGGCCTCGATCCGCAGCGCCCGCGACGTGCGCGATGCGAATGCGGCGGCAGCGGCCGGTGACATGGGCAACTTTGCGGAAGAGCAGGGCGGGGTATACTGATCCCCGCCGGGGCCGGACGGGACATGCGCCGCCGGCCGAACAGGAGGGGAAGTCGATGAAGAGAATGGCGGGTATGCGCGGCCTCGCAGGTTGCGGTGTCATGGCCCTGATGCTGGCGACGGCATCTGTCGCATCCGGGCAGGCAGCTCCGGCGGCGCAGGAAACGAGCGCCGCGCCCGATGTCCGTCCGGACGTCGCGGCCTATCTCAAGGCGTTCTACGCCAAGCCCAACCCGCCTTTCACGCGCGAACTGCTGATGCAGATACACAAGCTGCCGCCTGCTGCGCTGGCGGCGATGGCGCAGCAGGATCTGCCGATCGGGAACGTTACCACGAAGGACGTGACGATGCCCGGGCCCGGCGGGCCGATGGCGCTGCGCCTGTTCGATCCGCGCCCCGAGCGCGGTCCCGGGCCGGTTGTGGTGTTCTATCACGGCGGCGGCTACGTCCTTGGCAGCATCGATACCCATGCCGGTCTCGCGGCGGAGATCGCGCGGCAACTGGACCTGCCGGTGGTGTCGGTCGAGTACCGCCTCGCGCCCGAGAACCCCTGGCCCGCCGCGCCTGACGACGGCGAGGCGGCGGCGCGCTGGGTGGCGGCCAACGGCAAGGCCTTCGGGCGCACGTTTACCGGCCTGATCCTCAGCGGCGACAGCGCGGGCGGTAACCTCACGCTGATCACGGCAGCGGCGCTGCGTGACAAGCCTGCGGCCGTGCCGGTGGTGATGCAGATCCCGATCTATCCGGCGACCGATTTCGGCAAGCTCTATCCCTCTTCGAAACTGTTCGCCGAGGGGTACATGCTCGACGCGAAGAGCATGGCGAGCTTTACCGAGCACTATGCGGCCGATCCCAAGAGTCCGCGCACCTCGCCGATCCTCGGTGATCTGGCGGGCCTGCCGCCGACGGTGCTGGTGACGGCGGGGCTCGATCCTCTGCGCGACCAAGGGCGTGCCTATGCCGCCAAACTTGTCGAGGCCGGGGTGCCGACCGCCTACTTCGAGGGCAAGGGTCTGATCCACGGCTTCGCGACGTTCCGCAAGGCGATCCCTTCGGCCCAGACCGACACGGCGGCGTTCCTCCATGTCGCCCGGGCGATGCTTGACGAGGCCGCGCCTCCAAAGAAATGACATGATCGTGTCAACATGACACCCCGTTTCCATGGAAACGGGAGTATCTGAGTCGCGTCATCCGCTGGTAGGACTGGTCGATGAGACCATCCGCCTGAACGGCCGCCTGCGCAGCGTCTTCGGCGAGGCGCGGGCGGGATGCGCGCTCAACGACAGCGAGCACATGGTGCTCACCGCGGTGGTGGAGGCGCAAGATGCCCCCACCGTCGCGCAGATCGGCCGCTCGATGGGCCATGCGCGCCAGCTGGTGCAGCGCGCCGCCAATGCCCTGCGCGATGCCGGGCTGGTCGAGACGTTCGAAAATCCTGCACACAAGCGCGCCATGCTGCTGCGTCCGACTGCGAAGGGCGCCGCGCTCAAGCGTCAGATCGACGCGCGCGCCGATGCACTGGCCGCGCGGTTGGTGCTCGATTCCGAGGAAGTCGCGGCCGCGACGGCTGCGCTGCGCGCGGTGCGCAGGCAGATAGAGGCGCATTTCCGCGCTCGCTGAGGAGAGGATGATGGACGCCGATCTCGACCGGCTGGCCCCAGTCGGGCCGCTGACCGAATGGCTGGACGCCTTCGTGCCCGAACTGGGCAAGGGGCCGCTGCGCACCGCGGTGCTCTCAGGGGGCACGTCGAACGTGGTGCTGACGATCGACCGGGGCGAGAAGCCGATGGTCATGCGCCGTCCACCCGCCGTGCCGCCGCCGGGAGCGGAGAAGGGCGTGCTGCGCGAGGCGCGCATACTGACGGCACTCAAAGGCACTCAGGTGCCCCATCCGGTGTGCTACGGGTCCTGTTCCGACGACAGCGTGGTCGGCGCGCCGTTCTACGTCATGGAGAAAGTCGAGGGCTGGGCACCGAACTTGCGCGGCGAGAAGATTCACAACGAACCGCCCTTCGATACGATGCCTTGCGAATACGGCATCCCCTTCGCCATCGTCGACGGGCTGATCGCGCTCGCCAACGTCGATCACGAGGCGATCGGGCTGGGGGACTACGGCAAGCCGGGCCGGTTCCTGGAACGGCAGGTCGATCGCTGGGCGGGCCAGCTGGCGTCCTACAAGGAGCGCTACGGCTACGAGGGCCGCGTGCTCGAAGGCTATGCTGAAACCGAGGACTGGCTGCGGCACGCGCGGATGCCGGAGGAAGTGCGCGGGATCATCCACGGCGACGTCGGCACCCCCAACATGATGTTCCGCCACGGCCCTCCGGCGCGGCTGGCGGCGATGATCGACTGGGAGCTTTCCACCATCGGCGATCCGATGATCGACATGGGCTGGTTCACCGGCGGCATGCGCGACGAGGACGATCCGGACCGGGAGTTCCCGACCGCGCTCAACAACCCGGCCAACTTCCCGACCAAGCAGGAACTGGCGCGCTATTACTGCGCGGGCACCGGGCGCGACATTCGCGACTTCGAATGGTTCTCGGTGCTCTCGAAATTCAAGTCCGGGTGCCTGCTCGAATACAAGGTGGCGCAGGCAGAGGCGGGGATATTGCCGAAGGAGACGGGGCGCTTCTTCGCGCGCATCGTCGAGCAGTGCTTCCGCGATACCGCCGCGCAAGTGGCGAGAATGCAGTGATATCCTCCCCGGTACGGGGAGGGGGACCACTCGAAGAGTGGTGGAGGGGCACGCGCCGGATTGCGTGTGCTTTCGGCGGCAGGCGACCCCGCACGTGCCCCTCCACCATGCTGCGCATGGTCCCCCTCCCCCGCCGGGGGAGGAATGGGAGAGAACGATGATCGATTTTTCGACGGACCCGGAATTCCAGGCTAGGCTCGACTGGATGGACCGTTTCGTGCGCGACGAGTGCGAGACGATGGACCTGCTGTTTCCCGAACAGGGCGCGCAGTTCGATCCCTCCTACGCGGCGGCCCGGCGGCACCTGAAACCGCTGCAGGAGCAGGTGAAGGCGCAGGGGCTCTGGGCCTGCCATCTCGGCCCGCATCTTGGCGGTCCCGGCTACGGACAAGTCAAGCTGGCGCTGATGAACGAGATCATCGGCCGCTCCACCTGGGCGCCGACGGTGTTCGGCACCGCCGCGCCCGATACCGGCAATGCCGAGATTCTCGCCCTATTCGGCACGGCGGAGCAGAAGCAGAAGTATCTCGGCCCGCTGATGGCCGGCGAGATCGTCTCATGCTTCTCGATGACCGAGCCGCAGGGCGGTGCCGACCCCGACGTCTTCACATGCCGCGCCGTGCAGGAGGGCGACGAATGGGTGATCGAGGGCGAGAAGTGGTTCTCCTCCAACGCCCGGTTCGCCAGCTTCCTGCTGGTCATCGCCGTCACCGATCCGGACGCCCCGCTGACCGAGCGGATGAGCATGTTCGTCGTCCCCGCCGATACGCCGGGGATCGAGATCCTGCGCAACGTCGCCATCGCCGGGGACTTCGATCCCGAGAACGGGCATCACGCGCATATCCGCTACAACCGGGTCCGGGTGCCGCTCGATCATATGCTCGGGGGGCCGGGCGAGGGGTTCAAGGTGGCGCAGGCGCGGCTGGGTGGGGGCCGCATCCACCATGCCATGCGCACGGTGGGCATGTGCAACCGCGCGCTCGACATGATGCTGGAACGCGCCGTCTCGCGCCGCACCAAGGGCGCGATGCTCGGCGATCACCAGCTGGTGCAGGCCAAGATCGCCGATTCGGTGATCGAACTGGAGCAGTTCCGCCTGCTGGTGCTCAAGACCGCATGGCTGATCGACGAGATCGAGGCGGGCCGCCTGAAGCACGGCGCGGCGCGCAAGCACATCGGCATGTGCAAGGTGGCGATGGCCTCGGTCTATGCGAACGTCGTCGGGCGGGCGCTGGAGGTGCATGGGTCGCTGGGCATCTCGCTCGATATGCCGCTGGCCAAATGGTACGGCGGTAACATGGCGCTGGCCTTCGCCGATGGGCCGACCGACGCGCACCGCTCGCAACTGGCGCGCGCCTGTCTCAAGCGGGTGCGGCCGGCGGAAGGGATGTTTCCGACCGAGCATATCCCGACGCGCACCGCCAAGGCGCTGGAGCGCTACCCGAATGCGAGAGATGCCTGAGATGGACCCGCTGTTCGATTTCTCCGGCAAGGTCGCGCTCGTCACCGGCGGGTCGCGCGGGCTGGGCTACCAGATGGTCCGCGCTTTCGCCGAGCGCGGCGCCGACGTCATCGTCGCCAGCCGCAAGCTGGAAGCCTGCGAGGCGGTCCGCGAGGAAATGCGCGGTCTTGGCCGCAAGGCGATGGCGATCAGCGCCCACGTCGGCCGCTGGGACGAATGCGAGCGGCTGGTCGAGGAGGCCTACGCCGCTTTCGGGGCTGTGGATATCCTTGTGAACAATGCGGGGATGAGTCCGCGCATGCCCAGCCACGAAGTCAGCGAGAAGTTGTTCGATTCCGTGCTCAACCTCAACTTCAAGGGGCCGTTCCGGCTCTCGGCGCTGGTGGGCAAGCGCATGTTCGACCGCGCCGAGGCAGGCGGGCCGGGCGGTTGCATCATCAACGTGACCTCGTCCGGCTCGATGATGCCGCTGCCGCAGGTGGTGACCTACGGCTCGTCCAAGGCGGCGCTCAATGCGATGAGCCGCTCGCTGGCGTGGGAATATGCGCCGCACGTGCGGGTCAACACGCTCTCGCCGGGCGCATTCCGCACCGACATCGTCGAGGCATGGCCCGACAAGGGGCAGGGGCCGATCCCGATCCCGCGCGGGCATGCGGCGAACCCGGGGGAGATCGTCACCGCCGCGCTGTTCCTGGCCAGCCCTGCCTCGGTCAACGTGACGGGCTCGATCGTGCGCTGCGACGGGGGGCAGCATTGAGCCCGCGCGCGGTCATCGGCCGCGCCTTCGGGCCGCCGGAGAGCTATGTCCTCGAAGAGTTCGACCCCGGTGCTCCCGGCGAGGGGCAGGTGCGCGTCGCCATCAAGGCGGCGGGGGTGTCCTACGTCGATGTGCTGACGGCGATGGGGCACTACCAGTTCAAGCCGCCGATGCCCTTCATCCCCGGCAGCGAGGCGGCGGGCGTGGTCGAGGCGGTGGGGCCGGGCGTGACGCACCTCGTCCCCGGTGACCGCGTGTTCTGCGGCGGGCTCGGCGGGTTGTTTGCGGAGGCCAACCTTTTCAACGTGGCGAACATGGCGAAAGTGCCCGAAGCGATGACGTTCGAGCAGGCCGCCGTCTTCGCGGTGAACTACCAGACCGCGTACTACGCGCTGGCCGATCGCGGGCGGGCGCAGGCAGGCGAGACGCTGCTGGTGCTCGGCGCGGCGGGCGGGACCGGATACGCGGCGATTCAGGTCGGCAGGCACCTTGGCTTGCACGTCATCGCCTCGGCATCCAGTCCGGAGAAGCAGGCGGCGGCTCTGGCGGGCGGGGCGCATGCGGTCGTCACCACCGGCGCGCAGGACTGGCGCGATCAGGTCATGGCGGCGAACGACGGCAAGCCCGTCGACATCGTCTTCGATCCCGTGGGCGGCGAGGCGAGCGAACCGGCCTTCCGCAATCTCGGCTACGACGGGCGCCATCTGGTGATCGGCTTCACGGCCGGGATCGCGGCGCTGCGCACGAACCTGCCGCTGCTCAAGAGCGCCAGTCTCGTGGGCGTGCAGATGCGCGATCACGCGCTGCGGCGTCCCACCAAGGCCGCCGCCCTGCGGCGCAAGGTGATGGAACTGGCCGCTGAGGGTGTGTTCTCCCCCGCGATCGCCGAACGCTATCCGCTTGAGCGTCATGCCGAGGCGATGAACGCGGCCTTCTCGGGCAAGGCTGCAGGCCGGGTCGTGCTGGTAATGGAGTAACGCCCGGGCGATGCTGGACGGCCTTGCACGCAATGCCGGTCGATTTGCCGACAATGTCGGGTAGCATCCCGCGCAGGTGATACGAATGGTGGGGAGCACCGACGCCGATAGAAGCGCCTCGGTCCCGCCATCGGGAGAGAGCCATGGCGGAGACTCTGTTCACGTTCGAGATGCGCGAGCACCGCGATTGCCTGTTTCACGGCAGTCGCGGGCAGGAATACTGCCGGGGTGACATCTGGATCGCGGACGATGCGGCGACCGCCGACTTGCATTCGGAGCGCAAGGCAGTCGGTGCGATCTCGATCATACGGCGACGTTCGGCCGCCAATCTGTTCTTCCGCCGCTCGCGCCGTCATATTCGCGAGGATGCGACGGACCTCTCGATCCTGTGGTTCGTCAAGCGGGGGGAACTCGCCGTCTCCAACCAGTGCGGCGGCAAGGTGGCGAAAGCCGGGGACTTCCTCATCACCCGCTCGATGTCGCCGTTCTGCGTGGAGTGCCGGATAGGCCAGGACGGAATGCACGAAGTGCTGAACCTCGCCGTGCCCACCCACATCCTGCGCGGCTTCGTGCGGCAGGAATTCAACAACGGCCTGTTCATGGCGATGGAGCGCGCCGAACTCGCGCTGGCCGAGACGCTGCTGGGCGAAGTGCTGGCCGACGAGGGGCGCATCGGCGAGGCGTCGGCGCGGCTTCTGGTCGATACCGCGCTCGGCCTGATCGGCAATGCCATCCGCGCGGGAGAAGACACCGCGCCCGCCCGCCTGTCGATCGCCGAGCGGCGGCTGGAGCAGGTGCTGCGCTTCATTGAGGTCCACCTCGCCGATCCCCTGCTGTCGACGGCGATGGTGGCGAAGGGCTGCGGCATTTCTCCGCGCTATCTCTCGTTCCTGCTGCGGCTGCGCGACACCTCGTTCTCGGAACTGGTCTGGGAGCAGCGACTGGCGAAGGCGAGGGACTGGCTCGCGGCTTCCGACCCGCGCGAGGTGTCGATCGGGGAGATCGCCTATGGCGTCGGCTTCAAGAGCCCCGCGCATTTCAGCCGCATGTTCAAGCGCGTCTTCGGCGCCAACCCGCGCGAGTATCGCGGAGAGAGCGCGGTGCAGGAGATGATCGCGGTGAGTGCGGAGGAGCCGTTCGGATCGTGTCCGGTGTTCGCCAGGGACGGCGGGGCGATGCTTTCGGCAACCGGATAGTGGCCGCTTGCATCGGTGTCGGGGCTGGCCAATCCTCGGCGGCAAGAACGTCTGGAAGAGAGGAATTGCCATGAAGATGAAGCTCGTCGCGCTCACTCGCCCGCAGCCCGGTCGCGAGGCCGAGTATCACGAATGGTACGACACCAAGCACTTGCCCGAACTGGTCAACACGTTCGGCATGGCGGGCGCCCAGCGCTACAAGCTGGCGGCGCGGCTGATGGGCGCGGATCCCAACGAATTCCTCGCGATCTACGACATCGAGGCGGATGACCCGATGGCCTTCCTCGGCGCGCTGGGCGCGGCCTCGAAGTCGGGCGAACTGACGCAGAGCGACGCGCAGGACATGGGCACCTGCTACACCGCGCTGTTCACCGAGCACGGCGAGCGGGTGGTGCCGGGCTAACCCTTCCTCATCATTGCTACGCTGCGCTCGCAATGACGAAGTGAGGGGACTCAGCGGCCCACGAACTTCGGCGGCCGCTTTTCCCTGAGGGCCTGAATGCCCTCCAGATGGTCCATGCTGCGGACCGAGACGCTTTCGTAGGCGATCCCCGCGTCCATCAGCGCCGTCGCCAGCCGCTTGAGTTCGAGGTTGGTGAGGATCTTGGTCGCCCGGATCGCCACCGTCGCGCCTGCCAGCAGCTTCGCGCAGAACGTATCGACCGCCGCGTTGAGTTCGCCCGCCGGAACGCAGTGATTGATCAACCCGATCTCGGCCGCTTTGCTGGCCGTAAGCAGGTCGCCGGTCAGCAGGTATTCCTTGGCCCGCGTCAGGCCGATGCGCTGCGCCCAGATCACCGCGCCGCCGTCCCCCGCGACGAGGCCGAGGCCGACGTGCGGGTCGCCGATCTTCGCGCCCTCGGCGGCGAAGATCACATCGCACAGCAGCGCTAGCGTCGCGCCAAGGCCGACCGCGTGGCCGTTCATCCGGCACACCACCGGCTTGTCGATGTCGAGCAGGGTGGAGACGATGCGCTTGGCTACCCGCGTCTCGTGGTCGAAGAGATGTGGGTTGCGCGCATTGTTCTCGATGTGGTCGAGGTCACCGCCCGCCGAGAAGGCGCGGCCCGCGCCGGTCAGCACGACGACGTCCGATCCGGTATCGACCTGTGCGAACCACATCGCCTCGGCCAGATCGTCGTGAAGCTGGAGGTTCACCGCGTTCAGCGCCTCGGGCCGGTTGAGCGTGATGCGCAGCAGCCGTCCTTCGCGGGCCATTTCGATCGTGGCCAACTGCGGCAGGGCGGGCGCGGTATCGGTCATTTCGGCAGGTCTCCTTTTCCCTCCAGCGTCATAGGCCGGGCGGTATCGAGGGCCATGCGAAAACGCGATTTTGCCCAAACCTTTCGCTCCGGCGAAACCTTTGCCCCTCGCGTTGCCAAAGCGGGCGAAGTCCGATCTACCGGGCTGAACGCATGCGCAGCAGCGCGGCTAGGCGGAGAGGTTACGGCACGATGACGCAGTTCGACGAGACTTTCGACTGGGTGGTCGTAGGAAGTGGCGCAGGCTCGATGGCTTCGGCGCTCTTGATGAAGCAGGCGGGCAAGACCGTAGTGATCCTCGAGAAGGCGCAGTGGATCGGCGGCACCACGGCGAAGTCCGGCGGGGTCATGTGGATACCCGGCAACCGCTTCATGGACCCCGGCGAGGACAGTCTGGAACGCGCCTGCCAGTACCTCGACGCGGTGGTGCCCGACGATGCGGAATCCCCCGGCACCAGCCCGGCGCGGCGCCGCACTTACGCGGTCGAGGCGCCGAAGATGCTGGACTTCATCGTCGCGCAAGGCGTGCGGATGGAGCGTGGCTCCCGCTTCTGGCCCGACTACTACGACGAACTCCCCGGCGGCATGAAGACCAGCCGCACCGTCACTGCGCTGCCCTTCGACAAGAACGAACTGGGCAAGGAATGGGCTGCCAAGCTGCGCAAGGGCTTCCTCGAAGTGCCGGTGAAACTGGACGACGGGATGAAGCTGCCGTTCATGAAGCATTCCTGGGAACTCAAGCGCGTCTTCATCAAGATCGCGTTCAAGTTCGTCGCAGGCAAGCTCACCGGCAAGCACTGGGTCACGGCGGGTGCGGCGCTGCAGGGGCGGATGCTGAAGGCTGTGCTGGACAAGCAGGCGGCGGATATCCGAGTGAATTCACCTGTCCGCGAAGTCATCATGGAGGGCGACAAGGCCGTCGGCGTCGTCACCGAGAAGGACGGCAAGCCATGGCGCGTGGGCGCGCGGCTGGGCATCCTGATGAACGCGGGCGGGTTCTCGATGAACCAGGCGATGCGCGATACCTACATGCCGGGCACGCAGTCGAAGTGGTCCAACGGCATCGAGACCGACACCGGCGACATGCACCGCGAACTCGCCGCGAAGGGGGCTGCGCTGGCGCAGATGGACCAGATGGTCGGCTTCCAGATGACCGACGCGCCCGGTTGGGACACCGACTACGTCAAGCCGGGCACCCAGAGCACCACCGCCAAGCCCCACGCGATCCAGGTCGACCAGTCGGGCCTGCGCTACATGAACGAGGGCGGCTCCTACGAGGCGTTCTGCGAGACCATGCTGGTGCGCAACCGCACCGTGCCCGCGGTGCCGAGCTGGGCGATCCTCGACCAGCAGTACATGGACGAATACGCCGTCGCCGGTAAAGGCACCGCGAAGAAGAACATGGCCAAGTGGCTCGCCTCGGGCTGGATGCGCAAGGCCGAAACGGTAGGCGAACTGGCCGGGATCATCGGCGTCCCCCCCGGCGCTCTGGAAACCACGGTCGCGCGCTGGAACGGCTTCGTGCGCGGCGGCCGCGACGAGGATTTCCAGCGCGGCGAGCGGGCCTACGACAACTTCCTCGGCGATCCGTTCTTCAAGGACGGCCCGAACCAGACGATGGGCACGATCGACAAGGCGCCGTTCTATGCCTTCCCGGTCTATCCGGGTGACGTCGGGACTTACGGCGGCGTCGTGTGCGACTGCGATTCGCGGGTGCTGCGCGAGGACGGCTCGGCGATCGAGGGGCTCTATGCCTGCGGCGTCACCACCGCCTCGCCGATGGGCCGCGTCTATCCCGGCGCCGGCGCGAGTGTCGGCCCGTCGATGACCTTCGGCTGGATCGCGGCCAAGCACGCGGCCGGTCTCGGCAACCAGGTGTCCTGAAACGCAGATACCGCAGGGGCGGTTCGCCCGTCCTTGCCAGCGGGGCCTGCCCTGAACCAATGTTCAGCCATCCCAGCAGCCACGAGCTGTCCGAGAGAGGAATCATGAGCGAAACGCCAACCAACCGGGCCATCCCCGACGCCGCCACACAGGTCGACATCTACCGTCGAATGATCCGCATCGAGCGCAACGACGACCTCACCCGTCAGCAGATCCGCCGCGGCCGCATCACCGCGCCGTATTATTCGGCGCGCGGGCAAGAGTGCATTCCCTCGGCAATCTCGGTGCTGCTCAACAACGACGACAAGATCTGCACGATCTATCGCGGCATCCACGACATGGTCGCCAAGGACATGCCGCTGCGTCCCCTGTGGGCAGAAATCTGCGGCCGCGTCGACGGCACCTGCAAGGGCAAGGGCGGCCCGATGCACCTCACTCACCCGGAGACCGGCGTGATGGTGACGACGGGCATCGTCGGCTCCTCGATGCCGATCGCCAACGGCTTCGGCTGGGCGGCGCTGCTCGACGGAACGAAGCAGGTGACGGTCGCCTATTTCGGTGACGGCGCCAGCAACATCGGCGCCTTCCACGAGGCGCTGAACCTCGCTTCGGTGTGGAAGCTGCCGGTGATCTTCGTGTGCCAGAACAACGGCTTCGCCGAGCACACCCGCTACGAGAACGGCACTTCGGTGGACTTCATCGCCAAGCGCGCGGCCGGCTACGGCATGCCGGGCTACACGGTGGACGGCAACGATCCGCTCGACGTCTATGCCCATGCCCACGCCGCGATCGAGCGCGCCCGCGCCGGTGAAGGGCCGACCTTGCTGGAGTGCAAGACCTTCCGCTTCATGGGCCACGTCTTCGGCGACAACGACGCCTACATGACCAAGGAAGAAAAGGCCGCCGCGATCGAGGCCGATCCGCTGCCGCGCTTCCGCCAGAAGCTGATAGACGACGGTGTCGCCAGTGCCGAGCAGCTCGACGAACTCACCGCGAAGATCGAGGCCGAGGTCAACGACGCCATCGACTACGCAATGGCCTGTGAATTCCCGTCCGACGACGAACTGCGCCGCGACGTCTTTGCCGAGGAGATTCCGGCATGAGCACTGAAACTCTCGAAGCCCCCGTCGTCGAGACGGTGAAGATGAACGGCCTGCAGGCCATCAACGCCGCGCTGAGCGAGGCGATGGAAGCCGACCCCAAGGTCCTCGTTCTGGGCGAGGACATCGCCGACAACGAGGGTGGCGGGGTGTGCGGCGTGACGCGCGGGCTGTCGACGAAGTTCGGCACCAGCCGCGTGCGTTCCACCCCGATCTCTGAACAGGCGATCATGGGCGCGGCGATCGGTGTGGCGATGGCCGGCTACAAGCCGGTGGCCGAGATCATGCTGATGAACTTCACGACCGTCGCCATGGACATGATCGTCAACCACGCGGCCAAGCTGCGCTTCATGTCCGGCGGCCAGAGCCAGGTGCCGCTGGTGATCCGCACCATGACCGGCGGCGGCAACCAGACCGCCGGGCAGCACGCCGACTTCTACGAGGCGTGGTTCGCGCACACCGCGGGCATCAAGGTGGTGATCCCCTGGACCCCGGGTGACATGAAAGGCCTCTATCTTTCGGCGATCCAGGACCCGGATCCGGTCATCATCATCGAAAGCGTCAAGACGCTGTTCGTGCCGATGGACACGCCGGTCAATCAAGGTCCGATCCCGCTCGGCAAGGCCAACGTGGTGATGCCGGGCACGGACCTTACCATCGTCTCCTACGGGCAGATGATGTTCACGGTGATGCAGGCGGTCGAGGAGCTGACGGCTGCGGGCGTCTCGGTCGAAGTGGTGGACCTGCGCACGATCTCGCCGTGGGACAAGGAAACGGTGCTGGCCTCGGCCGAGAAGACCGGGCGCCTGCTGGTGGTGCACGAAGCGGGCCGCAACTTCGGTCCCGGCGCGGAGATCGCCGCGACGGCGCAGGAAGTGCTGTTCGGCAAGCTCAAGGCGCCGGTCGGCCGCCTCGGCGCGCCGTATTGCGCGGTGCCCTTCGCCAAAAAGCTGGAGGATGCCTATCTGGTGCAACCGCCCGAGATCGTGGCGGAGGCCAAGCGGCTGATGGCGATCTGATTGCCCACCCCGTCCGGCTAGTTCGCTGCGCTCTCAAGCCTCCCGGCCCTCCCGCATGCGGGAGGGCGAAGCGGTGGCCTTTCATTCCCCTCCCGCGTGCGGGAGGGGGCAGGGGTGGGCCTTACTCAACCCAGCACCGCCTGCTCGCGCTTCTCGGGCCGGATGTAGATCGAGGTGATCTTCGGCGAGAGCGCTTTCATCCGCGTCTCCAAGTTTTCGATCAGCGTTTCCGCCTCGCCCATCGGCAGGTTGTCGGCAAAGTCCGCGCTGATCGCCACGAACACCGCGTCCGGTCCTGTGTGGACGGTGCGCACATGGTTGACCGAGGTGATGTGCGGGTTGCCTTCCATCACCCCGCGCAGCCCGGCAATCAGTGCCGGGTCGGCGGCCTCTCCGATCAGCAGCCCCTTGGACTCGCGAGCCAGCAGCACCGCTACGGCCGCCAGCACCAGCCCGATCACTACCGATGCCGCTCCGTCGAGTCTTGGTTCCGCAAAGTAGCCGCTCGCCCAGATGCCCGCCGCTGCTATGGTGAGGCCGATGAGCGCTGCGCTGTCCTCGAACAGGACGATGAAGCCCGGCGGGTCCTTGGAGCGGCGGATTGCCTGCCACCAGCTCTGCCCGGCGCGGCCCGCGTTGAACTCCTTCACCGCGATGGCCCAGGATGCGCCCTCCATGAGGAAGGCGATGCCCAGCACGATGTAGCTGAGGGTCGGGTCCTCGACGGCGCGCGGCTCGCGGATATGGGCGATGCCCTCGTAGATCGAGATGCCCGCGCCGCCCGCGAAGATCAGGATCGCGACCACGAAGGCCCAGAAATACAGCTCGCGCCCGTAGCCGAAGGGATGGGCGGCGTCGGCTGCGCGCTTGCCCTGCTTCTGGCCGTAGAGCAGCAGCATCTGGTTACCGCTGTCGACCAGCGAATGGACACCCTCGGTCGCCATGGCGGAAGAGCCGCCGATACCTGCCGCCACGAACTTGGCGACGGCGATGCCCATGTTCGCCGCCAGCGCGCCGTAGAGGACTATGTTGTCGCGGATGTGTCCGGAAGTCTTGGCCATGCCCGGCACAACGAGCGGCGGGGCAGGGCGTTGCTTACCGTCGTCCCGGACTTGATCCGGGACCGCTGCCCGTGAACAGCCTACCCGTCGCTTAGACACCTTGCCGCATGAACTGCGCCTAAAGACGGCCACCGGTCCCGGATCAAGTCCGGGACGACGAATTGCTCCGGCCGATCTGTCAGCCCAGCGCCTCTCGCCCCGTCCGCTCGTTCCACAGGTCTGGCGATCCGCAAAGCTGCAGGTTCAGCATCGCGCGTTTCATGAAGCGGTGGATCGGGTGTTCCTCGGTCAGGCCGATGCCGCCGTGAAGCTGGATCGCCTCTTCGGTGACGAATGCGAAGGCCTCGGCCGCCAGCGTCTTCGCCGCGGCGCACTGGACGAGGGTTGCAGCATCGTCGCGCACCCGGTTCCACAGGAGCGCTTCGGCCACGGCAATGCGCGCCTTCATATCGGCGGCGCGGTGCTTGAGAGCCTGGAACATGGCGATGGGCCGGTCGAACTGGCGGCGCATCTTCATGTATTCGATGGTGAGTTCCAATGCGGCATTCGCGGCACCGAGGCAGTCGGCGGCGACGGCAAGGTGCGCTTCGGGCGCCAGCGCGTCGTGCAGCGCTGCAGCGCCGTCCGCATCGGTGAGCATGAGTGCCGGATCGGGCGCGTATCCATCAAGAACGATGTCGAACAGGCGCCGGCTGGGGTCCCAGATCGCGCGCTCCACGATAGAAACACCCGGTGCATCGGTCGGCACGAGCGCATAGCCGCCCGGCAGCTTCGCAACGACCGCCACCGCCATGTCTGCATCGAACACACCGCCGACTACGCCCGAAAGCGTGCCGTTCGGTGCCGTCTCCAGCTTTGCGGGGAGCAGGTGCAGGGGGGCGTATTCGCCCCCCGCCAGCCGTTCCAGCCACTCGACCCGCGCCGCAATCTCGCTCGCCAGCACGGCCTGCAGGCCCAGTTGCGCCGGGATCAGCGGCGTCGTCGCCAGCACGCGGCCCATCTCGAAATGGATCGCGGCGGAAGCCTCTCGATCAAGGCTGAGGCCGCCGTCTTCCTCGGGCAGGCGCACCATCAGCCAGCCCATCTCCGCCACCAGCCGCCAGCTTTCGTCGCGGCCGGGGGAGAGTGCATCGGCAGGAAACGCCTTCTGCGCGGCGTCGGTCAGTTCGTTCAGTTCGATCATGTCAGGCCACCCAGGCTTTCGGCTCGCGCGGCATGTCGAGCATGCGCTCGGCGATGATATTACGCTGCACTTCCTCGCTGCCCCCGGCGATGGTCCAGGCGTAGGAGTTCATGAAGTCCGCCATCCAGTTGCCGGTATTGAGGTCGCCGAAGGTGATCGGCGCTACGTATTGCTCCGCGATGCCGCCAAGGCGCAGGCCCAGCTTCGCATAGGCCCTGAGCGCGCGGCTGTAGCTGTTCTTGATGATGGAGGCGTCGCCAATGCGCTCGATGCCCTTGATCCGGTTGTCCAGGAACTGGTCGGCGACGGCGCACACGGCGTCCACTTGCGTCACCAGTTCGCCGAAATCCCGCAGCACTCCGCGATCGTCCTCGTGTCCGTGCTCGCGGATCAGCGAGGCAACGCGTGCAAGGGCGCCGCGCATGCGGTAGGACAGCTCCATCAGCGTCAGCCCGCGCTCGGAAGCGAGCGTCGCCTGCGCCACGGCCCAGCCCTTGCCCTCATCGCCGACGCGCTCGGAGACGGGGATTTCCACATTGTCGAGGAAGATCTCGGCGAATTCCTCGTCGCCCTGGATCTGGTGGATCGGGCGGACAGAGACGCCGGGTGCCTTCATGTCCATCAGCAGGTACGTGATGCCCGCCTGCTTGGGGCCGTCCGAGGAGGTGCGCACCAGCAGCAGGCACTTGTCTGCGAACTGCGCCATCGTCGACCAGACCTTCTGGCCGTTGACGACGTAGACGTCGCCCTTGCGCTCCGCCCTGGTCTTGATGGCGGCGAGGTCTGATCCGGCGCCGGGCTCGGAGAAGCCCTGACACCATGTCTCGCCCTCGAGGATGCGTGGGAGGTAGCGGTCCTGCTGCTCCCGGGTCGCACATTCGTGCAACGTTGCGAAGGCATGGTACGTCGAGACGAAGGAGAGCAGCAGGCGCGGACAGTCTGCCTTCGCTAGTTCCTCGTAGATCACTTTCTGCTCGGCCAGGCTGCGGCCGCCGCCGGGGAACGTGGCAGGCCAGTGCGGGATGGCGTAGCCTGCCGAAACCAGCCGCGTAAACCAGTCGCGCTGGGTGCGGACGAAGTCGTCCTGCGTGCGGCTCGCGTCGCGCCAGCCGGTCGGCGCCTCGGCGGCTAGGAAGGCGCGCACTTCGCGGCGCAGCGCTTCGAGATCGGGCGTATCGGTCATGGACACCGTCCAAGCACGGGGCACGGCGGCGCGTCCATAAGGGGCGGTACGCGCGGGCGATATCGGGAGGTTAGACCGCCACCTCGATCACGTCGCCCTCGATCCGCACTTCATAAGTATCGATCGGCATCGAGGCGGGCGGGTTTATCGGCTTGCCGGTTTCCAGATCGAAGCGCGCGCCGTGAACCGGGCAGGAAATCCACCCCGCGCGCACGCGGCCGCATTCAAGCGTTTCGTAGGCGTGGCTGCACAAGTTGCGCACCGCGTAGACCTGATCCCGCGCGCCGACGAGGAGCACGCTGATCCCGCCCACCTCGACCACTTTCTTGCCGCCCTGCGGAACTTCATCGAGTTTCGCCACCGCGACGAATGCCTTCTCGCTCACCCGTGTCCTTTCGTATCTCTCCGCTGTGTCCTTGCGGTACTCCGCAGGTGATTTCCAGCACAAGTGGTCGATGCGCAATCGCGCCAGCGATTCCGACGCCCCGGCGGTTGTGGGGCGAGGCTGCCTGTGCCTAACGAAAGGCTGAGAGGAGGGCGCCGCCCCGATGCAATTCGAATGGACCGCCGGGCAGGACGCCTTCCGGCACAAGATCCGCGACTTCCTGCACGCCAACCTGCCTGCGGACTGGGAGAAATTCTCGGAACACGGCCCTGCGTCCCCAGCACTGACCGCCTTCGCGCGCGATTTCTGCGTCAAGCTGGCGGAAGCGGGCATCCTGTTCCCGCACTGGCCGGTCGAGATGGGCGGCGAGGGCCTGGGGCCGTGGGAGCAGCAGATCCTCTCCGAAGAGATGTGGATCGCGGGCGAGCCGCGCGGCGGCCAGTACATGAACGTCAACTGGATCGGCCCGACGCTGGAGAAGTACGGCACGCCCGAGCAGAAGGCCCGCTACCTCGAGCCGATCACGCGCGGGGAATCGCTGTGGTGTCAGGGTTTTTCCGAGCCTGACGCCGGGTCGGACCTAGCCTCGCTGCGGACGCGAGCCACGCTGAGCGATGGCAACTACGTTATCAACGGGCAGAAGATCTGGACCAGCTATGCGGGCCTCGCCGACACCTGTTTCCTGCTGACGCGCACCAGCGACGACCGCAAGAAGGGCATCACCATCATTCTGGTGCCGATGGACACGCCCGGCATCACCGTGCGCCAGATTCCTTCGCTGATCGGCGAGGGCGACATCCACGAAGTCTTCTTCGACGACGTCACCGTGCCCGAAACCGCCCGCTTCGGCGAGGAAGGGCAGGCATGGGAGATCGTCGCCTATTCGCTGCGCAACGAGCGGCTCGGCATCCCGCGCTTCACACTGGCGCGCGCCGCGCTCGACCGGGCGGTAGCGATGCTCAAGGAGCAGGGGCGCTTTGCGCGCGAATACGTGCGGATCGAGGCGGCGCGTTGTGCCGCACTGTGCGAGGCGGCGGGCACGGCGAACTACGCCGTCGTCCAGAAGCGCGTCGACGGCCTCGCCATCGGTGCGGAGTCCAGTTCCGCCCGCTACGCCACCGTCATGGCCGAGCGGGCGGTCTGCGAATTCGTCGTCGAGTTCCTGCCCGAAGCGCTCGCGGGGGCCTCGCCCTACCTCAAGATGCATCACCAGCGCGGCATCGTCGCGGGCGTGGCGGCGGGGTCGGCGGAAATCCAGCTCAACATCATCGCCAGCGACGTGCTGGAATTGCCGCGGGAGCCGCGCTGATGCATCTGTCTCTCAATGAGGACCAGCGGCAGGTCCTCGACTTCATCGACAGCCTCGCGCGGCCTTACGCGGGCGTTCCGCTGCACGATGCCGGCCTCACGCTCGAAAGCGCGGAACTTGACGCGGCGCTGGTCGAGAACGGGTTTCTCGACGTCCTGATGGTCGAGGAACTCGGCCCCGTCACCGCCGCGCTGGTGGTGGAGAAGCTGGCGCGGCTGCCCTTTGCACTAGAGGCGGCGGCCTCGTCCTTCGTGCGCCCGCTGATCGATCCGGACCTGCCGCGTCCGCTGTGTCTGGTCGAGGAGGGGCGCACGGATGGTCCGGTTCGCTTCCTGCGGCCGGGGGCGAGCGTCGTGATCGTTGGGCCTTCGGGCGTGCGCAGCTTCAAGGCGGACGAGAGCGTGATCGCAGCGGCGCAGGAGGATGCGCTCTATGCCTACCCCGTGGCGTTCCTGACCAGCTTTCCGGATGCGATGGCTGCGCATGAGGTCGATCCCGCCGAAGTGCTGCGGTCGTGGCGCGTGGGAATCGCGGCCGAAGCCGCGGGCCTGCTGGGCGCGGCGCTGGCGTCTACGGTGACTTACGTGTCAGAGCGCAAGCAGTTCGGCCGCCCGCTGGCCACGTTCCAAGGCATGCGGCATCGTCTGGCCGAGGATCAGGTCATGACCAACTCGGTCTACTGGCTCGCCCTGCGTGCGGCCGGCACCCGCGATCCCGGAGACGCCGCGCTGGCCCTGCTGCATGCGCAGGAGGCGGCGAAGCGGGTGTGCTACGACTACCACCAGTTCCTTGGCGGCATGGGCATGACGCTGGAACATCCGCTGCACTTGTGGACCTATCGCCTCAAGCTGCTGACCGCCGAACTGGGCGGGCGCGGCGAGCAGGGGCTGGCGGCGGCGGAGGCGCTTTGGGGGTGAACCACATAGCGCCGTCATTGCCAGCGAAGCGAAGCAATCCAGGGCGGTTTATGTGGCCCTGGATTGCTTCGCTTCGCTCGCAATGACGGTTGAACGGCTATCCCATCACCGCCACGCTGTCGCTGACCAGCCGCACCAGTTCCGCTTGCCCGCGTACGCCCAGCTTGGCGTAGAGCCGCTTGGAGTAGTTGCGCGCCGTTTCCAGCGTCAGGCCCATGTTTTCGGCCGCCTCGGCGATAGATTGCCCCTCGTTCAGCGCGATCGCCAGCTGCGCCTCGCGCGGGGGCAGGTCGAACAGGCGGGTGAGGCGCTCCACGCTCGCCGGCGTTCTTGCATTGGGCAGGCGGCACAGCGCCAGCATCGAGGGGCGCGGCATGTCGCTGGTGGCCGTCAGCAGCGCTTCCAGCCGAGGGTCCTCATGCAGCATCACCGCACGCGGCGGGGGCGGCGTCG
>Ga0308159_1002010_pt1 | contig 25150 bp, 22 predicted proteins | sample PhyCR1_FD_201040 | JGI IMG/M metagenome (GOLD analysis project Ga0308159, IMG submission 201040) | Phyllosphere microbial communities from UC Gill Tract Community Farm, Albany, California, United States - DLSLC.R1 | ecosystem: Host-associated > Plants > Phyllosphere > Unclassified | place: USA...
TTCTTGCGGGCAGCCTTGGCCGCGCGCTTGGCCGCGTGCTGCGCCTCGGCCTCGGTGATGACCGTGATGGCGTCGGTGAACTCGGCGGGGCCGACGACGGGCACGCGGCCCGCGCGCGTCAGCAACCGCAGGCCGAGCGAATACAGGCCCACGACGATGATCGTCGCGATGATGGCCGAGACGAAGACGATGAGGAACGCGCCCCAGTCGATCATTTGCGCACCTTCTTGGGCTTGGGGTTCCGCTTGATCTTGACGGCCTGACCCGATGCCGCGACCTCGGAGACGGAGTGGGGGTCGACCTTGTCCTTGCGCGAGCGCAGGAAGATGCCGAGGATCACGCCGATGCCGATGATGGCGTCGATCGTAATGCCGATGGGGCCCAGGTGTGCGATGAGCGCGGCGAGCGCTCCCACGATGCCCGCGGCGGGCAGGGTGAGCAACCAGCCGAGCGCGATGCGGCCGGCCGTGCCCCAGCGCACCTTCGAGCCGCGGCGCCCGAGGCCGGAGCCGATGACCGAACCCGATGCGACCTGCGTGGTCGAGAGAGCGAAGCCCAGGTGCGACGAGGCCAGGATAGTGGCCGCCGTGCCCGTCTCGGCCGCGAAGCCCTGGGCGGGCTTCACGTCGGTGAGTCCCGTTCCGAGCGTCTTGATGATGCGCCATCCGCCCATGTAGGTGCCGAGCGCGATGGCCAGGGCGCAGACCGCGATGACCCAGAACTCGGGGCCCGTGCCCGCGGCCTGGGCGCCGACCGTGATGAGCGTGAGCGTGATGACCCCCATGGTCTTCTGCGCGTCGTTGGTGCCGTGCGCCAGGGCGACGAGCGAGGAGGTGAAGATCTGTCCGTAACGGAAACCGTCCCGGCCGTCGGGTTTGCCGTCGTATCGCCGCGTCATGGCGTAGGCCAGGCGCGTGGCCGTGAAGGCGATGAGGCCGGCCGTGACGGGCGCGATGAGGGCGGGCAGGATGACCTTGGACAGCAGGACGCCGTAGTCGATGGCGCCGAAGCTGAAGCCCACGATGGCGGCGCCGATGAGGCCACCGAAGAGCGCATGCGACGAGGAGGACGGCAGACCGAAGAGCCAGGTCACCATGTTCCAGACGATGGCGCCGATGAGGCCCGCGAAGATGAGCTCGGGCGTGATCAACACGCCTCCGTCGCCCTCCTTGATGAGGCCGCCGGAAATGGTCTTGGCCACCTCGGTGGAGAGGAAGGCTCCCACCAGGTTGAGGATGGCGGCGAGACCGACCGCGACCTTGGGTTTCATGGCACCGGTGGCGATGGGCGTGGCCATCGCATTCGCGGTGTCGTGGAAACCGTTCGTGAAGTCGAAGAAGAGCGCGAACGCTACGACGAGTACAACAATGAGGGTGATATCCACCGGCACGATTCTCTGGGTCGGGACGCCCCCGCCACGCACCGTTCACCCAAAGTTCGGGGAGAATTCGTGCGGGTGAGGTTGCCAATTGGCGAGGCCGTATTGATACTTACACCCCGCGCCGCGGGCGTCAACTTTGACGAGGACTCCCGCGGGCATGACACTGCCCGGGGCGGTACACGCGGCATATGCGCCGATATGTGCGCCGACCCGGGCAGTTGCGGGATGCATCGCCTCCCGCTCGGTGGTCTACTGCTCTTCGTGCGTGTTCGGGTCACCCCCGAAGAGGCGTCCGTCCGCGCGGCCGAGAGCCGTGATGGCCGAGACCTCGTCCTCGGTCAGCTCGAAGCCGAAGATGTCGAGGTTCTCGCGCTGGCGCTCGGGCTTCGACGACTTCGGGATGGGCACGACGCCGCGCTGCGTGTGCCAGCGCAGCAGGACCTGGGCCGGGCTCACGCCATGGGCGGCGGCGGCATCCTGCACCACCTGCTCCTCCCCCGGTGCCGAACCCTTGCCGAGCGGCGACCACGCCTCGGTGAGGATGTTGTGCTCGCGGTGGAACGAGATCAGCTCCTCCTGCGGGAAGTACGGGTGCACCTCGATCTGGTTGACCGCGGGCACCACACCCGTCGCATCCACGATCTGGCCGATGTGCTCGGGCGTGAAGTTCGACACGCCGATCGAGCGGGCGAGGCCGTCGTTCTGCAGGGTCACGAGCGCCTTCCAGGCATCCACGAACTTGCCGACCGACGGGTTCGGCCAGTGGATGATGTAGAGGTCGACGTATTCGACGCCGAGAAGCTTGCGCGACTCCTCGAATGAGCGCAGCGCATCCTCGTAGGCGTGGTGGCGGCCCGGCAGCTTGGTCGTGACCTGCACGTCTTCGCGCGGCAGACCCGATTGGCGGATGCCGCGGCCCACGGCATCCTCGTTGCGGTAGTTGACCGCGGTGTCGAGAAGACGGTAGCCGAACGAGAGGGCGCTGGCCACGGCATCCGCGCCCTCGTCGCCCTTCAGGGGGTAGGTTCCGAAGCCGATGGCCGGAAGCTGGTTGCCGTCGTTGAGTGCATGAACCGGAATAGTCGTCATGAAAACGACACTATGCCCGGTCGAGCGGAGCGCACAGCCCCTTGCGGGATCGGACGCGCCCGCCCACGCGGACTAGCCTGAAGTCATGCCAGAACTGACGCCGCCCACCGCGGCCCGACGACCGAGCACCCGCGAACACCACGGCGACACCGTGATCGACCCCTACGAGTGGTTGCGCGACAAAGAAGACCCCGCCGTGATCGGCCACCTCGAAGCCGAGAATGCCTACACCGAGCAGCAGCTCGCGCACCTCGAGGGCCTGCGCGGGCGCATCTTCGACGAGATCAAGAGCCGCACGCAGGAGACCGACCTGAGCGTTCCCGTGCGCGAGGGCTCGTGGTGGTACTACTCGCGCAGCGTCGAGGGGCAGCAGTACACGCTGAACTGCCGCGCTCCGCTCGACTCGCCGAACGACTGGACGCCGCCGCAGCTCGTCGCCGGCGAACCCGTTCCGGGCGAACAGATCCTGCTCGACGGCAACGTCGAATCGGCCGGCTCGGACTTCTTCTCGATCGGCTCCTACGACGTGTCGCTCGACGGGCGCTACCTCGCTTACGGCGTCGACACATCGGGTGACGAGCGCTTCACGCTCAAGATCCGCGACCTCGAGACCGGTCAGAACCTGCCCGACGAGATCCCCAACACGTTCCACGGGGCGTCGTTCTCGCCCGACGGGCGCTACGTGTTCTATACGACCGTCGACGACAGCTGGCGGCCCGACACCGTGTGGCGTCACCGGGTGGGCAGCGCGGCATCCGACGATGTGGCCGTTTTCACCGAACCCGACGAGAGCTTCTGGGTGGGCGCCGGCACGACCCGCTCCGGCAAATACATCGTGTTCGTGTCGTCGTCGAGCGTGACGAGCGAGTGGCACCTGCTCGACGCCGCCGACCCCGAGGGCGAGGCGACCGTCGTGTGGCCGCGGCGCGACGACGTCGAATACTCGGTGGAGCACGCCGTGATCGCGGGCGAAGACCACCTCCTCATCCTGCACAACGACGGCGCGCTGAACTTCGAGCTCGTGACGGTGTCGCCGTCGAGCCCCGGAACGGGTCCGGCCGATGCGCGCGCCGTCCTGCCCCACCGCGACGATGTGCGCCTGGAAGACGTCGAGGCGTTCGAGAAGCACCTGCTGTTCGGCTACCGCCGCGACGGCCTCACGCGCCTGGCCGTGTGGCCGCTCGACGCCGACTCGTCGATCGACGACCTCGTGCCACGCGAGCTGTCGTTCGACGAGCCGCTGTTCTCGGTGGGCGCGTCCTCCAACCCCGAATGGTCGCAGCCCACCGTGCGCTACGGCTACGGCTCGCTCGTCACGCCCTCCACCGTCTTCGACTACGACGTGGTCACGGGAACGAGCGTGCTGTTGAAGCAGCAGCCCGTGCGCGGCGGCTACGACGCCTCCGATTACGAGCAGAAGCGCGAATGGGCCACAGCAGCCGACGGCACGCGTGTGCCGATCTCGCTCGTCTGGAAGAAGGGCGTCACGCTGCCCGCGCCACTCGAGCTCTACGGCTACGGCTCCTACGAGGCCAGCATGGACCCGTCGATGTCGGTGGCCCGGCTCTCGCTGCTCGACCGCGGCGTCGTCTTCGCCATCGCTCATGTGCGCGGCGGCGGCGAGATGGGCCGCACCTGGTACGAGAACGGCAAGACGCTCACGAAGAAGAACACGTTCACCGACTTCGTGGATGCTGCACACCACCTGATCGAGACGGGCTACACCACGCCCGAGCGACTCGTCGCCGAGGGTGGGAGCGCGGGAGGCCTGCTCATGGGCGCCGTCGCGAACCTGGCGCCCGAGACCTTCGCGGGCATTCTGGCGGCCGTGCCGTTCGTCGACCCGCTGACCAGCATCCTGGACCCGTCGCTGCCCCTTACGGTCATCGAATGGGACGAATGGGGCAACCCGCTCGATAACGCCGATGTGTATGCCTATATGAAGTCCTATAGCCCGTATGAGAACGTGCGCGACGACGTAAAGTACCCGCGCATCCTGGCCGTGACGAGCATCAACGACACGCGCGTGCTTTACGTCGAACCCGCGAAGTGGGTCGCGCGCCTGCGTGAGGTCGGGGCGCCCGTGCTGCTGAAAACCGAGATGAGTGCCGGGCACGGTGGCGTGAGCGGGCGGTACAACGCCTGGCACGAGCGCGCCTACGAGCTCGCGTGGATCCTCGACGTACTGGGGTTGGCCGACGAGACGAACTCGGAGGCTTAGAGCCGAACTGCACGAAACGGGCCCCGGATGTCTCAGCGTCACGCTGACGCATCCGGGGCCCGTTGTTTTCGGCTAGCCGATCAGCCGAAGAGGATGGCGGCCTCGTCGTAGCGTGCAGCGGGAACCTTCTTCAGCCCGCCGAGGGCGTCGGCGAACGGAACGTTGACGAGCTCGGTGCCGCGGAGGGCCACCATGGTGCCCCACTCGCCGTTCATGACCGAGTCGATGGCCGCCATGCCGAGGCGCGTCGACAGCACGCGGTCGTAGGCGCTCGGCACGCCGCCGCGCTGCAGGTGGCCGAGGACGGTCGAGCGCGATTCGATGCCCGTGCGTTCCTCGATGATGGGGGCGAGCACATCGCCGATGCCGCCGAGGCGGGGGCGGTTGAAGGCGTCGAGGCCCTTCTCGGAGTGCGCCGATTCCATGGTGTCGAGCGTGAAGCCCTCTGACACGACGATGACGGGTGCGCGGCCGCGGTCGGCCACGCTCTTCGCCCAATCGCAGATCTGGTCGACCGACTGGGGGCGCTCGGGAATGAGGATGGCGTGGGCCCCGGCGGCCATGCCGGCGTGCAACGCGATCCAACCGACGTGGCGGCCCATGACCTCGACCACCATGCAGCGCTTGTGCGACTCGCCCGTGGTGCGCAGGCGGTCGATGGCCTCGGTCGCGATCTCGACGGCCGTGTCGAACCCGAACGAGTAGTCGGTGGCGTCGAGGTCGTTGTCGATGGTCTTCGGAACGCCCACGATCTTGAGGCCCTCGTCGGTGAGGCGCTTGGCCGCCGCCAGGGTGCCCTCGCCGCCGATGGCGATGAGCGCGTCGATGCCGAGGCGGTCGAGTGTGGCCTGCACGTTCTTCGGGCCGCCGTGCGGACCCTCGAACGGGTTGGTGCGGCTCGTGCCGAGCACCGTGCCGCCCTGCTTCGACAAACCACGCACGCTGTGCCGGTCGAGCGGCATCGTCAGACCCTCGACGACCCCCCGCCAGCCGTCGCGGATGCCGACGAACTCCTGGTTGTAGATCTTCGTGCCCTTGAGCACGGCCCCGCGGATAACCGCGTTGAGTCCCGGACAATCTCCACCGCTGGTGAGCACACCAATTCTCATAAAGTTCTGTTCCTCTAGTGCTGGGGGAATGAAAGAGGCAGCGTCTGCGCTTCAACCAAGATAGCGCGCCCCAGCGTCTGAGAGGATCGACATCATGGATTACACCCCCGAAAACGGAACCATCACCATGTTCAGCACCTCGTGGTGCGGCTACTGCAACCGCCTGAAGCAGCAGCTGACGTCGGCCGGCATCGGCTACACCGAGGTCAACATCGAAGAGGTCCCCGGCACGGCCGAGATCGTCGAGAAGGCCAACGGCGGCAACCAGACCGTGCCCACCGTCATCTTCCCCGACGGCTCGACGGCCACGAACCCGTCCGTCATCGAGGTGAAGCAGCGCCTCGGCGTGTAGTTTCACCGGTGACGAGAAAGGGCCGATCGCTTATGCGATCGGCCCTTTCTCTGTGTTTGCGCCGTGTTGTGTGCGCCGTGTTGTGTGCGTCGCGCGCCGGATGCTCGCGCTCAGTCGTGTTCGGGGATGCGCTCGCCCCGGATGAAGATGCCCGCGAGCACGAGCAGCACGGCCGCAACCGGTTGCGCGATGATCCACGGCAGCCCCTCGCTCTGCGCGAACCAGTCGGCGTAGGGCAACGGGTAGATCGGGTTCCACAGCACGATGACGGGCACGAAGAGTGCGAGCCAGAACGGTTTGCCCGCCTGCACGGCGTACACGGCCATGATCGCGGCGAAGATGGCCACGACATAGAGGATGACGACAAACCACGTGTTGCCGATGAGGGCGACACCCGCGAACAGCGCGATGGCCGCCACGAGGGCGGGCGCGAGCGCCGGGCGCGTCGGAATCGGCTCGGGTGTGCGGCCGCGGCTACGCGCTCCGGAGGAGGACGAGCCCCCACCGGAGCCCGACCGCGAACTCGCGGCAGAACCCGAGCGGAACGAGTCGCCCCGCGCCGCAGCCTCCCGTCCGCGCTGGAATGCGCTCTTCCGCTCGTCGCCGCCACCCGAGGCCGGGCGTGAGGTGCGCCCCGCCACTAGATGACCTCGAACGACGATCGCAACAGGTGGATGAGGGCGTTGAGCTGCACCGAATCGCTCGACGCGACATCCTGATCGCTGCCGTCGAGGGCGCGCGCCGCGAGACCCTGCTTCGAGTCGATGAGCTCGGCGATCTTGGTGTCGATCGTGTGCGCCGCGATGATGCGCCACGCCGTGACGGGTTCGCCCTGCCCGATGCGGTGCACGCGGTCGATGGCCTGCGTCTGTTCGGCTGCCGTCCAGCTGAGCTCGGCGAGCACGACGTTCGAGGCGGCCTGCAGGTTGAGGCCCACGCCGGCCGCGGTCAGCGAACACACCGCGACCTGCACGTCGGGATCGCCGTTGAACGCGTCGATAGCGTTCTGGCGCACGGGCGTGGTCTGGTCGCCGCGGATCGAGACGGTCTTGAGGCCACGCTCGGCGAAGACGCGCTCGGCCGTGTCCATGACATCGATGTGCTTGGCGAAGAACACGACCTTGCCCACCGAACGCACGAGCTGAGCCGTGTAGTCGGCCGCGAGCCCGGCCTTGGCCTGACCGATCTTGCGCACCATGGTGAAGACGTTCTCGGCGCCGCCCGAGCCCTTGGCCTCGTCGAGTTCGCCCTGCGCCACGAGGCGCATGATGTCTTCGTCGGGCTCGCCGAAGCGCGTGATGCGGTCGGGGCGGTCGGGGCGCGCCTCGATGATGCGGTCGTAGCGGGCGCGCAGGCGGTCGCCCAGCTCGCGCTCGGCCTGGCGGATGCTGCGCCCCACCTCGTCGTCGAGCTCGACGGGCAGATCGGCCACGAGCTTGTCGGGCAGGTCCTTGGCCACGTCGGTCTTGCGCCGGCGCACGATGCCCATGTCGATGACGGCCGTGCGGGCCGCGGGATAGAAGCCGTGGTCGGCGGGCGTGAGACCCGTCTCTTCGAGCCGCTCCATGAGCTCGGGCGAGGGGCGGTCGCCCTTGACCCAGCCGAGGAACTGCCAGATGGCGTTGAAGTCTTCGACGTCGTTGATGAGCGGCGTTCCCGTGAGCGCCAGCATGAGCGGGTCACCGCCCGGTGTGTTGCTGCGGATGCGGTTGGCCAGGTTGAGCACGTGCTGCGAGCGCTGCGAGTGCAGGTTCTTGATGAAGTGCGCCTCGTCGACGACCATGCCGCGGAACCCGAGGGTGCCGAGCCAGGCGAGGTGTCGGTCGAGCACCTCGTAGTTGACGACGACGATGTCGGCGAAGGCATCGAGCGTGGCACCATCGCCGTGGATGACGGTGGCCCGCCGGTTGGGCGTCCACCGCTCGACCTCGCGCGCCCAGTTCATCTTGACGACGTTGGGCACGACGGCGAGCAGCGGGTAGGCGTCGGCGACCGAGGCCGCGAGCACCGACTGAGCGGTCTTGCCGAGGCCGGGCTCGTCGGCCAGCAGGAAGCTGCGGTGGCCGAGGCGCACGCTCTCGACGAAACGCGCCTGGTGTTTCATGACCTCGCGGCCGGGGGGCGAGATGCGGTCGAGCTTGGGGGCCTCTGGCAGCTCCATCGACGCGACCGACCCACCCGATCCCATTTCGAAGGCCTTGTAGAGCGGGCCCATGAGCTCCCAGCCGTCGAGGCGACGACGCGGGGCCTCGGTGGGCTGCACCTTGCTGAAGTCGGGCGGCAGGAACGGGTTGGCGAGTTGGCGCGCCTTGACCGATTGCGGGATGACCTGGCGCTGCGCCAGCTCGGGCGGAACGACCTCGGCGGGCGCGGGCTTCGTGGTGGTGATGATGAGCTCGTCGGGGCTCAGCTCGGCGCCCGATTCGAGCAGCCAGTCGCGGCGCAGCTTCTGGGCGACGGGGGTGGTTGCGGCATCCGCCTCGAGCAGGGTGATGAGCGAGGTGTCACGCGCGGCGGTCTTGGCGAGGATGGTGGCCACGCCGTCGAGGCGCTTGAGCAGCTCGGTGCGGATGGCCGGGTCCATCTCCTGGTCGGCCTTGACCTTGGCGCGCTCCTCGCGCACCAGGAACGCGATGACCTGGAACTTGGTGCGGTTGGTGGGGCCGACCTTGCCCTTCTGCGCTTTGGCCTCGACCTCGCGCACCTTGCGGGCGAGGATCGGGATGATGGGCGCGGCGTCGTCGTGGCGGGACGACTGGCGGGAGCCCTGCCCGCGGCCCGAGCGGCCCGACGAGCCGCCCCGGGTGGTGGCGCGGCCTGTCGAACGGCCCCCTGATGAACGGGAGCCGGCAGAACGGCCCCCCGATGATTGGCCGAAGCCGGAGTACGGCATGCTCCTCCTGAGCAGTCGAAGTACCGGCCGCGAGGCCGGTGGTCGATGGGTGCGGGCGGCGCGGGGATGATCGATCAACGCGAGAAGACTCGCGGCTCGGCATCACAAACGACGGGCGCACGACGAGTCTACTCTGCGGGGCCTGGATGACGCCGGTGTGGCGCCGGTGTGCCGCGCCGGGCGGAGGAGCCGGCTTGGGCGACCACGTGCAGGCCGCCCGCCACGCACGCTGTCAGGAGGTGGGCTGCGGCGCGGCCGCGTCTGTTGCGGCGCCGGCCGTCTTCTCGTCTTTCTTCGTCTGGGCGAGGGCCGCCGCCGTGATGCGGTTGGCCATGCCCGTGAAGATCACGCCGTGGAACGGCACGAGCGAGTACCAGTAGAGCCGGCCGCCCAGCCCCTTGGGGAAGAAGACGGCGCGCTGCGTATAGGTCGATCCGCCGTCGCCGCGCGGTTCGACACCCATCTCGAGCCAGGCGCCGCCCGGCACCCGCATCTCGGCGCGCAGGCGCAGCAGGCGGCCGCGCTCGATGTGCTCGACGCGCCAGAAGTCGAGGGCGTCGCCCGTGTTGAGGCGCGCGGGGTTGCTGCGACCGCGGCGCAGGCCCACTCCCCCGACGATGCGGTCCATCCAGCCGCGGATGGCCCAGGCCAGCGGGAACGAGTACCACCCGTTCTCGCCGCCGATGCCCTCGATGACGCGCCACAGCTCGGCGGGCGAGGCATCCGTCTCTTGCTGGCGTCTGTCGATGCAGACCGTGTGCCCGGCCCAATCGGGGTCGCTCGGCAGCGGATCGCTCGGCGCGCCCTCGACCGAGGCGTTTCGCCAACTGGTCTCGACCTCGCCGTCTTTCACGCGCTGCAGCGCTAGGCGCACCGACTGGCGATAGGTGAGCAGACCCTCTGGCGGGCGCGGGATGACGCCGTCGATGTCGTGTTCGCGCATGACGCAGTTCTGTTGCAGCGACGCGATGATGGGCACCGCCAGCGAGCGCGGCACGGGTGTGACCAGGTTGACCCATTGTGATGCGAGCCACGGCGTGAGCACGGGCAGGGCCGCGATGCCGCGCTGGCGCAGGCCCGCCTCGAGGGCGTAGCCGTTCATCATCTGGCCGTAGCGCAGCACGTCGGGACCGCCGACGTCGAACGTGCGGTTGATCTCGCCCGGCACGACGGCCGCCTCGACCAGGTAGTAGAGCAGATCGCGCACGGCGATGGGCTGGATCTTGTTGCGCACCCACTTGGGCGCGGGCATGTAGGGAAGCACATCGGTGAGGTGCCGGATCATTTCGAACGAGGTCGAACCAGAACCGATCACCACGCCCGCCTGCAAGACGATCGAAGGCACCGAAGACTCGAGGAACACGTTGCCCACCTCGACGCGCGAGCGCAGGTGGCGCGACAGATCGGGGTCGTCGGGATGCAGCCCGCCCACGTAGACGATGCGCGCAACACCGGCGCGCGCCGAGGCCTCGGCCATGGTCGCGGCCGCCTCGCGATCGGCCTGCTCGAAGTCGCCCTTCTGCCCCATGGAGTGCACGAGGTAGTAGACGACGTCGACGCCGTCGACCGCGCGCCGCACGGCCTCGCGGTCGGAGAGGTCGCCCTCGACGACCGTCACCTCGGACGCCCACGGCACATCGCTCAGCTTCTGCGGGCTGCGCGCGAGCACCGTGACGGTGTGCCCCGCTTCGAGCAGCCGCGGAACCAGGCGCCCGCCGATGTAACCGGTCGCGCCGGTGACGAGGATGCGGCGGGAAGATGCGTGTGGCTGGTCCATGTCTCGACCCTACGCGTGACGACCGACACTGCCCGATGCGTTGACGACGGCCCCGACCTGTGCATGCGAGCACGGGGCGGGGCCGTCGAGGAGGCGCGCGGAGCGCAGCGGCGGGATACGCCGGGATGCGGCCGGGTGGGCTAAATGAGCGCCTTGGTGTGCCAGACGGTCTTCGTCTCGGTGAGCCACGTGATGCGCTCGAGGGCGGGGGCTGCGGCATCCACCCCACCGGCGGGCCGCAGCACGCGCTTGAGCGTCTCGGCGGCCGCGATCTCGAGGTCGACCCAGTCGAGCTCGGTCGCGCCCGTCAGGTCGATCGCGTTGACGTCGGCGTGACCGGCGAGCCACGGCGCCATCTCGGCGGGCGAACCCGTGAGGATGTTGACGACTCCCCCGGGCACATCGCTCGTCGCGAGCACCTCGGCCAGGCTGATGGCCGACAGAGGCGCGGCCTCTGAGGCCACGACGACGACGGTGTTGCCGGCGACGAGCGCGGGCGCGACGACGCCGACCAGGCCGATGAGGCTGTTCTCCTGCGGGGCGATGACGGCCACGACACCCGTGGGCTCGGCGACGCTCAGGTTGAAGTACGGGCCCGAAACGGGGTTGGCGTTGCCCGTGACCTGCTGGTACTTGTCGGCCCAGCCGGCGTACCAGACCCAGCGGTCGATGGCCTGGTCGACCTGCGCGGTGGCCTCGGCCGGCGAGACGCCTTCGACCTGCACGATCTCGTCGATGAACTGGGCGCGACGGCCCTCGAGCAGCTCGGCGATGCGGTAGAGAACCTGCCCGCGGTTGTAGGCCGTTGCACCCGACCATCCGGATACCGCGGCGCGCGCGGCGACCACGGCATCGCGGGCGTCCTTGCGGGAGGCCTTGGCGGCGTTGGCGAGGAACCCGCCGTCGGCCGCGCGCACCTCGTAGGTGCGGCCGGACTCGCTGCGCGGGAACTTTCCGCCGATGTAGAGCTTGTACGTCTTGGGCACGGTCAGGCGGCTCATTCTGCTGCTCCGTTCGGGGCGGTGGTGGTCTCGGTCGTGGGTGCCTGGACGGCGGCGGTCGGCTCGGCGGGCGTCGCCGGCTCGGCGGGCGCCGTCAGTTCTGCGGGCACCGAGGGGGCGATGCTCGACGGCAGCGACGTGCCGGATGCCGCGGTCGCAAGATAGGCGCCGAGCCCGTGCTTGCCGCCCTCACGCCCGTAGCCCGACTCCTTGTAGCCGCCGAACGGCGACGACGGGTCGAACTTGTTGAACGTGTTGGCCCAGATCACGCCGGCGCGCAGCTTGTCGGCCACGGCCAGGATGCGGCTGCCCTTGTCGCTCCAGATGCCCGCCGACAGGCCGTAGGGCGTGTTGTTGGCCTTGGCGATGGCCTCGGCCGGCGTGCGGAACGTGAGAACCGACAGCACGGGCCCGAAGATCTCTTCGCGCGCGATGGTGTCGCTCGTCGAGACGCCCGTGAAGATGGTGGGCTTGAACCAGAAGCCGTCGGTCGGCAGCTCACAGTCGGGGCTCCAGCGCTCGGCGCCCTCGGCCTCGCCCTGGTCGCTCAGCGCACGGATGCGGTCGAGTTGTTCGCGCGAGTTGATGGCGCCGACGTCGGTGTTCTTGTCGAGCGGGTCGCCGACGCGCAGCGTGGCCATGCGGCGCTTCAGGCGCTCGATGACCTCGTCGTGGATGGATTCCTGCACGAGCAGGCGCGATCCGGCGCAGCACACGTGGCCCTGGTTGAAGAAGATGCCGTTGACGATGCCCTCGACGGCCTCGTCGATGGGCGCGTCGTCGAAGACGATGTTGGCGGCCTTGCCACCGAGTTCGAGCGTGACGCGCTTCGAGGTGCCCGCGATGGTGCGCGCGATCTCGCGGCCCACGGCGGTCGAACCCGTGAAGGCGACCTTGTCGATGCCCGGGTGGGCCACGAGCGCGCGGCCCGTCGCCCCCGCACCGGTGACGATGTTCACGACGCCGGCGGGCAGTTCCGCCTGCTGCAGGATCTCGGCGAAGATGAGCGCCGTGAGCGGCGTCGTCTCGGCGGGCTTCAGCACGACGGTGTTGCCGGCGGCGAGGGCGGGCGCGATCTTCCACGCCAGCATGAGCAGCGGGAAGTTCCACGGGATGACCTGACCGGCAACGCCCAGCGAACGCGGGTTGGCGCCGAGGCCGGCGTGGTCGAGCTTGTCGGCCCAGCCGGCGTAGTAGAAGAACCAGGCGGCCACGAGGGGCACGTCCACGTCGCGGCTCTCCTTGATGGGCTTGCCGTTGTCGAGGCTCTCGGCCACGGCGAGCTCGCGGGCGCGCTCCTGCACGAGGCGCGCGATGCGGAAGAGGTACTTGCCGCGGTCGCTTCCCGACATGGTGGACCACACGGTGTCATAAGCGCGGCGGGCGGCGCGCACGGCGTCGTCGACGTCGGCGTCGGTGGCCGTGGCGATCTGGGCGATGTGCTTCTCGGTGGCGGGCGAGATGGTGGCGAAACCATCCCCGCGACCGTCGACGAATTCGCCGTTGATGAAGAGGCCGTACTGCTTCTTCAGGTTCAGGACGGAGGTGGACTCGGGCGCCGGGGCGTAGTCGAGAAAACTCATGTCGTGCCTTTCTATGGATGCTGGCAGAGCGAAAGTGGGTGGGGTGGGCCGGCTGTGGGTCAGTCGATGGTCACGTAGTCGGCGCCCGAGTACTGGCCCGTGGTGAGCTTCTGGCGCTGCAGCAGCACATCGTTCAGCAGGCTGGAGGCGCCGAACCGGAACAGGTGCGGCTGCAGCCATTCCTCGCCCACGGTCTCGGCGACCGTCACGAGATATTTGATGGCATCCTTCGACGAGCGGATGCCGCCGGCGGGCTTCACGCCCACCTTCTCGCCCGTGAGCAGGTGCCAATCGCGCACGACCTGCAGCATGAGCAGCGTGACGGGCAGCGTGGCGGCGGGCGAGACCTTGCCGGTCGACGTCTTGATGAAGTCGCCGCCCGCCAGGATCGAGAGCCACGAGGCGCGGCGCACGTTGTCGTAGGTGTTCAGTTCGCCGGTCTCGAGGATGACCTTGAGGTGCGCGTAGCTGCCGTCGCTGCGGCGGCACGCCTCTTTCACGGCGACGATCTCGTCGTAGACCTGGCCGTAGCGGCCCGAGAGGAACGCGCCGCGGTCGATGACCATGTCGATCTCGTCGGCCCCCGTGTCGACGGCGTCGGCCGTATCGGCGAGTTTGACGGCGAGCGAGGCGCGACCCGACGGGAACGCGGTGGCGACGGCTGCGACGTTGATGCCGCCCTCGCCGCCCACGGAGTGGTGCGCGCCAAGCGCCTCGACGGCGTAGGGAACCATATCGCCGTAGACGCACACGGCCGCCACCTGCGGGGTGCTGCGGTCTGACGCATCCGGCGTCACGGCCTTGGCCGAGAGCGAGCGCACCTTGCCGGGGGTGTCGGCACCCTCGAGCGTGGTCAGGTCGATGAGGCGGATGATGGTGTCGAGCGCCCACGCCTTCGAGGTGGTCTTGATGCTGCGGCTGCCGAGGTCGGCGGCGCGCTGCTCGAGGCCCACGGCGTCGACACCCGGGATGCCGTCGAGGTAGCGGCGCAGGCTCGCGTCGGTGATGGGGCCGTCGAGCATCTCGAGGGCCGTCGGCCGTGCCAGTTCTTTTCCGGCGTCGTGCATGAGGTCTCTTCTCGTTCTGTGTGTCAGAGGTTTAGGGGTTGAGCACCGCGCGGGCGGTCTCTTCGTCGGTGACGAGCACCGTGCAGAGGCCCGACGACACCATGGCGCGGGCGACGGCCTGTTTGGCCAGTCCCGCGATGACGGCGATGCTCGTGGGGGCCGAGCGCAGTTGATCGAGGCTGAGGCCGAGCGTGCGCTCGTCGAGCGACGGGTCGACGATCATGCCGTTGGCGTCGATGTAGCGGCCGACGACATCCCCCACGGCGCCGCGGCGCACGAGTTCGCGCACGTTCTCGGTGGTGAGGTAGCCGCTGTGCACGTGGGCGCTGTCTGGCCCGGCCACACCGGCCGAATACAGATAGGCGGATGCTTCGGCGGCCATGCCCAGCACCTGCGCGACCATGCGGTCGCCCTCGATGCTCTTCTTCGTCTCGAGGCGTTCGAGGATGGCGGGGCTCGGCAGCAGAGTGGCGTCGCCCGAGGCCTTCTTGGCGATGGAGACGGCCGTTGCCGCGGCCGTGCCGGCGCGCTGGTTGAGGGTGACACCGCCGTTGATCTGCACGACGTTCACGCGTGTGGCCCAGCCGTCGGTGAGCTTAGCGGCGACGTCGTCGAGCGTGCGGCCCCAGCTGATGCCGAGCGTGCGCGGAACGGGGCGGAGCGCCGTGAGGTAGTCGGCGGCACCCTGGGCGACGCGGTCGCGGATCTCGGCGTCGTTCTTCGCCCCCGAGACCGGGACGACGATGGCATCGGCGAGGCCGAATGAATCGCGCAGCTCGCGTTCGAGGCCGAGCTTGCGGGCACGCGGGTGCACGATCTCGATGCGGATGTAGCCCTTTTCCTTGGCCTGGGCGAGCAGTCGCCCGACCTTCCAGCGCGTGAGGCCGAGGATCTGGCCGACCTCGTCCTGCGTCTTGTCTTCGTCGTAGTAGAGCTCGGCCGCGCGGATGGAGAGGAGTTCGTCACTGTCGGACATGCTGCACTCCTTCGCGGTGGCGGTGGCGGTCGGACGCCCGATCGGGCTGTGTCCAGGCTACGGGTGGCCCCTGCTCGTTTCAACACATGCGGGGTGTTTTGCTCATGTGAGCAGCTTTCGAGGAAGTTCGGCCGCGAGCGTTGGCGACCTCGGACTAAAGTTGCTCCATGGCAGCTCAGCGTTTGCACACCGGCCGCACCGCATCGAGGGGGCGCCCGATCGGCATGGCCCTCGGGGTCGTCGCCGATGCACTCGACACGCTCAGCGACGAGCAGTGGGCACGGCAGAGCCTGTGCGACGGATGGTCGACGCGCGATGTCGTGGGCCACCTGGTGTGGCGCGTGGGCAGCCCCACGCACCGGTTCGTGGGCGACATCCTCGTGACGACGGCGCAGAAGCGGCATCTCAACCCCATGGCCTCGATGGACGACATCGCCCGACGCGAGGGGCAGGCGCGCAGCATCCCCATGCTGGTGGCCGAGCTGCGGCGCATCGCGGCCCAGAAGTCGAAGGGTGTGGGCCGCACCAACCCGGGCGAGCTCATGGAGGCGATCGTGCACGGCTACGACGCCCTGCAACCCCTGAACGTGCCGCTCGGCTTCGCGCCCGAATCGACGCATCAAGTGGCACGGATGGCTCAGGCCACCGCCGGCCGCGACGCGCGACTCCTGCTGCGCAATCGCCGTCTCGTGGCGGGCGACGCGGGTTGGAGCATCGGCAACGGCTCGCCCATCGTGGCCGACGCCGCGAGCATCATCCTCTATCTGACGGGCCGCAAGGCGCAAGGCCCCAACCCGGCGAAGCTGGCGCGCACGCATATCGAGGCGCCGGGGAACGCGCCGTTCCGCGGGCCCGAGTTGGCATAGGAGCCTTCGCCGTTCCGTTCCGTGGCCACGCCGACGCCGCCGACGCCGCCGGGTGACTCACATGCGCCCTCACGGCGTCAGCGAGTCCGGCGCCCTTCGGTCACGCCGCCCGAGTCAGGATGTCGCGCACCTTGGCGACGTCTTCGTGCATCTGTTCGATGAGCGGTTCGATGCCGCGGTAGGCGACCTGGCCGCGCAGGCGCTCGACGAACTTCACATCGACCACGTCGTCGTAGAGGTCGAGCGTCTCGTCGAGCACGTAGGCCTCGACCTGTTTCTGCGGCACGCCGTCGAAGGTCGGGTTGTTGCCCACGGAGATGGCGGCCGGGTAGGAGACGTCGCCGCGCACCAACCAGCCCGCGTAGACGCCGTCGCTCGGGATGAGGCCATCCGAGTCGGGTGAGAGGTTCGCCGTGGGAAAACCGAGCTCGCGCCCGCGTTTTGCTCCATGCACGACGACGCCGCTGACGGTGGGAAGGTGGCCCAGCAGCTCGGCGGCCTGGCGCACCTCGCCCTGCGCGAGCAGCTCGCGGATCCACGTGGACGACACACGCCGACCGTCTTTCGGCGCGACGTCTTCGACGACGCGCACCTCGAAGCCGAACTGCCGACCGAACTCGGTGAGCGTCTCGACCGTGCCGGCGCCCTTATAGCCGAAGCGGAAGTCGGCGCCGACGAGGACGACGACGGCGTGCAGGGCCTCGACCAGAATGTCGCGCACGAACGCGTCGGGGCTCTTCTGGCTGAACGCCTCGTCGAAGCGCAGCAGCACGGTGTCATCGACACCCGTTTGCGCGATGAGGTCGGCCTTCTGCCGGTTGCCGACGAGCGACGACGGGCATTTTTCGGGGTTGAGCAGAGCGAGCGGGTGCCGGTCGAAGGTCACGACGACGCTCGTGGCGTGGCGTGCGGATGCCTCTTCGAGAAGTTCGTGGATGACGGCCCGGTGCCCGGCGTGCACACCGTCGAATTTGCCGATCGTGACAGCCGACGGCCCGTATGCGGCGGGGATCTCGCTGAGATCGGTGTAGAGCATCAGGCGGCCGTCCGCTCGCGCTTGCGCTGTCCCGCGAGCCACATCAGGCCGAGCACGGGCAGCACGAGCGGGATGAACAGGTAGCCGACGCCGAAGTACGACCAGACGGTGGGGTGCGCGAAGAGCGCCGGGTCGAGCACGCTCCAGAGGCCCACGACGAGCACGCCGGCGAGCTCGAAGCCGATGGTGATCCAGGCGAGTCGTGCGGCACCACGTCGCGAGAGGACGAGCGCGACGGTCGCGACGATGTAGACCACGGCGGCCACGGCCGACAGCGAATAGGCCACGGGCGCCTCGTCGAACTTGGTCGCGAGCTGGAACACCGAGCGGCCCGTCGCACCGAGCGCCAGGATGGCGTAGACGACCACGAGGAGTCGGCCGATGCCGGTGATGCGGCCGGATGCGGGGGTTCCGGCGGGTGCGGGGGTGGATGTGCTCTGCTCAGTCATATCGTGTCGATTCTATTCTCGTTGCCGCGCGACGCTCGCGCTCAGGCGCCCTGGACCGCCCAGATCTGGTACATGCGGTAGACCATGACGGCTATGGCGATGCACGCGACGCCGAGGATGACGGTGCTCCACTTGCTGCGGTCGAGCAGCGCCCAGAACCCGGCCGCGGCGGGCAGGATGAGGGCCGAGATGAGGTAGACGTAGAACTCGGGCACGCTGCCGGATGCCTCGTTGCCGACGAACGGCGCCGCGATGGCCACCACGAGCTGCACGATCAGCAGAATCTCGACGAGGGCGGTCGCCCCCATGGTGAGGTCGTTGGGCTTCTTGCCCGCAAGACCCGCGACGAAGCAGATCAGGGCGGCGACGACGGCCACACCCACCTGCACGTAGGTGAACCATTCGATCATCGCGCGCCTCCCTGGGCCGGATCGGGCGGGAAGTTGACGACGGTCTTGCCGGCGCCGCCCCGCTTCTCGACGAGCCCGATGAGGCGCCCGTCGGGAGCGATGGCCGCGATCGGGCCGTCGGTGTCGGGCAGGATGTCGGCGGGGATGCGCTTGCCGTGCCCCAGGTCGACGGCCGTGTGCTCGTCGAGGTTCACGACCGGGAACAGCGCGGCTGCGGCATCCGCGGGAGCGATGGAGGCAGCGGCGACGTCGAATCCCTCGGCCATGACATCGGCCAGGGTGGGCGCGCCGTCGACGTGGAAGGGACCGACGCGCGTGCGCCGCAGCGCCGTGAGGTGTCCGCCGACGCCGAGCGCCTCGCCCAGGTCGCGCGCGAGGGCACGGATGTAGGTGCCCGACGAGCATTCGACGCGCACGTCGAGGTCCAGGAAGCCATCCATGTCGCGGCGGTCGAGCACCTCGAACGTGGAAACGGTGACGCCGCGTTCGGCCAGCACGACCTCTTCGCCGTCGCGGACGCGCGCGTAGGCCCGTTTTCCGTCGACCTTGATGGCGCTGACGCTCGAGGGGCGCTGCGAGATCTCGCCCGTGAGCGCGGCGATGCCCTGGGCGATCGCCTCGTCGGTCGCCGCGCCGAGCGCCGCGGACTCTGCGCGCTCCCCCAGCTCGCCTTCGGCGTCATCCGTCGACGATGTCTGCCCCAAACGGATCGTGGCGAAGTATTCCTTGTCGGCGCCCACCACGTAGGTGAGCAGCCGCGTGGCCGATTCGATGCCCAGGATGAGGAGGCCCGTCGCCATCGGGTCGAGGGTTCCCGCGTGCCCCACCTTGCGCGTGCCGGCGGCGCGGCGCGTCTTGGCGACGACGTCGTGGCTGGTCACGCCCATCGGCTTGTCGACCAGCAATATTGCAGACACCACGTTCGTCACTCCTCGATCAGCCCCGCAAGAATCCTGCCATAACCGGCACCTCGGCCCGTGCGGGGGCCGATCGAGGAGCCGCTCTGACGGCGGTCAGCAGCTATCGAGAAACAGGCGGCGCGGATGCGCGGGGTCGGCGTTGTCGATCACGGCCGTGGCTCGCGTGCGCGGGTCGCCTTCGGCCTCATAGAGGTCTTGGCCGCCCACGTAGCGCGCGTTCGAGGGAGCCTCGGGATCGGCATCCACCCCCAGCGTTTCGTGCAGCCGGCGGTAGGCCTCGCTGTAGGGCACGTCGAGCCGGATCGAATAGTGCCACAGACCGCGCAACTCGTCACGGTTGAGGAAGACCCCGTCGACGATCAGCACGGCGTCGCGCGGCGCAGTGACCCAGGCCGATTGCGCCGTCTGATCGCGCCGCTCATCGAAGCCCACGAGCTGGAAACCCGCGCTGCCGCCCAAACGATAGGGCTCGATGAGCACGCGCCGGAACAAGCTGTAGTCGAACGAGTCGTCGTAGTAGCCCCGAGGGTCGCTCTCGCCGCGGCGGTAGCGCTCGGTGCGCGGCCGGTGGAAGTCGTCGATGGATGCCCGGAAGGCGGCGCGCCCCTGCTCGCGGAACACCTCGGCCAGCCCGTCGGCGAACTCGGCCGAACCCGACCCGCCGATGCCATCGACCGCCACGATCGTGCGCCCGACGCCATAGTTGTGCGAGATCTCGTCGCGCAGATCGCGCAGAAGGACAACCCTCGGAGTGTTCGCCAGCATCATGTTTTCAGCCTACTCCGCACGCCCGAGAGGCGTTCGAGCGGTCGACCAGCGGGTACTCTGAAACCGATGCGCCACTCATCCGAATCGCCGCCGCCCGACGTCGCAGAACGTGAGCACGCCTCGCCGATGGATGTCGCGACACCGATCGTCGCGTGGTTTGCCGAGAACGCCCGCGACCTGCCCTGGCGCCGCCCCGGCTTCACGGCCTGGGGAACCCTGGTCAGCGAGTTCATGCTGCAACAGACGCCCGTTGCCCGCGTCATCCCGCGCCTCGACGAGTGGCTCGCCCGCTGGCCCACACCCGCCGACCTGGCCGCCTCGCCGCCCGGGGAGGCCGTGCGCGCATGGGCCAACCTCGGTTATCCCCGGCGGGCCCTGTGGCTGCACCGTGCGGCCGTCGAGATCACCGAGCGGCACGGCGGGGTCGTCCCCTCCGACGTCGATCAGCTGCTCGCACTCACGGGCATCGGCGACTACACCGCGCGCGCCGTCAGCGTCTTCGCCTACGGCCTGCGGCACCCCGTGGTCGACACGAACGTGCGCCGGGTCATCGCGCGCGCTGTCGAGGGCAACGGTCAGCCCGGTCCCCCGTCGGCCAAGCGCGACCTCCCCGCCATGACGGCGCTGCTTCCGGATGATCTGGCCGACGCGCGCGCGTTCAACGCGGGCATCATGGAGCTCGGCGCCATCCGCTGCACGGCCCGTTCCCCGCTGTGCGACGAATGCCCGTTGCGCGACATCTGCCGCTGGCGCGCTGCCGGCTACCCCGAGTACACGGGCCAGAAGAAGGCCGTGCAGAAGAAGTACGAGGGCTCTGACCGTCACGTTCGCGGACTCATCATGGCCGAGCTGCGGCACACGCACCGCCCGGTCACCCCCGCCGAGATCGCGGGCCTATGGCCCGATGTCGACCAGCTGCAGCGCGCCCTGGCGGGTCTCGTCGCGGACGGCCTCGCGGTGCCCGAAGACGAAGGCTACGTCCTGCCATAAATCCAGCGCTGGCCTCCCAGCCGCCGCACGCTAGGCCGCAAGACAGGTTCGCCGACGCGGGCCCCTCCACCCTTTCCCGGGAAGCCGAGTGCCTGGGCACACGGTGACGCGTCGGCCGCGCTGACACACGCTCTCACTGGCGCGTCTGTCGATGTCGTCTGCGGCTATCACTCGAGGCCGGCCTCGCGATAGGAACAGAAAACCGGCGGACACCCAGTGCCCGCCGGTCTACCGATCGCTTGAGTTCCCCAGCTCAGCGCCGAGGAACGCTCGCGCTACTTCGAGTCGTCTTCGCCCGAGACGGTTTCGTCGTCACCGGCCGAGGCGCTCTCGTCGTCAGACGCGGCAGTCTCGTCGACTGCGACAGGTGCAACGGCAGGCGCAGGTGCCGCGGCGGCATCCGCCTCGTCGTCCTCGTCGTCGGAATCGGTGACATAGGGGTTCTCGTCGCCGGCGTAGCTCGCGCCCTGCGCCAACTTCAGCGCCTCGGCGTCACGCTCGCGCGCCGTGCGCAGCAGGTCTTCGATGTGCTGAGCGTTCTCGGGGATGGCGTCGAGGATGAATTCGAGCGACGGCGTCAGGCGCGCCGTGATGTTCTTGCCCACCTCGGAGCGCAGCATGCCGGTCGCGGACTTCAGCGCAGCCTGCGTATCGGCACGCTCCTGGTCGGAACCGTAGACGGTGTAGAAGACGCTGGCGTGCTGCAGGTCGCCCGTCACCTGAACGTCGGTGATGGTGACGAACCCGAGCCGCGGGTCTTTGATGCCGCGGTCGAGGCGTTCGGCGATGACCACTTTGATGCGGTCAGCCATCTTGCGGGCGCGTGCGTGATCGACCATGGTGTCCTCTTTCTGTAAATCTGCGAGTTCGAGCTTATCGCTCGGTGATCGGATGCCGGAGCGCCCCGTCGTGGCACCGATATCCGTTAACGGCCGGAGCCGGTCGGCCCGCCCTGAGGCGACCGACCGGCTCCGGTTCGGAGGTGGGGATTAGCCGCGCGGCTTTTCCTTCATCTCGGTGGTTTCGATCTCATCGCCGATCTGGATGTCGTTGAACTTGCCGAGACCGATACCGGCCTCGAAGTCCGTGCGCACCTCGGTGACGTCGTCCTTGAAGCGACGCAGCGATTCGATGGCCAGGTTGTCGCCGACCACGACGCCGTCGCGGATGACGCGAGCCTTGGCGTTTCGCGTGATCGTTCCGGAGCGGACGATGACACCCGCGATGTTGCCGAACTTGGAGGAACGGAACACCTCGCGGATCTCGGCCACACCCGACTGGACCTCTTCGTACTCGGGCTTGAGCATGCCGGTGAGGCTCTGCTCCACATCCTCGAGTGCGTTGTAGATGACCGAGTAGAACCGGATGTCGACACCCTCGCGGGCGGCGCGCTCACGGGCCTTCGGGTCGGGGCGGACGTTGAACCCGATGATGATCGCGTTATCGATCGTCGCCAGGTTGACGTCGGACTCGGTGACGGCACCCACACCACGGTGGATGATGCGCAGCTGCACGCTGTCGTCGACCTCGATCTTGAGCAGCGATTCTTCGAGCGCTTCGACAGCACCCGACACGTCGCCCTTGATGATGAGGTTGAGCGACTCGACCTTGCCCTCTTCGAGTGCGCGGGTGAAGTCCTCGAGGCTGATGCGCTTGCGAGCCTTGGCCAGCGAGGCGTTGCGCTCGGCGGCTTCACGCTTCTCGGCGATCTGACGTGCCGTGCGGTCTTCCTCGGTGACGAGGAACGTGTCGCCGGCGCGGGGAACGCTCGACAGACCCTGAACCTGTACGGGGCGGGACGGGCCGGCCTCGGCGACCGTGTCGCCGTTCTCGTCGACCATCGCTCGCACACGGCCGTAAGCCGTGCCGGCGACGATGGCGTCTCCGACGCGCAGCGTTCCCGACTGGATGAGTACGGTCGCAACCGAACCGCGGCCCTTGTCGAGCTTCGCTTCGATGGCCACACCGCGTGCGTCCTTATCGGGGTTCGCGCGCAGGTCGAGCCCGGCGTCTGCGGTGAGCAGAACGGCGTCGAGCAGGTCCTGGATGCCCACGTTCTCGCGAGCCGAGACGTTGACGAACATGACGTCTCCGCCGTATTCCTCGGCAACCAGACCGTATTCGGTCAGCTGCTGACGAACCTTGGCGGGGTTGGCGTCGGGCTTGTCGATCTTGTTGACCGCGACCACGATCGGCACGTTGGCCGCCTGGGCGTGGTTCAAGGCTTCGACCGTCTGCGGCATGATGCCGTCGTCGGCCGCGACCACGAGGATCGCGATGTCGGTCACCTGCGCACCACGTGCACGCATGGCGGTGAACGCCTCGTGACCCGGGGTGTCGATGAAGGTGATGGCGCGTTCGAGGCCTTCGTGTTCGGTGACGACCTGGTAGGCACCGATGTGCTGCGTGATGCCACCGGCCTCGCCGGCGACGACGTTGGCGTTTCGGATGGCATCCAACAGGCGGGTCTTACCGTGGTCGACGTGACCCATGACCGTGACGACGGGGGGACGGATGACGAGCTGGTCGTCGCCCTCGTCTTCGAGCTCCTGGTCGAGGTCGATGTCGAAGCCCTCGAGCAGCTCGCGGTCTTCGTCCTCGGGCGAAACCATCTGGATTTTGTAGCCGAGTTCGTCGCCGAGCACCTCGAAGGTGGCCTCGTCGAGCGATTCGGTCGCCGTGGCCATCTCACCGAGGTGGAAGAGAACCGTGACGAGGTTTCCGGGGCTCGCGTCGATCTTGTCGGCGAAGTCGGAGATCGAGGCGCCGCGACGCAGGCGGATGACGGTGTTGCCGTCGCCGCGGGGAACGCTCACGCCACCCAGCGACGGGGCCTCCCGCAGCTCGAATTCCTGCCTCTTCGTACGCTTCGACTTGCGCGACTTGCTCTTGCCGCCGCCACGACCGAACGCACCGGCGGTTCCCCCACCGGGGCCACGTCCGCGACCGCCGCCGCCACCCGCGGGACGCGAGGGGCCGAAGCCGGGACGCTGGAAGCCACCAGCCGCGGGGGCGCCACCGGCACCGCCGGGACGCTGGAAGCCGCCGCCACCGGGGCGACCTGCGCCACCCGGACGACCGGGACCGCCGGGGCGCTGACCCTGTGCCGGCTGACCGGGACGGGGGCTGCCGGGGCGAGGAGCCTGCGGGCGAGGGATGTTGGCCGGCGTCGGACGCTGACCCATGCCCTGTGCGCTGGCGAAGGGGTTGTTGCCGGGACGCGGCGGGCGCTGACCCATGCCCTGCGACGACGCGAAGGGGTTGTTACCCGGACGCGGGGCGCCGGGACGGGCACCTGCTGCGCCACCCGGACGGGGAGGAGCGGCCGGGCCGGGGGTCGGCTTCGAGGAAGAGGGGGTTGCGGACGACTCTGCCGGGGCAGCATCGGACGTGGGTGCGGCCTCGGACTTCGGCGCGGCGGCTGCCGGCGTCGGAGCGGATGAAGCAGCGGGCTTCTCGGCGGCAGGTGCGGCGGGTGCCGCGGGAGCGGGAGCAGCCTGGGCCGGGGTTGCCGGAGCGGGCGCGGGAGCCGGAGCATCCTGAGCCTTCTTAGCCGTTGCGGGCGTGGGGCCCGACGACGGCTTAGCCGCGGACTTGGTGCCCGTTGCGGGGGCCTTGGCCGCGGGAGCCTTCGGTGCGGGCGCACCGGATGCTGCGGGAGCCTTCGACGCCTCGGACTCCAGCGCGGCACGCAGCTTGCGCGCGACGGGGGGTTCGATCGTCGAAGACGGGGACTTGACGAACTCGCCAAGCTCTTTCAGTTTTGCAAGGGCGACCTTGCTGTCGACACCGAGTTCGGATGCGATCTCGTGTACGCGTGGTTTTCCAGCCACTATTCTCCTGTCTGGGTCTGACCCCGGACAGGGCAGACCTCACTTACGGACGGGTCTCATTTCGAGCCGCTCATTAGTTGTCCATTAGCCGTTCAGCCATTTCTCTAGGTGTGTCGTGTCGATGGCGTTGCCAGCGCGAAGAGCGCGACCGAAAGCTCGGCGTTTCTCTGCGAGGTGGTAACAATCGAGATTCGGATGGATCCATGCCCCTCGACCGGGCAGAACCGCCGCCTTATCGACGACGAGCTCCGTACCGCGCGCGACGAATCGCAAGAGGTGGGTTTGTGGGGCACGTGAACGGCATCCGACGCACGTTCGTAGTGGTTCCATCTTAGCACTCCCCTCCTGACATGGGTTCAGCCACTCACTTTTGGGGGGAAGGGTGAGTGGCTGGTGGGGGTTGTGATGGGTGTTGGGGGCGGGGGCCTT
>Ga0308159_1002013_pt1 | contig 25111 bp, 19 predicted proteins | sample PhyCR1_FD_201040 | JGI IMG/M metagenome (GOLD analysis project Ga0308159, IMG submission 201040) | Phyllosphere microbial communities from UC Gill Tract Community Farm, Albany, California, United States - DLSLC.R1 | ecosystem: Host-associated > Plants > Phyllosphere > Unclassified | place: USA...
CTCGAACGGGCCGGCGGCCGTGGCGGGGGCGCCCTGGGGTTTGGCGATGAGACCGGCCGTCTGCAACTGCCCCAGCAGGGACTGCCAGCCGCCGTTCCAGCGCGCATCGAGGCGCGCCTCGCCCTGCAGCGCCGCGCCGCCCAGGGCGGTGCGCAGGCCGGGGAGGGATTCGATCCATTGCTGCATGCGCTGCGCATCGGCCACGCGCACGTCGAGCGTGCCGGTACCCGCGCGCGGCGCGATGCGGCCGTCGACCTGTGCCGTTGCGCCCGGCAGGGTGGCCTGGAACTGGCCCTGGGCGGACTGCGCCGCCGTGTCGATGCGCAACTGGCGTGCACTGGCCTGCACCTGGAGTGCATCGAGCTGCAGCTGCGCGAGGGTGATCAGGGGCCCCTGCCAGGTGCCTTCGGTGGCGAGCCGGTCGATGCGCAGCGGAGCGCCAGCGGCCTGTGCGGCGCGGGCCCGTGGGCGGGCGCCGAGGGCAGCCGTGCTGCCGGTGGAACGGATGTCGGCGGAGAAGCGCACCAGAGGGGCAGGCGCGGGGGCGGCGTCCGGGCCGGCGGCATTGGCGGCATCGGTGGCGGCGTTGCCGGCCGGCGCGCGCGCGGCACCGTCGCTGCGCGCGCGGGCGCGGCCGGACAGCGGCGCGGCGTCCAGCGTGCCGAGCACCGCGTCGGGCCGCACGTTGCGCAGTTCCAGGTCGCCCTCCAGCGCCTGCGTGGCGGGCGTGAAGGCGCCTTCGAGTTCGAGGGTGCCGCCGCCGACGCGCACGGTGGCGGCGGGCACCGTCCAGCGTGCGCCGTCGAAGTCCGCGCGCGCATCGACGGATTCGACCGGCAGCCGGCGTTGGTCCCACGGGCCGGGCAGGGAGTTCTCCAGTTGCGCGGACAGCGCCCAGCCGGTGGCGGGCTGGGCGGGAGCGGATGTGCCCGCAGCGGGGGCGGATGCCGGAGCCGCAGGCGGCGTGGCGGGCTGCTGTTGCTGCTGCTGCGCCACCGCGGTTACCGGGGCGGGCGAGGCCTCGATGCGCCCGCTCAGGCGCGTCGCGGGGGCCTGGGGCCAGAGCGCGGAGACGTCCAGGCCCTGTACGTCGGCCCGGGCCTGCAGCAGCGGCTGTGGCGCCCAGGGCGCGATGCGGGCCTGCACCTGTGCCTGCATGGGCTTCGCGTCGGCGGGCGCAGCGCCGGGGGCGGCGGCACTGGCACGGGGTGCGGTGCGGCGCGCGGCGGCGGAGCGGGCGGGCGCGGAGGGCGGGGCCGATGCGGCGGCCGACGCAGCGGTCGAAGGTACCGAAGCTGCCGAAGCCGCTGAAGCCGCTGAACGCGGTGCCGCGACGCCCTCCACGGCAACCGCCTGCAGGCGGCCCGTCAGGTCCAGGCGCGCGGCGGCGGTGGCGAGGTTGCCGCGCACTTCGGCGCGGGCGGTGGCTTCCAGGTCCGCGCCGCCGCCCGGGGCCGGCGTGCGCACGACGCCGTCGGCGGTGAGTTCCAGCGCCATGGGCGCCAGCGCCTGCAGCGTGGCGCTGGCCGAGTAGCGGCCCTGGGCGAGTTCGAGGTTGTCGAGCGTGGCGCTGTGCTGTTCGCCGTCGAAGCGGTAGCGGCCGGCCACGTTGCGCACGGTGACGGGGCTGGGGCCCGCCCAGGTGATCTCGTCCACGCGCAGGGGGATGTCGATGCGCAGCGGCAGCACCAGCTGTTCCAGCGGCTGGATGGGCTGGTCCGGCCCGGGCTCCGCCGCGGGGTGCGGCGTGGCGATGACGCGGGCGGCATGCACCTCGCCCAGCGTGAGTTCGCGGTGCAGCAGCGGCGGCAGGCTCCAGCCGATGCGCGCGTCCTGCACTTCCACCGTGAGGGTCGGGCTGCTCCAGCGCAGCCAGCCGATCTGCCCGCCGGCCCGCACGGAGCCGGACACGTCACGGGTTTCGAGGGACTGGCCGGCAGGCAGGTAGCGGGCCGCCTGCGTGAGCGCGGTGGCCAGGGAGTTGCCGGTGCCGCTCCACCACCAGGCCGCGGCGAGCACTGCGATCACCAGCGCGAGCAGTGCGGCCAGCGTCCAGAGCACGGCGCGCAGGGCACGCCGCCGGCGGGGGCGGGGCTTGGGGGCCGCGGCGGCGGCGTAGGGGTTCGGTGTCTGGTGCGTGGCCATCGGGTCGCGGAAAAATCGGTCGGGTGCCGGTCAGAAGCTGAAGCCCAGGCGCAGGTGCAGCCGCAGGGCCTTGGCCTGCACGCCGTAGGCGACGTCGGCCTGCAGGGGCCCCACGGGGCTGCGCCAGCGCAGGCCGGCGCCCACGCCCACGCGGGGATCGAAGTCGCCCCAGCGGTCGGCCACGGCGCCGGCATCCACGAAGACGGCGCTCTCGAAATCGGTGCGGTTGCCGCGCAGCTCGACCGGGCGCTGCCACTCCACGCTGCCCACGGCCAGGTAGCGGCCGCCGTAGAGCGTGTCGTTCTCGGTGCGTGCGCCGATCTTGCGGTAGCCGTAGCCGCGCACGGTGGTGTCGCCGCCCGTGAGGAACAGCTGCGTGACGGGGATGTCCGCGCCCTGGCGTGCGATCACCGCGCCGCCTTCCGCGCGCAGCGAGAGCCGGCTCGTGCGCACCACACCCTCACCCATGTCCACGCGGCCCATGGGCACGAACGACTGCCAGCGCACGCGCGTGCGCACGAACGGCTCGCGCTCGGGCCGCAGCGTGGTGCCCACGCCGAGTTCGGCCGCGATCCCGTAGCCGCGCGTGGGGGAGGTGTCGTTGTTGAAGTAGCGGCCCGTCCAGCCGTAGTTGGCGGTGATGGCGTTGCTGGAGGGGGGGGCCGACGGGCCGCGGCTCTTGGAGTCGTCGTACTGCAGGAAGTAGCTGCGGTCGATGTGCCCCGCGCTCTTGGTGCGGCCGCCGCGCAGGCGCACGCTGTCGGTGTCGTAGCTGCCGGTCTCCTCGCGCTGCAACTGCGCGCCGCCGAACCAGCGCCAGCCGTCTTCATTGGGCAGATCCGTCCATTCGGTGGACAGCAGCCGGGTCTTCTGGTCGATGGTGACCTTGCTCACCGCGCGCCAGCCGATGCCGGGCAGGCGGTTGTGGATGTGGTCGAGGCTCAGGCGCGCGCCGGTGTCGGTGGAGATGCCCACGCCGAACACCACCTTCTGCAGCGGCGCCTCGCGTACCTGCGCCGTGACGGGCGCGGCCTGCGGATCGGTGCCGTCGGTGTCGAGCGTGAGGAATACCGCGTCGTAGTAGCCGCTGCTGGCGAGGCGCGCCTGGGCGTCGAGCAGCGCGGTCTCGGAATATTCGGAGCCCGTCGGCAGGCGTGCGATGCGGCGCGCGCCGTCGGGGTCATAGCGCTGTGCGCCCTGCACGCGCAGCGCGCCGAAGCGGTAGGGCGGCCCGGGTGCGTAGGTGACGCCCAGCTTCGCCTCGCTGCGGTCGGCGTCGATCTCGGCGCGGCTCGTGTCGATGCGCGCGGTGGGATAGCGGAGCGTCTGCAGCTGGCGCAGGCCGGAGGCCTTGGCGCCATCCCAGGCGTCCTGCGTGAAGGGCTCGCCGGGCGGCAGCGACCAGGAGCGCTGGATGCGTTCCTTGCGGCGCGCGAACTCCGGGGAATCGGCCTCCGGGCCGGTGAAGGCGATGTCGGCGCTCGCGATGCGCGTCTGGGGGCCGGGATCGACGTCCACGGTGATGGCGCGCGGCGCGGGCCCGCCGGGCGTCTCTTTCAGCGCGATGGTGAGCGTGGGGCTGAAATAGCCCATGGTGCCGAGCAGTTCGCGGGCATTGGCGTCGGCCGCGCCGAGCAGGCGCGAGAGTTCGCTCGCCTGCAGGCCAGGCAGCATGCGGAAGCGCTGCAGCTCCATGTGCCGCGTGAGCAGATCGCGCACGGCATCGGGGCCCTGCACTTCGAGCGTGAAGGCCTCGGCCCCTTCGCCGGCAACGCCGGCGTCGGATGCGAGGGTGGAGGTGTTGTCGTCGCTGTCCGCCTTGTCGCGGGCGCCGGGCAGCAGGCTGCAGCCCTGGAGCGCCACGAGACTCAGAAGCAGCAACGCCGGCCAACGGGCCGGCGCTGTGGTCAGGCTGGGCATGCGGCTTATTTTGACAGCAGCCGCATGGTCTCCTCGAGCCCTTTGAGGGACAGCGGGTACATCCGACCCCCCATCAACTGTAGGATGAGGTCGATACTTTGCCGGTACTGCCAAACGCCCTGGGGTTCGGGGTTGATCCAGGCGTGTTTCGGGAAGGCGTGGGTGAGCCGCTTCAGCCACTCCGCGCCGGGCTCCTCGTTGTGGTATTCGACGCTGCCGCCGGGCTGCACGATCTCGTAGGGGCTCATGGTCGCATCGCCCACGAAGATCAGCTTGTAGTCGCGGTTGTACTTGCGGATGATGTCCCAGGTGGGGAACTTCTCCGCGAAGCGGCGCCGGTTGTTCTTCCACATGTAGTCGTAGACGCAGTTGTGGAAGTAGTAGAACTCCAGGTGCTTGAACTCGCTCTTGACGGCGGAGAACAGCTCCTCGACCCGCTGGATGTGTTCGTCCATGGTGCCGCCCACGTCCATGAGCAGCAGCACCTTCACGTTGTTGTGGCGCTCGGGCACCATCTTGATGTCCAGCCAGCCGGCGTTGGCGGCGGTGCTGCGGATCGTGCCGTCCAGGTCCAGCTCGAGTTCGTTGCCTTCGCGCGCGAAGCGCCGCAGCCGGCGCAGGGCGACCTTGATGTTGCGGGTGCCCAGCTCCTGGGTGTCGTCGTAGTCGCGGTAGGCGCGCTGCTCCCACACCTTCACGGCGCTCTTGTTCTTGCCGGCCCCGCCGATGCGCACGCCCTGCGGGTTGTAGCCGCCGTGGCCGTAGGGGCTGGTGCCGCCGGTGCCGATCCACTTGCTGCCGCCCTCGTGGCGCTCCTTCTGCTCCTCCAGGCGCTTCTTCAGCGTCTCCATGAGCTCGTCCCAGCCCATCTTCTCGATAGCGGCCTTCTGCTCGGGCGTGAGCTCGCGCTCCAGGATCTGGCGCAGCCAGTCGGCGGGCACTTCCTTGCGGAAGTCGGTGACCATCTCCACGCCCTTGAAGTAGGCGCCGAAGGCACGGTCGAACTTGTCGAAGTGCTTCTCGTCCTTGACGAGCACGGTGCGCGCGAGGTGGTAGAAATCATCGAGGCTCCAGCCGTCCTCGGATTTCGGACCGACGACGCCCGCCTCCAGCGCCTCCAGCAGGGCGAGGTATTCCTTCACCGACACCGGCAGCTGGCCGGCGCGCAGCGCGTAGAAGAAGTCGATCAGCATGCCGGTGCGTCCTTCGTTGCTTTCGTGCGTGCGTGCGTGCCGCGTCAGGCCGCCGCGGCGCCCGCGCCCGCGCCTGCCGCCGTCGCCGGGTGGCGCTCCAGCAGGTAGCGCAGATGGGCCTTCGTCTCGGGCCATTCGCCGGCGCGCAGGCTGTACATCACCGTGTCGCGGATGGTGCCGTCGCGGCGCAGCGCGTGGCCGCGGAGCACGCCGTCCTTCTTCGCGCCCAGGCGCTCGATGGCGCGCTGCGAGGCGAAGTTGAAGTTGTCGGTGCGCCAGCCCACGACGTGGCAGCCCAGCGTGTCGAACGCATGGCCCATCATGAGCAGCTTGGCGGTGGTGTTCACGTGGGTGCGCTGCACGCGACGCGCGTACCACGTCCAGCCGATCTCCACGCGCTTCACGGCGGGCAGGATGTCGTGGTAGCTGGTGGTGCCCAGCGCCTCGCCGCTGGCCGCGTCCACCACCGCGAAGGCGAAGCGGTGGCCCTGGGCGCGGCCTTCCAGCGCGGCTTCGATGTAGGCGCGGGTGTTCGCGGGCTCGGGCACGGAGGTGACGCGCAGCGTCCAGAGCTGGCCGTCGGCCGCCGCGGCGGCGAGACCCGCTTCGTGGGTGAGCGCGAGCGGCTCCAGGCGGATGCCGCGGTCCTGCAGGATGACGGGTTCGACGAAGGCCATGGCGCCAGCCTCCGGTTCAGCGGTTGCGCTGGTTCATGAACACCAGCTTCTCGAACAGGCTCACGTCCTGTTCGTTCTTCAGCAGCGCGCCCACGAGCGGCGGGATGGAGACCTTGTCGTCCGCGCTCTGCAGGGCGGAGAGCGGGATGTCCTCCGCCACCAGCAGCTTGAGCCAGTCGATCAGCTCGCTGGTGGAGGGTTTCTTCTTGAGGCCGGGCAGGTTGCGCACGTCGTAGAAGGTCTTCATCGCCGCCGTGAGCAGTTCGCTCTTGAGCGTGGGGAAGTGCACGGCCACGATCTGGCGCATGGTGTCCGCATCGGGGAAGCGGATGTAGTGGAAGAAGCAGCGGCGCAGGAAGGCGTCGGGCAGTTCCTTCTCGTTGTTCGAGGTGATGAACACCAGCGGGCGGTGCTTCGCGCGGATCAGCTCGCGCGTCTCGTAGCAGTAGAACTCCATGCGGTCGAGCTCGCGCAGCAGGTCGTTCGGGAATTCGATGTCGGCCTTGTCGATCTCGTCGATCAGCAGTGCCACCGGCCGGTCGGCCGTGAAGGCCTGCCAGAGCACGCCCTGCACGATGTAGTTGCGGATGTCCTTGACGCGCTCGCTGCTGTCCGCGTCGCCCAACTGGCTGTCGCGCAGCCGGCTCACCGCGTCGTACTCGTAGAGGCCCTGCTGCGCCTTGGTGGTGGACTTGACGTGCCACTGCAGCAGCGGCAGCCCGAGGGTGCGGGCCACTTCTTCGGCCAGCAGCGTCTTGCCGGTGCCCGGCTCGCCCTTGACCAGCAGGGGGCGCTGCAGGGTGATGGCCGCGTTGACGGCCAGCTTCAGATCCGGCGTGGCGACATAACTTTCGGAGCCTTGGAATTTCATGGGCGTTGCGCGTGGGCGGTGAGGGTAATCGTTGATAAATGGCCGGAACGGGCGCTGTCTATAATCATCTTGGCCCCCCGAGCACCGACAAACTCCATTGGATTGTGCGCGCAAAATGAACAAGAAGCTGTCCACGATATTCGCCGCCGCTGTCGCTTGCGTGACCTTCGGCGCCCACGCCCAGGAGGCCAAGGGAGACGCGAAGGCCGGGGCGGGCAAGATCGCCATGTGCATCGGGTGCCACGGCATTCCCGGCTACCAGGCGAGCTTTCCCGAGGTGTACAAGGTGCCGATGATCTCGGGCCAGAACGCAGGCTACATCGCCTCGGCCCTGCAGGCCTACAGGAAGGGCGACCGCCGGCATCCCACCATGCGCGGCATCGCCGATTCGCTCACCGACCAGGACATCGCCGACGTCTCCGCCTACTACGCGGGCCAGGTGCCCCAGGGCGGCGCGCCCGCCAAGGCCTCGCGCGAGCCGAGCGCCCAGGTGGCGCAGCTGCTGCAGAAGGGCGCCTGCGTGTCCTGCCACGGCGAGAGCTTCTCCAAGCCGATCGATCCGTCGTACCCGAAGATCGCCGGCCAGCATCCCGACTACCTCTTCGCCGCGCTCAAGGCCTACAAGGCGGGCGGCGGTGCGAGCGGCAACGCCCCCGTCGGCCGCTCCAACGCCATCATGGCGGGCATCGCCAAGCAGTTTTCCCATGCCGAGCTGAAGGCCCTGGCGGGCTATCTGGGTTCACTGGACGGTGAATTGCAGGTGGTGCCGCAATCCCGTTTCCGTTGAGTTTGCGGGCCGCCGGGGATATTGCAGGGTATTTACGCATTCCCCTGGGCGAGAGAATCTGATCGATTAATTCGGGCGGGCGGGCGGCCGCGCATGCACCGCCCGCCGCCGCTTCACGGAAGGGCGTTGGACGCCTTCGAAACCGGGCAGCCGAAGAGATCGCCGACCCACTTCACCACCTTCTCGAGCTCGTAGCCCAGCGCCACCATGGCCTGCTGCACCTGGGCGGCCAGCGCGCCCAGCCCCTGGAGCAGGGAAGCCAGCACCTGGCCCAGCTGCTGGAACTGCTCCTGCAGGATCTTGCCGATCAGCTCCAGCCCGTTGACGAAGTTGCGCCATTGCGCCTTGGCCCAGCGCAGGAAGTCCTGCAGGCCCGAGAGCACCGCCTGCATGAGCGCGGAGGCTTCGCGCTGTACCGCGATGAGCAGTTGGCCGGCCACGTCCTTGAGCCGGGTGATCACGCTGGCCACGTCCACGTTCAGCAGGGTGTAGGGGCTGTCCTGGCTCCCCAGATGCAGTTCGAGGCCCAGCAGGCTGAAATCGAAGTATCCCGTCACCACCAGCGATTGCAGCGATGCGGAAAAGCCCAGGCCCGCAGCGATGCTGAAATCGGGCAGGCGCACCTGGGGCACCAGCGTGACGCCCCAGAGGGTGATGCCGCTCCACTGGAGGTCTTTCCAGCCGAAGTTGAAACCGAAGGCGGCGGCCAGCTGGGTCTTGTCCGGATCGAGCAGGAAGGTGATGCTGTGGCCGCTCCAGACGCCGCATCCGCCCGCGGGTTGGCCGTTCTGCACGGCGTAGTCCAGCTGGAAGCGGTTGTCGGTGGTGGCGAGGGCGTACAGGTGGTCTTCCACCAGATCGAGGAACCGCAGGTAGAGCGAGGAGTAGAAGCGCACCGGGTCGCCGCCGTTCACCCCCGGCACGACGATGCCCTCGGGCGTGGCCGCGATCGCGATCTGCGGCCCCTGCGCGCTGGGCTGGCGTGTGTCGGGGTCCCAGCCCGAGATCCGGAAGACGGAGCCCCAGACGATGGCCTGCTGCACGAGGATGAGGCCGGTGAAGCCGGCCTTGGCGCTGGCCGACTGGGCGAGCGTGGCCGTGATGCGCACGTCCGGCTGGCCCAGCAGGGCGAAGTCCGCCTGCAGGCCGAAACCGGCAGGAAAGGGGCCGTGGTCGCCGATCTTCTGCAGCGAGGAGCCCTCCACGAACCAGAACACGAACTGGCGCAGGCGGACGATCTCGTCCAGGAACCGCACCACCTCGGCGATCTCGGGCTCGCCCTGCCGTTCGAGTGCCGCAGGCGAGATGTCGAGCGCGAAGGCGGCGTTGAAGACGCTCGACAGCTGCATCGGCGCCTGGTCGGCCTGCGTCCAGAGGGCGATGCCGCTGGGCACTTCGAAATCGACCACTTCCACTTCGAAGCCGACGTCGAACTCGTACTGCGGCGCATCGGGGTTCTGCAGCTTGAGCGCGCCGCCGGCACTGATCGTCACCCCAGCGGCCGCGGCGCCCAGGGTCGCGGCGCCCTGCAGTTCGGAGATGGTGACGGTGCGCAGTCCGAAGGGCTGTTTCCAGTTCGTCAGCGCGAACGTGAGGGCGAAGGTGCCCTCCGAGGGCGTGACGCTGCCCGTGAGCGCCAGGTCGATCGCGGTGGAGGCGTCCGGGTGGAAGGACCCCGCCGCCGTGGCGCTGATGCGGCTGTTGCCCTGGCCCGGGTCGTCCCATTCGAGGGTGAATCCGCCGAAGGCGAAGACGCCGTTGTCCATCGCGCTGAAACGGTTGGCGAGCACGGCCTTGAGCGACTTGTCTCCGCTGCCCCTGGCATAGGTGGCGAAGAGGTCCAGTTCGGAGACGTCGCCCATGAAGGTCGCGACGGCCTGGAGCGCGCCGGTCAGCTGCAGCGAGCCGAAGAGCGCGAATCCGGGGGCGATGTCGAAGTCCGCGGCGACGGCGGGCACGTCCTGCGGGCTGAGCAGCCCGAGCGACGACAGGCTGCCGGACGACCCGGGCAGGGTGGAGACCACCACGCCGCTGTGCCGGAGCTGGAGCGAGGACAGCGGTTGCCAGAGCGATCCCGGGGACCACTGTTCCACCACCGCGCCGACCATCACGCCCGCGCCCTCGGCGGCGCGCTGCACGCTGATCGCGGCATTCAGGAAGGGCTGGCCCGCATACACCAGTCCGCCCTGCCCGGTGAAGGCGATGGCCGGGCCGGGCGCGTAGCGCAGCGCGAGCGTGCCGCGCGCGAAGGCGGTCTGGTTGGCCGGGTTCCAGTCCAGGAGCGCGGGCCAGACCGTGTTCAACGGCCACTGCAGCGTGTCGCCCATGGTGGCGTCCAGCGCCATTTCCACGCCTGCATCGGTGCGGGTGAACGCGAGCACCACCCGCGCATCGGCGTACTGGGTGCTGGTGAGCGTGAGCGTGGCACCGTCCGCCGTGGCCTGCAGGTCCAGGTCGGCGCCATCGATGCGGGCCTGCACCTCGAGCTGCCGGGTGGAGGGGTTGACCGCCAGGGAAGCGGCCGGACCGAGCGGCAGCGTGATGCCCTGCAGGTAATACCCCAGCGCGGTCTGGATGGGGCCGGGAAACTGGTCGTGCGCCAGTTGCAGCACCTTGGTGGTGCTGGTGGACTGCAGTGCGCCCTGCAGGGTGGCATAGATGCTGTCGGCCATGGTGTCACTGCCCCAGGTTGTCGAGTGCCGCGCGCGCGAACTTCGTCGCCGCATCGCTGATCTGCTGCAGGTTGCCGGCGATGTAGTCGTTGAGCGCCGACACGATGGCCTGGATCAGCTGTGCCTGCCCCAGGAAGGCGTTGATGAAGGCCGTGTACTGCGCTTCCGCGGGCGAGAGCGTGAGGGTCACGGCGACGTCCCCGTCGCCCGCGGCCAGCGCGATGCGGCTGTAGGTGAGCTGCAGCTCCTGCGGCGTGTCGCCCGAGGCCGAGAGCGTCGTCTGGATGCCGAGCTGGCCGCTCTGGTTGCGCAGGCCGAGGGCCAGCGTGCCCGACAGCGGAATCGGTGCGTTCTGCCCGACCTGCACGTTCAGCGTGAACGGCGTGCTGGCCGTGGCGGGCGGGGAGGGGACGGTGCGTGGCGTTCCCTTGACGCTCACGGTCGGGCCCGGGTCGAGCTTGCCGAGCAGCAGCGTGGCACTGGCCTGCTGGTTGTTGCCGAAGACGATGTTGTCCGGCGGGGCGACCAGGTTCGAGAGTCCCTGGATGGCGAGGCTCTGCAGCACGATGGCGGACAGCGAGAGGCTGACGCCCATGAGCTGCGTGGTGAAGGGGCCGTCGATGCGCAGGTCCACGGCGGTGTAGGGCTCCAGCACCGGCGACGCGGAGCCCAGCACCAGGGTGGGCAGGTACACATAGCTGCCGCGGTCGTTGAGCGCGCCGCGGGCACGGTTGAACAGGTACTTGTCCACCGCGTTGGCGTCGGTGTCCACCGTGCTGCTGGCCACCTGCGTGCTGCCGAAGATGTCGTCGAAGGCGCTCTTGAACTGCTGGTTCAGCAGGCCCTGCACCTGGCCGATGTTGCCCTTGTCCATCAGGGCGCCGTTGACCTGGGCCGTCAGCATCTGCGCGGCCTGCGGGGTGGACAGGATCTGCACGAAGAACCGGCTCCAGATCGCGTAGAAGCGGTTCATGATGTCCGGCGGTGTCGGGAAGGGCATCGGGACCATGCTCTGGTACTGCAGGTTCTTCAGGGTGAAATCGGGCTGGTCGCCCTGTTCCGCCACGAGCCGGATGCTGCCCAGATCGACCTGCAGCGCCTTGCCGTCGCCGGTCACGGTGACCTGCGTGTCCGAGACGATCTTGCCATTGGCCAGCGTGAGCAGCGCGATGCCGGAGGCGCTGCAGTCGAAGCCGTCGGGGTGTCCGGGCGAAGGCGCGAGCCCCAGCGTCGGCGGCGGCGCGACGATGTTTCCCTGGGGATCCACGAAACACAGGCACTGCGTGAGCGTGAAATTCAGGCCGTCGAACGGCGTCGGAGGCTGGGTGCCCGGGTCCAACCCCTGCTCGGGTCCGGTGAGGGCGAGCGGCTGGCTCCAGGCATCGCCGGAGGCCGGGTAGGCGTTGAGGTCCAGCGTGATCTGCGCGGCATAGCCGGCGTTGCTGGTGCTGACCGTGGGCGGCTGGCCGCTGACCTTGATGTTCGCCAGGCCGTCGATCTCGATGCGGCTCACGCTCAGATCCGGTCCGCGGCCCGGCAGGGCCACCACGTTCAGCCGCCGGGAGCGGATGTAGGCGTTGGCGGCGTTGGCGTCGTCGATCATCTTCTGCGTGATCTGCGGGCCCGGCGCCGAGGTGCCGATGAACTTGAGCAGCGGCGGGAGCATCCCGAACCAGGAGCTGGCGAGGTTGTTCGACATGTCCACCGCGCCGCCGATGTCGTGCATGTCCCAATCGGTTCCGCGGACCGGCAGGTAGGGCGTTCCGTCCGACTGCTTCATGCCCGAGAGCGCGACCGGAAGGAAAAGGCTGTTGCCCGGCGAATGGTCGTTCGCCTTCTGCATCAGGGTGTTGTAGACGAAATGGAATAGCTGCAGGCCCATGGTGTTGGCTCCCTCTGGTGTGTGGAACGCGTCGTCCGCCGCCGGGGCGTCAGTACGCGCGGTTGACGACGTGCATGGTGATGTCGTGCAGCGCACGCAGGTGCGGCCCCGGCGGCAGGTGTTCGAGGAACTGCACGGCCTGCAGCGCGGTATTGCGGGCCTGTGCATAGGCCAGAGCGAAGGCATCGGAGCGCCGGATCTCGTCGACCCAGGCGTTGATGCGCTCCTCGTTGGCCGACTCCTGCCCGCGCAGGTAGCGCACCATGGGATGGTCATCGCCGAACAGCTTCATCGCATGGATGATGGGGAGCGTGATGCGCCGCTGGTGCAGGTCGATGCCCTTGCGCTTCCCGGCCTCTTCGTCCGAATGGGACAGATCGAAGATGTCGTCCATCATCTGGAAGGCCCGGCCCATGGCACGGCCGAAGCTGCCGAGGCGGCGCAGGTCGGAGGTGTGGGCGCGCATGAGCGCGGCCCCCGATTCGCAGGCCAGCCCGAACAGCACGGCGGTCTTGCGGTCCACGGTGGTCAGGTACCGCGCCATCAGCGGATCGGGATGCCAGGAGGGCTGGGTGGTCATCTCGTCGATCTCGCCGCGGCAGATGTCGAACGCCGAGTCCAGCACCCACTTCACGAGCTGCATGTCCGTCATGTCCTCGATCGTGTCCACGAAGCAGCGCACGGCCTGCAGGAACTGCATGTCGCCGATCAGGATGGCCATCTCGGTGCCGCGCGCCGCGTTCACGCTGCTGTGGCTGCGCCGCAGGCTGGCGTGGTCCACGATGTCGTCGTGGATCAGGCTGGCCACGTGCAGCATCTCCAGCGAGGCGGAGGCGCGCAGGACCTTGTGCGGCAGTTCGCCCTGGGGCTGGAACAGGCGCGCCGTGATCAGCAGCATCAGCGGGCGCAGCTTCTTGCCGCCCTGGTAGAGCGCCATCTCCACGTCCGTGAGGTAGCCCTGCTGCGGCTTCAGCGCTTCGTGCAGTTCGCGCTCGAAACCCTGCATGTCCCCCGCCATCAGGTCCTGCAGGATGGCCTGGACCGGGTCGGCCCGGGTGGCGGCGATCTTCACGGCTGCGCGTCCAGCAGGGCCTGCGCGAGCGGGCCCACGAGAGCGCGCTCCAGGGCGTCGGCGACGCGGTCGTGCAGCAGGCTCTTGATGAAGCGCGCCTCGGCGAGGGCGTCGCGCGCCGCGCCTGCCAGTTCCTGTCCCAGGGCCGCGTCCCAGCCGCGGTCGTCGAAGTGCAGGTCGAAGCCGTCCAGTTCCACCCGTCCGTCGATCCATGCCACGGCGCCGTCGCGCTCGCCGAACTGCAGATAGACGTCGCAGGCCAGCTTCGCCTGCAGGCCGGCCGTCGCCAGGGCCACGGGGCGCAGTGCCGCCAGGCGGGCGGCGTGTTCCGCGATGTCCGCCTGCATCTTGCGGACGAAGGCGCGTTCGTCCTCGTCCAGCACCATGGTCCAGGCATTGCCCTCGCCATCGCGGCCGCCGATGGGGCTGCCGTTCAGGAAGCTGTGAACGTCGGCCACGGTGTGGGGCGTGGCGGGTGTGCCGTTCTGCACGATGCCGTAGACGTCGGACTTGGTCTGCGGTTCGATGTTCTCGATCTTGCCGTCCACGGGGTTGGTGTTGGCGACGACCGAGCTGCCGAAGGTCAGCGTGGCCGCGGCGGCCTGGTTGTACGGATTGGTGTCGTCGGTCTTGTTCTGCGGGTTGCCGAACTCGGCCAGCGCCGTCAGCGCGGTGAGCAGCGCCAGCTTCTGCGTCTGCGCATTGCCGTTGTAGGTGGTGTTGCCGTAGAGCTTTCCGGCCTGGTTGACGGGGGTGCCGTCCTGGTTGAGCGCGGTGTTCGTGTCCGCGGCCATGTCGGAGATCGCCTGCGTTCCCCAGCCGACCTGGAAGGCGTAGGTGAGGTCGTCGGTGAAGACGTCGTTGAAGGCCGCGCGGTGATTGGAGTAGGTGCTCAGCAGGGTGGCGCCGTTACCCCCGGGCACGTTCTGCAGGTTCGCGCGCTGCTCGTTCGCGGTCTGGATCCAGGCCGGGTGCGCATTGGCATCGGCGCTGCCGCCGCGGCGGCGGGCGCCGGTGGGCAGCCCGGTGCCTGCGCCGTCGAGATCCGCCTCCCAGATCTGCGTGCCCTGCAGGGCATAGCGGCCTTCGAGTGCGATGCCCTGCAGCCGCACCGCCACCACGCAGCGGTCCTGCGCATCGGTGCCGAACTCGGCCGCGACCGGCGTGCCGCCGTCGAAGGACAGCCGCATGTCCGACAGTTCGATGCCCAGCGAGCCGCGCTCGAAGCCGGCCTGCGCGGGCATGTCGAGCGATCGTGCGAGGGGCAGCGGAGGAATGTTGCTGACGTCGGTATGCAGGGGCCGGGCGGTGCCCAGGGCCGTGCCGCCCCGGGTCGTCCAGCCGGCCAGGAAATCTTGGATTGCAGCGCTCATGGATTTTCTCCTCGTTCGGTGGGCAGGTGCCGTGGGTCAGGCGATGTCGACGCTGGCCGTGACGAGCACGTGGTCCGCGTCCGCGGTGGAAATGTTCAGGCCCGATGGGACGAGCTTGATCTGGACGCCTTCGAGCTGCAGCGGGATGTCCGGCACGGTGAAGGACGCGTTCTCGTTGAGCTCCTTCTGCGCGGCGCTCTGGATCGTGGACTGCAGGAAGGGCGTGACGATCCCGATTACGCTGGTCGCCACGTGCTGCAGCACGCCGGCATTGAATTTCTCCCACCCGCTGCCGTTCGGCGCGTAGGTGATCTTGAAGGCCGGCAGTGGCTGCAGCTGCAGCTGGATCTGCTTGGAGCCGGAGACGACGGGCTTCACGGTGACCGTCAGGGCTTTGGGATCGGTGCCGAAGTCGGCTTTGGCGAAATCAACCATGGGGGTCTCCTGTCAGGGCAGCAAGTTCGATGCGGCTTCGAGCGCGCAGGCGGCGGGCACCAGCCACCAGGAGACGCCGACCTCGGCGGTGGCGGCGAAGGTGGCGGTGATGTTCACGTTCGGCAGGGTGGAGGCGAGCGCCACCGAAGGGTTGGTGATGCCGCCCTTCAGCGAGTAGCTGCCGCTCCAGTTGCTGTTGCTTTCGTTGATCTTCTTGTCGCTCATCTGCTGGATGAGCGCGCTGCTGTACTTCTGCAGCAGCGCCGATAGCAGGCGCCGGCCGATCAGCACGCCCAGGGGGTTCTGGGGCCACTGCACGCCGCCGATGTCGGGCGTGCCGTTCGCGACGAGATTGCAGGCCAGCACCAGGTGGCTGCCGGTGACGGTGACGACCGGAGGCGTGAAGTCCTGGCCCTCGACGGAAATGCTGGCAGGGATCTGGTAGCCCTGGAGCAGGCCCTGGACTTTCTGGAAGACGATGCCGCAGATCACCTGCAGCATGAAGTCCGACATCGCGGTCGGATTGATCGGGAGCACCGCCACGCTGCCGAGCTGGACGTGGCGGTCTGCCGTGATCGTGACCTGGGCGAAGACGGTGAAGGCGAAGCTCACCTTGGACACCGTTCCGTCCTGCAGGTGGAAGCCGGCCGTCACCGAGGCCAGCTGCACCTGGAACATCTGGTCCGTGGGCTGCGGCGGCTTGGTGCCTCCACTGGGAACGAACGTGTGCTTGTCGTCCCACTGGTTGGGGGTGGGCGGCGCCAGCACGAACTGCGGGGCGGCGTCGATGCTCCAGTCCACCGAGACGAGGCCCATCTGGCCGATGTTCTCGTTGCCCTGGAAGAATTTCTGCCGTGCCAGCGTGTTCGCGTACAGCTGGGTCATCCCTTTGTTCAGGGTGCCGGCGTCCAGCACCAGCGCTGCGTCGTAGCTACTCATGGTCCAACTCTCCTTTGCATGGGGTATGGGCAGGGCGCGGGGCGTGCGTCCAGTAGGTCTCCATCCACTCGCCGCCGTGCCGGTAGCGCAGGGGAAACGCGTCGAAATCGAGGGTGGCGCGGCCGCATTGCGGATCGGCGACCGAGATGGTGCGGCGCGCGCGGCAGTACCCGTCCACGAGCACGTAGTGCTGCGATCCCGCGTGCCAGCGGATGGCCGCGGCCACGGGACGGCCTTCGTCGATTTCGCGCATCAGGCGCCGGAAGGGCGGGCGCCCGCTGCTCCAGCCGGCGAGGCAGTTCACGTAGCGCAGCGTCCGCTCCATGGCCGCCTGCTGGTCGTAGCGCTCCAGTTCCAGCAGGTCGGGCGGGGGCAGGCCCTGGGCGGGGGACGCCGCATCGGCCGCGAGAATGCGCCAGGCCAGCTTCTCCTGCCGCCAGGAGGTGTCGCCGTAGTGGGCCGCGATGGCGCAGGTCACGGCGGCCCAGCACCAGTTGGCGCGCAGCTGCGGCTCCAGCACCAGGTCCAGGTCGCGCGATCCGGCGCCTTCGGCAGGCCAGGGCCCCGGAGGCATGGGGCCGACGCGGCGCGTGGTGCGCGCCAGCGGCTCGATCCGCAGCTTCATACAAGCGGCATGCATTGGGGCAGCAGCTTGTTCAGCTGTTCGCTCACGATGTCGTTGATCTGGGAGGAGATCAGGGCGCGGATGGCGCCCTTGGCCGCGTCGAGGATCAGGTTCTCCACCGGCTGGAGCAGATAGTTGAGGGGGCCCAGGTCGTTGATCCAGATCGCGGCGTTGCCGTAGTTGAAGTCGGCATCCATGGACGAGACCGCATCCAGGCACAGCTTGCCGCCGGCCGTGCTGGCATGGAACTGCGCGTTCCCGGCGATGGTCGCCCCGTCGATGCGCAGGTTGCCGGAGATGCTTGGATCGACGAACAGGATGCTCACGCTGCCGCGGGCCTGCGCGGCGAGCGAACTGCCCAGCGCGGCATGGAAGCTGAGGGTGCCCGACAGATTGCTGCCCGAGCCGCTGACGTTGCCCACCACCATGTCCTGCAGCCGCAGCGAGGCCAGGCCGGTCAGGTTTTCCACCGCGTACGAGGCGGTGCCGACGCCGATGCTGGCGGAGCCCGATGCGACGTTGCGGTAGGGGTCGTAGCCCGCGCCCGAGATCGCGCCCGGGATTTCGCCGTTGAGCTGTGTGACGAGGCCCTGCAGGACTTCGTTGAGGATCTGGGTGATCGGATCGTTGCTCATGGGGATGCCTCTGGATGGAAAGGTGGTCGGACGTGCGGGGCTGCGGGCGTGCCGGTGCCTGCTGCAGGCATCGGCAGGAAGGGGCCGGAGCAGGCTGGGCAGCCCGGCGGCGGTTTTCGATGCGGGTGGGGCGCGCAGCGGCGTGCCGGTCAGGCGGGCCGGCTCGCGGGCTGCCGCCTCGTCCGTGCGCCGGGCGGCGGGGATGCGGCGGGGCAGGGGGTACCGGAAGAGCCCGGTGCGGGGAGACAGGTGGCAGGTGTCGGCACGGAGGTCTCGCTTGTCTGGTGGTGGACAGGCAGGCGCGGCCCGTCCGGTTGTGTTCTCACGCAGCGGGCCTGGCCCGCCTCCCTCCCTCGTCTGTGGTCGCGAGGTGTGGCCATTCTCCCGGCGCGGCGGGGCCGCGGTTTGAAGGGCGCCTTAATCGTTCTGAATCCACCTGAATCCAGAGCGTGCTTCCCGCCGGTGGCCGCGGTGCCGGGATCAGGAGGCCGGTGGAGCGAGTCGCAGCTGTTCCAGCGGCGCCGGCCGCCCGAAGTGGTAGCCCTGCGCATGGCCGCAGCCCATGGCGCGCAGGCGCTCGGCCTCCTCGGCGGTCTCCACGCCTTCGGCCACCACCGTCACCGCGAAGCCCTTGGCCATGTTCAGCACGGCGGTCACGATGGCCTCGTCCTGGGGAGAGTGCAGCAGGTTGCGCACGAAGCGCTGGTCCACCTTGAGGCAGTCGAACGGCAGCCGCCCCAGGTAGGCGAGCGACGAATAGCCCGTGCCGAAATCGTCGATGGCGATCTTTACGCCGAGCGCGCGGATCGCGGCGAGGCGCGCGCCGGTCACGCCGTCGTCCTCCAGCAGCACCGATTCGGTGAGTTCCAGCGTCAGCTGGCGCGGCGGCAGGCCGCTCTCTTCGAGGATCTGCCGCAGGGTGTCCTGGAAGTCGGACTGGATGAGCTGGCGCGCGGAGACGTTGACGTGGATGTCGAAATCCGCGGGCAGCTCGGGCAACCGCTGCGCGATCGCGTGCGTGGCCGCGCGTAACACCCATTCGCCGATGCCGAGGATCAGGTCGGACGCTTCGGCCACCGGGATGAACACGCCCGGCGGCACCATGCCGCGCGCGGGGCTGTTCCAGCGCAGCAGGGCCTCGGCGCCGGTGACGCGGCCCGAGGCGAGCTCCACCACGGGCTGGTAGTACACCAGGAACTGGTCGCGCTCGAGCGCCTGCCGCAGCTCGGTGGCCAGGCGCGCGCGCTCCATCGAGCGTTCCATCATCTCGTCGGCGAACGGCACGCACTGGCTGCGGCCCAGGCGCTTGGCCTCGCCCAGCGCGATGCTCGCGTTGCGCAGCCATTCGGTCAGCTGCCCGCCCGGCAGCGTGCCCGCCACGACCCCGACCGATGCGGTCAGCAGCACTTCGTCGTCGCCCACCGAGAACGGCGCTCCGAAGGTGTTCAGCATGGCGCGGCCCGCGGCATCGGGGGCCAGCACGTCGGCATCCAGCCGCAGCAGCGCGAATTCGTCGCCGCCCAGGCGCGCGATGAGCGCCGAGCCCGGCTGGGTGGCCTGCAGGCGTTCCGCGATCGCCCGCAGCAGCCGGTCGCCGGTGTCCAGGCCCATGCTGTCGTTCACCGCGCGGAAGGCGTCGAGGCCGGCCAGCACGAGCACGGCCCGCCGCGGTTGCGGCCCGTCGGCCTTCTCCAGCAGGCCGCGCCGCGTGAGCAGGCCCGTGAGGGGGTCGAACAGCAGCTGCCCGCGCAATTGGTGGAACGAATGCCGCAGCCGGCCGGCCATGTCGTTGAAGGCCTGTACCAGCGCCGCGGTTTCGCGCAGCGGGCTGGTCGCGCGCAGTTCGGTGTCCCAGTCGCCGCCCGACATGCGCTGCGCCGCCCGGGAGGTGAGCAGGATGGGGGCGGCGATCCGCTGCACGGCCCACAGGCCCAGCAGCAGTCCGAACGCCGCGATGGCGGCCGTGGCGACCAGGGCGCGCCGCGCGGCCGCGCGGGTATCGCCCAGCAGGTCGGATTCGGGCAGGGCGACCACGATGCGCCATCGGACCCCGGGCACCCCGGTGAAGGGCGTCACGCGCGCGAAATAGCGCTCGCCCGCCAGCCGGTAGGAATACGCGGCGGCCTCTCCGGCGAGCGTTCCGGACGGCAGTCCTTCCGCCGCCGCGCGGACTTCGGCGCTGGGGCTCTGCGTGGCGAGCCGCCGCGCGTACTGGCCGCTTCCGGGCGCGGGGGGCAGGGTGACGCTGCCCGGATCGGACTGGGCGATCAGGCGGCCCTCGGCATCCAGCACGAAGATCTGGCCATGGCCGCGCAGCGGCTCCTCGCGCAGGAACCGGTGCAGCGTGTCCAGGCGCACTTCGGCCTGCACCGCGCCCACGATGTCCCCCGAGGACACCACCGGCGAGGAGGCCGCGATGATCACGTCCGCGCGTTCGCCCGCGGTGGTGTAGACCTCCGACCATCGCGGCTGCCCCGAGGCCACCACGGGGGCGTACCAGGGCCGTACGCGGGGATCGTATCCGGCGACCGAGGCGATGATGCGGTCGCTGTCCGTGCCGATGCCATGCACCTGGAGACGCCCCTGCGTGCTGCCGTCCTGCAGCACCAGGCGCAGGTGGCCGTCCGCTTCGCGCCGGATGCCGGTGTAGTCGCCGTCGCGGCTGCCGAAGCCCAGCATGCTGATCTGCAGCTGGTCGGCGTAGAGTGCATCGAGCACGGCACGCAGGTATTCGTGGACGGGGCGCAGGTCGCCGGAGCGGTAGAGGCCGTGGCGGCCGATCGCGTCGGCGGCGCTGCGCTGGATGCTGAAGGGCGTGGCGAGGAAGTTCACGAGCCGCTCGCCGGCCGTGTGCGTCACGGCGTCCAGCAGGCGGACGCTTTCCTGGTCGATGAGCGCGTCGATCTGGCGGTGCTGCGTGACCGCCTGCAGGGCGACGGTGCCCACGAACAGGGCGGCGAACGGCACGGCGATGGCCGTGCGCAGCGACAGCTGGAACCGCCGCACGTCAGCACCGTCCCTCGGGACCACGGTTCCGGCGTGCCAGAGGTCGTCGGTTCATGGAGGTGCTGCCGTGGTCGCTGTGAAGGGATGCTATTTTTATTATAGCAACCCCCGGCCTGGCGGGTGCGGTCAGTCCCGCGTGGCGCGGCGCTGCACGCAGGCCACGTAGGCCGCTCCGTCGGGTGGGCGGCCCGAGCGCTGGCTCTCCCAGAGCATGGTTCCCAGGCACTCCATGGCAGCGTGGTGCGCGTCCTGGAGCGAGCCCAGGCGCGCGGCCAGCAGCTCCACCGCCTGGCGGATGCCGCGCGGCTGGTCGATGCTGCACTGCTCGCTGATCGACAGGTGCATGGACAGGTGCAGGAAGGGATTGGTGCGCCCGGGCGTCTCGTCGTAGTTGCGGGCCAGGGCGGCATCCACGTCGGAGAGTTCGGCGTGGTATTCGGGGTGTTCGGCGATCCAGAGGCTGGCCAGCGTCTCGATGGCCTCCATCGGCTGGCCGGCCTGCGCCTTGGCGTGGACCGCGCAGAAGAAGCGGCGCACGTCCGCTTGCGTGGGATTGAACATGATGCCGCGCAGCGTAGCACGGCGGCCCGTGCCGGCGCGCTGCGCGGTCATGCGCCCTGTGGGGCGCCGGGGATTCACCGCCCGGGGCGAGCGGCCGGCGTGTCCTGCGGGGGTTCCGGGTCCGGGGCCGGTGCCTGGAGCGGTGCTGGTGCCTGCGTGGCCGCCATCTCCAGCTCCGCCGGCCATGGCTGCGGCGGCGGGGGCGGCGCAGCCATGGCCGAGGGGGACGGCTCTGCGACACCCAGCGTTTTGTAGAAGCTGGCGAGATGGGCCTTGGCGACGATCCAGCCGTTCAGGCTGGCCCAGGACAACGCATTGCCGGCCGCGGCGCGCTGGTAGGGGTTGCCGTTGTCGGCCATCACCTTGCGCAGCGTGACGAGCGGCCCCAGCGGCAGCGTGAGGCCGAAGTTGAGCAGCGACCGCGCCGTGATGCCCGCCAGCATGGTCCGGCGGTCGACGGAGAGGTTCACGACGGTGGCCGCCTCCGCGCCCGGGAGGAAGGACTTGACCAGCGTGCTGCTCAGGTCGGACACGGTGTCCGCCGTGGCGCTGACCATGCGCTGCACGAGCGCGCTGGCCATCATAGACATCGGGCGTGCCAGGTCGGGGGCGATGCCGCGTTCCCTGAGGGCCTGCTCGATCACGGGGCCGATCCGCGCATTCACCGCCACGTTCAGCATCGTGCCGCCGATGGCCGTCCACATGTCGTTGAAGCCCGCCATGACCCGCGGACCTTCGCGCTGCAGCACCGTCGATCCCGGCAGCGCGATGGTCGCGCCCAGGCGGGGCATCGTCTTCATGGTTTCGCCGACGGCTTCCTTCAGCACGGCGCTGGAAGCGCCGCCGACGACGCTGGAGAGCGCGGCGATGGACTCCCGGGATGCGTTCCCGCCGCGCGCGCCGACGAGTGCCGCCACGGAGGCCGTCTGCAGCAGCCAGGCGCCCGCATGGGCCGTGAAGTAGGTGGTGGCGCGCTGGCCGAAGGTGCCGCCCAGCGCCGCGGCCGTCTCGCGCCACGAGGGGGGGACCGCCTGCGGTGCCTGCGGAACCGCCGACTCGACGTCTGCGGGCGGGTCGACGTACATGGCCTCCGTGACGTTCGTCACGACGTTGCCCGGTGCCGCGAGGAGGGTCGATGCCATGCTGATCTGATCGGGCCTCAGGGTGAAGCGCATGCTGCCCTCCGTGGCGGTGGAGTAGGTGCTCGAATCGCGCTGCAGCCGGAATGCGCGTGGCAGGTGGCCCGAGCGGTCGCCCAGATAGCCGGAAATGTCTTCCCCGGCCGGGGGCGGTACCGGAGGTCGCGCCTGCCGGCGCAGCGGCAGGTCCGGATCGCCGAAGCTGGAATCCACGCGCCGGCTGCTGAGGATGGACGCCGTATCGCTTTCGCCGGCGTCGCTGCCCGTGTCCGCCAGGGCGTCGTAGAAGACGTCTTCGCCGGCCTGGGGCGGCGGCTCCAGGGAGGCCCCCTCGTTCCTGGACGCCGTTGCCTGATGGGCCGCCTCCTGCAGCCGCTGCGCCGCCTCGGCCTGGCGCTGCAACCGCTCGTGCAGGGACATGCGGCTCAGGCCCAGCCGGTGCTGCAGCGAATACTGCCGGCGGGTGGTCAGGGAGCGCGCGGCCGCGGACTCTTCCCGGGCCGCGCCGCCCTCGCGCGCCTGCAGCCCGGGAGGGGCCTGCAGGGCCGGCGCGGAGGGGGTGCGGGGCAGCGGTGCGTCTGCGCCACGCTCCCCTTCCGCGGTGGCGAACGTCTGGACGGACGAGAGGCTGGAATTGCGGCTGACCGAGGGAGGCGAGGCCATGGCTTGCTCCTCAGCGGGTGACGGTGGTGGTGGCCGGGGCCGGCGCCGGGGCGGCTGGCGCGGAAGGCGCCGGCGCGGTGCCGCCCGGCGCCCGCGTGAAGCCCTGCGTGGCCTTCCAGACCGCGGCCGACTCGGCCATCCGGTCCAGCACGCCGTAGAGCATGTCGGCGCTCAGTTCCGCCACCGGCAGCGGCATGTCCATCACGAGGCCGGGGCCGTCCAGCTGCATGCCCGCGACGGGGCCGAGGCTTCCGGCCGACAGGGCATTGCTGCGCAGGAGCAGTTCGCACACCTGCAGCCGCGCGTCCTGCGGGACCGTGCCGAGTTCGCTGCGCAGCACGATCATGCCGGTGGCACCGTCGCCGGGGGCCTGTTGCAGGGAGAACGTCTGGCCGTTCACGTCGAACGGCAGGCCTGAAAGCCATTGCTCCGGCGTGGCCTGAACGCCCAGGGCGTGCGCCACGGTGCGGAGCACGGAGCGGATATCTGCATTGCGGTCCATTTCGTCTGCCTTTTCCTTCGTTTTCAACGGGAAGAAATCGCGGGTCCCGCCCTCGGGAGGCGGTTTCACGCAATTTCCGCCCAGGCCCTCGCGGGCGACGCGCGGAAAACGAACCGGGGGGTGAAAAGGCGAAGCCGGATGACGCCTCAGCCGCGGCGCGTACCCAGCAGGCGCGAGATGGTCTCGGCGGTGCGCAGCAGCGCGGGCAGCAGTTCGCGCTGCATCACCTTCGCGCTGGTGCGGTTGGCCTGGCCGCTGATGTTGAGCGCGGCCACGGTGCGGCCCGCGCGGTCGCGCAGCGGCGCGGCGACGGAGATCAGGCCTTCCTCGAGTTCCTGGTCGATCAGGCACCAGCCCTGCGTCCGCGCGGCCCGGATGCGCGCGAGCAGGTCCGCGTCGTCCAGCGCGGTGCGCGGCGTGAAGCGGCGGCGCGGCAGGTCGCGCAGCAGGGCCGCGAGCCGTTCCTCGGGCAGGTCGGCGAGCAGCATGCGGCCCATCGACGTCCAGAACGCCGGCAGGCGCGAGCCCACGCCGAGGTTGGTGCTCATGATCTTGTGGGTGTGCACGCGCAGCACGTAGACGATGTCGTGGCCGTCGAGCACGGCGGCGGAGCACGACTCGCGCACCTGGTCGGCGAGCGCCTCCATCGAGGGCTCCGCCAGGTCCCAGATGGGCATGGACGAGAGGTAGGCGAACCCCAGGTCGAGGATGCGCGGCGTGAGGCGGAACAGCCGGCCGTCGCTCTCCACGTAGCCGAGCGTCTGCAGCGTGAGCAGGATGCGGCGGGCCCCGGCGCGCGTGAGGCCGGAGGCGGCGGCCACCTCGCTCAGCGTCTGCTGCGGCGCGGCGGCGCTGAAGGACCGGATCACCGCGAGGCCGCGCGCGAACGACTGCACGTAGCTGTCCCCGGGCCGCGGCAGGGCCTCCGGAGCGGGCGTTTCCGCGCAGGCGTTGGCATCAGGGTTTTCCATGAGAGGGGGATCGCTTTGCATGGCGTGTGGCGTATGATTCTTTTAGCGAACAATTGTTCTATATGCGAACAAAAGCATACCCGGTTTTCGGGGATGCGAGGCGTTCGGAACGAAGGACTTTTCCATGATCGACAAACTGACCGATTCGGTGGCCGAGGCTCTGGCGGACGTGCGGGATGGTGCCACGGTGCTGATCGGAGGCTTCGGCACCGCGGGCATCCCGGGCGAGCTGATCGACGGCCTGATCGCCCAGGGCGCGCGCGACCTCACGGTGGTCAACAACAACGCGGGCAACGGCGACACGGGCCTGGCCGCGCTGCTCAAGACGGGCCGCGTGCGCAAGATCATCTGCAGCTTCCCGCGCCAGGTCGACAGCCACGTCTTCGACGGCCTCTACCGCAGCGGCCAGCTGGAGCTGGAACTGGTGCCCCAGGGCAACCTGGCCGAGCGCCTGCGCGCGGCCGGCGCCGGCATCGGCGCGTTCTTCTGCCCCACGGCCTACGGCACCGAACTGGCCAAGGGCAAGGAAACGCGCGAGATCGACGGCAGGCAGTACGTGCTGGAGTACCCGATCCACGGCGACGTGGCGCTCATCAAGGCCGAGCGGGGCGACCGCTGGGGCAACCTGACCTACCGCATGTCGGCGCGCAACTTCGGCCCCGTCATGGCGACGGCCGCGCGCTGCACCGTGGCCACGGTGCACGAGGTGGTGGAACTCGGCGCGCTGGACCCGGAAGCCATCGTCACGCCCGGCATCTACGTGAGCCGCGTGGTGAAGATCGACCGCGTGGCCACCCAGGCCGGCGGCTTCAAGAAATCGGCCTGACGCGCACCGCGCGCCGTGGAGAAGACAGCATGAGCAGCTACCAGAAACGAAGCAAGGACGAACTCGCCCGCCGCGTGGCGCAGGACATCCACGACGGCGCCGTCGTGAACCTGGGCATCGGCCAGCCGACGCTCGTGGCCAACCACATCCCCGAGGGCCGCGAGGTCATCCTGCAGAGCGAGAACGGCATCCTGGGCATGGGCCCGGCGCCGGCCGC
>Ga0308159_1002015_pt1 | contig 25102 bp, 23 predicted proteins | sample PhyCR1_FD_201040 | JGI IMG/M metagenome (GOLD analysis project Ga0308159, IMG submission 201040) | Phyllosphere microbial communities from UC Gill Tract Community Farm, Albany, California, United States - DLSLC.R1 | ecosystem: Host-associated > Plants > Phyllosphere > Unclassified | place: USA...
GTCTGGCAGCAGCTCGTCGACGCGCAGCAGGCCGGCCTGACGAAGGCGATCGGGGTCAGCAACTACTCGCTCGACCAGATCGACGAGCTCATCCAGGCAACGGGCGCGACCCCGGCCGTCAACCAGATCCGCTGGAGCCCGGTCGAGTTCGACCGCACCATCGCCGACGGACTGCGCGACCGGGGTGTGGTCCTCGAGGGCTACAGCCCCTTCAAGGCGAGCAACCTGCAGGACCCGACGCTCGTGGAGATCGCCGAGGCCCACGACGCAGATGCCGCCCAGGTCATCGTTGCCTGGCACGTCGCGCACCAGTTCGTGGTGATCCCGAAGTCGTCGAACCCGGACCGCATCCGGTCGAACGCCGCCGGCGCGACCCTCGAGCTGAGCACCGACGAGATCGCCCGGATCGACGGCCTGGCGGCCTGACTCGACCCGAGCAGCTGGGACGCCGCCGAACCCCCGAGACGCCGCCGAACCCCCGAGACGCCGCCGAAGTCCGCGGCGTCTCGGCCGTTCGGCGGCGTCTTGCGCTGACGTGGGCGTCTCGCCTGCCGGGAACGGCGTCAGGCCAGCAGCGACCGGATGTCCTCCGCGCTCAACCCCTCGGCGAACAGCGCGTCGTCGTCGATCATCGTGGCGAACAACTGCGCCTTCCGCTGCGCGAGCGCGAGGACCTTCTCCTCGATGGTGTCCTCCGCGATGAGCCGCTCGACGGTGACCGACCGGGTCTGCCCGATGCGGTGTGTCCGGTCCACGGCCTGGTTCTCGGCGGCGGGGTTCCACCACGGGTCGAGGACGAACACCGTGTCCGCCTCCGTCAGGGTCAGCCCGAACCCGCCAGCCTTCAGCGATATGAGGAACGCCGGCGCGCTGCCGTTCCGGAAGCGGTCGATGACGGCCCCGCGACGCCGGGTGGAGCCGTCGAGGTACTCGTAGGCGACCCCGCGTGCGTCGAGGGCAGCGGACACCATCTTGAGGAACGAGGTGAACTGGCTGAACACCAGCGCCCGACGCCCTTCGGCCGCCAGGGTCTCGAGTTCGTCGAGGAGCAGGTCGAGCTTGGCGCTGGGGACGTCGCCGTGGTCGTCCGACACGAGTGCGGGGGAGAGTGCGAGCATCCGGAGCAGGGTCAGCGAGCGGAAGACGATCATCCGGTTGCGGTCCAGGTCGTCGACGAGGTCCAGGACCTTCAGCCGCTCCCGGTTCAGGGTCTTCTCGTAGAGGTCGCGGTGCGCGGGGTCGAGGGTGACCCGGACGACCTGTTCGACCTTCTCGGGCAGGTCCGCGGCGACGCTCTCCTTCGTCCGTCTGAGCATGAGCGGCCGGATGCGTCGTCGGAGTCGGTCGGTCAGCTCCTTGCGCGCGGCTCCGCGGAGCTCGGGCGAGGCCAGCGGCTTCACGTAGTCGTCACCGAACCGGGTCCACGACGACAGCAGACCGGGCGCCACGACCGCGAACAGCGCCCAGAGGTCGGCGAGCCCGTTCTCGAGCGGCGTCCCGGTGATGGCGATCTTCACGGGCGCACGGAGTTCGGCGGCCACGCGGTGCGTCTGCGACTGCGGGTTCTTCACGAACTGCGCTTCGTCGAGGAGCAGCGCTGACCAGCCGAGGTCGAGGTAGGCCGCTGCCTCGAGCCGGAGCAGGGCGTACGAGGTCACGACGACGTCCGACGCGGCGGCGGTCCGGGCGACCCGGGCGGGGTCCTTCAGCGAGGTGCCGGCGATCGTGGTGACCCGCAGCGACGGCACGAACTTCGCGGCTTCGTCCGCCCAGTTGCCGACGACGGAGGTGGGGGCGACGACGAGGAAGGGTGGCGCCTCCGGGTCGGCGGCCCGTCGGTCGGCGATCATCGCGAGCGCCTGCAGGGTCTTGCCGAGTCCCATGTCGTCGGCGAGGACACCGCCGACGCCGTGCTCGACCAGGAACGTCAGCCACGCGTAGCCGTCGCGCTGGTACGGCCGCAGGTCGGCGTGCACGGTCTCGGGCACGACCGCATCGGCCGGCGCGGTCGCGTCGAGCAGGCGGGAGGCGATCTCCTGCCACCGCTCGTCGTGGTCGGTCTCGTCGGCGAGCTGGTCGAACTCCGACCAGAGCGCGGCCCGGTACGGCGTCACGGTGAGGGGCTGGTCCGGCTCCCACTCGTCGAGCTCGCGGGCTTCCTCGATGACCTCTTTCAGCCGGTCGAACGCGGGGTCGGCGAGCGACAGGTAGGAGTTGTCGACGAGCTTCATCCGCCGGTCGCGCTTCGCGAGCGCCCGGAGCAGCGGCGTGAACGGGATCTCCTTGCCGTTCACGCTGACGATGATGCCGAGGTCGAACCAGTCGTGCTTGTCCGACGGCATCGTCGTGACGCGGATGTGCGGCCGCCCGGTCAAGTGCTCGTAGTCGACGCGTTCGCCCTGCACGACGACGCGGACACCGCGTGCGGGCAGCGCCGGCAGCAGCTCGTTCGCCAGGACGGCGACGTCGGCCCCGTCGATGGTCCCGTCCTGGAACCACTCCAGTCCGCCACCCGGGCCGGGAGGCTCGGGCGCCTCCGTCTCGTCGTCCGCGGCGAGCACGCTGCCGAGCTCCGGCAACGGTCCGTGCAGGGACACCGGGTCCTTCCGGCCGTCGACGCTCCAACGCCACTGCAGGTGCGCCCGGTCGTCGGTCCGCGGTGCCCGGGCCGGCTCGAACGTCACGGTGAGCACGAGTTCCGGCGGCGTCCGTTCCGGCAGCGCGAGCGACCCGTCGGAGCTGACGAGCCCGAGCGAGCCGCGGAGCTTCGGCGACCAGTCCGCCAGGAACTCGTCGACCTCGTCCGCGGGCACGGTGATCCGCGTCGCCTCGACGAGCATCTTCCGCTGGTCCTCGGGCACCGGGGCGGGCGTCGGGGCGAGCGTGACGTGGAACTCGGGCGACTCGCGGAACGCGTACACGCCGTGGTCACCGACCACCCGCGCCGCGCCCTCGGCGAGCGGCCGCCCGTCGATCACCGCACTGGCACCGATCACCAGTCCGTCGGCGGTGCGAGCGGCGTCGAGCAGGACGCGGGCGTCGACGCCGAGGTCGACCCCGCCCTCGTGCTTGCCGGTGACGAACGCGATGCCGAGCGGCCCGGCCTGTCGCAGCAACGGCCAGAGCAGCGGACTGCGGAAGTCGTCGAGGTGGATCCAGTCGCTCTCCCCGGGCAGCCCGGCGAGCACACCGGCACGGTGCAGGGCGGCGAACTGCATGAACCACGCGTGCTGGTCCGGTTCGAGTCCGAGCCGGTTCATCGAGTAGGGGAGCGCACCCCAGGTCAGCTGCCCGCGCACCCAGTTGCCCGCCGCGCTCCTGCTGACCGGCCGCACGCCGAGCCGCACCGCCCGGCTGGCGACCGGCAGCGTCCGGCCCGCAGCACGGGCGCGTCCGGCGAGTCGGGCCGGCACCGCGTCGCGCAGTTCGAACTGGAGGCCCATCCCACCGATCACAGGCGCGTCGCCGGAGCGGGTGGTCTCGTCGTCGTCACCGGCGAGGCGGGCGAGGTCGCGCCTCCAGTCCGGGGTCGGCGGAGTCGGTGCCTGCTCACGTGGGCCGGCCTGCGCGGCGAGGGCACGCGCGTTGATGGTGAGGAGTGCTGCGGCGACGTGTTTGCACTCGCCGCCGAGGGGACAGGTGCAGCGGCTACGGACCGGGCGGACGAACTCGCCGCGGGCGATCGTCGTCTCGACCTGCACGTCGTACGGGTCGGCGGCGCTGCCGCTCACCGCCGCGGTGATCGTGCCGTCCTCGTGCCAGGTGGCTTCCTCGACCAGGCCGGCGCGGACGACGTCTCGGGCACGGCCGAAGGTCTGCGGCCCGACGAAGCGGATGACGTCGACGGCGTCGATCATCGGGGCTGCTGGCACAGGGACATCGTGCCAGTCCCCGCCGACGCTCGTCGTCCGCAGGGGGTCAGTCCCGTTCGGGGGCTGGCCCGGACCGGCGTCGATGAGACATCATCGACAGCATCATGCTGCAGTCACTCGTCTACATGAGCTCGGCCGCCCAGCCGTTCGACGACGCCGACCTCGACGAGGTCCTGGCGTACTCGCGCGAGCGGAACACCGCCGACGGTCTCACCGGCATGCTCGTCCACCGGTCCGGTCGGTTCATGCAGCTGCTCGAGGGTCCGCCCGACGCCGTCATCGCGACGTACGGCCGGATCGTCGCGGATCCGCGGCACGACGAGGTCCGGCTGCTGGTCGAGGAGTCCATCCACACCCGTCGGTTCCCCGACTGGACGATGGCGTTCGACCGTGACGAGCAGGCGTCGACGCCCGAGGGGTTCAACGAGTTCCTGACCGCCGGCGACGTCAGCGCCGATGCCAGTCGTGCGCGCGAACTGCTGCGCTGGTTCCGGAACCACCCGATGGCAGCGCCGACCGCGTCGCTCGGCAAGCACCGGCGCGACTGACCCGGGGGCGGATGCCCCCGTTGTGGGGATGCCTCGGAGCGGGGCAGAACTGCCAGTCTGCTCCCGGGGGGACACGAGGGGCGTGCCCTCCCGGAAGGGGGCACAGTGACGAACGATCCTGACCGGTCCGAGGGGGAGGGACCTCCGGGCGAGCGGCGCGGAACGAGCCGCCGGTCCGTGTTGCTGTTCGCAGCGGCAGCAGCTGCCACACTCGGCGCAGCGACGCTGACCGACACGACCAGAGCCGACGCCGCAGTACCGACCGGGCCGCTCGGTCCGTCGTACCCGGAGTCGACCCCGGCTGCCGGAGCACGGTCATCTGCCATGCGGGCGGCCGGTGCCTACGCGAACGGGAAGATCCCGACGTCGGAGCTGGTGCTCGTCGCCGTCTCGACGCTCGGACTCGGCAACCAGTACCTGCTCTCGGGTGCCGCCGCGTCCTACCGCGCGATGAACACGGCCTTCAAGAAGGCCCTCGACAAGCCGCTCACGATGGCTGAGGCGTACCGGAGCCTCGAGCGGCAGCAGTACCTCTACGACGGGTGGAAAGCCGAGAAGCCTGGCTTCAACGAAGCGGCGACGCCCGGGACCTCGATCCACGGACTCGGTCTCGCCGTCGACTTCAGCGCAGGGGTCGACAGCTACGGCACGTCCGCGAAGAACTGGATGAACGCCAACGGCCCGAAGTTCGGGTGGCAGCCCAAGGGCGACGGATTCGCCTCCCGCGAACCGTGGCACTTCGAGTACGACGGTTCGTACACATCGGACGACGCAAACCAGACCAATTCAGGAGAAGACGACTTGTTCAAGATCATCGAGGCCGCAGAGACCGACAACATCTTCATCGTCGGGCCGGCCGGCCGGGCGACGGTCTCCAGCCCCAGCCACGTCAGCCTGCTCCGCCGGTTCCAGAAGCAGGACTCCCTGCTCACCGTCGAGGTCGACATCTGCATCAGCTACATGCGCAAGGTGTACTGAACCTGCTGGGTCCCCGGCACCGTCTGCAGCGCTGACGGACAGCGACCCGGCCGCCTCCTGGGCGGTCGGGTCGCTGTGGTCTGTGGCTGCGCTACCCGCAGCGCGGGGTCAGCGCTCGCTGGGCTGCGCGAGCTTGCTGTGCTTGCGCGAGTAGCCGAAGTACACGCCGAGGCCGATCGCGAACCAGACCGCGAACCGCACCCAGGTCTCCCACTGCAGGAACGAGACGAGCCAGAGCGACGCCAGCACCCCGATCGCCGGCACGATCGGCATGAAGGGGAGCCGGAACTGCCGGTCGAGGTCGGGCTGGCGGTAGCGGAGCACGATGACCGCGGTGCAGACCACGACGAACGCCAGCAGGATCCCGATGTTGGTCAGTTCGGCGACGACCCCGATCGGCAGCACCCCGGCCAGGACGGCGGACGCGATGCCGAGGATCCAGGTCACCCGGGTCGGGACGTGCCGCTTCGGGTCGGTCTTGGCGAACCACTTCGGCATCAGGCCGTCGCGGCTCATCGAGAACCAGACGCGCGAGGCGCCGAGCATGAACGTCACCAGGACGGTGATGATGCCGACGATGGCGCCGATCGCGATGACGTTCGCGACGCCGCCGAGCCCGACCGACGCGAACGCCGACGAGAACCCGGACGCCGGGTCGATGTCCTTGTAGTCCTGCATGCCGGTGAGGACCAGGGTGGCGAGGACGTAGAGGACCATCGAGATGCCGAGGGACAGCAGGATCGCCTTCGGCATGTGCTTCCGGGCGTCGGTCGACTCCTCGGCCGCCGTCGACATCGCGTCGTAGCCGAACACGGCGAAGAACACGGTCGCCGCCCCGGTCATCACGCCGCCGAACCCGAACGGGAAGTACGGCGAGTAGTTCGCGCTGTTGATGTGGAAGACACCGAGCACGACGATCAGGACGACGAGGGCGACCTTGATGCCGACGGCGACGAACTCGAAGCGAGCGGCACTGCGGATGCCCCGGGTCAACACGAACGCGGTGAGCAGGCACAGTGCGATCGCGAAGACGTCGACCACGTGGCCGTCCCCGGTGCCGGGAGCGCCGAGCATCCAGGCGGGCAGGTCGATGCCGAACTGGCCGACCAGGAACCCGACGTAGCCGGAGATGCCGATCGCGACCACCGCCACGATCGCGGTGTACTCGAGCAGCAGGTCCCAGCCGATGAACCAGCCGACGATCTCGCCGAGCACCGCGTAGCCGTACGTGTAGGCGCTGCCGGCCTTCGGGATGAGCCCGGCGAACTCCGCGTAGGACAGCGCTGCCGCTGCACTCGCGACGCCGGCGACCAGGAACGAGATGAGGACCGCGGGCCCGGCGACGCCGTTCGCGACCGTGCCGGCGAGGGTGAAGATGCCCGCGCCGATGATGCCGCCGATGCCGATCGCGGTGAGCTGCCAGAGGCCGAGGTGGCGCTTCAGGCCGCCCTCTCCACCGGAGTCGTCGTCGATCGTGTCGATCGGCTTCCGTCGGAACAGGGTCGAGGGGTTCGGCGTCGTTGCCATGCGGCCATCCTGCACCCGTTCCGGCGGAACGGTACCGGTCGTTGCCGGTGCATGGAGTCGGACGTGAGGTGGGCCTCCCGGCTCGCTCGCCGAGCCGCCTGCCGGACTGTCAGCGCTGTGCGTACGGCCACCAGAACGGCGGTGGCAGCGCCCCGCCGGTCAGGATGACCAGGCCCTGGTAGCCGAGCATGCCGACACCGAGCAGACCGAGGACGGCGGCGAACCAGGCCCATCGGCGGGCGGCGCGGTGTCGACGGCCGCGGCCGATGGTGACCGCTCGCCACGACGACAGCAGGCCGAGGCCGCCGAACAGGAAGCCGATCGCCAGGTGGCGACCGACCGCCTCGGCCGGCAGGATCAGGCCCTGCAGGAACGCGAACCCGCCGAGCAGCAGCGCGGCGGTGGCGGGGGCGGCTGGGGGTTCGTGGTCGCGTGCGCGGGCCATGTCCCGACCGTACCGCCGAACGCGTGCGGGCCGGAGGAGGCACCATGGTGACCATGCGTTCCTTGCTCAGCGTCCTGGCCGGTAGTGCAGTCGGCGGTCGGTCGTGACACGCGCGGGTGACGACGGGCGGTCGCGTCCGGCGTCGGAGGCGGAGGCTGAGGCGGGATCGGCGTCCGCGTCGGCGTCCGCGTCGGCGGTCGGCCGGGAGGCTCGTCCCGGCCTGCGCGGCGGCCGTCGCGTCGCCGACGTGGTCGCGACCGTCGTCCTGCTGCTGCTCGGCGCGGTCACGACGGTCGTCGCGGGGCGCGGGATCCAGTTCATGGCGCTGTCGTTCGGGTCGTGCGACGCGCCCGGCAACCGGTGCGACGAGGGACTCGGCAGCACGGTCGTGACGCTCGGCCCCGTGGTCGTCGCGCTGGCCTTCCTCGTCACCCTGGTGGTGTGCGTGCTCCGGCTGGTGCGGCGACGGCTGAGCTGGCCGGTCGCGCTCCTCGGGCTCGGCTTGCTCGTGCTGGTCTTCGTCGTCGCACGGCTGCTGGTCGGTGGGTCGGTCTCGATCGGCATCTGACCGGTCCTGCACAACCGCGGTCGGCTCGGTCGTTGTCCACAGAGGCCGACTCCGTCGCCCCGGGGAGCCGGGTCGGCGGCGACGCTGGGGACATGCCAGACACCGACGTGCTCGAGCGACTCGAGCGAACCGCAGTCCGTACCGACGACGACGTGGTCGACCTCGTCGTCGCCCTCCTCGAGACCCCTGTCCGACGACAGTGCTGGGTGCTGTTCCTCAGCGACCGCGGCATCCCCGTGCAGCTCGTCCTGCCGGTCGCCGACCTGCCCTACCAACCCGACGACCAGGTCGAGGACTTCGGTGCCCTGGTCGAGGACGTCGTCCAGCAGGTCGGTGCGGCGGAGGTCGTCATCGCGTGGGAACGACCGGGGGCGACCGGGCTGTTCCCGGTCGACTGGGAGTGGGTGGACGCGATGGCCTGCACCCTCGACGAACACGGGGTGCGGCTCCGCGGTCAGGTCGTGGTGCACGACGACGGCGCCTCGATGGTGGAGCTCGACGACGACGAACCGGTCGCTGCGGCAGCGGCGTGAGTCGGTCGGGGTCAGCGCCGCGCTGGTCAGCCTTGGGGTGCGGTGTCCGGGACGCTCTCGCCGGTCAGGCCCTCGACCACGCGCTTCGCCGTCGGCCAGTACTTGGCGTAGTGGTCGGGGTCCGCGTTCACCTGCACCGCGTGCGCCATCTGCGTCGGCGTCATGGTCTTCCAACCGGGGACCTTGATCAGCTTGGCGTAGAACATCGACGCCGCCGTGTACGGGTCCATCCGCTGCTCGTACGTGCCCCAGGCGCCGTTGTCGCGCTGCTGGAAGATCCCTCGGCTGTCCGGGCCGACGGCGTCACCACGGTCCAGGTTCACCAGCCCGGACTCGCCGATCGCGGTCATCACGCCCACCGCCTGCGTGTGCGGCCCGATGCCGAGCTCACGGGCGGCGCGGATGACCTGCGCGGCGTTCACCAGACGGTCCTGGCAGAAGCCGCCGATCGGCCCGGCCGGCACCACGACGCCGCCGACGGTCTGCGACGCCGCGGCCGGGCAGGTGAGTGCCCGCGGGGTGGCGGAGGACGACGCGATCCCGTTCAGCGAGTTCACCGCCACGACGATCAGGACGATGACCCCGATGACGGCAGCGACGACGCCGACGCCGAACACCGACGCGAGTGCGATGCCGGCACGGCGCATGCTGCGGTCCTTCGTCGGGTGGATGGTGGCGGGGGTGGTCTGTCAGCCGGTGCTCCGGCGGACCGATGACCGAGCGGGCCGGGGGCCGCTGGTCCGAGGCTAGGCGAACCGGCTGGACGACACGCCTGCCGACATGCCCCCGGTTCGCGGCACTAGCGTGGAGCGCGGAGGGAACGATGGACACAGCGATGCAGGACCGGGCGCTCGGCGCCGTGCTGGCGAGTGCGTGCGGAGACGCCCTGGGAGCGCCGTACGAGTTCGGACCGGCGATGGCCGGCGGGAGCCCCGTCGAGATGCGCGGCGGGGGCCCGTTCGGGTGGGAGCCGGGGGAGTGGACCGACGACACGAGCATGGCGATCCCGGTGCTCGAAGCGGTCGCGAACGGTGCCCGGTGGAACGAACCTCGCACCCACGGCCGGTTGCTCGCCGCCTGGTCCGACTGGGCGCAGGACGCCCCGGACGTCGGCGCGCAGACCCGAGCCGTCCTGGGCCGGATGACCGCGAACACCGAAGACGCCGCGAAGGCCGCCGCCCGCGCCGTGCACGAGCAGAACGGGCAGTCGGCGGGCAACGGGTCACTGATGCGGACCACGCCACTGGTGCTCGGGTTCCTCGGCGACGGCGCCCGGAAGAACCTGGCGGTCGCCGCCCGACGGGTCAGCGACCTGACCCACCACGAGGACGACGCCGGGGATGCCTGCGTCCTCTGGACCGTGGCGATCCGGCACGCCGTCCGCCGCGGCAAGCTCGACGTCCGCCGAGGTGTGCCGATGCTGCCGCGGGAGCGCCGGACCCTGTGGCTCGACCGGATCGCCGAGGCCGAGTCCTCGACACCGGAGGACCACACCGAAGCGAACGGCTGGGTCGTCGCGTCGCTGCAGTCCGCCGTCGCCGCGATCAGCCTCGGCGACGGCGTCGTGGACACCCTCGAACGTGCCGTCCGGGGCGGCGGGGACACAGACACCGTGGCCGCGATCACGGGCGGTCTGGCCGGGGCGCTCGCCGGGGCGTCGGCCTTGCCGGAACACTGGACCACCCTGGTGCACGGCTGGCCGGGCAAGCGGCTCGACTGGGTGCGGGCGCTGGCCGTCCGTGCAATCGAGCGGACGCCGGGGCCGCTCGGGATCCCGGCGCGACGGAGCTGACGACTCGGCGGAGCTGACGGCACGGCAGGCCGGACGTGGCAGCACGGCTGGAGGCCCGGCACCCGATGGTTGCCGGGCCTCCAGTGTGGTGGTGGTGGTGGCGCGAGGTCAGCGGTCGTGGTCGTCCCGGGTGTCCCGCTGCACCGCGGTCGGTTCGGTCACCACGCCGGTCGGTGCCTTCTCAATGGTCTTCCGACCGTGGGTGAACCACGTGACGAGCCAGAGCACGATGCCCAGAGCCAGCAGCGCGCCGGCGATCTGGTACTGCTCCCACGCGCGGCCGGACGAGAACGGCAGCACGAGCCACAGGCAGGCGATGACCCCGATCACCGGGATCACGACCCCGGCCGTGAAGTGCTTGTGGTCGACCTTGTCGCGTCGCAGTGCCAGCACCGAGGTGTTCACGACGGCGAACACCGCGAGCAGCAGCAGCGAGGTCGTCCCGCCCAGGATCACCACGATCGGCGACTCCGGGTCGAGCGACACCCAGCCGATCAGGGCCAGCGAGATGAAGGTCGTGAAGACGATCGCGTTCGACGGGGTGCGGCGGGCGGGGGAGACCCGGCCGAGGAAGCCCGGCAGCACGCCCTGCTTGCTCATGCCGTAGAGCAGTCGGGACGCCATCATCATGTTGATCAGCGCGGTGTTGGCGACGGCGAACATCGAGATGAACGGCAGGACGGCACCGATCGGGAAGTCCGGCGCAGCGGTCTGCACGACGGTGACCAGCGGCGTCTCGTTGCCGGCGAGTTCACCGATCGGCACGACGGCCACGGCGCAGATCGACACCAGGACGTAGATCACAGCGGTGATGCCGAGACCCGTCAGCATGACCCGGGGGAAGATCCGCGACGGGTCCTTCGTCTCCTCGGCCATGTTCACCGAGTCCTCGAAGCCGACCATCGCGAAGAAGGCCAGGGACGTCGCCGTCGAGATGCTCAGCAGCAAGCTCTTGTCCTCCGGCGTCTCGAACATCACCACGCGCGAGAAGTCCGCGTTGCCGCCCGCGATCGCGGTGAAGCCGACCAGGATCACGAGCACCAGACCGGAGAGCTCGACGAGGGTCAGCACCACGTTCGTCTTCACGCTCTCGCTGACGCCGCGGAAGTTCACCGCCATCACCGCGAGCATGAACCCCATCGCGATGAGCATCACCACGGTGTTCGGCAGCTCCAGACCGAAGCCGACGCCGAGGTTCGCAGCGAACGCCCGGGACGCCGTCGACGCCGAGGTGATGCCGGAACACATCACGATGAACGTCACGATGAAGGTGACGAAGTGGACGCCGAACGCCTTGTGCACGTACAGCGCCGCACCCGCCGTCTGCGGGTACTTCGTCACGAGCTCGAGGTACGAGAACGCCGTGAGCAGCGCCACCGAGAAGGCGATGAGGAACGGCAGCCACGCGGCACCACCGACCTCGGCCGCGACCTGCCCGGTGAGGGCGTAGACGCCGGTGCCGAGGATGTCCCCGACGATGAACAGCAGCAGGAGTTTCGGACCGATCACACGGCGGAGCTCGGTCTGCTGCCCCGGGTCGCGCTCGGTCTTCGTCGTGGTCGCCATGCATCACCCTGTTCCTGCCGAGCCGTTCCTGTCCAGTCCCACAGCAAAATCGGTCGCGGCGGGCAGGCCCGGCGGGCGGTCGATACGCTGCCCTGCATGGACGAGGCGTCGACGACCACCGAAGAACCGATCGAGTTCGCGGACTTCAACGCGAAGCTGCTCGTCCTCGACGTGCTCTGCTACGACCTGGACGTCATCGAGCCCTACGACGGAGACGCCGACGACGACGAGGACGCGGTGGCGGACGACGAGGACGTGGACGGTCAGGACGACCGGGCCCGTGAGTACTACGACGACCTCGACCTGCTGCCGTCGCATCTCGACCTGGTCACCGAGGTGACCGTCGACACCGACCTCGAGATCCTGCAGGACCTGCACCCCGGGTGGGACGGCTCTGACGACCGCTACGACCCGCAGAACTGGGACGACCTGGTCGACCTGCCGTCGCTGAAGGTCGTCTACGCGGCGGCCCCGCTGCCCGCGCACGTGTCGGACGCGCTCGCCGCGAAGGGCGTCGAGGTCCGCTCGGCCTGACGCCCCGCCGACCAGCATCCCGTCGGCCACCGCCCCGCCGCACGTCAGCGCAGTGCAGCGATCTGCTGCGTGAACTCCCTCGCTCCACCCTGCGCCGGGTGGCGCACGGCGATCGCGTCGATGCCAGCCGCCGCCAGCGCACCCTGCGCCTTCCGCCCCACGGCGACGAACCGCCGGGCACCGACCGCCTCGGCCAACGCGAGTGCGACGGGCGCGCCGGCACAGACCTCGGCCGGACGCGGGGTCCGGTTCGTCAGCCGGTCCGGGGCCGCGAAGGGGTGGTGCGGGAACACCGCCCAGAGCACGGGCAGCGGGCCGTGCCAGTCCCGGAGCGCCGCGTGCACGACGCGCGAGGACGCCTCCCACGGTGCCGTCGGCTCGGGCGGCACCGCGAAGGGCACGCTGGCGAACAGCCCGTCGGGGTCCTGCAGCTCCCGCATGCTCGTGAACGGGATGCCGGTGTTCGTCATGCCGCGCCAGCCCGGTGCCTCGGCGACCAGGATCGTGTCCGCCTCGGGCCCGGCGTGCTGCAGGTAGCGGTCGAGGTTCCTCCGCCGCAGCGTTCCGGCCGCCCTCGACGCCGGGTCGGGACCGCTCGGGTCGAACAGCGCCTCGGCGTCGGCCGCAGCCGGGACCGCGTCGAGGGCGTCCCAGAACGCGCTGAGGTCGAGCGCGGAGTGGAGCACGGAGTCCGGCACGAGCGGGCCCGTCAGTGTCCGAGGACCCGCAGGTAGACCTGCTCGAGACCCGCGGCCGACCGCTCCCAGCTGAGTCGTTCGGCGTGCTCGCGCCCGGCGGAGGCCAGGGCGGCGGCGTACTCCGGTTCGGTCAGGATGCGTTGGATCTCCGTCGCCCAGACCGTGGGGTCGCGCGACTCGAGGACGACCCCGGTCTCGCCGTCGACCACGGCTTCGCGGAGGCCCCCGGCAGCGGCGGCCACGACGGGCACCCCGGACGCGGAGCCTTCGAGCGCCACCAGGCCGTACGTCTCGGAGTGCGACGGCACCAGCACGGCTGCCGCGCCGCGGAACAGGAACGCCAGGTCGGCACGCGACTGCGGTCCGATGAAGGTGACGCGGTCGGCGATGCCCCGTGACGCGGCGAGCCGACGCAGTTCGGTCACGTGGTCGCCTGCTTCGCTCGAGGCGTCCCCGGCGATGACGAGGGTGGGGCGGGCCTCCTGGTCGATGCCGGCGATCGCCTCGATGGCCAGGTCCAGGCCCTTGAGCGGCTGTACGCGGGCCGCTGCGACGACGTAGGGTGCGGCGGCGCGACGCGCGCCGACGCTGGCCGGGCGGAAGACGGACCCGTCGACCCCCGGCGGCACGATCCAGACGCGCGACGGGTCGCCGCCCAGACGGGATCGGACGGTGTGTGCCTCGGACTCGCTGACGACGACGACGGCGTCGGACTCGCGCGCGAGGCGTTCTTCCCCGACCATCCGACCGGCGGACTCGGGACGCTCGCCCTCGGACAGCGGCGTCGCACTGTCGGCGGCGATGGAGTGGAACGACTGGACGTGCGGGATGCCACGGTCGCGGGCGACGGGCAGGGCAGCGGCACCGGAGAACCAGTGGTGCGAGTGCAGGACGTCGAACGGACCGAGCTCGGCCAGGCCGCGGCGGAACGGTTCGATGAAGGCGTCGTGCTCGCCCTTCGGCACCGGTTCGGCCGGCCCGGCGGACAGGAACCGCAGGCACACGCCCGGCACGAGGGCGACCGAGTCCGGCTGCGCCGGTGCCGAGCGGCGGGTGATGATGTCCACCTGGTGGCCGCGGTCGGCCAGCGCTTCAGCCTGGTGGCGGACGACGACGTTCATGCCGCCGACCTCGCCGGATCCGGGCTCGTCGCCGGGGGAGGTGTGCAACGAGACCAGCCCGATGCGCAACGGTTCGGTCGTGGTGCTCACCGGTCCAGCCTAGTGAGCCGGGCGCTGCGACCGGCGCGCGGGGGCGACGAGGGCCGGCAGCCGGCCCGCGGCGTCGACCGGGTCGGACGGGAGGCCCGGATCACCACCCAGCACCTGCACCCGTTCGTCGCCGTGTCGCTCCCAGAACGCCGCCGTCCACGCGCAGAGGACGCCGTCGAGCAGGTCCTCGCGGTGCTTGTGCGTCGGCCCGTGCAGCACCGACGGGTCGCGGAGGTCGCGGGTGAGCGGGTGCGCGTCGAGGTCGAGTGGCGGGTCGAACGTCGTGGCGCGCATGCGGCGGACGAGCTCGTCGAACGCCTCCGCGCGACGCTGCCGGGCGATGGCCGGGGGTACGGACGTGTCGAGCCGTTTGTAGCGGGGACGCTCGACGTCGTAGCCGAACTCCGCCACCCCGACCAGCGTCGTGTACGGGTAGCACTCGAACACCGCCGGGCCGCTCCGGGCGCGCATCGTCCGGGTGTCGCTGACGTACGTCACGCCGAGGGCGGTCAGCCGGTCGAGCAGCCGGGCACCGGCGCTCGCGGCCGAGGCCAGGTTCGTCGGGTTCGCGGCGACCTTCCACCGGCCGTAGCGCTGCCCGACCTGGCGTTCGGACTCGCGGATGCCCGTCGGGTTCGTGACGACGAGCGACGCGTCCACCGCGATGAGGGTCCGGGGGCCGAGCCGTTCGGCGATCCAGGCGGTGACGTCGTCGACCCCGCGGGCCCACCCGGCGTCGGTCACCCGGCCGGTGTCGTCGAGGGTGGCCAGGCCGGTCTCGTTCGGGGCGCGCCGTTCGGTGCCGAGGCCCCAGGCCAGGTCCACCCCGAGGTACGCGGTCACCGGTCCATCCTGCCCCGTCCGGTCGTGCTGCGCGCCGGGCTGCGGTCGTGCTGCGCGCCGGGCTGCGGTCGTGTGCTGCGCGCCGCGCTGCGGGCGTCGGAGTACGTTCCGCTGCATGGCGACACCGGCGACGACGCTCACCGTGCCCGGACCCGACGGCGACCGGGAGGTCCGGATCTCCAGTCCGTCCCGTGTGCTGTGGCCGGACCTCGGCATCACCAAGCTCGACCTGGCCCGGTACCTGGTCGACGTGGGCGACGCTTTCGTCCGCGCCAACGGCGACCGGCCGATCTCGCTGCAGCGCTTCCCGGACGGCGTCGACGGCGAGCAGTTCTTCTCGAAGAACCCGCCGAAGGGTGCCCAGGAGTACGTCCGCGCGGTGACCGTCACCTACCCGAGCGCCCGGAGCCACCCGCAGCTCGTCATCGACGAGCCGGCCGTCGCGGTCTGGGCAGCGCAGATGAACACCGTCGTCTTCCACCCCTGGGCCTCCCTGGCGGAGGACAGCGACCACCCGGACCAGCTCCGCATCGACCTGGACCCGCAGCCGGGCACCGACTTCCACGATGCTGTCCCCGCCGCGCACGAGCTGCGGAAGGTCCTGACCGAGGTCGGCCTCGAGGCGTGGGTGAAGACCAGCGGCAACCGCGGTCTGCACGTCTTCGCGCCGATCGAGCCGGCGTACGAGTTCCTCGACGTCCGCCACGCGGTGATCGCCGCAGCCCGGGAGCTCGAGCGGCGGATGCCGGAGCAGGTGACGACGGCCTGGTGGAAGGAGGAGCGGGGCTCGCGCGTCTTCGTCGACTTCAACCAGGCGAACCGCGACCGCACGATGGCCGGTGCGTACAGTCCGCGTGCGCTGCCGAACGCGGCGGTGTCGACGCCGCTGGCGTGGGACGAACTCGACGCTGCCGACCCGACCGCTTTCACGATCCTGACCGTGCCACGGCGTCTCGCCACGACCGGTGACCCGTGGGAGACGATGTCCGCCGAGCCCCGGAGCATCGACCCGCTCCTGGAGTGGTGGCGACGTGACCTGGCGGACGGCCTCGGCGAGTTGCCGTTCCCGCCGGACTTCCCGAAGATGCCGGGGGAGCCGCCCCGCGTGCAGCCGTCCCGCGCGAAGAAGGCCTGAGCGGGGCGCGAGACCTGCCGGTCAGACGAGCGTGGAGGTGTCCTCGCGGCGCAGGTCGTCGTCGTCGACGCGCGAGGTCTGCAGCGGCAGCCCGACCGTCGCCGTGTGCAGGCGGGTGAGTCGAGACCAGGTCCGGCGGTTGTCCTGCGTGATGCCGTCGAGGACGATCATGCGCCCAGGCCGATCGTGACGAAGGCGAGCGCGGCGACGGTGACGCCGGCGATCCCGCTGATGATCGCGCTGGTCTGCAGGGCACGCTGGTGACGTGCTTCGCGGACCTCGCTGAGAGGGTTGCGCTGTGCTCGGCGAACGAGGGTCTCGCTGCTCATTTCCACTCCGATCCGTGATCTCGAGGGGGTGGAGAACCACCGTTTCCCTGATGCCTCGAATGCTTCCACAGAATCACTAGTTCGGCTAACTACTGATGACGGCTGAGCGTCAAATGGACAAGCCGTCCCTCGTCCGGGGGGCTCAGCTCAGGACGTCGCTGAGGTCGTAGGCCGCGGGCACCTCGAGCTGGTCGAACCCGCACGAGCGAGCGTCGCGATCCGGCCGCCAGCGCGCGAACTGCACGGTGTGCCGGAAGCGGTCACCCTCCATCTGGTCGTAGCGGACCTCGAGCACCCGCTCCGGCGCCAGCCGGACGAACGACGTGTCGCGACCCGACGAGAACCGGGACCGTTCGCCGTCACCGGTGACGGGCCTCCCGTCCGCGTCCCGCTCCACCAGCGGCTCCAGCTCGTCCACCAGCTCGCGCCGCCGCTTGTCCGTGAAGGCGGAGACACCGCCGACCATCCGGAGTTCGCCGTCGTCGTACAGTCCGAGCAGGAGTGAGCCGACGCCCGTGCCGCTCTTGTGCACCCGGTAGCCGACCGCGACGACGTCGGCCTCGCGGTGGTGCTTGATCTTCAGCATCGTGCGCTTGTTCGGTTCGTACGGGCGTTGCCGCGGCTTGGCGACGACGCCGTCCAGGCCGGCACCCTCGAACGTGGTCAGCCAGCGCCGCGCGGTCTCGACGTCGAGCGTGGTCCGCGTCACGAACAGGGGCGCGGTCAGGTCGGTGCCGAGCGTCTCGAGCGACGCGCGCCGGTCGTCGAACGGGCGCGAGGTCAGGTCCTCCCCGTCCAGGTACAGCAGGTCGAAGGCCACGAACTGCGCCGGCGTCTCGACCGAGAGCTTCGCGATGCGTGAGGCCGCCGGGTGGATCCGCTGGGACAGCGCCTCCCAGTCGAGCTCCTCGTGTCCCGGTTGGCCCGATCGGACGATCACCTCGCCGTCGAGCACGACCGGGCCGGGACGTCCGCCGAACTGTGCGCGGAACGCCTCGACCAGCTCGGGGAAGTAGCGGGTGAGCGGCTTCGACCCGCGGCTGCCGATCTCGACGTCGTCGCCGTCGATCGTCACGATGCCGCGGAAGCCGTCCCACTTCGGCTCGTACCGCAGTCCTCCGGTGACGCTGTCGGGGTCCGGCACGGTGGCGACGGCCTTGGCGAGCATGGGCGCGATGGTCTCCATGCCGCCTGTCTACGCGCTGCCGGCGGCGACGGCCTGGAGGCACGGTGTCGGCCCGCCCCGCACGGTGCCGGACCGCCCCGCACGGCGCCGGCCCGCCCCGCGCTGCGCTCACTACGCTGGTCGCGTGTCGAACCCGTCGCCCGTCAGCCCGGTCCAGGCCGCGGCGCTCGCCGCCGGTGCGCTGCCGCCCGTCGAGGAGATCCGCCCGGGTGTCTGGACGCTCGCGGTCCCGTTCCGCGGCGGCGTGCCCGACGCCACCCTGGTCTACGTCGTCGCCGGGGACGACGGCTCGCTCGCGGTCATCGACCCCGGGTGGAGCGACGGCGGCGAACTCGACGTCCTGACCACGGGCCTGCGACAGATCGGCCGAGCGGTCGAGGACGTCACCCTCATCGCGGTCACGCACCTGCACGCCGACCACCTCGGCGCGGCCGCCGCGCTGCGTCGTCGTTCCGGGGCGCCGATCGCGATGCACCCGGCCGAGGTGCACGCGCTGGAGCACGCCCGCGCCGACGCCGAGCAGAACGAGCGGGACGCCCGGACCTGGGGCGTCCCCGACGACCGGCTCGACGGTGTCCTGGCAGTCTGGGGCTCCGGCAGGCAGCTCGGGCAGGGGACCGTGGAGGCGCCGTTCGCCGACCTGGAGCTCGAGGACGGTGACGGGCTGCCGATCGCCGGGCGGGACCTCCGCGTGCTGTGGACGCCGGGGCACACCGGTGGTCACGTCTGCTTCGTCGACGAGCCCGACGGCCTGTTGTTCACGGGCGACCACGTCCTGCCGCGGATCAACTCCGGCATCGGGCTGGGTGGGCGCACCGACTCGAACCCCTTGCGGGACTCGCTCGACTCGTTGGCGGCGCTCGAACCGTTCGCCGCGTTCGAGGTCTGCCCCGGGCACGAGTACCGCTTCCGTGACGTGGTGTCCCGCGCCCGGACCCTGGCCGCCCACCGGGACGAACGCACGCGCCACGTCGCCGGCGCGCTCGACGCACTCGACCACCCGACGGTGTTCGAGGTGGCGTCCCGCGTGCCGTTCAGCGGTGGGATCGAGTCGATGTCCGGGTACCTGCTCGCCAGCGCCCTGAGTCAGACGGTGTTCCACGCCGACCTGCTCGGCCGCGCCGACGAACTCCGCCTGGCCTGAGCCCCCGCCGGCGCAGCCCCCGCCGACACAGGCTTCGCCGACACAGGCCCCGCCGCCTCGGCCTCGGCAACTGCCGTGGGTCAGCCGAGCGTCGAGGCCAGGCGTTCCATGACGACGGTCGCGTCCGCGAACTCGGCGGCGGCGTGGTCGGCCATCGGTGCGAGTCCGGGCAGCCGGTCGGCGAGGGTCCCACTGACCACGACCGGGTGCACCTTCATGCCCAGCGCCGTGCCGAGGATGATGTCGAGCACCGGCGACGCGTGGTCCCAGTGCTCCGTCGGCGTCCCCGCGTCGTAGGTGCCGCCGCGGCTGACGACGGTGACGACCGGACGCCCGGCCAGGGGCTGCGGCGTGCCGTCGGGCCCGGGGACGAGGACGCCCGGGATGTGCACGCGGTCGAGCCAGGCCTTGAGGCTCGACGGCACCGTGTAGTTGTACAGCGGCGACCCGATCACGACGACGTCCGCGGCCAGCAGCTCGTCGATGACGTCCTGGCGCAGCTGTTCGGCGGCGTCGGGCACGGACTCGTCCGCCGTGCGATCTGTCGCGGCCCAGTGCAGCGCCGACGTCTCGAGGTGCGGCAGCGGGTCCACGTGCAGGTCGCGGCGGACGACCGTGTACTCCGGACCGCGGGCGCGCCAGGCGTCCGCGAACGCGGCGGTCAGCGCCCGGGAGCGGGAGTGGGACATGTCGGCGGACGAATCGATGTGCAGCAGGCTCGGCATGGCCCCAACGCTAGCCGCGCCTCCCGCTCGGCCCGGCGCACGTCGCCGACCTGTGGATGACGGAACGGCCCCGTCGATCCGTGGAGGGATCGACGGGGCCGCGGGAGGAGCCTCCCGTCCGGATCAGCGCTGTGCGCGCCGACGGGCGAAGCGGAGGCCGACCAGTGCCGCACCGGCGGCGAGCATGCCGAGCGCCCAGGGCAGGGAGTCGGTCGCGTCCGTACCGGTGTAGGCGAGGCGGCCGTGCGCGGCGGTCCGGACCGGGGCGGTGCCGATCGGCGCGGCTGCCACCGGGGGCGTGACCACCGGGGGAGTCGCGACCGGGGCGGTGGCGGTCGGGACGACCTCGACGGCGAAGCTCGTCGAGAAGCCGGCGGCGCTCGCCGTCAGGTTGTGCGTCGAGGCGTGCGGGAAGGTGACGTCGAGGAAGTTGCCCCAGTCGTCGAGGTCGGGGTCCTCGCGCACGATGTCCGAGGCGATGTCCGAGGTGACGGCGAGTTCCGGCGAGTCGCCGTCGTCATCCGTCACCGAGTTGCCGAACCGGTCGACCAGGTCGCCGTTGAGCAGGAGGGTGCCGCCCTGCTTGACGGTCGGACGACCGCCGTCGGTCACGATCGAGCTGCCTTCCCAGCCGTCGTCCGTGGTGTGGAAGGTCTCGACGTCGGTCATGACGTGGCCGTCGGTGTCGATGATCCAGCTGGTCAGCGTGCCGTCCGCGGGGCTGCCGTCGGAGGCGCTCTTCGCGTACTCGAGGAACGCGTCGCGGTCGATCGAGAAGACCTGCACGCCGGCGGCCGCCGCAGCGTCCACGGTGATCTCCACGTACTGCGTGACGGTGGTGCCACCGCTGGTCGCGGTCACGGCGAACTCGGTGTCGGTCGCCTCGTCGCTCGTGCCGGACAGGACGCCCGTCGCCGCGTCGAAGGTGATGCCGTCGGGCAGCTGGTCGGCCGGCGAGCCCTCGTCGTCGCCGTCGTCCGAGGAGTCGTCCGAGACGTCGTCCGGGTAGGCGTAAGCGAGCGCGAAGGTCGGTGCCGGCGAGCCCGTGGCACGGAAGGTGTACGAGAACGCGTTGCCCGCGGTGGTGTCGAGCGCGAGACGCTCGCCGTCCGGGTCCAGACCGGCGGTGACCGGCTTGCCGGCGGCGTCGACGAACACGGGGTCCTCGGTGACGACGGCCGACTTCGCGGAGGAGGTCTCGACCGAGCCGTCCCGGAGCGTGTTCGTGACGGTGACGGTCACGACCTTCGCTGCGTCGCCCGGCTGGACGACGTAGCTGCCGTCGTCGATGTCGGTGGCGACACCGCCGACCGACCACAGGTAGGAGAACGAGGTGGGCTTGGTGAAGCCCGAGGTCGTGGCGACGAGCGTCGAGCCGACCTTGGCGGTGCCGGACAGCTTCACCGTGGCGGTGGAGGCGGCCGGAGCTACAGCCGTCGGTGCGGCGGTCGTCGGCGTGGTGCCGGTGGTCGTGCCACCCGTGGTCGTGCCACCCGTGGTCGGGGCCGGCGTCGCCGCAGGCGTGGTGTCGGTCGGCGCCGTGTCGGTCGGGTCCGCCGGCGCGCTGGTCGCGGTGCCGGTGGGGGTGCCGGCGCCGGTTCCGGCGTCGGTGCCGGTTCCGACGTCGGCCGGGAGGCCCGGTGCGGTCGACGTGCTCGTGTCGCCACCCGAGACGGCCGGCGCGGTCGCGGCGGTGTCGACGGGTGCGTCAGCGGCGTACGCGGTGGTCGCGGTCATGACGCCGAAGCCGGTCGTCAGGCCGATCAGGGCAGTCGCGGTGCCGACGGCGCAAGCGCGTCGGACGAAGGCTGTGCTGCGGTGCACGGGTTCCCCCAGGGTCCATGTCCGGTCAGGTGCCGGAGTGTATGAATCAGCCGAGAATCCCCGACGTGTTCGGATCGTATTGGTAGTGGGTGGACCGATTCGTCCCCGATGCCCGAATGTGACCCGAGTTGGGGGGACTGTGCGGTTTCCCGCAAGACGATCGGCGCACACCCGACTCGGCGCACACCCGACTCGGCTCACGCGGACGAGGGGCGTGCCCGTGTCGGACACGCCCCTCGTCGTCTCGTGGGTCAGACCCGGCGGCGCCGTGCCCGCAGGGTCAGCAGGGCCACGCCCGAGGCCAGCAGACCGAGGCCACAGGCGATCGGACCGGTCTCGTCGGCACCCGTGAAGGCGAGGCTGCCGGTGGTGCCGCTGCCTGCTGCGCCGGCGGACGGGACGACCGTCACGGGGAAGGTGGTCGAGACGCCCTGGGTCGTCACGGTCAGCGTGTGCGTCGACGCGTGCGGGAACGTGATCTCCGCGTTCCACCCGGCCCGCTCGACCACGTCGGACGCGACGTCACTCGTCACACCGATGGGGGTGCGCCCGTCCCAGTCGCCGTCCAGGGGAACGGTGATGTTGCCGAAGGCGTCGACGGGCGCTGCTGCGATCAGCAGCGTCGAACCCTGTGCCGCGGTGGGGCGTCCGCCGGCCTGCTGTGCGATGTCGTGCTGCGGTCCGTTCGGGAACCAGGTGGTCTCCACCGAACCGTCGGGCTTGACGATCCAGGTGCGCTGCTCCCGGACGTCGCCGGGGCGGGTGACGGTCACGAGGGCACCGACCGCCGGAGCGGGGGCGGTGCGGAGGTCGACGTACTGCGTGGCGGTCTGGCCACCCGAGGTCGCGACGACGGCGAACGAGTACGAGGCCGCCTGGTCGTCCGTGCCGCTGAGCACCCCGGTGGTCGGGTCGAGCGTGATGCCCGCCGGGCACGAGGCGCCGATGTCCGACGCCGGGAACGGCTGTCCGTCCAGCCGCACGATCGAGTAGCGCACGGGCTCGTCGACGGGACCGCCGGTCGCCTGGAAGGTGTGCGAGAACGCCGTGCCGGCCTGCCCCCGGAGTTGGACGGCGTGGTCCTCGCTCGACCCGCCGGAGAAGGACAGTCCGCCGTCGTCCTCGGCCGCGGCAACCGAGAGCAGGATCCGCTCCGACAGTCCGCCGCCCGGGTGGTACGGCGTCGAGACGTGGACCCAGATCTGGTCGTTGAGCGGAGTCGAGGAGTCGAGGGTCCCGGAGAGCACGCCGTTCTCCGAGAGGGTCACGCCCGCCGGCAGCACGCTCGGGTCCGCGGTGCCGCTGATGGAGCCGTTCACGAAGAAGGACAGGTCCGGGTTGTCGGCGGGGGCGAGGTCGACGGAGAAGGGCTCGCCGCTCGTCACCGGGACGACGCGCTGGTCGTAGATGAACTGGCGGTCGGCGTCCTCCACGACGACCGTGCTGCTCGGTGCGGAGGTGACCGACGTCGGCGTCATGCCGGGAGCCGTGCCGGTGACGGTGACGGTGAAGGTGCCGTCGGCCTGCTCCGGGTCCACGACGTAGGTCCGCTCGGTGCCCGGGTAGCGGTTGCCGAGGACCGGGTGGTGGAAGTCCCACCGGTAGGTGAAGGTCGTCCCCGTGGGCCAACCGGCGGTGTCCGCGGAGATGGTCCGCCAGGCGCGGGTCGTCCCGCTGATCGCGACCGTGCCGGCGGGCGTCGCGATCGGGGCAGCGGCAGCGGTCGGCGCGGGCGTCGCCGCACCGGGAGCAGCGGCCGCCGGCGTGACCGCCGGAGTGGGTGCGACGGTCGGAGCCGGCGTGACGGTCGGTGCGTCCACGCTGGTGGACGTCGCGACGCTGGTGTTCGGTGCGAGCTCGTCGGCGGAGGCGCTGACGGCGCCGATGCCGAATGCCGACGACGCCGCGACGATCGCGACGGCGGAGCCGATGGCCGCGATCCGGTGGATCGGTGGCGGGCAGTTCTTGTGCATTGGGTTCCCACCCTGGGATGACGTGTGGCCGGGCTTCCCGATGGCGTGCCCGTAGCCAGATCGTAGGGTCACCAGAGGCCGCAGAACCGGTCGACATGGTCACGAACACGTCACGGAAAAAGTGCCGAGAAACCCGTCATGATCGGGGATTTCCCGACATGGTGCGCTCAGGATCGGGGAGCGCCGGCCGCCCGCTCGAGCGCTGTCCGGAACGCCGACACCGCCGGCGACTCGGCGCTCGCGAGACGCTGCGCCGTGAACAGTGTCCGTCGCCCGGGCTCCGGCAGCTCGAGCAGCCGGCAGCTCGTCGACCGACCGGCCCAGACCAGGTCCGGCATCAGCGCGACGGCGTTGCCCGACTCGATGAGCCGGATCTGCGCCTGCAGGTCCGCCGTCTCGTACCGGACGTCGGGCTCGAAGCCGGCACGACGGCACGTCTGTTCGGCGAAGTGCCGGGAGGCTGCACCACGCGGTTCCATCACCCACGGCAGCGTCGCGGCCTCCTCGAGCGACGTCACCGGCCAGAGGGCCGTCGCCACCGGCGGCAGGGCCAACCGCACCGGGTCCGTCGTCAGGTCGCGGCGGTCGAGGCCCGGGAACCGCGGGGCCGCGTGTGCCGGGTACTGCTCCGCGATGACCATGTCGAAGTCCCGCGCCCAGGTCTCGTTGAGCGCGGTCTCGGGTTCGCGCTGCACCATCTCCACTCGGACGTCGGGGTGTTCGAGCGCCATCGTGCGGAGGGCGGACGGCATCAGGGCCAGTGCGGCGGACTGGAACACGGCGACCCGGATGCGCCCCTGCACGGTGGTCAGCGTCGACTCCACGGACGCCTGCGCACGTTCCAGGGTGTCCAGTACCTCGCCCGCCGCCGCGACCAGGACCTCGGCCTGCGGGGTGAGTTGCAGGCGCCGTCCGGCACGGCGGAGCAGCTGCACGCCGGCCTCCCGCTCGAGCACTGCGAGCTGCTGCGACACCGCCGACGGGGTGAAGTTCATCGCCTCGGCGACAGCAGCGACCGTGCCCCGGATCGACAGCTCACGGAGGAGCACCAGGCGACGGACGTCGAGCATGCGGAAAGCGTAGCTGAGCTGAACGGAATGCATCAGGAACGGTTGCTTCCGCTACCGAAAGAGCGCCCGGCACACTGTCCCCATGACCGACGTCCAGCCGCGCTCCGACGCTGCCGCCCCGACCGTCCACGACGACCTCGCCGACGCGTCCGTCGCGCTCGTCCGGCAGTGGCTTGCCGAGGCCGAGACGTACCCCGTCGACGGCTCCGCGAAGCAGCTCGCCGGCGTCCTCGCCGACCCGAAGGGCCTCGCGTTCGCCGTCGGGTTCGTCGACGGCGTCGTCCGCCCCGAGGACCTCGGCGTCGCGGCCCGCAAGCTCCGCGCCATCGCGCCGGACGCACCCGGGTTCCTGCCGGCCGCGCTCCGCGGCCTGGTGCGCCTCGGTGGCGGACTGGCACCGAGCCTCCCGACCGTCGTCGTGCCCATCGCCCGACGGGTGCTGCGGAACATGGTCGGCCACCTCATCGTCGACGCGACCGACGCGAAGCTCGGGCCGGCGATCGCCGGGATCAAGCAGGACGGCGTCCGCTTGAACGTGAACCTGCTCGGCGAAGCCGTGCTCGGCGAACGCGAAGCCGCCCGTCGTCTCGCCGGCACGCAC